>LKMJ01001678.1_pt1 | contig 19844 bp, 21 predicted proteins | sample 643391 | NCBI WGS metagenome assembly LKMJ01 (sample SAMN04112250, study PRJNA286221) | soda lake metagenome | biome: soda lake; feature: Kulunda Steppe; material: water; isolation source: sample PL-Br10 brine of Picturesque Lake | place: Russia: Kulunda steppe | collected 2010-07 | reverse complement strand
TTGTGCATGCTTGGACTGTGTTGTGCATGCCTCAGAACTGGTGTTCGCAAACTGGAGTTCGCAAAGTTTAATTGCTTTTGGCCACCCCTCGCAAAGATTCAAAGTTCACAAAAAAATCATAAAATTAATTTAGGCCCCTCGCAATAAACCTCCCTCGCAATAAAAAGCCGTCGGTAAGGTAACCCAAAATTTTACCTTGGCATGGCTGCCTGGGAGGTCTTGGGCGCCTGATCATTCTAAAAAGAAAATACTAAATCAGGTGAAAAAGATGGTGTGCACACCATCTTTTTCACCTGATTTAGTATTTTCCACGTGGCTTGCTTGCTTGCGTGCGTGCGGCGTGCGTGTGTGTGGTGGAATGTGTGTGTGATGGAATGCGTAATGGAATCCCTAAGGTACTCAAAAATCTCAATAATATATGCTGTGAGTCAGCGCTGGAAGGACTTGAACGGCCCTGCCACCCCCCTCCCACTCTTTCCTTCACGTCTTGCCTTAACATTAATCTTAAAATTTTATCTAATTAAAAAAATATAAGATGCAGCCTCTCAGGCTGTCGCGCGACACCCTGGGTCAAAACTTTGTGCAGTTCTGCTGTGATCAGCCAGGCCTCCTCAGAAACTATTGATGGCCCTCTATACCTATTTCTCCAGGAAAAAGTTTTTAAATTTACGGGTGGATTTAGGGCGGGCCTGTGGCTTGTATTATTATGGTCATTGCGTAAGTAGTACGCGAATTTGCGCTCACAAACGACACAAACTCTTTTGAATGACTTTACCTAAATAGATTGACTGTCATGCGGCTTCACATTAACCGCGCCTCAAACAACGGCGGCTGGGGCGTCGTGTGCACACTGGGGCCAGCTCTGCTTGCATCCTCAAGTGCATTACTTGCAGGTACTTTGTTGATTTCCCATTGTAGGGCACTGTGTGTTTGGCGCAGTGGCAGCCGCTGAAGTGGAACACCCTTGTAACCACACCCTTGTCACACAGGGAAGGGGCACATCACAACGCTCCAGGCCTGTGTTGTGGATGTAATTCTTGCTCTTATCTGGGGAGTCTACTTTATCTTCTCGAACAGTAAGGTATTGTCCAGTGCGCGCACGCACACATGAGCGTGAGAGTGGTAGGGTGCATGCTTGTGAAGGTGATGAGGGACTCCTTAGGGATATGCACCTCCTACCTCAGCGCAAGCTCTAAGCAAAATAGAATTTCCTCATGGACACACACATATAACACACACACACACGCCGCACGCACGCATGCAAGCAAGCGGGCACATGCGTACACAGGCACACAAGCACCCAACTGAAGCATGCAACTGAAGCACAAATGCACCAATGCTCGTTAGCACGCACGCATGCGCGCACACGCATGTGTTTGCATAATTCTCCTGTGTTTGTTAAGGGGCTCCTGAGTTTATTAAGGGCTCCTGTTACAGCCTGAAATGCGCAACCAAAAATAAGACGTTGGGTTGACCTCAAACCAATCTGAAAGTTGCGAGGGGATGGCTCGGTGATTTCTTTTGTCTCTTGCTCTCCAGGCTGACTGCGCATCCCCTGAGTGCTCCGTGCGGTCCTTTTGTGCCCATTGCTCTCCATCTGGAAATGGTGGGTCAAGTTCGTTCTATCAAGCTTGTATTCATGTATTTTGTTCAGGCGCGCACATGAAAGCCATGGCAGGCAAAATCACTACAATGTGCCTGTCTCTGCCCCCTCACAGAGCTTGTGTGCGCTCTTCTCGAGAGGCTTCAAGCTAGCAAAGTGCCTGAGAGCAAAGAACTGGACCTTCTGAGAGGCATTTTGATTGAAAGCCCACACTTGCCACCAGCTCTGAGAGAGGCGCTTGACGAGAGGGCTTACGAGGTAGGTGGCATGCAACCTTGACACATTCAAGGGAGCACTCACCAGTGCTGGTTGCTCAATGGGCCTGATTTCATTCAAAATTGGGCACCGGTTAGGTAAGAATCACACAAATTGCCCTGATGTTTGTGTTAAGACAATTGTTCTTGTGACATTTGAGGGAGCATGTCTACTGCAATGATAAACCTTGGGAGCGGACCTAACAGACAAGATCTAACCATAGTGGTGCGTTGAGGCAATCACCCATCAAGCTCTCTTCCTGTTCTCCCTTGTTTCATTTGCAGCCAGTTGTGAAGGACTCCATCCTGTTCACCTTGGGACAGTGCCATCCTTCAATAGGTGAACACTCAAAGTTGTGCTGTGTGTTTTGACCTGCAACTACACAAATTACCATGTTATCGCTGCTCCCTGTCACAAACTGGGCAAACTGGCAAGAAATCCATCATCTCAATGTGATTGTTGCCCTTGCTCTTTCTACACAGTTGGGTGTCATGACTACACAAGCACTTCGTCTGCCATGGCTGCTAAAGAGATGACAGGGTGCGTCCAACAAGTTTCAATCCTCTGCAGATAGTAGCCAAATCTCAATGTGTCTTGCTCCCAAAGATACTTCTGAGCAACCTGATCAGGCCAGCCATGGCGGCTGTGACAGGGCCTTGTTCTCTGGTTTACTGCTGATCATGTGCCAACCTTGGCTTTCCTAACAGCACCGCCAACGGCACCGTTCAGCCCAAACGCTGAGAATGTCTGTCTCATATGAAGTTTTGGTGAAATAGTAAGAGGAGACAGCAAAAGGAAGAGGGGGCAGCAATATCATCCCTTTGGCACCCCCTATGTGAATTGATTAAGCGCAGTTCCCTTTGCGCGCCTGACAAAAATTTCGCATTTTCAAAAGTTGGCGGGTAGACTAGAAAATTGTCTCCAGTGGATGGCTGGCCTGAATTGGTTGTCCCATCTGCATTCCAGCAACCCTCAACTTGCTAATTTCCCAAGTATTAACTAAACCAACATCACTTGAAAGCTCTAATTCAGCATGTTAGACCGCGGTCACACAGATTTTTTTTCACTTTTTTCACTCGACCAAAAAAATTGTGGTCACACCACAACACTGGTTACACACGAAATTTTTCTAACCCCAAAAGATTTTCACTTTCAATTCAAACCCCCAAGTGCACTTTTAACTTTTTCGCTCTGGGCGAAAAAATGGGGGTTGGTCTCAGGTGGCCCCCAGGGAGGGTCCCATCCGTGCAAGGCCCCCAGAAACCCCTTGTTGGTATGTTGAAAAGAGCATATACCTTGGGAGGATGTCTGAGGAGACAAGGTTTCCCTACATGGGTTACACACGTGATTTATGCAGCTGCAGCACTAGCTAGTGATGACTCTCCAGGCCGACAGTGCACTGAGACGATGTCTCATGTATGTGTTAGCCAGGCGTGCACTTGTGGGGTGCCAAATATGGTGAAGAGTATCAGGCAAATAGAAAATGAGAGGAATAGTCATCACTGACATTTCCCAGGCCTTAGATTGTCAATATGAGGAGCACTTGCGCGCAAAGTAGGCGTTTTTTGCATGCGTGAGGACAAATTCTCAAATGAAGGCAAGCACTTCATGCACCATGGCCACATGCACTGTGGGAAAAAAGAAGTTTTCAAGTGTGCGCCAATCGCAGTGACCATGCTCTGTAGACTTTCCATCATCCTGTCCTGACACTCTCCCCTGATGGCTCAACATCAAATGACTGTCAAGCAAGACCTTGCAGGCCATGAGCCTATTGCTGAAACGAGGGTGTCTGCAGCATTGCAGGCTCCTTATGAATAGTGCGGTCTGTGTTGTGCTGCTGCCTAATTGCGGCATGAGGACCTGTCGCAAAGAGCTCTTTGGATCCTATTGCTGGTCCTGGGAAGCTAGGAAGCATTAGTGTGTGGTTCCCAATAGTAATGTTGGAAGAGAACGGTGGTCATGGGGGGAGCAGGTGCATGTGGAGTGAAAATTTGTCAGTGAAAAGTTTCCAGTGTGACTGCAGAAAAGTTTGCCGAAAGTAGAAATTTTGCTCAGGAGTGAAAGAAATCATGTTTGGCCGCAAATTTGCACTTCAGAGTGAAAAAATAGTGAAAAATAGTGAAATTTTTTGTGTGTGACAGCGGCCTTAGGAGGTAAATGTCTGATTATCAAAATTGTCTTGAAGCAAATGTGATTTAAACATTTCAAATAATTACTACGGAACATGCACATGAATGAAGTTGACCTGCTCATGGTGTTGTTGCAGAAATGGAGAAGCCCAATCCTATGAACAGATACTGTGTGATCTGGCAAGCGGGCAAGGTGGCCACAAACATTCAGGTATGCAGCTCGGACCTTTGAGGAGATAATAATGTCTATTAATTGCACCTCACCTTGCTCACCATCTGATTGCGCCCAAATCACTCTGCTCTATTAGTATGGCAGGTTCCGGGTGCAACTGGCGCGCTTAACAGTCCATTTGGGACTTTTGTGGCCCTCAATGTTTGCACTTACCAGATAATAGTAGCACATATTACAAGAATGGTCCGCTTTTCTAGCTTGCAGCTTCCTAGGATACCACTGCAATTTCAAATAGGTGACAAATATATGGCTACTGGGGATCTGGAGGGTTTCCCCTATAAAATCTCTAGAAAACGCTTGCCGTAGCACGCACAACTTCCTCTCCTGCTCCGCTGATATTGCGACTACTGTACAAAGCCAAAAGGATCCTGGCCAAAGTTAAAGATGATAATTGGCTGGATGGGCCTATTCAGCCCGGGTTTAAGTTGCTTAATTGCCGGCAACCTCCGCAACTCCCCTTTTTTGGCTGAGTCACAAATTTTGCTCTTCCTTGGAGACATGGGCAAATTTGCCAAAATGGACCAGGACCCTGCTCTCCAAAAATCATTTTAAGGCCATTCCTGCTCAACATAAAGGAAATGCTTTTGGGGGGCAAAGATCGATTAGAAAATGGCACTCTGAAATAAAGCTAAATTGCCCTTCTTACTGGCCACCAGAAGCCCCCAAATTTGCACCAACTCAAATGAGCACCTCATCAAGATGATTGTCGGAATAAGAGTGCGCATCGAAGTTTGTGCCTAGACAGCCTTGGGAAATTTGCAGCACAGCTGTGTAGTCCATGGGCAAACAATAGGTCAAGCTCTGCTTGAACATGCCCTCTTATCGTGTGCAGCACTATGCACACCATTTTGCACACTGTGAATAGGCACTGGGGATGAGAAAATTGGGACGTTTGGATTTTTGTTTACTCACCTTGATGAAGGTCTTCTCTGGCATGAGCGTGTGTTCTGGTATGAACGTGTATTCTGGGGAAAAACTTGCTTTATTGAAGGTCTTCTCTGGCATAAACATGTGGTATATAGCACTTAGTCAACTGCCTTATGCTCTGTCTACTACCACATATTATGTGCATCATGCCACCATTGGAGCCTGCGCACTTTGATGATAGGCTTTGCTCTAAAAAGCAAGGATGTAAACAGCAAAATTATTGAACCTTTTCGCTGTGGAGAAAATTGCTAAATTTGTGCTCTGGACGTTTTGCCTTATGAAGTACGATAGAATTCAAGATTCGGGGGGGGGGGGCTAGCAGCCACAGCCCCGCTTAGGGACGCTCTCCTATTCAGTGTCGCTGCTTTGTTGCATCAATCAGATAGGATTTCATATCATTTAATGCAGTTCTAGATTTCTACTCTAAACCTCATCACTGAAGTCCCCCCCACTGCTGGACACTTCCTCCTCCTCCTCCTCTTCGCTCACTCAGTCACTTAAACGGTAACCTGGTCCCATTCAGGGCCCTTTGATGGAGGCATCTTATGATGTATGGCCATATTGGTCAGTTGGAGGGCAGTTGGGGGGGTTGGTGGGCTTCCCTAGCCCTTCCTGGCCCAGCTTCTGATTTTGCTGGGTCAGTCCGGGGTTTAATTTGTAAAACATTAAGTTTATCGCGTATTTTGGCGTTGTGAACCTTTCAGACTGGCGCTGTTTACATCCTTGCTAAAGAGACACCCCTTTTTGGTTGCTTGGTGTGGAATACAGGGTCTTGTGCCAAACGAAGTCTCTCATCCTTCAAGCGTCGGTCTCTTAGAAAGAGTTTAAGCGCAGCAAGCTCAAGCAACCAGCTGCAGAGCGAGATTCAAGCCAAGTGGGAAGTTGAAGCACCTAAAAGTGCTGAAGTGCTGAGGGGCAAACAGTCTGGATGCAACATGAGTGTGGTGACTGTCCCATTGCTAGCACGGACACAGGTGCGCTGTACACAGCCTATACACTCGTAGTGGTCTTCCCCTGTGTACATGCACAGACCTAAAGAGCTTGATGGTCTCAAAATACCATGACCATTTAGCTCATTCTGAAGTACTAGAAAGGCAGCAACCCATGCTTGTCTTTGTTGCTGCTTCAGTGCTGTCACATGCCTCCTTGCCTGCATTCCTTCATTTCGCACCTGTGCCTCCTTGATCACAGAAGCATTCATTGCCACAAGTTCAAATGCGATGCATACTGCGTTCTTGCATTTCTTGTAGGCTGTCTTCAGCACTGTTGTTGATTCTGTTCAAAGCGTGCTTCAAATTCAAGAGCCCCCATCAAGGTTCAGCCATCCAAGCAACCAGCCAGAGGTGAAGAGTGTCACTTAGAACAAAAACTTTACCCTAATTGAGTAAAAGATCTATATTGTTAGAAGCCCTCGGTTTGTAAATTGATGGGAAGTGTTTGACGTGGTTCAAGCAGCTGCACTGGCACCTCACATGCACCAAAAGGCTGCTATGATGATCATGCGTCTTGTTATTCTTCGACGCAAGCAAGAGGCTTTTGACTTGGTGGGCGCTGCAAGACGTGGTCTAGAGCAGCTGCCACGTCATCTCAGATGCACCAAACATTTGCGCTTTAGATGATGCATGTGCTTCCGACCGTGATGCATGGAAGAGGCACCTTACCATAAAGTTCCAGCAGGTAGCAGGCTTGACCACGCTGCAGGTAAAGGGGCACTTTCCACACAAAGCAGATGTATGCATGCACGTGCAGATGGGATGGCTGACACCTAAGACCAGCAGCACCTCATTCAGCAGCAGGAGGTGCTCGCACGAAGGGGAAGGCGCCACAACAAGAACGAGGAGGAAGAGCACGCCAGCCAGCTTTTTTGCCAGACTCTCAGTCCAGAGCGCCTTGTTGGATTCAGAAGAATCCAACAAGGCTTTTCAAGAAGAGAGGTGAGTAAAAATCCACGATGCCACCTTGCCAATGAGCAGCAGCGCAAGTGCTTATCAAGCTTAGTAAGGAGGCTCACTGGTGGTAAACATCCTTGATGATGATCATTGTTAGGCTGTCATCAAGTTTTTCATGATATAGCAGTGCCCCCCGGAATCACTCAAGGGTATCACTTCCGATGCCGCAGGGATGGTGCCTTGCTGTCTTCTACACGTCTGACTGAGAACAAGGCAACAAGAGGCTTGAAGGTGCAAGAGCTTTGGACTCCACGCCCACCACCAATGGAGGAGGTGAGATCCATCCGAGAACCACTGACTACCCATTATAGTCAAAATGCTGCTGTCCATAACATGCAGCCGACCAAGGATTTTGCCCTGACACCTTGAACTCCCACCATAAGATGATCAAAAGAGGATGTCCAACTCACCCTATTTAGGCTCACTAATTGTGCCTCGGCCATGTACCAAAGGCTCACATGGGCTTACAGGCCTAAACAGCACACTCATGAAAGTGCGCTGTCAGATGGAGACTGGTGTAAATGGGGATATGCAGGGGTCGGCGTTGGCTTGTAGCGCTGTATCACATGTTGCGCTCTATAATACCATGATATGATACAGTACAGCGCTGAACTTTCACTAACTCATACAGGATATGGCATGAGCAAAAATGGGATCCTGCCAATTTGCACATTTTGGGCTCCTCTCAAGTGAAGAGCTGGCCTGAATTGATGTATTATGAACCAGATTATATTTCTATGTGTAGGGGGGGAAAACAAGAAAGTGCGTCAGGCTGTGGTGCCCCAGGCGGTTCTGGTGTGTGCCAACTAATGCATGTCTGCTGCTGTGGTAAGCAGGCTGGGTAATCAGCGCACATTGCATCAGCCAACTGCAGCAGCTGGAGCTCAAGGCCAAGGAATGGGTCCAAGCAGCGCCAGGAGCAGCAAAGTGCAGCTTGAGTAAGGCATAACGAGTGGAACAACTTTGCAGGCGCAGCTCTCTGCTTCTTTCTCCCTCACCAGAGGCCGGAGCAGCCCTTCGCCTCACACATCATCAACGTACACAAATGCATCAACAAGCACACAAGCTACGCTGGCATCCCTGCACATGAGCACATCCACACGCACTAATAGTACTCACACATGCTTGCACGGGCTTGTGCAGATGTGTTATTTGCACAAATATTCGCCCAAACAAGCTGTGACACATAGGTGCATGCCAGCAAGAAGTGTGGTTAACCCATCCAGGTAGAAAGCTGCCAAAATGAAGGTGCAAGGATGCAGAGAGGATGGTGTGCATGAGGCACCTGGCCCTTACTGGTAGCACAGGTGCGTCAAATATAGCGCTATATTGTACCCCACAAAAAAACGCGACCAAATACAAATTTTTTATTTCAACCTTTACTGACTATACCTATCCAACTTGTAAGTTTTATGACGAAATTCTGGCTGGCAGGGGGGTATCCAGCATATATAGCGCGTGAATTGTAGCGCATCGTAGCATCATAGCGCTATGTAGCGCTATGTAAATTTATCCATTTACAGCGCCATACACTGACTTATATTCATTAGCCCAGCTTTGATCCCAGATTGAAAGTGCACGAATTGTTGTGCTCACGCCCCCGCCTGTAGGTGGACCGCCTGCTAGCAGGAGCAGAGACGAGCTTTTACTTCAATGTGTTTGCCCTGGAGGAGGCGACGCCAGGCCATGCGCTGTCAGTGCTGGCCTTCTTTTTGCTAAACAGGACAGGCTTGGTGTCAAACTTTCGGCTGGACCTGGGTCAGCTTGCACGCTTCCTCCGGAAGATTGAGGCGGGCTACAACAAAGCCGTGCCTTACCACAATGCAACCCATGTTGCTGACGTCCTTCAGGTGCGCTGGGAAGGCGCCTGTGGCCCAGCACATCTTTAGCTGGCTCCTGATGTCGTACATGGACGTGCAACGTGCACACGTGATAATGTGCGTGGATGCCTTTTGATTTTGTTTGTGCTTGCGCCAGTTTATCCGTACTCCTCATTTATTCATACTCCTCCTATTAAGCATTCCTGTACCCCTGGAAGGCGTGCCTGGGAGGCAAAAGCTTGCAATGAAGAGCTGATTTTTAATTTTTCACGCATTATTTGATTGCGAACCAAATGCATGCACCCATCATGGTGCTCCATTGCAGACACTGCATGCCATCTGCTCACACGGCGGCCTGGGGAAGGCACTTGGGGACCCTCTCTGCGTTCTTGGGGCCTACCTAGCAGCTATTATTCATGATTTCCAGCACCAAGGTGAGATGGCAAAGATTCAACAGGCTTCTCCATTCTTGACCTAAGTACTATGGAGGCCTGCTTAGCGAGAAGGCATCTGGGGGAGGGTGAAGAGGGGTGGGGTGAGGGAAGGCACTTGGGGACTTGCAAGAGAGCAGCTGTAGTTTTGTGCAAGGCTTGTGCCCCACGATGCGTGATGTAATGAATCAGGATGCTACTGCTTCAACTATCTTATTTTAAGGTGAGAGCTTGGGGCCGCGCTGTGGCCAGTCAAATTTAAGCAGGGAATTTGAGAGGATGCCAATTCTGAACTCAGGGCACCAAATTGGGTGATGTCAGGTGCAATAGTGTGCGGTGGTCTTCTTGTAAACACACAAATATCATTGCAAGGGAGACGACCTGAAACGACCCTGTGGTTGGTGGAATGTCCATTATCAGCGATCTTCCTTATAAAAATCAGCTCTTGGAGTGAAATTGAAGTTACCTAGACCCAGACCAGACCAGACCTGGCAAAAGCCACCTAATTGGGATGCCATAGACCTCCTAAGTACTCTTATTCTTCAAATTTATACTTAAATTGACCTTCACATCATTTCTGATTGGATTGGCCTTTGGGTGTCCAGCGTGAAGCTTTCAGTGACAAGCCCCCCAATTTTAGGCATGCACCACCCTTCTGAAGCCTGTTTGCTACCACAAAAGGTCATGTGGCAAAGAGTTGTGTGCTACAGCACTTGCGTTGATCCTTGCTTGATCATTCATGTCAATGCTCCATGCAGTTATTAGGCACTAATGTTTATTACTCTTGCACTAACTATGTGGCAAGCATGTAAGGCAAAATGGCAAAGCTTGGGGGAGAGTAGATGTCCCTGCAGCCTTTATATTTGGCCTTAACTGTCAAACACGCACCCAGCATGGACAACACTGCCTCATCCGCTTGCATTTCTGCCTCCAGAAGACCATCAGCATGCTTCTCTGTCAAAGGAATCCTGGATGCTGAAGTTGTGATCTGTGGGGCTCCGTTATTAGGTGGATATTTAATTGGCAATTACTTCCGGAAAATCAGACAATGGGACTGGACCGCTGGTCTGATCATTTCTTTTCCCTCTTTTGTAACATCACTGATGTATGATCACAAACATGAAATCAAACATCACGTGGCTGCCTAGAATGAGCCGATGGCTGGAGATACGATGGCTTGTGCTGCGATTGATTTATTATGTTTCCCTCAGCTGGACGCTCTTGAACAGATGGTTCCTGAAGCCTAACATTATAATACAAGATCATAATGGTACAAGCTTGGGCCAATTCTCGCAGTGAACGTAATAGAAAAGCATACCTATTAGATCCTTCGTCATCTCCTCCAAAACAGTTGGCATGGCTCTTACCCTGGGTGGTGTAAGTATGTCAGAAACTTCAGGCACAAATTTGGGCAGGTTAACCCGAAAGGTTTCAAGATGCTGAGCACATTGCTCCTATCATTTGCAGCCTAGGAATCTCTGGGCTAAGCCGCCTTATGTGGGGTTAGAATTTGACAGTGAATCTAAGGAATATGTACATTGTGGATCACGCAGGGCACCAAATTGTGTCATTTTGGGGCTTACTGGAAAAAGGGATCACAAGGTGCAGGTCGTCCCCACTATCGGGCCCCCATAAATGTGACCAATTTGCTTTTCTGGCCCCATGCTCGTCCCATTGCCAGTCCCAACCACTCATAACGTATAAATATGTTGCAAATAGTTAGGCTGTGTGAGAAAATGTGAGGTGGGGGTGTGGCGTGCACGCCACGGGCCATTCTGGCACCATTTTGCACCATTTTGGCAGGAAAATGGCACTTTCCCAAACTTGTAGGGGTCGGCGTTGGCCTATAGCGCTGTATAGCGCTATAAATTTTTTGAAACATAACATGCCAAAATGGTGCCCTGCTAATTCCCTCATTTCAGGCGCCCCTCGAGTGACTGGTTGGCCTGAATCAAGTTCTGAATCAGACTAAAATAATGTCGTATATGGGGGAAAACCTTCGTCTGGCGGGTTGCCCCAGACGGTTCCTTTGTGTGCCAACTTAAACATGTCTGCTGCTATGGTGAACAAGCTGGGCAAGCAGCGCGCAAAGCCTTGACCAGATACAGTAGCTGGAGCTCAAGGCTAAGAAATGGGTGCAAACAGCGCCAGGAGCAGCAAAGGGCAGCTTGGGCATGGCATTATGAGTGGCGCATCTTCGCTGGCGCACACCGACCTTGCCCTTCCTCCCTCTGCCCCGCCCTCCCTAGGCCATGGGGGAGACGATGGGAGGAGTGTAAGCAGGGGGGTGAGCGCATGCTGTGAATCGCGCATGCACTGTGCGCACTTGCATGGGTGTGCGCATCCAACATTCACTTATCATCAATGCACAGTAGCAAACACAACACACAAACTACACTGGCATGCCTGCACACGAGGACACATGCACGCATGCGCACCCGTAATACTTCCGCATGCCTTCACACGCTGGTGCGGCTGTGCTATGGGCACAAGCACAGGGCCCAAACAAGCTGTTGCACATGTAACCATGCCAGTAATGAGTGTGGGTAACCCATCCAAGTAGATATCTGCCAAAATGGGGGTGCAGGGGTGCAGAGAGGATGGTGTACTTGAGGCACCTGGCCCTTACTTGTAGCCCAGGTGCACCAAACATAGCGCTATATAGGAGCCTCTGACGCCATAACACGCGCCTAAATGAATATTTTCCTTTCTAAATTTGCATACATCATATTCCATCCGACATTCAAGTTTGATGACGAAATTCGGGCTGACGAGGGGAGATCCGGCGTATATAGCGCCTGCAATATAGCGCAACGTAGCGCTATTTCGCTATATATTTTTCCATATAGCGCTATACCCCGGGCCCCTTCAAACTTGCTCCAATCCTGCCGCTTTCCAGGATTTAAGCTGCAATTGTCTGATGGTCTGATGCTGCAAAGTCGGATTTGGGAGAGGGGTTCGGGAAGGTGTGTTCTGTGGGTGACTGTTGCGACTGGATGTGGGTGCCAACACAGGAAGTGCGATATCTTCGCAACCCCTGCATGCTTTCAAGCCAGATTAGGCCTGAGGGTTGCAGGCAATCATAAACATTTGAAAAATTTTGTAATGGAGCCAATTGAGGGTGTGGGTGGGAAGCGGTGGGCCAAAATGTTGCGTTACATCTGCCTCTGCTGAGTGCAAAGCTCAGCGCACTCCTCCTGCAGCCACCACGCACGAATCCCACTTCACACCATGAGCGCACATTCCCAGAGGGGTTCATCTAATCTTTAATCTTTTGGGGGGGAGGGGGCATGATCCTTTTTTGGTGTACCGTACCGATTGTATATCACGCCTCTGCGGATTGACTGCGGGCACGATAATTAAATATTTTGGGGGGTGCGGCGTTGTGAAAATATTGGGTCAGTCAAGGCAATGAGTGGTCAGGGGTCCCCAGCACCCCCCTCCGACCCTCTCCCAGCAGCTTCCCCCAGCAGTGGACCCCCCCTCCTCGCCCTTCCAGCAGCAGCAGCAGAGGCCACCCAGGCTCCCCAAGGGCGCAACCCTGCGGGGTTGGTGTAAAATATATATTTCCAGGGTGCGGCGTTGATGCGGGAATGCAAAAACAAAATGTTTTTTGGGGGGTGCGGCATGAACCCGCGCCGGTACAGTAAACTAATATCATATAACTAGGCTGCTAGGAGATGCGGGCCAATTTTACACAAGTGAAGGCGCGTCAAGGTCGGAGTTTGGGGCTGTGTATGGGAGATGGTGTGAACCGTAAGAGCGTTACATTCTATATTCAGAAATTCAATTCCACCCACCACACCAATATTTACTCCAAGGGCACATCAGAACCAGAAAAAATCAAGCTGTCCGACGGTGTGATCAGGTCATGGAACGGTGCGGTGGCTGCAAAGTTGTGCCAGGGAGGGGCTTATTGGCCACCATTGCCTAAGGAAGGGGTGACCCAGTTGTGGGGACGACCTGTAGTGGGTGGGGAGTCATGTGTTTTGGTCATTTACCTTAGCAAGGCACAATCAGCCGGTGGGGGTGGAAAGTGGTCCCTTCCGGACCCGGATTGCTTCCCCTCAAACCTGCTTAGGGTTGCATGGGGTTCCACTATGGTCCATTTTTTGGTGCTCCTGTTGGGGCCACCTGTTGGGGCTCCTTGAGCCTTGCCCACATGCAAGAAATACAGCGTCCGCCAGCATCCAACTCTCCTGCCTTTGACCTTGGGCAAATATTTTTCAAGTTTTACTTCATTGAGCAAGCACAAGAATGGCTCTAATAACCTTAAGAGGAGCGCAGCCGTTAGGCCCCAGAAGTTCTTGGGAAAAGGAACCACCCAAAACAGCCTAGTGACACCCCTCTGGCTCCTACCCTTGTGGTAAAATGTAGACTAGATACAGGAAAAAGGTTTTGGGCTCCTCACAGACCATTTTGACAATTCTTTCACCATTTCCTTGGCTTATGCAGGCCTGACAAATGCCTTCCTAGTGGCTACCGAGAGTCCTCTGGCCATGCGCTACAACGACACAGCACCTCTCGGTGCGAGCCGCATAAAATAAAGAAAAGTCATGGACTGCCAATTACTGCATTAAGTGCGAACAAGGTTTTAAGTCTGTTTTCTGCAAAGGCTTAAACCCAAGTTCACTAAGCCCACTCTTTCATCCATGAGGACAGAAGTGATAGGCGTCGTTGTGTTTCATGCGCTCTGCAGAGCAGCATCACATCTCCAGTGCATTTGGCGTGCTGCACGATCACAACTTCTTGCTCAATTTGCCCAAGCCAGATTATATCCGACTGCGCAAGGTGGGTGCCTCGCCTCTTAAGCCTAGTGCAAATATCTGTTTGAGCCCAACTCGAACCTGCAATTTCCTGTGGTTTGCCTTGCCAGGCCAGCTCCCAAACTGAGATTTGCCAGGTCAAGCTTGGTGTTGGATTGATGTCTTGTAAAGGATATACATTACACAGTCATATGCATCTTTGATATAATTTTTATCCCTTGCATTTGGGTCTTGATTGCAGGTAATCATTGAGATGGTCCTTGCCACAGACATGGTGAGCTGTCATGGTGCACTTGCACGTGTGGAATGCTCAGCTTCTAGCATGTTTGACCATGACATGAGACTTATAACTATGATTTAATATATTAGCAAGGAGGAAGCTTGTTCCCCAGCTCATGTGCATGGACGTATGTCACACCCATTGCAATGTTCCTCAACTGTGCAATACTCTCAACAGTGCCGTGTTGGCGCAATATTTTTTGGCTCTAATTCTCTACTGTGTCACTGACTTGCATGGCTACAGACTAAGCACATGGAGCTGCTGAGCCGCATGAATGGCTTGGCTGCATTGCTTCCAGCAAGTGAATCCTCCTCTTGCCATTCTGGGCCCCTGCCAATTAGCGCTATGTGCCAGACAGTCAAGCATGGCCCGGTTTCTCGGATGTCAATGGATGTAAGGGCAGCTTCTTGTGACCAGAGGTATGTAGGCAAAAGTGTGCTATCTAAATTTGTGCCAATCCTCCTTCCAGAAATGGCAAATCCTGTGGAAGGCTTTGAAGAACCTTTTAATGTGGCTCCTTGCTTCATGAAAATGTCACCGTCGTGTCTTGTGTCGGCTCCCATGTGAGGAATTTAGGGTTGCCATCAGATTCTCTTTAGACGGAAAGTGTAAGTGCGCCAAGCCAGCTTGTGTGAATAAAGGGAAGGTGAAGAGACTGTGTGTACATCAGTCGCCGTATTGGCATCATTTTGCACCGACTCGGCAGAATATTGGTTTCCACCTGAACCTTGCTCTGATCGCCTCACCCTCCTATATTTACTGCTGAATTATGTGTATTCCTGGTGTGCTTCGTGTGCGCCCCTGTCCCAGCGCTTTATGAATTTCAATGCAGGTGAAAATCTCTTTAGCCATTGCATGCTTTGAGTCAGGACATGAATAGATGAATAAGGGAAAAAGGGATGAAATTTGCAGACAAAAAAAACAAAAATAAAGACGTCAATCATTGATCTGGGTGAAGAGGGATAGCCAGAAGAGTGGACTCAAAAATGTTTTATTCTTCCACCTTCCCAACTTTCAAAACCCAATGCTGGGTGTGTTTGAGAGGCCATGGAGCTAGGTTTCAGGGATTCTGATCTCCCTTGTTTTGTTCAGTGTGGGAGCAATGGGAACAACTCTTCTGAGTGACAGGAATGCAGGTATTTGTTGATGAGCTTTTGGCAGGAAACAATGCAGGGGCTGTTCGGCCCACGTGCCCAAAACTCCTTATTGACCCTGCAAGGGAAATCCTATGGTGGAGACAACACTACATCTTCTAAGTGAAATAATGTCTGAGCACAGCAAGCTTGATGAGGATAGAGGAGTCTTCCAAGCTTCTTTGGAAGTTCTGAGAAGATTTTCTGAATTGCATACCCTGGCTTTAGTGGTGGGCAGGAGCTGGTTGACCTGCCGGCTCAAGATACTACCTCACTCCTGTGTATATGGCCGTGCAGGTCTGGAAGGTCCCACCAGGCTCCTTGCATAACAGATGACAATGTGAGTAGATGAGAACTGGCCACAGTCCTCACTAGTTATACAATCAAAGTTGCGCTTCTGCACTTGATGCGGTGTTGTTTCTAAACCAGCTCAGTGCTGCTTATGGGCCGTTTCCCAGAAGAGCTCTTTGCTGTAGGAAACAAAGTGGAGTTTTTCAGGCTACGCTGCATGCAACTTTTGCCAGTCATGCTTCCTCTAGCTCTGGACAGTAACTAAATCCTACAAATAAAACTCTGGACCAAGATTTTCTCCCAGACGTGCTTTAGTCTCACCCTCTTTATTACCCCTTAAATTACTCTGTCCTTTAGGAGCAATTGCACACCTCAGTCATCTCAGACATGTGCTTTTTTGTCCCCATCCATGTTTGAGCAGTCCCTACCTCTGCAACTGGCGCTTGATGATAAGAAGAGCTTGTGCCTGCAAGTTGCATTGAAGTGCGCAGACCTGGGGCACATGGCTGAGACACGAGAGGTGCACCTAAGGTGAGGCCCGTCCTTGCACCTCTCCATTGTTTCTTCTTAGGCTGAGGCGGAGAAATGGCATGGACAGGAAGATCTAAGAGGCATTTTAAGCAAATGTATGGAGCAGGAGGCGTAAGGTTCTTCAGAAGGACTCGGCACTCCAGGAGTTAGTTTGTGAGCAGCTGGCCTTGAATTCACCTCAACATTTTGAAACACGCCTTCTTAGTGTTTCTCTATAGGAGCTGTCAGCAAACTTATTTTGATGCCTATGATTGACCTCTTGCATTTGGTGCAAACATTTGCAGATGGGTGCAGTTGCTGGAGGAAGAATTTTTCCAGCAAGGTGAGAAGGGAAGGGATAGCAAGTTTCCGTGCTAGACAATTTAAGATAAATGTGGAATTACTTTGTGACATTATTCTGTGACAGTGGGTTGTGAGTCGATCCATGGATTGGGTGCTTGTTCAGAGCTTGATGCATCAACTTGATGCATCAACTTTTAGGTTGTGTGGGTCCAGCTGCATGTCATGGATTTTGGTGTGAATGCTGAACTTAACCATTCAGCTTCCATCCCATGTGTCAGGTGATCGCGAGAAGGCGCTTGACATACCAATCAGCCCACTGTGCGATCGCAGCCACCCAGGCATCACAAAGTCTCAGGTACTATCAGAGATAAAGCTGCATTTTGGTGGCATGTGATATGGGCTTGTGTGCCTTTGTAGAAGTAAGTCCCTTGCACAGAGCAAGAGCATTTGGTCCCCACCATTAGATCACCCCTTGCAGGGTCACTAAGCAGTTTTGGGCATACCTTTTCAGCCCCTGCACTGATTTTCTGGCCTTCATAACACATGTGGAATCAGGTGTGAAGGGTTGGGTAGATTACAAGACAGACAATATGTACATCTTGAGAGCCCGTTTCCACCTACAGATTCTCACCCAGGCAATCAATCTATGCTGCTTTTTTATTGGACATTTCTTACACCACAAGCGTAAGACTAAATCCAGACCTAAAGCGTGCAAGGGCTGCACAGATCTTGCAATCCCTCTGTTGGCACACAAGCATCCTGGAATCTAAAAAAAACACGTTCCAGCCCCTGCTTTCCGTGTCCTACTTGGCTGCATCAAACCTAAGCATTTGAGTAGGCTAACTCCAGAAGAGCGAGGCTGTTGGGGCAAGTTAAGTCACTCTTTCCTGCAATTATGGTGCATGATGGTGTCAGAATGGCTAGTGATGCACACAGACGGCCTCCACCTCCAAATTGATCGCACACGCCCTGACTGTTCTGGACATGTAGAATTATTGCATGATTAAGCTAGGCAATAGGGCAGCCACAATGGCTTGAGATTCAAATGACCCTCTTTTGCCTAGGTAGGGGGAGAAAGTGGGGTCGACTGTACTTTTTTATCTTTCAAGTGTTAGCATGCCACAGAGGAACCAATGCCTGGTTGAGGGCCTTACTTCATAACATTGAGCAATGTTTTATGTTCTTTGCAGGATGGCTTCATCAACTTTATCGTGAGACCTTTATTTGAGGCCTTCGTGAGTGTGTTCCCAGGCACACGGCCACTCATGCTCGGCATTGAGGCTAATGGAAGGTACGATCGCTCATCCAGCTGAGACGGCAAAGACAACATATATTGCGCCCTTGTGCTTGGTCTGCTTTATCACAATCAAGCTTTAACACTGAGCCTCTACATGTCTACAGGTACTGGAAAGGACAATGCATTTAAGCCAGGTGCCATCGAGTTGGATATCCACTTTAGTAAGTACCAGGCCACCTTTTTTCAATCCCTTAGTCCTTGAAATGGCGAGTATGACTGAAAAACCTGGAAAAGCTGACATGATTTGCTTAGTTGCTTATTTTGGTTACGAGGGAGTTTTTTACCCAGCTTCCAGTATCTTGGCAGTTCACTTAATTTCATTCCTCAAGCTTTTATTTTTATGGTCTCTGCCTCCCCTCTGTCTTATAAAAAGTTTGGCATGAGGTCATCACAATTTGATTCGAACAATGATACATTTGCATGAGTCTATTTAATGGTGATACACCTTCCTTTCTTTCTCACCTCCTCTCACCAGCGCAGATAGGTACTTGCAAGCAGTGCCCAATATTTATATGAACTCTTTGCTGTTTTGAACCCACTTGCTGAACATGCTGGACTGGAATGAGCTAAACGAGCTGGGATGTATTATTCTAAAAGCGTGATTCTAATTGAGCTTAGGGTATTGCACTTGTACATGTCTGGTGAGCTTTACAACCACTTCATGTGCACTTATTGAATTTTGTTGCATAACCTTTTCTATTATCTCATATTACCATGTTGTCCATGTTGTTTTCAATCTCTCAAACAATCCACTTGTAAGCGTGATGATACGCTCTTTGCTCTAAATCAGGTAAGAATAAGGTGTTGGTACTCTCTATGGTGGTTTTGAGCTCAAGAGAGACTAGAGAATTAAGATGTACTAATGCTCAGGGAAAATCTGCTGTAGGCCTTATCTCAGCCCAATCCTAGGCAATGAATGACTGAGGTGGCCTACTAGTAGGAGCCGGCCTTCAATTTTCAACAAAATGGAGAATGAAAACTCTAGGTTGGGTAAGGTTACTAAGCTGTACCTGCTGAACGAGGGCAGCTTAGCAAAAGCCTCCGGCCTGCAATCAAACCCCTAAACTTAAAAAGGGTTGTGTTTGAAACAACGTAAAAAAAAGGAAAACGTAGGTTGTGAAAACACTCATTACACAATCAAGGAAATGGGTCCACCCACTGGCTCTAGCAGGGTCAAGGCACAACTGAGTATAGATCCCCCTTCAAATTATCATCATTAAGGTAAGGTAAGGTTTCAAGGCTGTATCTGCCGAACGAGGGCAGCTTAGCCGTTTGTAGCCTCCAGTGGGGTTCGAACCCTGAACCCACAGGTTGCGAGGGTGGATAATCGACTTCCCATCTCATGTGCCCCGCCGCCTGCTCGACTACCCGGAGCTGTGCGACAGCTGCCGTTGAGAAAGAAAATCAAAGACAGTCTGACTAGGCAACTTGCCTTGAAGGCATGTGGAATATAAGGGGCCTCCATAGAAAAGGATTAACAGAAAGGGAAGAAAAGGAAAGAGTACTTTCTTCTGAGAGAGCACACAAACAAGTCTTGACAGTGAAAAAGGTTAGGTTAGGTTACATAGCTGTATCCGCCGAACGAGGGCAGCTTAGCTGAAGCCTAAAAGGCCTGCAACCCTAAACCAAGACTAAAGCGCTCAAATCAGGAGAAAGGTAGTGTCTGGAAGCCAGATGATTTGGTGAGAAGCAAGACTGAAAACCGGAAGAATGTTGAAGGCAGTGAAAAAGAACATGTACCCCATTTTGAACAGCAGCACAGGAACACTTGTCACAGTGGCCATTTCCACTGCGCCAGATGGAGGATTCCACCGCGAGAGTATGAGCTCGCAAGCGAAACCTGCTCACATTCCTCATAACATGCTTAGGGAGATCAAGGTGCAGATAGCGAGGAGGCATCAGGGGGGCACCCCCATTC
>LKMJ01001677.1_pt1 | contig 19845 bp, 15 predicted proteins | sample 643391 | NCBI WGS metagenome assembly LKMJ01 (sample SAMN04112250, study PRJNA286221) | soda lake metagenome | biome: soda lake; feature: Kulunda Steppe; material: water; isolation source: sample PL-Br10 brine of Picturesque Lake | place: Russia: Kulunda steppe | collected 2010-07 | reverse complement strand
AGTTGACCGCAGACGAGAGAAAAACAAAGGTGTTGACACCGGCTCGCTCGGCTTCGAGCGCAGTGAGAATGGCGGCGTCGCCATTGATTCGTTCGAAGGTGACGCCTTCGGTGGGTTCCTCGTGGGCGATCCCGACCGAGTGGACGACGGCGTCAACACCGCGAAGTCGGTCACGCCAGACGTGCGGCGAAAAGAGGTCTGCGCTGGTCCATTCGACCGATTCAGCCCAGTTGGTTCCGGGGCCAACGCCGATATCGGGTCGGCCGCTCCGCGAGACGCTTCGGACCTCGTGGCCCGCTTCGACCGCCTGTCGACAGAGTTCTCTGCCAATAAATCCACTACCGCCAACAACGAGGAGCCGTGTCATGCGTCGGGATACGGTCGGCAGGTACGTGGGAGTTGTGGTCAGCGATCGCTCTCGTGACTCGCCGGTCGTAGGCCGCTTAGAGCAGTGCCGAAACCGCTGACAGCGCCCCGACCGAGGCGGCCGTGATCACAACGGTCCAGACGGCAATACTGCCGGTCATCCAGACGGCCGTCGCCCGCCGGTTCGAGCCCAGTCCGAGCGCGAGCAGGGCGGCGAGATGAACACCGGTCACAATCGGCGAGGCGACCGCCAACCCGGGCAGGCCGTAGCGCTCCCAGAGCTGTCTGGCCCGCTTTCGGCGGCCCGATGGCTCACTGTCAGGGGTGTCACGACGCCGATCAAGATACGCGGCGAGTTGCTCGTGGCCGAGGATAATTCCGTAAATCGGGAGGACGTTGCCCAGAAAGGCGGCGATTGCAACCAGTACGGGCTGTGAACCGAGGCCGACGCCGATCGGAATCACAACCAAGATTTCGAGCAGCGGAATGGCCGCCAACAAAAAAATCAAGAGATATCGGCCGAGGCCGTCGGAATCCACAAGCAGCTCACGGGCCCAGCTGTCGGCTCCCTGTTTGAGAACCATATCGGCAGTGCCACCGATGTCGGTACTCACGACGGGACTCATGACGGGACTCTGAGTTAACGCGACACCAAGGTCGGCCCCGAAGACGGTTCCAACAGCCATTGGCTATCGAATAGCGGTCGCTCGTATAGTCGTTGTCGAATACTACTGGTCACTACTCGTACAGCCGTCACCGATGGTGGAGCCGATTCAGTGAATGGTGGTGTCAGCCTGGCCGATGGTGGAGTCAATCCGGTCGATGGCCGAGCCGACTCGGCAAATGGCGGTGTCGACCCAGCTCCAGGGGTTAGTCGACTCGGTCAACCGTGTTGCTGCCGCTGTCGCTGTCGTCTTCGGCTGTCTGTGTGCTGTCCGACCGAGACAGAAGCCCGCAGTTACAGTCGGCTTTGAGCGCCGAGTAGACGACCGCACCGAGAATAACCAGTCCCTCAATCCTGGCGGCGGTGACGACCCACGGCTTTGCGACCGGAGCCTCACCCTCGTACTCGTAGCTGTATTTCGTCAGCACGCGAAGAAACCGCTCGGGATAGAGGAACTCGATTAGCCCGAACAGTCCAATGAGTAATTTGAACACAGAGCATATGAGGGCTGGTGATGGAAAAAACCCCACTGATGGCTCTCACGGCGTGAAAAACGAAGGCTCTCGTGGGCACGAGTCGTGCTGCCGTCTCTGATCGGTCGGTCGCGCGAAAGCTTTAGGCCATAAAGCGGCGTAGCTCGGCGCAATGAGTCGCGGGCCTGCACTGATTATCACCGAAAAGGACAACGCCGCCCGACGGATCGCCGAGATCCTCAGCGGCGGGACGGCCGACGCCGAACGCAAAAACGGCGTCAACGTCTACAAATGGGGCGGCAAACGCTGTATCGGGCTCTCGGGGCACGTCGTCGGCGTCGACTTCCCCGAGGAGTACAACGACTGGCGCGATGTCGAGCCGGTCGAACTAATCGACGCACCGATTGCCAAACAGCCGACCCAAAAGAACATCGTCGCCGCGCTTCGCCAACTCGCTCGGCGCGCTTCGGCGGTCACCATCGCCACTGACTACGACCGCGAGGGCGAACTTATCGGCAAGGAGGCCTACGAACTGGTTCGCGAAGTCAACGAAGAGGTCGCTATCGACCGGGTTCGGTTTTCCTCGATCACCAAACGCGAAGTCACCGACGCCTTCGACAACCCGGACGACCTCGACTTCGATCTCGCCGCCGCCGGCGAGGCTCGGCAAGTCATCGACCTGTTGTGGGGCGCAGCGCTCACTCGGTTTCTCTCGCTGTCCGCCCGCCAGCTCGGTGACGACTTCATTTCGGTCGGCCGGGTGCAGGGACCGACGCTGAAGCTGATCGTCGACCGCGAACGCGAGATCGACGCCTTCGACCCCGAGGACTACTGGGAGCTCTTTGCCGATCTTGAAAAGGCCGACACGGGTCGTTTTGAGGCCCAATACTTCTACCGCGACGAGGATGACAACGAGGCCGAGCGAATCTGGGACGGTGACCGAGCCGAGGCGGTCTACGAGGCCCTTCGGGTGGCCGACGCTGCGGCTGTCGACTCGGTTCGCCGCCGGACGCGGACCGACAAGCCACCGGCCCCATTCAACACGACGCAGTTTATTCGCGCGGCTGGCTCGCTCAATTACTCGGCCAAACGGGCGATGAGTATCGCTGAGGATCTCTATACGGCGGGCTATCTCACCTATCCCCGAACCGACAACACCGTCTACCCCGAGGATCTCGATCCCAGAGAGCTGCTGGGTGCATTCACCGAGCACACGACCTTCGGCGAGCACGCCGAGTTACTGCTTGAAGCCGACGAGATCGAACCAACGGCTGGCGACAAGGAGACGACCGACCACCCACCCATTCATCCAACCGGCGAGTTGCCGAATCGGGGTGAGCTCTCGGAAGACGAATGGGACGTCTACGAACTGGTCGTCCGACGCTTTTTCGCGACTGTTGCCGACGACGCGACCTGGGAACACCTGAAGGTTGTTGCGCTCGTGACTGCCGATGCCGATACTGTCGCCGATGCCGCCGATGCCGTAGCCGCTATCGATACCCTCCGGCTGAAAGCCAACGGCAAACGGCTTCTCGAGGCGGGCTACCATGAGGTCTATCCGTATTTCAACCAGTCGGAAACCCACGTTCCGGATGTCGAAGAAGGCGAACAGCTCTCGATTACCGAGACGCGAATCGAGGACAAACAGACTCAGCCACCCCGTCGCTACGGCCAGTCGCGGCTCATCGAGACGATGGAGAAAATGGGGATCGGAACGAAATCGACCCGACACCACACCATCGAAAAGCTCTACGACCGGGGCTATCTCGAAAACGACCCGCCTCGGCCAACGATGCTTGCTCGGGCGGTCGTCGAAGCCGCCGAGGACTTCGCCGACCAAGTTGTCTCCGAAGACATGACCGCCCAACTCGAAGCCGATATGCAGGCGATTGCCGCCGGCGACAAAGGATTCGACGAGGTCACAGCGGAGTCGAAACGGCTGCTCGGTGCGGTTTTCGATGATCTCACCGACTCTCGTGAGGAAATTGGGAAGCAGATTCAAGACTCGTTGAAAGCCGACAAGACCATCGGGCCCTGTCCGGAGTGTGACGACGACTTGCTAATCAGAAAAAGTCGCTACGGCTCGTATTTCGTCGGCTGCAACGGCTATCCCGACTGTACCTATACACTGCCGTTGCCCTCGACGGGCAAGCCGCTTCTCCTCGAAGACGAATGTGAGGAGCATGGGCTTCGATCAGTCAAAATGCTGGCCGGCCGCAAGACGTTCACGCACGGCTGTCCGCAGTGTAAGGCCGACGCGGCCGACGAGGAGGAAGACGAAATTATTGGTGAGTGTCCCGAATGTGGAGAAGGACACGACGGCGAGTTGGCGATCAAACGGCTCCGCAACGGCTCGCGGCTGGTGGGCTGTACTCGCTATCCTGACTGTGAGTATTCGCTGCCGTTGCCGCGCCGCGGCGAGATCGAAGTCACCGACGACCACTGTGAGGAACACGGCCTGCCCGAACTCGTTATTCAGTACGAGGACGACGACCGCGAGCCGTGGGAGCTCGGCTGTCCGATCTGTAACTACCGGGAGTTCCAGGCCCGACAGAACGGCTCGGAGCTCGAAAGCGTCAAAGGAATCGGCGAAAAGACGGCCGAGAAACTGAAGACCGCCGGCATTGAGGACGTCAAAGGACTGAAAGACGCCGACCCGGATGATCTGGCGGGCGAGGTTGACGGCGTCGGTGCCGACACGGTTCGAAACTGGCAGGCCAACGCGGACTGAACGGTTTGACATGCGAGACTGCGAGCGCAAATACAGAATTATCAGACCGAATTCGGAGTCTCTACGCACCAAACAGTGTCAGCACTATTATAAATACCCAAAACATTTGACAACTGGGAGTACCTATTCTATTATGAAGCGACGAACATTTTTTGCATCTTCAGGGACCGCTGCAACGGCTCTTTTTACAGGCTGTGCATACAATCAACAGGAAAATTACTCGTTTCGAATATACAATAGCTCATGGGAACAGCATTTGTTCAGTATTCGGATCGGAAATGATGTTTCAGATAGTCATTTCCACGAAGAGACTCTCAAAATAGACTCTGGAACGGCTCATGAAGAGATTTCGCTGGATCAAACTCCATCACATATCTACCTCAATATCGATTCTGCTGGAGAACAAGAGTTTCCTTGGCCAGCTTCAACTTCTGATTTAGGAAATATCGCTCATAAGGCACAGGTTTGGTATGCTCGAGCGCCGAATCAAGATGTGTATATTTACGAAGGGTGAGGATATTTAAATAGATCTGATAGAATTTCTTTGATTATGTTATGTAATTTTCACACGTATTCTGAAAGGTGTCTTACTGAACTCTGCCTCCGAGTACAGCACACCTACATCCGCTTGACTTCAGGTTCATATCGGCCATTCTCAGGTTTCGATTACGCGAACCGGTGTTTCGCCTCCTCACAGGCATCATCGATGCAGAGAGATACCAGCCAGTACTCGGGCAAAAAATCAAGTAAGAGTATGCCCATCGTACTTGATAACTATGGTTCATAACTCTGTCTGCCAGTTTGTCACAGCCTCGTCGATCCGAGAGGATCTCATTCGACTCCTCTCAAACCAGCGACAGCCTACACCGAAGCTGATCGACAAACTTGACGCCTGTCGCTCAGGCATCTACAAGGAACTCTCAAACCTCCAACAAAAGGGTGCACTGACAGAGACAGAAGACGGGTGGGAGTTGACAGGTTGCGGCCAGCTAGTGACGGATATGATCGAAAAACGCCAGGCCACCGAGGAGTTTCTCAGACGTGACACAGCGTACTGGCAACACCACGATCTTGATCTCCTGCCGGAGCGGTTCCGCTGGCGGCTTCCCGAAATCGGCGAGTACGAGATCATCAGGGGCCAGATGCCGGCAGTCAACGAACACGTCACGCAACTGCTCACCCGAATGGAGACAGCTGACTCTTGCGACGTGCTTACACCGATCTTTGTGCAGGGGCTCGGAGACGCGATTCCGGACAGTCCAGACAGCCGAGTGCTCGTCACGAGCGAGGTGTACGACCGACTGCTGGGAGCGGGGACCACCGGAATGAGTCCGTTCTCCAGAGCCAAAGTGCGGGTTACATCGGTTGACATCGGGCTTAGCTGCACTGGAAGTTCACTGTGTCTCGTCTTCCCGAGTAAAGGTGAGTGGGAATGGACGGCGACACTGGTCGCCGAGACCGAAAATGCATGTCAGTGGGGGACTGATCTCTTCGAATCACTGTGGGCCGAGGCAGAACTCATCGGAGACGATGACGATCGTAAATTGTCCGGGCGAGGCGCGTTTGGCGGAGTTCATCCAATTAGTCCACAGGAAGACGACGACACAGGCTACTTGACGTGACTGTGTCGTACAATGTGTCTTAGAGTCTCTCATAGCCGGAATCGTTTCCTCGCTCGTAGGTTGTGATCACAACAACGAGCCGTGGATGGGACTGCTCGACGAGCCAATCAAGAATATCGTCGACTATACTCCACCGCCGTGTACTCCGCCGTTCTCACGATGTTGCCTCTGTGATCGACACGCGAGACTCCCACGATGTGCTGTCTCACAGCGCTATACCCATACGATTCTATACACGGTAGACAAATCCACGCCGCGTCGACGCGTCTACGCTGGCTCAAAATGTCTACGTAGAATTGACAGAAATTTTATATAAAACCCGTCCGACCGGATTGCTATGTCTCGTGATACGACACGAGTTCCCGGGGAAACCTGGGTACAGAATGGAGAACAGCCATCGAAACAGCTACTGAGTTCGGTATGTAGATCAGTGGAAATCAGGTTGGAAAGCCGAGACGGAGGGTGTGCCAGATGACACTCATCTGGGGGGCAACGGCGAGTGAGGTACTAGTGCTTTTGATCGCAGGCTTTGGCGGAGGTGCGTTCGGTGCGGCAATCGGGGCACTTCCGGCCTTCGTACTCACTGGCATACTTGCAGTGCTCGGCGAAGCTGCAAACTCCTTTGCAGCGAGCGAAGAGGGGGTGCTAGCAGCAGTTGCGGCACCGGAGACTGCATCGGGGATTACATACGGGCTCGCGTTCGGTCCGTTCTTTGGCCCACACGTGGCCTTCGCTGGTGGTGCTGCAGCGGCCGCATATGCAGCGAAGTACGGCGGAATGCCCGAGCCGAGTGACGGTGATTACCATCCTGCAAAGGATATCGGGTACGCGCTCGGGACTCGGTGGGACGTGCTCGCAGTTGGCGGAGCATTTGGATTGTTGGGTGTCGCAATCCGTCGAACCTCCGAGTTCACACTGGTACTGCCAGCCGATCCCCCGGCAGTGGGGGTCGTCGGTTCGGCCATCGTTGCTCGCGTTGTATTCGGCTACTCAATGATTGGAACGCCCGCCGGAAGCAGCCTCTTCGATATGACACCGTTCGAGAAGGGACGGAAGCGAGCAGCGACTGACGGGGGCACGGTATCAACCGACGGCGGCATGGAAAGCTACCGACTAGCGACCGAGCCGTGGCTTCCCCACCAGTACAAGTGGAGCGGTATCGTGATGATCGGTCTCGCTGCCGGCGTTGCTGGTGCCTTTATTGGTATTACAACCAACAGCGCAGTATTCGCGTTCGGCGTTTCGGCGGCGAGTCTGCTCTTTTTGAACCTCGGTGTGGACAAGTTCCCGGTGACACACCACATCACGCTGCCGTCGGCGTTCATTGCGATCATGGCGACCACGCCCGCGGCTGCAACCAGTGCGTCGGTTGCTGGCGTAAGCGACCCTGTAGCGCTGGCACTCGGTGCCGCAGCAGGGATTGTCGGTTCCGTCTTCGGGGAGATCGCCCAGCGTATCTTTTATTCACACGGTGACACGCACTTTGATCCACCGGCAGTATCGATCGTGCTGACGACGCTTCTGTTGGGCTTGCTTGTGCTTGCCGGTGTCCTTCCGGGCATCGGAAACATACCCGGAACGCTGTAGTACCGCGACCTGACTCTGATTTTTCAATACGCCACTGACAATCGATAAAAGAGACGGCAATCCGGCACGGAACGAAACGGATGTCAATCCGAGAACTGGGGGCACTCTCACCGGTTTCTCACCATGGTGGGCCGGTTGACCACGAGCTGCTCAACGCATTTCTTTCGTATCTGACATCAACTAGCGACGGCGAAATCCCGCCCAATGGGCACGTCTGGGGACCAATGGGCTCGGGGAACCGGCAACCTGTACCATGCTGTATCGCCGACTCGGGACGAATCCAACCCGACGTACCCACCAACACCGACGCGGACAGCCCAGCAGGCGACTCACTCTTTTACAAGATACAGCCTCTAAGTCTTGCAAAATCAACCTTCTCCACACCGATACGTACCGTTGCGAGCGACTACCAGCTCTACCCACCGACAGCCCTCGCCTGACTACTCCTCGTATTCGTACTCCTGGAGCTCCTCGACGGAAATTTCATCGAGCACGCCCTCGGTCGTCGCCTCCAAGACGACTGGTGGGGCGTTGCCCGCCGCACGGGCTTCGAGCCACCGCGGCAGACAGACACACCAGCGATCACCCGGATGCAACCCGGGAAAATCGAACTCCGGCCGTGGCATAATGAGATCGTTGCCCTGCCGGCGACTGTATTCGAGAAACTCTTGTGTCATCACCGCACAGACCTCGTGACGACCCGGATCGCGATCGAGCTGTCGGCAGTGCCCATCGCGTAAAAACCCGGTTTCGGGGACGTGACTACAGGGCTGCAGTGGTGTCCCACGGACGTTCGACTCCGTTGTAGTCATGTCTCGATATCCAAGCCGGAGCCTATAGCTGTTGGGCTCAAAAAAATCTGCGACTCGAACTGGTGACGGGTAGCTACCCGTTTCTCCCGCCCCCACGGGTGATTGGGTGCCTCTTCCGTACTGCTCCCCCGATACTGACACTGCTCGTGCCCCCCAGCACAAGCCTCTATCAGACTGCTGTTTCTTGCGTTGTACCTGCACACCGCCCATCGGTGGGAATGGCAACGACTGCTCCAGTTGCGTCGACGGTCACCTGACAGCCCCCCAGCTGAAAGGAAACCGTGCCGCTGTCGCGTTCTCCCCCGCCGTCGGCTGGGCCGAAAAGCCCATCGAGCGCGTCGGGATCAATCACGTCATACAGCGGTGGCGTCACCGCGAGTGGATCAACGCCCGTTGCGCTGGCAACAGCGAGGACCACACGCTCGCTCACTGATTCGCGATGAGCGATGGCGGTCGTCACTGGTGTACCGTCTATTGCCATACATGACTCACGGGTGCAGTGGACAAAGCCATCGTGACTATGAGACACGACCCGTGTATGACGTGGTTCTAGTCTTCTAGAGTGTGCCCACCGGTCTCGAAAAATAGCATCGTCAGCAGCGTCCGAAGTGCGCCGCGTAAGTGATAGGTGAACGTCGGCTGGGTGATGCCGAGGGACTCGGCAATTTGGGTTCCCGTACTCCCGCGTGGCGACTCGAAATACTGCCCGAGGAACGCCGCCCACAATATATCTCGCTGGCGACTCGTAAGTTGTCGCTGGAGGGCCGTGTGAAACGTTTCTCGTGTCTGTATGCCACGGTTGCGCGCTCGCCGAGCGACCAGTTCGGTCATCGGATATTCGTGACGAATCCGGTCGACAACGACACGCACTGACGTCGTCTGTGGAATCGACACCACTGCCTGCTGTGTTGTTCCATCGGTCTCGATCGTCTCCGGAAGCGCTCCACAGTCGAGGAGTGTTGCCGCGAGCAATGGGCCGACGATCCGGACGGCTAGTAGTGTGTGACCGTTTTGACTGGAGACGACACGGAGCTGACTAAGTGCGGCAATTCCCTCGGCTGCGGCCTCAAGCGTCGCAGGATCAACACCATCAGCTGAAACGTACACCAGCGACTGGCCGCCGGGCTGGGGAACGAACCCCTCGAATGAGAGCCGACAGCCCGCTGTGGCTGCCAGTCGGGACAGACTGTCGTCGGACGCCGGAACGTCCAATTCGACCTCGGTCACGTTGTCGGTGAGCAGTCCATGTCGTGTCTCGACGTTTGCAATGACATAGCCAATAATCTCGCCAAACTCCGCGAGCACGGTTTGGGCGTAGTCATCGAATGCGTTGGGTTCGGTATCATAGAGCGACAGCACTCCGTAGCTGATCTGGTTGTACCGCAGTGGAACACTCAGGACCGACTGATAGCCACGGGCAAGCGCCATTTTGCGCCACGGCTCAACGTCCCAGCCGTCGGCAACCTGGTCGACAGCGATGACGCTCGATTCACGCGCCGCACGATACGTTGGTTCGGAACCGATGGCGCTGTCACCGTCGGCTCCCGCTCGCGCCGTGTCCTCACGGAGCCAGTCGAGATAGCCACAGCCGTCTCCGTCCCATGCTCGGATAGTGAGCTCGTCGCTCCGGCTCTCTATTTCGCCAATCCACGCGAACTGGTAGCGATCGGTGTCGGTCAACAGCGAGCAAACAGTCGATTCGACGGCATCCCGTGTCCGCGCCTGAAACAGCTCCGTCCCGAGATCGCGGACAAGACTGTTGAAATGGCTGAGCTGCCGGAGTTCGGCCGCCTGTTCGGCTAGCTGTTGTTGGTGTGTCTGTGATTGCTGTTCGGAAGCCAGCCGGCTAAAGGCAGCTTCGAGCGTCGTCGCCACGAGCTCGGCAAGTGCCCTCGTCTGGTCGTTGACTTCGCCTGCGTTCGTTTCGTCCGTTTCACCGACGAACAGAACGCCATATGTCCCAATCGGCGTAAACATCGCCTGTCGGTACGGCGTTTCTGGATCGTAGAGCCCAGATAGCTGGCTCATGTCCTCGGTTTCGATCACACGGCCTTCGAAAAACGCCTGTCCGGCAAGGCTCGTTTCGCTCGCCTTGATTGCTGGAACGCCCGGAAAGTGGGTTTCAACCGCTGGTGAGTGTGCACGTGGTTGAAAGCTGTTTGTCGCTTTTTCGTATCGGAAGACGACCGCGTCGCTAAATGCTGGGAGGACCTCGAGGGCAGTCTCGACGCCGATCTCGGCGATTTCGTCGTCAGTATGGACCGAGAGCAATTGATGGGCAGCCTCATAGAGTGTGGTATAACTCGCCTCAGTTCGTCGTCGGAACGTCCGATCACGGACAACCCCAACGGTTCCAATCTCGCCATCAAGAAGTTCGATTGGGGTGATCCACGTTTCAACCGGTACCCGTTCGCCCGACTTGGCGGTGATTTCACCGGACAGAACAGCGACAGAGAGGTCCCCCGCGATGAGGTCGTTCCGTTGGCGTCTCACGATATCCATGTCCGACGCATCGGAAATGAGCGCGGCTGACTGGCCGCACAACTCATCGCGTTCGTAGCCGACAAGCGAGGCCAGTGCCTCATTGACATAGACGAACTCAAGTGAGTCATCCAAGATACAGACACCGTCTTTGACCGATTCGACGATTGTCTGGTACTGCTCGAGCGTTCGTTGTGACCGCTTTTCATCAGTTATATCTTGGAAAAAGACGGAGACGCCCGTCTCAGAAGGGTAGAGCCGTGCTCGAATCCACTCTCCGGTCGGCTCTGGAACGAACGTTTCGATCGTTTTCGGCGCTTGGGTTTCGAGAACCTCCGTGACGATTGGTTCGTACTGCGCGAGCGTCGGGCTGATTGCCGAGAGTGGCTTGCCGACGTAATCCTTGTCGGGATATCTGTCCGTGTTGATTGCCTGGTCGCTAAAGTACGTGAGTTCTAAGTCCCTATTGAACGCAACAAAACCATCGGTCATCCGGTCGAGAACCGTGTTGAGCGTTGTTTCCAACTCAATTTCTGCAGAGATATCAACAAGTGTGACGACGATTCCATCACTCGGTGAGCCATCGGTGAGCGGTGATGCCGTAATCGAAAACCACCGCTGGTCACCGCTTGCGATGGTGACGCCGACAACCTGGTCGGTGACTGATTCCCCTGTTTTCAGTACACGGCCGACAGGCCGATCTTCAACTGGCAGCGGTGTTCCGTCGAGTGTCTGCATCTGTATGTTTCGACAGTCGTTGCCGATTGCGTCTGCTGCCGGAAGCTGTAACATCGCCTCTGCAGACGGATTGACCCGTGTAATCTGCCCATCGGTGTCAAAGACGATAATCCCGATTTTTCCTTTCTCAACCACGTTGTCGGCAATCTGCTGGGTATCTGGTGGCTGCGTGTTTGTGTTTGGTGATTGTGCGGATTCGTTTGGCGATTGTGGTGTAGGCGGGTTCGATGATTGCTCGCTCGTTGTCGCCGCCCATGTTGCACCGCAGTCACGTCCATTTGTGTGTGTGTGTTCGCCTTCGGCCGCGATCGGCTCCGATAATGCAGAATTCGTCGAATTGTGCGCACTAACTACGCTCGCAGATGCACCAGACGCAACGATCGCGTGTAGTCGGTGGAATACGGCCAGATACTGCGCGTTCGTCTGCTGTTTTTGTATGTACTCGGTGACGCCGCAAGCGAACGCCTCTGCAACGATCTCTGCGGAGGCCGACGTGAAACAGCAAATCGGAAGCGTTGGGTGTGTGGCTCGGACGTCCTGGAGAAACGCTTGGGTGTCTGTCTGTGGGAGATTCCACTCTGTGACGAGACAATCGATCGATTCGGTTTCGAGGATTGCTTGTGCCGTAGCGGGTGAATCAGTTTGCTTGAGACGGATTGCTGGCTCCTCAGTCTCACAGTATGAGCGAACGGCCCGTGCGACTGCTGGATCCGGATCGAGGTGGAGGACGGTGGGGGACCTCATCAGGTACGACGAAAAGAGGCGTCCAGAACGTTTAGCGGTTTTGTCAGTCCACTATTGAACAAATAGTGTCCACATCACGACCGGGGACAAACCTCCGTTTCACCGACAGAAAGTCCCACCGCACCCTTTTTATTGTCACACAAATCACCTCTAACGCAATGAGCACGCCTGCGTGGGAGAACTGGGATCATATCCTCAAAATTGACCCCGACAAGCCGCTGGTCGATGGCGAGACCTTTGAGGACGTCTGTCAGACCGGCACTGATGCAATCGAGATCGGTGGCACTCTCGGGATGACCGAGGAAAAAATGCAGCGAGTCATCGACGCCTGTTCGGCCTACGACGTGCCGCTGTATCAGGAGCCGTCGAATCCGAGTGTCGTCATCGACTCACCGGCACTCGATGGCTATCTGATTCCGACGGTGTTCAACGCAACCGATCCCTTCTGGATCGTTGGCGCACACAAAGAGTGGGTGCGGATCGAAAACGGCCTCGACTGGGATCGGACGACAACCGAGGCCTACATTGTGATGAACCCTGAGGCCTCCGTTGCCGAATACACCGAAGCCGATTGCGACCAATCTGCCGACGACGTGGCCTCTTTCGCCCGCGTTGCTGAGAAGATGTTCGGTCAAGAAATCATCTATATCGAGTATTCGGGTACCTTTGGCGATCCCGACATTGTCAGTGCTGCCCACGAGGCACTTGAAGAAGCAACGCTGTTTTATGGCGGTGGCGTGAGCGACTACGACAGTGCCTACGAAATGGGCCAACACGCCGATGTCGTTGTCGTCGGCGACCTGCTTCACCGCGATGGCTGTGAGGCGGTTCGCGAGACCGTCGAAGGGGTCAAAGACGCCCACGCAGACGTTCCACAGCCGAAATAACCGGGTGCTGTTGGGCGGCGATTGTGGCCTGCCAGCTCACACGATTGCCTCTGTTTTTCTTACCGGTCCGTTTTGCTGATTAAACCCTAAGCACATGCGCAATGAATCGTGCGGTGGTGCTCCCATGCCAGTCAATGATCTCGCACGTAGTGATGTGGTAACCGCAACCGAACAGACATCTGTCGCCGAACTCGCACAGACCATGGATGACGCAACTGTCGGCAGTATCGTTATCGTCGATGGCAACAAGCCGGTTGGCATCGTGACCGACCGGGACCTCGCGCTCCGGGTCGTTGCCGAGGAGGCCGACGCCTCGACACTGACTGCTGGCAACGTCATGAGTGAGGATCTCAAAACAATCGCACGCAGCGCCGGCTTCTACACGGCCGTCGAACAGATGAGCAGCCATGCCGTCCGCCGACTGCCTGTCTGTGATGATGCCGGTGAGCTTGTCGGGATTATCACGACCGACGACCTCAACGAACTGATTGCAGACGAGCAAAGCGAACTCGCTGACGTGATCCGTGCACAGCGGCCGCCGTACTAACCCGTTCAATACCCTTCTTTCCGCTAATGAACTACAAGACATTCATGGGGCAGGTTCAACACCGTCTCGAACTCAACGAACTCGGCCCCGCCGTCAGAGCGACACGTGCCGTGTTGACAACGCTGGGTGAACGGCTCCACCCTGGTGAGGCGAGCGATCTCGCCAGCCCACTGCCGATGGAGGTCGATCGGTACCTCACGACGAGTGAGTCGGCCGACCCGTTTTCGTATCAGGAGTTTCTCAGCCGCACCAGCGAGCGTGCGCACGTCGAACCCTCCGATGCCAACTACTACGCCCAGACGATTGTCGGCCTTGTCGGTGAAATCGTCCCACCGGGCAATATCGAGAAAGCCCGCAACCAGCTACCCGCCGAGTTCGACGGGCTTTTTCAGTTTGTCGACGAGCCACATCCGCTGGCTCCCGACCGGTGAGACTGGTCAGGACAGCGATGCACGGTAATCAGCGCTCAGTCGGCGGTCGGCTCGGGTATTTCGGCGAATACAGCCAGTAGTAATTACAATCTACGCCAACATATCACATTGTTACTAGTTTATTGCCACTGGTAGCATGTCTGATGCGTTGTGAAGACAAACGAGCGGATCTGGATCCGGTTCTATACTAACCAAATCGACCCACAAGGTACGGTAAACGCGGCGATCGGCTACTGGCTCATCGTCGTCGGAATGCTCGTTATCCTGAGTGGAATCGCGGCGTTTCTATTCGGCTCGACGTACCCGCGCGGTGATGTCTCATGCTTCCTGCTCAGACAGGCAGGTATCGTACTCACTGCCACTGGCGTTCCATTCGTGCTGTTCGGCATGACGTTTCGACTGCCGCTGCAGCCCGTTGCGACCGTGTTCGGTGCGGTCGGTCTCGTGTGCTGTCTCGCTGCGACCGCGTGGTTTGCAGTACTGTATCCCGATAGCTGGACGCTGACGGGGCCTCGGTCGGTCATCATCGTCTACACGCTCGGCGTGAGCCTGCTTTCGGCGGGACTCATCGTTGTCCCGATGGTACTCAGCCCGCTTTCGGCCGACACTGATCCTCAGCTGATCGCCCAGCCGTATTATGAACTGCACGAAGCGGAAACCGGCTGGTGGTGGCAGCTCTACGGGAGTGATGGCGTCGCCCTCGCTGCGAGCACTGAACGTTTTGTCGATCGTACAGCCGCCCGAACCGACGTGATGGCGTTCGCGATAGCCGCCCCGACCGCGGCTATTGAGGTCGTCCCAACGGAGGCCTAAATGGCTCGTCTCGACGCGCTGGTTGCCGAAGGCGGCCGCGACTGGCTAGCAATGCTTGGAATCGGTACTCCCGACGGTATCGAGTGGCTCACGGTTGCCGCACTCGTCTTCGGCGCTATCTGGCTCTATATCAGCCTCTACACCTATGCACCAGTGTACCGACGGGCGGCCTTCCGACTTGCCGGCGATCGCAGCGATCCCCGCGTCTACGGTTCGGTCACCGACCGGTCGGACGACGTGCTTCCGACCATCGACGTGTTGGTCCCGGCGTACGACGAGGACGAGACGCTCGTCCACACGATCGCCGCGCTACGAGCGGCCAACTATCCGGCCGACAAGCTCACTGTCTCTGTGGTGGTTGAGGCCGCAGACCGGACGACTCGGACAGCCCTTGCGGCCCTACGGGACGTGTACGACTTCGAGCAGATTGTCATTCCGCCGGATTATCCGGGGGCGCACAACAAACCGCGGGCGCTCACCTACGGCTTTGAGCGGACCGACAGCGACATCGTCGGCATTATCGATGCGGAGGATATCGTTGCTTCCGACCTGTTCCGGCAGGTCATCCGGGCGCTCATCGAGACAGACCACGATTACGTCCAAGGCCGGCTCGATATGGCCAACGAAGACGACGGCCTGTTGAACACGCTATTCCGCGGTGAGTACGGGCTGCAGTACGGCACGATCATACCGAGTTATTTCGCTGTCGGCTATCCGGTGCCACTCGGCGGGACGACGAACTTCGCGACCCGCGAGACGCTCGAAGCGATCGCTGCCGAACGAGTCGATCGGTTCGGCTCGCCGTGGACGGCTGCCGAACGCGACCAGTTGGCTGCTGCCGGCTACCGTGGAGTGACTCCGTGGGACCCACGCAACGTGACCGAAGACTTCGAACTCGGATTGTTGCTCTGGGAGACCGGGCGCGAGATAGCGATGCTCACCGCAGTCACCCGTGAGGAATCACCGCTTGGTCTCAACGAGTGGCTCAAGCAACGCACACGCTGGCAGAAGGGTAAGCTGTTCACGCTGGCCCAACGGCTTCGCCATCCGCCGGCCGGTATCCGACAAAAACTCCACGTGTACACTCAGTCGGCGACGCCGCATCTCGGCCTGCTCAACACCACTGGGGTCATTCTCATCGCGTTGTACGCGACGTTTATTGGCTTCAACGCTTCGCCGATCGTGACCGTGGTGTTACTCATGGGGCTTGCGCTGGCGCTCCAGCAGCTTGTCATCCATGCGGCGGGCTACTGGCTCGTTACCGATCGGCGCGGGGCAATACGTGTTGGCCGAACGCTGCTTAACGCCGCGGGCGTGCCGCTCTACTGGGTACTCCAGTGGGCTGCCGACATCCGTGCGTTCATGCAGTTGGCCGTCGGCGACTTCGAGTGGGAAAAGACGAATCACCTCGGCCGACACATCAACACAGACGATGTTGCGGTATCTGCAGGCAATCTCTCGTTCGTCGTCAGCGCGGTCGCTGACGGCTGGACGTGGACCCTCAACCGTGAGGACACCGTCGTCGCCAGCGCGGCAGCCCGGTACGATTCGCTCGACCAAGCCACCAATGGCGTGGCACGATTCATCGATGCGGTTGAGGTCGCCGCGGGCGCAGAGGCGACCTTCGAAGTCGGTATCGACAGTGGCGCGTGGCGATGGCGACTGATGATTGCCGGCAGCGAGCAGGCGAGCGCCGCTGAGTCTCTCACCTGTATTGACGCGGCCATAGAGTCGGTTGGTCGTACCAAGACGGCCGCCGGGTCCGCGACTGTTAGCCCGTCATCGACCAGGCTGGAACCGGTCAAATCGGCTGATACCGAGGTTGCTGTCGCGGTACGGTAATGATTATTAACAACGGCCTCAGCGTCAGCCGGTTTCAAAAAAAGCAGTCATGTTTCAATCACTGCGTTGACACTGATTCTATGGGTATCGGCATCGACTCAGCTGATGTCGGCGGCAACACGTCCAGGTTCGGTATCGACGCCCTCGTCATCGCTCACATCGTCGGCGTGCCCTTGGGGAACGATCTGATCAGAATCTTGAATCCACAGATCACCAAACAGGTCGTCCTGCTGGAGTCGGAGCTGTCCGCGATGCGCTAAAAATAACAGTGCCAGGTAGGTCATGAACGGCCGACCGCCGGCGGTCTTGATTTCGGCGTACAGTACCTCGCTTCGCCCCTTGTCAAACGCCGGTTTGAGGGCTGTTTCGACCTGTTCGATCACGAGTTCGATATCTTCGGTGTGGGCGGTCCCGGTCACGTCGCCTTCGGTTGGCTCGTCGTCCTCGCGAAAGTCGTCAGCCGACCGGTAATCGAGGGTCTGAGTGCCGCGACGGAACCCTTTCGGCGAGTCGCTGGTGTCGTACTCGCGACGCCGTTTCCACCAGTTGTCTCGCTCGGCCTCTCGAAGCTCACGAACCAACTCGTCGAGCGTTTCCGGCGAGCCACGGGTGCTTTTCCGTTCGAGCCGCCGGTCCATCTCGGCTTCGAGTGCATCGACGGGATCGAAGCCCGGTTCTCCCTCGCCGTCAGGGCTGTCCACCCCACCTTTGAGCGCTAGCTCCCACGGTTCGGGTTCTTCAGGCTCTGGTTTGGAAGGGTCGAGCAGTTCGTCACCCTTCATCCGCAACAGAACACTGGCATAAAACAGCGCACGGGCAGTTGTCCGGAGATCGGTGGTTTCGAGTTTCGAGAGAAAGGCGTCGGTGACGTCGACGATGTCGATATCCCACGGCTCGATCTCGCCTTCTTCGGCCAGTTGGACGAGTAACTCGACGGGTTCGACCTCGTCGTCGTCAGCCTGCGGCTTCGGGGGGCGCTCGTGGTCTTCCCCATTCGTCCGAGGGTGCTCGGATGGCCCGTCGACACCAACCGACTCGGGTAGCTCAGTCATCCGCCGGAACCTCCGAGTCAGACTCCGGCTCAGCGTCGTCGCCGAACTGGATGCCAGTGACCGCACTGTAGTTGTCGTCCTGCATGGTGACACCGATTGCTCGCTCAGAGCGTTCGAGCAGGGCCGACCGGTGAGAGACGACGACGAACTGGGCATCCCCAGCGAGATCATCAACCATCTCGCCGACCCGCTCGGCGTTGACCGCATCGAGGAAGGCATCGATCTCGTCGAGCGCATAGAACGGAGCCGGATTGTGTCGCTGGATGGCGAAAATAAACGCCAGCGCCGTCAATGACTTTTCGCCACCCGACATCGCTGCCAGCCGCTGGATCGGCTTGTCAGCCGGCTGGGCTTTCATCGTCAGCCCACCCTCAAAGGGATCGTCGGGATCCTCAAGGACGAGTTCGCCCGTCCCCGCCGAAAGCCGCGAAAAGATCTCAGTAAAGTGGCTGTTGATTGCGTCGAATGACTCCATGAACGTGGCTTTCTTCTGGGATTCGTACTGGTCGATTCGCTCGCGAATCCCATCGCGCTCTTCAGTTAGGGTATCACGGCCCTCAGTCAACGTTTCAAGCTCGGTTTCGACCTCGTCGTACTCCTCGATTGCGAGCATGTTGACCGGCTCTAAGGCCTCCATCTTCGTTTCGAGCCGAGCAATCGTCGATTCGACCTCGTCGTGATCAGGAATCTCCGCTGGATCGTAGTCGCCGACCGCCTCGGTTAGCTCGTTGATTTCCCATGCCAGTCGGTCACGATCACTGCGGGCGGCTTCGAGTTTCGATTCGACGGCTGAGACGGCCTCCCGGGCCTCATCGCGTGTTTCTTTCGCCGCCTTGACGGTCGCTTTCAGCCCTTCGCGGTCGTCTTTGAGTTCGACCAGTTCGGTTTCGAGTTCCGCAACTGCCTCGTGTTTCGTTTCGAGCTGCTCGGTGCGGTCTTCGATACCGTCCTTGAGTTCAGCAATCGTCTCCTCGGCCTCAGCCTTGCGGTTCTGGGCGGCTTCGACCGTCTCGTGGAGATCGTCGACGGCGGCTTCGGCGTACTCCAGTTCGAGCTGTTGTTCGTTGAGCCGGCCATCGAGCGTGTCCATCCGGGCTTCCTGCTCGCGGATGTCGTCGCGAATCTCGTCGGCTTCGGCGGTCAACTCGGGAATCTTCGAGTCCGCAAGCTCGGTTTCGAGGTCGCCGATTTCAGCCTGCACCGCCTCGCGTTCGTCCTCAATCTCTGCGAGGTCGGCATCGACAGCCTCCATTTTTTCAGTCACGCTCTCGCGTTCGGCTTCAATTTCTTCGAGCCGATCTTCAAGCGAGCAAATCCGTTCTTCGGCATCGTCGACCTCCTCGTGGGTCCGTTCGACATCCGCTTCGATCGCCCGAACCTTGTCGGTTGCATCGGATTTGCGGTCGCGTGCGGCGTCGATCTGCTCTTCGGTCTCGCGAATCGCCGAATCGAGCGTCCGTCGTTTGTCTTCGAGGCTGGCAATCTCTTTGGCGATCCGTTCGAGTTTGCCCTCACCGGACGGCGAAAACGAGTAGCGTGAGCCGCCACCGGAGCCACCGGTCATCGCCCCGGACCGTTCGACGAGGTCGCCATCGAGTGTCACCATTCGGAAATCACCCATCAGATCACGGGCGGTTCCCATATCGTCGACGACGAGTGTCGAACCAAGAACGTATGAAAACACCGACGAAAAGCGCTCATCGTAGCTCACGAGATTCCGGGCAAAGTCGACAACGCCGGGATGCGAGGGCAGCGAGGGCAGTCCGCGATTCTGCATTTTCGTAATCGGGAGGAAGGTCGCCCGCCCTGCATTTCGGGATTTGAGATAGGAGATACACTCCGAGCCAACCCCATCGTCGGCGACAACGACGTTCGCAAGTCGGCCACCGGCGGCGGTTTCACAGGCGGTTGCATACTCGCCGTCGACACTCCCGAGATCGCCAACCGCACCGTGGACGCCACTGACGCCAGCGTTGAGTATTGTCGTAACCGCCCGCGGCCACGAGCTATCACCGCTACTGCTGGCGCGGGCTTCGAGGTCGGCGTACTCGGACT
>LKMJ01001675.1_pt1 | contig 19847 bp, 18 predicted proteins | sample 643391 | NCBI WGS metagenome assembly LKMJ01 (sample SAMN04112250, study PRJNA286221) | soda lake metagenome | biome: soda lake; feature: Kulunda Steppe; material: water; isolation source: sample PL-Br10 brine of Picturesque Lake | place: Russia: Kulunda steppe | collected 2010-07 | reverse complement strand
TCTACTCCTCATCGCTGCTGCTGTCCTCATTTCTGCTGCTGTTGTCTGCATCACTACCCTGGCACTCCTCCGTCGCTGAAGACTTCCCATGCTTGTGCCTGAGGCCCCTGCTCCAGGGATTGGGTGCGCTCAGCCAAGCGCAGGTTGCTGTACGGCCACACCAGCTTGCATGCGCGCGATGTGGTCAAGCGGTTCTGGCTGTCGCTGTGTATGAAGGAAAAGTTACTCCAGTTCTGCTCGCATTTGCTGCTGTACTCCTGTCGAGCTGGCGCTGCGCTGCTGCTGCTCCTGCAGCTGCCTTGTTCTGAGCATCGATGGCCCTCATCTCAGCCAGGACAGGCTGCAGGACTGCCTCGTCTGCTGTGCTCTTCAAGCTGGATTAATGTGCAGGAAGTACTCCCTGATGTGGGATGCACCACCTACAAAGACATGCTTGCAGTACTTGCACTCCACCATGTGCTGGTGTGCTTGTCTTTCAGCTCAACGACCCTGACATGATTCCACTCCTTCTCCTTCTCTCTAGGCATTTTGAATACATATGTGTACATGTAAGAACGTATAGGGGTGGTTATAGGTAGCTGGGGGGGCAGTTGGGGACCCACAGGCCCTCCTCTACCCCCCCTAACCACTACCCTAAAAATGACCCCTAAATGTGGACGCATTGACGTTAAATACGCGAATTGTTCGTATCATACGCGCATTGGTCTGGGCAAATGGACGCATGACCCAAACCTGGTGCACAGAATGTGTATGGAGCTTGAGAGCATGTTTCTTGACTCTTTGTGAATCAAGGCCGAGACTCTCCAGAGGAACCAAAGTGTGAGGAATGTAAATAACACCCCCTACACCTAAGAGAATAGCGTGAAGAACATGGTCTCCTACAATGCTGCGTCTAAGGTGACCATGCTGAGCATGGGCAGCTTGGAGCTGCTGCTCAGGGCAAGTGTCTTCACAGTACTTGATCTCGATGAGATGGGTGGTACGACACTGCCAAGGGAGGTACTCGGGGCGAGTCTGTCTAGGCCGGTAGGCTGTGGCTGGTGATGGGGGTCTACTTCCAGCTGCAGTGGCTGCCGCTAAAGAACCCTGCCCCCTACCCTTAACCACCCTCCCTCCACTCCTTAAAGTAAGGCCTTGATCATTGGGATGGTTCTGTTGATTTTGGGAATTGATGTTGCATGCTTTTTTCTTTGGAGTCACTAGAATGGCGTCAGGGCGAGAAGTGAGCCTGTCTCTTCGATTGTGGTTTATAGCAAAAATCCAAGCTGGAGGAACTCTGGCTTAATTTTAAAACTTATTTATGGCTCTCCACAAAACCATCGTCCTGATACATCCTGGTGTTGTTGGTAAGCAGGTAGCATGTTTAGATATTTGCAAAATGCAGCTGGGCACAAAGCATGCTTGCGGCTGGCCGTGTGATCGAGGGTTTAAGGACTTCAAGCATCATCTCTTTACTGCCCTTGTTCAATACAGATTTAAATGGAGCAATCACCCGCTTACCATAAGAGAAGCGCACAGAGTAAGTTTTTTTGTCCGTGTATAAGCTTCGTTGCCTCTGATAAGAAAATCACGCAAATAAGCAGGTAGCTGCAAGCCAGCAAATGCAGATGCAGGTGCTTTAGGGGAAGCTGTAGCCATTGAGGCTGAGCTATGCATTGATGTATTAGACGTCGAATATCATGATCTCCAGTCAAGGTGCCTCTAGATGCCATTTGCATGATATTTTTTAAAACAGCAAACGCTGAATAAAAATCATTATTCCATTGAATAAGCTTATCTGCCCTGATTTTTGGCTATCAAGTTATCATCAATCAAGCTTAAACACGCACTAATTTACTTTGACTTGCTCAACTCTATGACTGATCATAAGTTTGTGATAGCAGAGCAATAAAAGCATTCCATGAGGGCATCAGGTCCATATTTTATGTCGAGGATCAGAGCCTCATGTTTGGTGTGCATCAAGCCTCCTATTGTATGCAAGAGGTGCAGCTTGCTTAAGCTATTCTTGGATACAAGGAGGCACATTGTGCAAGATATTTTTCCTTGCACCCGCAACTCTCAAAATAGTCTCATTTATAACTCCTTCAATTGCGGGCCTTGAGGCCAACCTTTCGAATGCAGCGTGGATTCAAAATGCCGAGGGCATTTTCAAGTACTGAGTATCTTGTTTACAAGCAAGCGCAGCTTGGCAAGCAGCTTGAGTATGTAAACCTTCCTGATCTTGACTTGTGGCATCGGTAACAAATTCTGATCCTACCTCTGACCCCATTCACTACATGCACATACCTATTTGCTGTATTCGCAGATCATGAGGAATGGCCTGCGGAATGTGAGTGGAATGAAATGGGCTGCAACAGGGGACAACGATGCTTTTTCTACCATCATACAATGGTTGTATTCAAGATTGCAAGAGCAGGCATAAGCGCAAGCTTGTCCATACCACCAGCCACTTGCCTGTCTCAAGAATAAGTCTTATATTGCACGCCCGCCAGAATCACATTTACTAGATGCTGCAAATATGACGCCTAAAGCCTGCTTTAAACCTTTTCTGCGGCTAAGTTCCCAGTGACAACAATAGTGCCGGCTTAACGATACTCAGAGTGGTTGGGGATCGCAACCACAAGTATCAGCTTATTTATGATCTAATTATTTCATATGGGCTCCATAGAAGCTTGCTTGCTTGGATATTCCGGGACTAGAGATTCAAGTATGTTTTGCTTATGCACATCTAGAATAAATTGTAAACATGTGTCCAACATTATCTTTCAGTTGCATGCATCAAGCAGGGCAACTGCAAGCATTGTGCAGTCCTCTACTAGAACACACAGTCTAACAATTAAAGGAGTTCAGAATTGAGTTGCTCCAAGTAGAGTTTATCATTCAAGCCCCCTAAGCCTGTCACAGAGGCAATCACTACTAGCTCTTTACACTCGAGCAGGCGGCAGAGGACCTGCAATGGAAAGCCAACTATCTACCCTCGCAACCTGTGGGCTCGAACCTCACTAGAGGCTCACAACCGGCTAAGTTGCCCTCATTCGGTGGATACAGCCTTGAAAATCTTATACCTCGACCTTTCTCATTCAATGCTAATTCACCCCACAAGTGATGTTGTGCTTTCAAGTCATGACAGTCCTTTATGTGTGTCTCTGTGCAAAGTAAGGTACAAGGTTTACAAGGTTTACAAGGATAAGGCCTTCAGTCAAGAATTGCGACTGCCAGCCTGCTCATAAAAAACGATTAATTCATGAAGAAAAAAAGGAAGTGTATGGTTGTTCTGGTTTAAAAAGTAAGGTACATGCTTTGTTCCAAGGCTTCCTTGTGTGCCCTAAGAAAGAAATAAATGTTCCTTTCTCCTCTTAAGGCCCCTAAACTTTCGTATGTCTTGTCATGGCTCTGGTCTGCCAAACTGTGGTCGCCTTCCAAAATTGCCAGCTTCCCCACTTGGAACAGATATCACTGATTGCGTTTTTGTCTGGCGATAACCAGCCAACAATCTGTCATCCCAACGACAAGGCTGCCAGTTAACCCCAAACTTGTGGGAGCGCTCACTCTATCCGTCTTGTCCAGGTAGAGGTTGTAGGCCTGGTAAGCTTCAAGCTGACGATTAGCTGCTCGGAAGTCGGCTGTCCACCCCCGCAACCTGTGGGTTCAGGGTTCAACCCTCACTGGAGGCTCACAACCGGCTAAGCTGCCCTCGTGTGGCAGATACAGCCTTGAAACCTTACACCTTGCAAGCATTGCCAGCCTGGTTCTGAGAACCATTGCCTTGTTCCACCACGCTTTTGGAATTGTTATGTTTGACAGCCAGATTGCAAGCAAGAACACATCAATCTTAGCGAAACTACTGACCAGTTCATAATTATTCTCCAGGCAAAAAGATCTTCTTTTGTCAAACTTGTATATGAAGCAGGTTGGGTCCTCAATTCCCACACGCCAGCATGTCCCTTGTCATTGACGGCATGCCGCAGTGAGAGGCGAGAACCAAGCATCTGCCTAAGCACAAGCTGCAGGGGTTCTGCTTGAGTATTCTGTCCTCCTATGTAAAAGCAAAAAACAATCTTCCACCTGCTTCTGCAATTTTCATGCTTAAGGAGCACCGCGATTGGAGAGGGCCTCTTGCTGCATGTACATTGCAACAGCATGCAATTGCTGTGAGCAAAAATTCCAAAAGGTTCAATCTGAGTTGGTTGCAAGATTGATGCAGGATCAACAAAGAGCAGGGTGATGAGATTCTCACAGGTAAGCTGTAGTCAGGGGTAGGGAAAGCGTCCTCTCCCTTTCCAGTTTGTCTCGCCCTTTGCGCTTGCTCCTCCAGAATGCGCTTGCGATTCTTTCGCCTGAGAATGCAAGAGGAAGATCAGGCTTTCAGCAGGAGGAGCCGCCTGGCGCTTCATGAACTGGTAGACAGCCAAAAGGGCTGTCAGATACACATGACGACCATTGCATAATCACTTTCCTGGTAAGCCACCGCCACAAAGCAGTTTGTCAACTATTCGAGCTGGGAAACATGTGCACTAGAGGCCCAGGGAGTTAAATAAAGAAATACTGCTACTCACTCTTCTTGCGCCTTTTGGAAGTCCTGTGCTTGGGCGCGTTTAGGGGAGAGCACCAAACCAGCACCGAACAAACTGAGCACAGCGTCCCTGGAAGAAAGTGCGTGCATTCTTGTAAGGCTTGTCTATGTCCATTCTTCAACCTCCTTTGGAGCACTTACAACAGGCTATGATGGTCTACACTTGGAGCAATCCAATCGCCATTGGCGGAAGACTATTACTCCAGTACACCAGAAGATGAACCAAACGTACATGAAGTGCTACTTACCTGCGGGTGCCTCGGCAAGACACCACAGCGCGTGTCCTGGTTTGTGGCGCGCATCTGGCGAGGGCAGTGTTTGAGGCAATCATGTCCGATGCGGTCTGAATTTAAAGATAAGTTAAAGAAAAATATCTCAAAAGAACTTGTCTGTTGTTGAGGTGAAATTCCCAGTGAAATTGGCAGCTGGTGCAAGCACCAGACAGCAGATTCGGAAGGTGGGAGATGCAGTGTCTCAATGTGGATTTTATCGGACTACTAGCTGCAGGGCTGAACACAATCGCGCTGGAGCAATAATAGAGCAATAGTAGAGAGGGTCACCCTTGTTAACTTGTTTCTGGCTCTGAACCCTGCATGCCAATCGCAGCATCGCTCAATGAAAAAATGCAGATCAATGCTCAGGCTTAGGGGCATGTCTGTCCTGTCAATCTTGGAGCCATGAAGTCAGCACAAGGTTTGCACTGAGGGAGTTATGCAACCGCTGCCCCTGAAGTGCTGCACGAGTGCCGCCCAGTGCGGATCACCTCGCTCCAGCGTGCTTGTGTTGCCAAGCACAACCAAGCCTCGCTTTGCACGGGTGATGGCCACATTCATACGCCGCCAGTCGCAGAGAAAGCCCACCTGCAAAGACAGAACAGTGTATGAGCTTGTTGGTGCACACAAACCCTTGCAAGTAGGGTGGAAATTTCCTTGAAAGACGTCTGAGATAGCTTCTGTGGGGCTGGTACCAGCTGAGACGAAGATACAGGGTCTACATCTCCATGTTTGTGATGCACAGCCTGACCCAAATAGAAGAGTGATAGAACAAAGTAGTCCCGTCTGCTTGCTTGTAGTATTGTTCCTCATGTATCTCTGCTGTATCCCATGAGTTCCTGATCCATCTACACCTCCCTCACCCGCATCGCTTCATTGTCCAAAATGCACCATGATGGTTTTCCCTCTTCCTAGCGAAGCCTGTCCAGATAGGATGTCGACACGCTGTCGTCTAAAAACCGGCTACGCAGTTGCATCCTACGCTTGTCAGGTATTATAATGAACACTCGAGCTATTTTGAGCAATGGCATGGTTTCACATGCAGGTAGGGAGAAAGGCAAAACAAAGAGACATTGCATCTAATTCAAGCAACACACCTGGCCCTCTGGGTTAGCCCGCACAGCACTGAATACAATGATGCCCTTCTCGCGACCTTGGTAGCCATCCACAGATTTCACCTCAACATGCATGGCTTCTTCCATAGGCGTTCTGGGCTGGGAACCAGCAAGCTGGCGCAAACAGTTGGACACCAATTGCACCTATGTATACAGAGCAGATGTGCTACACATAAGAAGAGGAGCGCACACGCGCAAAAGCGTGCGTGTGCGTGCATTTGTGTGTCAACTTGTGTGGTGCGCACAAGAGAAAAACTTGCAGTATAAGCCTAGGTGGCATGCACATGCTTGTGTGCACAAACAGAATAATTCAGTGAGAAATTGACCTACATGCTTTCATTCCAACACTTACACTACTATCTGTCAACTTAGCTTTCATAATTGCATCTCTTAGGCTGGATGGTCTGACAGGACCTGGACATTTGAAACCAAGGCATGATGGTACACCCTGTGGCTAATGAATGCTCCCTTTTGGTCTCCCTCACTTCTCTACACAGGCCCAGGGCCCCCCTTTCTGCCTCAAGCGGAGCCTATATGAAGCACTGGACCCCTCATCTTCTTGCTGCACAACCTGAAGCAGCGCAAGTAACTTAACAAGCCATCTGCTTTGTTGTGTGCATGCGACACCTTTGCTTAGCATGCCTGTTTGCCATGAGGCCCTGCACCCAATACATCTCAAGAGACTAAGAAATATTAACAGTCCATTATGTGCATCCACTAGTGAGGTTCTGGAATCCGGCAAAGCCTGACCCCTTACCTGAGACAAGTAAGGTGTGACAACTCCTATATCTGCAGCTGTCTCGCCGGCAAGCATCATAGCCTGCACTACCCGTGCTACTGCCTCGGCCTCTTGCTTGTTGGACTTGCTGCCATTTTGTGAGGAGGTCTGGATTAAGCACAAATGGAACAGATGTTATCTTTTCAAGGTCTTCCAGTCCTTGCTTTGTACAACACATTGTGTCTCACTGCGAAATGCATTCCTCCGAGACTTATACACAGCCTGAAGTCATGCACGCATGGACCTTGCATATATAAGATTTCCCAAGCATACCAATGCATGCATGCAGCCTCCTAGTCACGCCTGAGGCTAAGAGCTGGGGTACGGTCGTTCACAATTGCATAAACGTTGACCTTGCGCTGCTGAATCGTTAACCCAGGCAGGATGAAAACCTAGTAGTTGCGACCTTCACCAACAGCTGTGCCCTAAAACATGCTTTTAGACAATGGACACAAACGGCCTCAAATACGTGATGTTAGCTGTAAACCTTGCATGGAGAACGTGCATGACAATGTCAGGCACAAGCTCCTCTCAGTATAGTTACTACTTCCTACCTCCTGGCCATGCACGTCCAGCATAACCATGGGCACCCCTTGCACGGGCAGGCGCAGGCCTTTTGGCGGCAGACGTTGCTGCGGCCGCACCCCATCCACAAGGCGGCCCGCATAAAAGCGCGCATTAGGGAAGGCAGACAATGCAGGATGCATGCGGTACTGGACCTGCAAATTTTGCAAAAGCAGGAGCCGGGGCCAGCAAAGTCACTCAGCATAGTCACTCAGTCATAGTCACTCAGGCCAACGGGGCCAGCATAGTCACTCAGGCCAACGCAAGAGTTGTAGATGTGGTTGTGGTGTGCGCGCGTACGTGTGTGTGTGATGAGTACAGAGAGGTGCACATGAAAGGCACCTGCCAAAGATACAATGCCATGTAGCCGCGTCAGGCATTCTGTAGGCTTGCAGCATGCTGAGTCAGCTTGTGGCACATACTGGCTTTTGGTATCAACTTGGCTGAATTGCCTATGGGATGAGCCGCGGAACCATACCTGCAACAAGGCAGATGGCACGCCTTGTTGCATGAATCGTTCAAAGAGGGAGAGATCCAGTCCTTTGGCAGCAGCTTCCTGGCTTTGCACCACTGGTGGTAGCTGGAAGTGGTCACCGACCAGGACGACATGGCTTGCACCCTGCATGCGCGTGAGCGCATTGTGTTGGGTCAGCATCTATCTTGTGTCTGCATGAGACTACCATCCACATCAGCAACCATTGAATGCTACCGAGGGGCCGATCTTATAGCAACTTGCATAGGTCAACCTTGCCCCTGACAAACATACTTACCATACACAACAGTTTTACATTGGCAGATCAGAAGTCCATGGTGTCTGTGAAAATGCCTCCGGCCAGAGTTCCCAGACAATAAGTGTTCACCCTTTGCCCAAGCGCAGCATGCAGCATTTGTATACATGGCTAACCTTGGTGAGGGGGATGAGCGCCTCTGGCTCGGAGCATTGGGAGCCCTCGTCCAGCACCACGATAGGGAAAGGAATGTCTGCCAGCTGTTCACCTCCTGCGTAGGTACCGGGCTTGCAGGATGAGGATTCAAAATTGATGTGGGACGATCTGGCACAAAAGATGTACAACGCGTAGGAGACACAGCCTCCGAGTCAATGGCAAGGTGTACAAGGCCAAGGAGTACAAGTGTGCAAGTTAATGGCGAGGTGTGCAACGCGTAGACAGGGCTTACGAGTTAATAGCCCCCCCTGCAAGCCTCACCAGTTGTCCAATTGCCAGCTCTACTTGCAACGAGGGTGCCCCGTGGAGCAGACACGCAAAAACTTTAACCATGTGATTCATGATATCCAAGGTTCCTGTGCACTTGCAGGATCTCAAGTGTCTTGAACTGCCACATTAAAATGTTAAGTGAGATACCGGGTTGTCTTGCAGCTACTGCTACCCTTTTCCTAGTGCACATGACCAGATACCTGGTCGCATAAACTGTATGCTCATTTTTCAACACCTGGGCGATCTTACCCTGTCTGCTCTCCTGTGCGGCAGGCAAGAGGATGCTGCACTTGTAAAAAAGTGTGAATCAAGAGGCCAGCTTAGCCTCCTTATCAGAAAGTGGCTAAGAGTTGTGCCAGTGCTCGCCTTGTGCTCACCAAAACTTCTTGTGCAAAGCCTTTCTGATCTATCCCAGCTTGGATCGTGTGTCCTGCCCTTTACCTGCCCCAACACATGTTGCACAGATAACATCTGCATCCTGGAGCACTTGGCTAGCCATGGTTTTTCTTAAATCGTGCAGCCTCCTGCATCCAGGGAATACAGCATTATGTTTTTGTGCAACCAAGACACTAGTCTTTAAGACGGAAGGCTTGATGCTTCGGAGCTCTTAATGCAACATCATCCAAATAAGTAGCGGCACACTGCAACTGCACCACCTTTGCCGTGGAAGCATAAGCCTTAGTGTCTGGGGGTGATGCTCACCTGGTCATGATGGACTTATCTCGATGCCCAAGGCCCCTATCTCTCCCATGCATGTGGGGCAGACGGCGGCAATGCTCTCGCAACTCATTGGCCGCCAACTCAATGTCTACCTGCACAAACAAACACATGTTGGTTGGTACTTAGGCGTGTGCAAGTAAGCAATGACCAAATGGATGGCTAAAATCACATTTGCAGTGACATAAAGAGCAGCAGCAGCACAGAGGAAAATAGAATGAGTGCAGGAATGTCATGGACTTGGCCTATGCTGGCACACTGTATGCACAATGAAAGGCAACGGAGATTTTTTGAGTGCAAACAAAAACGATTTGAGCATACGTACTTGCATAGGGTGATTGATGAGGCGCGCATCCAGAGTAGCATCCCGAAGGGACTCACGGACCTACAGGGACAGAGGTGTATGAAGTGCCTGAAATTAAGAATTTGGTTTCAGGATTAGATGACGGCACTACATTTCAGACAAGGACACAGTGAGGTATATTGCATCATTCAAAGGCAGGCCGCAGAAAGGTACGCAGACGGAGGGCGGCTGTAAGTAACTCATGCAAGGAAAAGTCACCTTGACAGGTTGGCCAGTCCTTACAGCACTCAAACCAGCATCCACCAGGCCTTCAAGTAGGTTGTCAACTGCCACCTGTCATGAACAGCAGGCATACATTTGCAATTATCATGCTGTATTTCATAATCCAGTCGGGTGAGTGCAAGGAGGGCAATGCAAATGACAGATACGGAAGAGAGAGTCCAGCCACGGGGCAATTAAATCTTTGGTTAACAGAACAAAATTCCGAATGATGTACAAGTGCCCCCCAAGCCCCCCCTTAGTTTTGCATGATGAACAAATCTAGATGGGAAGTAAGATGCCTAACCTTTGCTTGCTATGTGTATGGCATTGGATACCGCAGCATTTAAAACCTATTGCTGAGTGCTATCTGATAAACATGCATGATGTTGATACCCTGAACCAGGGTTATGTCATTTGCCTGCTTTGGATTTTCAATGCTCGAATAATTTTGTAAAATGCAAAATACGCTCAACGATCCGATCGAGCGTTCTCCTGTGAAATTCGAGAGCAGGGGGAGGAGGGTTAGGCACTAACTCACGCCATCTGACCCTTCCCCCCCCCCTTAACCCCTGATTCCACATATATACACCTAACAAGAATGCTTAAGGCTACGTTGTTAGCATGAGCTAACAAGGTGCATAACGGAGCAAAATAGGTGCATCGTAGGGCCCATTCTGGGGAGGGTCTCTGCAATACTGCAAATGATTTGGTAAAATTTGAAAGCGCGAATGACACAACCCTGCCCTGAACCTTGTTAGCAGTACGCGAAAGCACCAGTCAAATACATGATGTGCTCTAAGGCAAACCCCTAAAAGGACCACAAGCTATTTGAGGTTAATGCACTTACGTTGGACTGAGCGCATGCCAGGATTGGGACTTTGATTCCAAAGTTACGCTTCAGCATGACCAAATATCGAACAATGGTGGTAGTCTTGCCTGCGTAGCATGTAAAGATTTGCTCATACAAGGAAAAGTGCTTACGATGGAACCTGGGTTGCCTTGTGTCTGGAGATGCAGACGCTCCCAGAATACTTAGATCAGCACTCAAACCTGAACCCCTATTCTCAATCACATGCATAAACATGCAGGGTGCACTCAAGCACATGCCCACACTCATGAGCAGGCACGGGTGCACACACACAAACATGCACACGAGTCTGTGCCCATGACCACCTATGCGCACCTGTCCCTGGGGGGCCTTGCAGCAGAGATACCCTATGGCTCAGAGCAGTGGCCACGCCAGCCAGTTGGGATCTATTCATGCCAAGCGCAGCGTCCTCTTGCACAGCCTGCGTGCCGCTGAGTGCCACCGCTGCCACACCTGCTCCTGCCGCCTGCAAGAGCGTCTCGTGTGTGAGTGCATGGGTGCATTTGAGTACTCTGTTTGTGTCAGGCAGTCGGGATGGTTTGTAAAGCTATTACAGGTCAGGTGAGAGAGCCAGCAGAGTTGTGTGACGCAACTTGTGTCACCTTCTTATTGACTTCATGGTGCAAGTAGCACAGGGAAGTGTGCTGCATGCTTGAGGACGGTTGCAGCAACTGCTTCCACGATTATCACCATCTGTGCATGCTTGCCAGAGGGGTGGAAAGGGACAGTGCCACCAAACTCTGCCAAAGGTGGCCTAAAGAGAATATCTCTTGCATGCCACCAATATTAAGGTTGCCTTCAGATGTGAACAACTCAAACATCCATACGCAGCAGGGGCCTTCATCGTTTTGGCAAGTCTGCAGGGAGTCTGCGCCCCTGCATGAAAGCTCAGTGGTAGTCGGCACCTCAGAGAGGCTGTCCCCTAGTGAGTGCCCCTGTACACCACAGTGTGTGCAGCACACTCAAGACCAGAATAGCGCCGACCGTGCCCGACCAGGCAGAGGCATGCCGATTGTCGCCGGTAAAAGCTATGAATATCCCCCGCTGCACGTATGTGCACTGAGCTGCTTCCCCCGTGGCACCAAGCAAAGGGTTTTATTGCTGCCCATGTAACGTTGCCACAGGGGAAGGGGCACATGGACGCCAGGCTGCTGCCTCAGTGAAGTGTCCTGTCCCACGGAAATGATTGGTGCCCACCCGGGCATACATTCCAACAAACAAGAGTCACCCATACACAGCATCTGTGGAGACGGGTGCAATAAGGATCCCTTCCCCTTGCTGCCACACAGTTACCTTAGCCCTGCTGTGCAACCATGCCACATTGCATTCCACGCACCACAGGAGCACCTTCCCCTGCTTGCCGGCTCGCCCACTCCAACCCAGGGGCAGGGATGAGGCCCGACGGACGCGCCGCTGCTGCTGCTGATGCTGGCGATGGCCCCAGCAGCACATCACGTATGCAGGTGCCCAGAGGCAACTGGTCTTCCTCCTGCAGCCCGCAGTGCATCAGAATGCGTGGTGTGCGTCCTTGAGGCGCATCGGGGCAAGACACCTGTGGGTTGCTCACAGCGATTCCTTCCACGAGCAGGCAGCGCACCACACCCAAGGCTTTCCGCTAATGCATAGCACAAAACCCCTGAGGCCACGCTTCTCACAATGGCGCTTCTCACAAGTAGGCAGCTGACCACATGCAAGGTCTTGCGTTAATGCATATCCATGCATACCACACTGGCTTACACACCAAGCAAGTACACCCGCAGGCACAGGAGGGGGCCTTGCTTGTGTCACATGCATCTGCCCGAGAGAGGGAGAGGGAAGAGACAAAGGGAGAGAGGCAGAGCAAGGGAGCCAGAGAAGGAGAGAGTTTAAGTAGGAGGGAATTTAAGAGGGAGTGAGGGACAGGGGGAGGGAGTTTTAAGTGGCAGAGAGGAAGGGAGGTAGAGAGGGGGAGGGGTGGAGGGAGAGCACGAGAGGCATGGTGGGGGTCTCGGGTCCATGGCGGAAAATGAGTCAGGCGCACACCGTTACTGGCGGGGTCGGGCTTAGGGAAAGGGGTCGCATGCGGATGCAAGCACGGCCCCCCTTGACCACGCCCTCACCTGCAACCGCCCGTGCCCTGCCCCCTCCCCCGAACGCCATTGGTGCTTGGAGTGCCAGTCGCACGCAATGCAGGGGGCGCGTCGTGCTGTGAGGGGCGCTTGCTTGCACTAGCGCAGGGACAGCGGACTAAGGTTTGCATCTCGTTGGAACAACACGCCCACCCACTCCTGTGCCCGCTTACATAAACAAAGCACCATCCTGGACACATGTCAAGGCAAAGCGCAGCCGGGGGTGCGGTCAGGGGCGCCAGCGGGGCACCCGACGGTCGGGGACCACACCTGTGCAGGTGCACCATTCGCCAAGCCGCGACTACTGCCCGGACACGCGAAAAAGGCCCTGTCCAGCCAACATTGCCTTATGCGTGCTTTCACAGACATTTGACTGTCTCATACACCCTGAGTATCTGTACCAATTATCAACACCAATCGGCTCTGACAAAGCAGAGTACAAAAAACACGCATCTGCACAATGCACACCCAGCGCACCTCCTCATCGTTCCTCCGCCTGCGCTTTGGCTCTCCACGTCCGCCCCTACCCTGCCCGCCCCTGCCTGCCCCCCTTTCATCCCCAGCATAGCTTCTACCTCCCCCACCCGAGAAGCTGTGACCGTCCTCGTTGGCATACCCAACGCTGCTGCTCAACATAGGCAGCTGCTGGGGTGCCTCAAGGGCAGGAGTAGGTGCACCCACTAGGGGAGGGGACTTGTACAGAGAGCGCAGCGCTGCAGCAGCCCTGAGATACAGTGTCATGTTGACACCCTTGTCCACCCTGCACGAGTTTGGCAGGAAGGCAGAGACCCTGGCATAAGCAACGATCACGCATGTATGGCTCTGAAAGTGCAGTGCCTTTGGCCCATGAATGCTGTCTGGACACAATTATGCACAACTTAGTGCTGTGCATGCTCTGTCAGATCCCTAAAAATAGGCGTAAGGCAGCGGTAGACTGCTGCACGCTGCTAGGGCAAAGCCTGCACTTAAATGCAAACACAGTTAAGTGTGCCACATATGCCATGTGTTGTCCGACTGACCTACGCCCCATGCATTATTATGATGCTCTGCAATTCATTATGAAGAACTCAATGCTTATACACACCAGAGCATGCGCACACACACACACACACACACACACAGACACACAAACTTGTGAGAAATGCGCACATAAATACACGAACACACAACCTACCTCCACACTCCATCATTCAAGCCAGGAGGAGGCCCGTCAGCAACTAGACGCAGCTCCCAGCGTCCGCGATCTAGAACCAGGGCTTCAAAGGCGCGCTCTGTCAGTGGGTTGTTCCGGCAAAGAGTGACAAGGTCTCCAGAACTGCAGAGGGGCAGGACCAGAGGTGGGAGACAGAGGGGCTCACATGAATGCCTGCAGGTTGGCGTGCAGCAGACCATGTATCTCCTTGCGTACACACTTCCCTGTGGCCCTTGCACAACCCTCTTCTCTTCTGTACCTGAAACGGTGGAAAGGCAGGTCTTCTCCTGATGCCTGGGTGAAAATGAGCACAGTCTTCCCAAAGTAGGCGCCATGCTTACGCCCGGACATCTTGATCAACACGAGGCCCTCAGACTGCGGGCAGCCAGGCAGTTTTAAGGTTCCAAGTAGGCCACTCAAGGCCTCGGAATTGACTGCTTTGGCCACCCACTTGTGGCAGTGCGCTTAAATGGCAGCCCACACCATCAGGTTCAAGAGAGGGAGGGAGAAAAGAGCCCGCCTGGCTCTGGGCAAGCTAGCACAGGAATTGATTTAACGGAACTCGAGGTAAATTGCAGCGTGCATTCGCAAGGCAACCCTGCTTCCTGACCTGTAGGCGGGGAAGAGGCCAAGACAAGAGCCGCTCCTTAACCACACGCTGCTCCTCCTCCAGCTCCAGCTTCAGCAGTGGGCCTTGTCTGACATGACAGGACATGACGAGAACACCGTGAGCATGGAACAACCTTCCTTATCACAAGCTCGGCATAGGACACACACACACACATACACACATTGATCATGCCGCTGATGAGCCTGCTTCACTAAGTTATGGGTTCTTGCTGAATGCTCTAGCTGGCAATTAGAGACAACTCAAAAAGATTGGTCAGTGGTCATACACTCAAAGCAAGCAGAGAATGAAGGAGGAGTTGAAGAGAGGCATAAACCAATCTCAAACGTTTCTCCACAACAAGCAGCAGTTGGTGTGATGGCTAAGGAGACAGAAACTCTGCCGCATAGTCCACGCCAGGCCTGGGGCTGGTGGTTCTGAGTGGTTTGTTGATGAGTAGAGCTGTGTAGCGTGCAAGCCTAACAGAGAATCTTTGCATTAAACATGCTTCCATAGCGCAGTAAGGCACTTAAACAGCACTGAAGTATAACTGCAGGGTCCCAGGCCTCTGATGCAGCAGACCAGCCCGTAGAACTCACTGTACCTGTTGCAGTAATCAGTGATGGCGGACCGAATGCCATGATCCAACATCTCTGCACTGGTTGGGGGGCTCCAATCTAGCTCACCCTCAGGTTTGCTGCCTTCCTCACCCCCCTCTCCCCTGCCTGGCCCCCTAAAACGACCACCACCACCTCGGTGGCGGCCACCTCCTCTGAACTGGCCTCCACCGCGGCGATGGCGGCCACCATCCCTCCCGTAGCCACCTCTACTGCTCATCACAATGCCCTGTGGACGGCCAGCAAGATGGGAAGTACAACCAATGAGCACACAATAGATCACATCAACCCAAACCGTCCAGGCAGGCACGAAGAGTATACAAAGCCATGCCTTGCTCCAGCTGCTCCAGCTCCAGTTCCAGCTTGAGCTCAGATTGCGGACGCAACGCACTGTGAAGACTATTATGAAGAATCGTGAGGTAGTGTTGCCATACAGAACCTGTCATGTAATTATTCAATTAAAATAAATGCGTTTAGTGCTTGTCTGCCTGTCTGTGCATGCGACTCGTTGACCACTCGTAAAAATATTATAATGAACAGCAATTGAAAAATATCATGAGCCAGGAACTCGGATCCCAGACGCTCAGCTTACCACTGGGAGACCCTTTCGTCGGTCTGCCTGAATCACAGGGTCCCATAGCTGACTTGTTACAGCTCCCTGCGTTCAGCTTGACACAGGATGGCAGCCAGCAGGATCAGGTGGCAGCGACCTTGACGGGAAATCAGTGCATCAATGCAGCACACAGTGCTGCCCCCTTCCCCCCTCTCATCAATGCTGGGCATCAGCAATCTTTCTACCAGCGCTTTCCGTCGGTGCAAGATGTGCAGCAACACGCCCAGCAGCAGCAGCTAACCAGCTACTCGGGCAATTTGAGCTACCCGGCAAAAAGCAGGCAGTCGCCCCCGCGGCAACCCCACCACTCCCTACAAAAGATAGAGCACAAGGGCTCTAGGGCATCCAGACGCGGGCCAATGTGAGTGCGTGGGGCCGGGGGTCCCTGGGAGCACGGCAGCACAGCATGCCTTACTGTGCTTGCACGGCAGCACAGCATGCCTTGCTGTGCCTTGCTGCGGCGACCGCTCCCGCATCATGACCGCCTTTACTTACTACGCGAGCTCAGTTGCATCCTTGATTGCATTCGATGTATAATCGGCAGGTTGGGGCTGGGAGGCCATGCACAAAGAGACGCCCAGCTTCCTGCTGTGGACGTTCTCTCTGGCAGCAATCACTTTCCTATGGAGATCTAATCACAGTTCATAAGATCAACTGTCGTGCTCAATTGCAACGGTGGCTTTGTTTGAGTGACCCCTGACTTCCAACTTATGTGCTGCAGGGATGAGATGCGGCAGCTGGTGCGGATCCTTGTGAAGTTTATTCCCAAGTGAGTGGGATTTCGCCACTGAATGCATAATTCAGTGCAGAGTGCACTGTGAATTGCCTTCTCATGCCAAATCGCCGAGGCAGCAGACTCTGCCTCCACCACAAGCAATTCCATTGCATGACCGTACAGACTCTGTACTACAGAGGGTGATGATGTTGGGGAAAGTTCCGGGGATAATAATGGGCCAGAGAGTTTTCCATTCTCGGCGGAAGGACATAAAAAAAGCAGCCCTTGAGCTCGCAACTTGACTCACTCGGGCCTGCCTCTCTCATGGTATACATGCACGTCCCCTGCCATTGCCACATTTACAGGTCTGCAGAGGTACTGAATAGTAGCCTGGACAATGGCGGTGGTAACCGCGTTTCCGAGGAGCAGATCAAGAACTACCTACAAAAAACATTGGGGGAAGAGGCACCACAGCCTGAGTGGGGCCTGCCTGAAGGCTGGGGCCATTACCTGTCAGGTTTGTGCTGGCCAGGCTGTCTCCTGGATGTGCTGTGTATGTATATACGACTAGATTTTCTGCGTGCGTGTGTGCATCAATGCATCTGTGTTGTTGGAAGCCTTGTCCGCCAAAGCTTTGTTCAGGTTCATGCACTTGATCAACTCACTTTTGTCCAGGGCTTGATTGACTTGACTCAAATCACTTTTGCCCAGGACTTAATTGACTATCCTGAATCCTTTGCAGAGCTGTTATGTTGGGCGCTTGACAGGCCTGTAACACGAGAGCAAGCAATGACTTGCGCGCGCCGGCAGCAGGGCCGCAGCTGGGAAATTGTTGAGTCGGCTGTCCGAGATCTTGGTGAGTGTCTTTGGAAGAGGGGAACTTACAGCTGCCGAGTCGTGACATAGGTGTGAGAAATGCTTTTGTGCTCCAGAAAGGATTCTCTTTAATTGTCCGTGTTGGAGGCATGTACTCTTGAGGAGCGGCAGGGCTTTACTGCTGATTTGCAGGCAGACGTCCTGCTACTGTAATCTAAATGCACATTCTTCAGTTCGGTCAAGAAACATGTCTTTAAGAATTGAAAACTTCCTATGATAGATGTTACATTCCAGTTGGGGCTGTGTGAGGAGACCTGGCAGTTCGCTGTTTGGGTATCAGTAGGGAATTTCATTGTAATGTTTATCAGCTGTAACAATGCCTACTCCTAGCCTAGGGCAATATTAGCCCTAGTGCTGCAATGGCTATTCATCCTAGGACCCTGGCTGCTGGTGCAGCTGCTCCAGCTAATACAGATGCTGCGACTCTAGAGTAAGAAGACTAAATGGTGTTGCAGGCTCTTGGCATCACTTTGCTTCCGCTTTTGCATCACTGTGTGTTCTTCACGACTCAGTGTGCACAGTACGGTGCACGTTGCTTGTTGAGCGCCCGTGCACAGTCTAAGACCTAAAGTCTAGGAGAGAGGTGCATAACGTGGGGATAAGGGGTGTAACTGCGCATGAGAAGGAAGCCCTGGAAAGGAAGTCAGCTATACTGTGCTGCCGAGCTCTTGGGGTATCCAGGCCCTGCGCACTCGAATTGGCTTGCACCTGGATGCCCTGGGGCTTTCGTGCCTTACTCTCTGTAGGGAGTGATGGGGTTGCCACAGGGGCAACTGCCTGCTTTTCGCCAACTAGCTCAAATTGCTTTGAGAAGTTGGTAAGTCCCTGCTGCTGCATTTCTTGTACAGACGGCAAGCGCTAGTAGAGGGACTGCTGATGCCTAGCATTGACGAGAGGATGGAAGGTGGCAGCGCTGTGTGCTGCGTGCTGCACTGATGCACTGACTTCCTGCAGAATCAAAGTTGCCGCCATCTGAGCCTGCTGGCAGCCATTTTGTGTCAAGCTGAACGCAGGGGGCTGTAACATGTCTTCTATGGGACCCTGTGATTAAGGCACATTGACAAAATAGTCCTCTGTTGGCAAGCTTAGTGTCTGGGATCCGAGCTCCTGGCTCATGATGTTTTCCTGCTGCTGATAATTGAGATTCCTTTGGATGCTCATGCTCAAAAGCAAGACATGGCACGGCAAGCATCCTCAAAATTTCCGTGTGTACTTGATCCTGCATGGCAGCACTGCATCAAGGGATGCTCATTCCTTTAAGTGAGGTGCATTCAGGAAACCCAACCACTCCTGCCACAGGTAAAGCCTCACTCTACCTGTAGTACTCCGATGTGACTTGGAGTTAGACGTATTTGAGCAACAGTGCATCCTTAAGGACATACGTTGAAATAAGGACGATACAGAGAAGATAAGCATGGCCCCTGCGCAAGGATGACACCATGAATACCGAGCAGCATTGCATACATTGTTTGTCTTAAGGGGGAGTCCACAGCAATGGGCTGAGAGGGCAGGCAGGCCCTTGCCAAGAAGTGAGTCCCAGGAAACTGTTCCCAGGCCCAGCAGACCAGCAGCCTGCGTTGAGTACCATGTCTGGACCAACAGAAGATGATCGGGGGGCTGGAGCAAGGGTCCCAAAGGACTGGTCTATCTTGGCAGAGATTTAGGCTGCATGAATTCCAAAGCTGTGCTTCACACTGGACACTCTTTTGTATAGAAAATAGTCAGCAGTAAAGCTGCAGCACTGTAAGACACCTGGAGTCTGTCCTAACTTCCTAACAGAGTCAACTGCTGATGTGGGAAAAAGTGCATTGTCAAAATACCACAAGGGCTCCCAATGCATCAAGAGAGGCAAGTTGGCTCAGAGCCACTGCAGTGAGAGATTTAGATTACTTTAAGGCTTAGATGTCCGACAACTGAAAGCCCAGCTCTTGCGCAGGCCTGCCACCAACCTTGGCAGAGCAGGTTTAGGGGGGAGACACTTGTACAAATCCTCATACTTAGACGCTGGCCCAGAGGGCATGCTGGGTGGGCTGCATTTTCCTCCAATATACGCTGCTGGGCGCCCCACGCACGAGGGGTGTATAACTTCCCCCCTTCCTTTCACACTAAATATTCCAGATATAGATATGCTCTGAAGTGCTTAACCCCAAAGAATGACTGGTCCACTCCAGCCCACCCCTGAATGATCAATGCCCAAGATTTCCCTCAGTGTCCAGTCTTCAGCCAGCAAGGTTAAGGACAACTACAGCTCACTGCTTTAATCCTGTGGGCAAGATTTTTCAAACCCTAACCCAAGATTTTTCCAGCCTCAGGCATACGTAACTATTTAACTCATCTCGGTCACACTCCGGATGACCCTGCGCCCTGACGCCGCGAGAATTCCACGGAAACGAAGGATTAAGTTTTTGACGCCCTCTGGAAGAGGTCCGGGACCTGGGCTCCGCGGGACGGTG
>LKMJ01001674.1_pt1 | contig 19852 bp, 15 predicted proteins | sample 643391 | NCBI WGS metagenome assembly LKMJ01 (sample SAMN04112250, study PRJNA286221) | soda lake metagenome | biome: soda lake; feature: Kulunda Steppe; material: water; isolation source: sample PL-Br10 brine of Picturesque Lake | place: Russia: Kulunda steppe | collected 2010-07 | reverse complement strand
GCGAGCCCTTCCGTTCCAAGGAAGACATCCGTACTAAAGAAAGACGCTAGCTGCAACTGTAGCCACTCGAATCCGGATTGAATCGCCATCGCAATGGTACCGAGATACGGAATCACCAGCACGTCGCTCCCGGGTTGCCACGCAACGGTGGCAATCTCGGGGTCCTGGACGATGGGTTCACCCCCATCCTGGTCAGTGAAGGGATTTGCGTCGCCCTGTGTCACGTAGCCTTCGTCGGTCTCCTCGACGATGCGGTGTGTTGTTAGCCCGCCGCCTTCAATTTCTTCAGCGTCGAAGGTGACCACATCGCCTTCGCCGATATCACCAGCTAACTCGGGTGGGATTGCGACGAACCCATCGCCGGGTTCCATTGTATCCTCCATGCTCCCTGTCGTCACGAAACTCAACAAAATTGGTTGCCCAAATACCTGCCCGACGACGAGTGCAAGCACCGCGAGCAGCAACAAGAGTTGTATTGCTCGCCAGACTGTTGCTTTGAGTTCCATCGTCGAAACTATCCTATCAGATTGTCAGATGGCCTGAAGTATAACTCTATCAGTTTGTTAGTTGGTGTTGGTCTCTATCTCAAACCGGGCACCGCCACAGTCGCTTTCCGTCGCGGTAATGTCCCAGCCATGTGCTGAGATAATCCGCTCGACGATTGACAAGCCGAATCCGGTTCCAGTGTGTGATTCTGAATACCCCAAATCGAAAATCTGGTCGCGTTTCTCCTCGGGGAGCCCCTGTCCAGTATCCTCGATATAAAAGCCGTCCTCCAACGCACCAACACGGACAGTGATTGGGTGGCTTTTGGTTGACTCTGGCTCGACTCCATTTGTTCTACTGGCCGGTGTCTCGGTTTCAGGACCGTGTTCCACACTGTTTCTAAATAGGTTTTCGAAGACCTGGCTGAGGCGAGTCCTGTCACATGTAAGTTGACATGAAGACTCCACTTCGAGCGATGCACCGTTCGTCTCGACATGTTGCCATGCTGTTTGTGCAAGCGTCGCAAGGTCGATAGAACTTGTTTTGTCGACACTTTGTCCCTCGCGTGCGACAACCAACAAATCGTTAATGAGGTCATCGATGCGGTCCAGTGACGTTCGTGCTGTCTCAATCTCTGAGCTGTCGTACTCATCTGCCAACAAGGTCAAATTTAACATCGCAACGTTTAGCGGATTCCTGATGTCGTGTGAGACGATGCTGGCAAATTTGTCGAGTCGCTCTTTTTCCCGCTCTAGTGTTTCGATTTGTTCGTTGAGGTCTGTAATATCGATACCAGATGCGACGACAAAGTCAGTAGATTCGTTGACTGTTTCGACCACCACACGGACTGTTCGGTCTTTCTCCGCTTTAACCGACCACTCTGCTCGGATAGAATCGGTTTCAGTCGCTCTTTTGACCGCTTTGGTTGGGGTAACCGTGTCGTTCTCCGCTGGTTCAAGCGGAAGTGTTTCGACTTCTTGATCGATAAATGTCTCTCGTGTCAATGTGGTTTTTTCAAAGAGAACTCCATCTGCAGCGACGACTTTCTGTTCTGACGTGGATACGAGCAACGTCAGATCGTCCGACGAATCAAGGTGCGCTGTTGCGCCTTGTGGACGCTTTTGATTTGGCCTGTCAGACATATATCCACTCTCGGCCGTCATGTCCTCCCTGTGTCTACCGTGCTGTATTGAACTCCCTGTTTGAATGTGCTCCATACTCCTCCCAGTGGGGGAATGTGTGCCCAAGTGGGTTAGTTATAGGTCCTCTGAGAGACATCTTGATAATTCTCAAAGCTAATATTAACCGTCAAGCACCCTTTGAAATCGTTCTAGAGCCGCTCAGATATTGATTTATCGCTACTCTCTGATTCCACACAAAGGAATACATATTCATCGTCAAGCCCTCTTAACAGTGCCATCATTACATGTACTACTAGCTATTAGCTATGGCTGATAGATGGACCAAATGGATGATGACCTTGGATTTATCCTTCGTTCACAAACACGAATAGACATCCTGCTGTTGCTGTCTGAGGAACCTGGTCTTGACAGAACGTCTCTTGTGGGACAGCTCGAGACCTCTCGCCGGACGGTGAACCGTGTTTTGGCTGAGTTAGAGGAATGCGGATGCCTATTTCAATCAGGCGAGAGATTTCGGTTAACCGCCTATGGTGATGTATTAGCGGATGTGATAAACCAGTGGAGCCACCGTCGAGAGTTTTTACACGACTACCACGCTTTTCTATCACAAATATCAACGGACGAACTCGGCTTTGACCCACTACTCCTCGGCCAGGGTGAATTAACAACTTCGACGGAGACTGAGCCGTACGCCGCGCTTGACCGACTTCTGACACTCCGGCGTGAGGCGACGGAGATTAAACTGATTACACCACTCATTGAGAGAACAGGACTTGACCAAATTCGTGAGCGACTTTCCAAGGGAGACGACCTTTCTTTGGAAGCAATTATTCCTGAATCGATGTATGAGCGATTGATGAATGGTTCCCGGTATTCGGATTCGTTTGTTGACGTTGTGGAGACCGCTTCAATTACGGTGTTCGTCTATCCAGAGTCACTACCCGCATTCTTTGGCTTGTTTGATGATGTCGTGACTGTCGCTGTAACGGACAATGGACTGCCAACTGCAATGGCTGAGAGTACGAGTGATGAACTCATTCAGCATTTCAACATGCAATTTGAACGATATTGTGCCGAATCAACACCTATTACCTCTCTTCGGGACTTTAAACTTTAATTGAATTATCACATAATTATCCAAAATAACAGGCTCAATTGCTGAAAATTTTGGTTTTATCCAATATTTTTCTTATACGTCCCGCTATCAAGACACTTTTTGTCTTGAAGTTAAATCTCGTTTTAGAGACAGGAGCAATCATTATAATGTTTGCACAAATCTTGTTTAGATGAAACGTATCTACGAGTACCCAGTGTCCAACTAGAACAATCACTTCATTAAATGAATGGGAGCCTACACAATCGTCTGTTCACCAGTTGTAGACGGGACTGCTGTCTGTGTTTCCCCGTCTTTTCAGCGATTGATAACAAACCTGTCCACTTATGTACAAACTAGCTAACAAATGAGCGTGGGAGAGACAGCGGTTGAACAAGAGGAACCGGACCAACAGCAGGTCTCCTATGATGAGACATTCGACCTGTTGAGTAACCACAGACGACGGTATACGCTGCACTATCTGAAGGCGAACGGAGAACATGCAGAAATCGGTCAATTGTCCGATTACGTGGCGGCGTGGGAGAATGATATCCCACCTAACGAGGTCTCTTATGACCAACGTAAGCGCGTGTATACGTCGCTCCAACAGGTCCATTTGCCCCGAATGGATAAAATGGGTGTCATCGAATTTGATGACAGAGAGGGGGTTATTGAATTAACCCCTGCTGCTCAGCAGCTTGATATCTATCTCGAAATTGTCGGGAAACGCGACGTTCCGTGGAGTGTGCTCTATCTGACGCTTGCTGCAATCAATGCGGTTGTGCTAGTAGCCGCAGCGGTTGGTGCCCCAGGATTCGCTGTCGTGCCAGATTTGGGTTGGGGGCTGTTCGCTGTCACAACATTCGTTGTTGCCTCAATCGCTCATCTGTACATTACGCGTAAGGAAATGAGACTTGGCGGAACCGAAAAGCCACCTGAACTGATTGAGTAGGGGCCTCCGACCGTTCAGTCAATAAAAACCGGTTTTTATGTTCATTCCCTCGGGTTGTGAGTTCTTTCTCATGACTTTGAAATGCAATACCGTTTAACTATCGAAAATAATTTAAACGATAATTAAAGCGTGGAATAGCTGTCAATTGTAAGTCACTATTCCTCTTAACTTATCAGTCGTGAGAACTCCGTCAGTAACATTTTCTGGTGTACTATCTTGCCATTACCTTTCTGATTGACATTTACTTGGTGCTTGTTCGCAATTGTTCTGCACCTCTTTATTCAGAAGTTAGAAGCACATTCGTTTTCCAATTATATTACTATACAACTATTTCAGGGTAGTTGTTAGCTTCTCAAAGGAGTCTTTCGGCTGTCGAAGGGGACCTAATACTACAATAGATATGCCCTATGTTTGGGATACCCCCGCGTTGGGGTGCTACCAGCACTATGAACTATAGGACTAACTTATCGGTAAAACTGTTTGCCGTCGTCTTCGCCTTTGTAATGGCGATGTCGATGGTTGCAATGGGTGCGGCGGTACCCGCGCCTGGTGCAGGTGAACAGGTAGATGATCAACAAGTAGACGACTTATTACAGCCCGACCAGGTCGACAGTACAGACGTTGATATCGACGTCGACCTGAATGAAATATCCGACGATGAAGAGGTCGACAGCACGCAAATTATGGTGCGGTTCGACCCGGCTGACATCCCGGATGACGTCCAATTTGACCGGGAAGCAGCCGTAGACTATCTCCAGTCACACGCGGATGAAACCCAGCGAGATGCTGCTGATTACATCCGTAACACGGAGGGAGTTGAAATCGTCAACCACATGTGGTTAACAAACGCAATGGTTGTCGAAGTCGCTGACCCTGACTTCGAGGTCGACCGCCTCGCAGAGCAAAATCACGTGACACAAATTCACGACAACCACGAAGTTGAGCTTGAGGAGCCTCAGTCAGACAGTGCCTCCCCACAGGACGAGGTGACCTATGGGCTTGATATGCACAACGTGACTGATGTCCATGAGATGGGAATCACCGGTGACGGAGCGGTGATTGCCAATCTGGATACAGGTATCGAGCCGGACCACCCTGACTGGGAGGACCGCGTGGACAACGAGACCTACGAGATTTGGGATGATGACGGTAACCCAATTGGTGAAGAACCGTCTGACACCAGTGGTCACGGTACTCACGTTGCCGGGACCGCCGCTGGTGTTGAAGATCCAGACGGGGACGTCCCACAGTATGGGGTTGCCCCTGATGCTGAAGTCTGGCACGGGAACGTGATTCCGGGTGGCTTCGGTACTGCTGCATCTGTCATCGCTGGCATGGAGTGGGCCGTTGAAGAGGCTGAGGCCGACGCAATGGGTCTCAGCCTTGGCCTCGACGGCGATGACGGCTGGGGTATCGAAGCAACTGAGAACGCTGTCGATGCGGGAACACTTGTCTCCGCTTCGAACGGGAACAACAACCCAAGTACGCCAGGCTACTACTACTCATCGTTCGGTAGCCAGGCTATCGACGAAAATCAGGACCCTGCATCCTTCGCAATCTGGGATGAGGTTGACACCGAAGAGTGGTACGGTGACGACGCCCCAGATCACTGGCCAGACACGTACATCAGCCCTGACCTGTCCGCGGCTGGTGTGGCTGTTCTGAGCTCGTACCAGGGCGACTATGACGAACTGAGCGGCACGTCGATGTCCCAGCCACACAAACTGGGCACTGCGGCGCTTATGACCCAGGCTGCTGGTGACATGGACGTTGAATTCTTCCAGGAAGTCTTGGAAGATACGTCAGTCGATATCGGCGATGACCCGATATTCGGTGAAGGAATGCTTGATTCGGAAGCTGCTGTCGAAGCAGTTGCCTTCGACCAGGAGATAGAAGGCACTGTTTACGATGCTGCTGGTGACGGCCTCGCGGATGCCGACGTTGAAGTCGAAGAGACTGAAATTGGCACCTCGACCGACGAGGACGGTCACTACGAACTGCTCCACGAGGCCGGTGAGTGGGACGTGACCGCTGACGGGTTCGGTCACGCCCCAGCCACCGAGACTGTTGAGCTTGAAGAGAACGAAACTGCACACCAAGACTTCGAACTGGACGCTGAGCTTGACCTCGAACTGCTTGAGGACCAAGCCTCACTCGTCCAGACTGGTGACGACATCGATGTAAAAGTCAAGCCCGCGCACGCGGACTACGTGACCATTGAGGAAATCGCTGGCTACGAGGGTGACCTCACACTCTACGTCGATGGTGAGGAAGCTGAGTTCGGCGAACAACTCGAACTTGACCTCGACGGCTGGTACGACGAGGTCGAAATTACCGTCGAAACCGGTGATGAAGAAGGTGATGTTGAACTCGAACACACGTTCGAAGGAGCAGGTGACGAATTGACCGCAACGACCGGCCCAACCGAGGTCACTGACCTCGACGGCATGGTCTACGCTGGTTCCGACGATAACAGCCTCTACGCATACGAAGCAGCCACCGGTGATGAACAGTGGAGCCATGACATGGGTAACGATGTCCGTGCTTCACCAATTGTTACTGGCGGCTACGTCTTCGCTGCGACGTTCGACGGTAACCTCGAAAAACTCGATGCGGCCAGCGGTGACGTCGAGTGGACGAACAACGATGCCGACTCAATCTTCAGCGACCCCGTCGCTAGTGAAGAGCACGGCATGGTGTGGGTCGGAACGAATGACGCACGTCTCCTCGCAGTCGACATGGAGACAGGCGAAACCGAATGGGAAATTGACGCTGACGACAACGTCGGTGCTGCAACCAACGTTGTCGACGACACGCTCTATGTCGGTGACAACGCCGGGAACTTCTGGGCAATCGACGCCATGACCGGTGACATCCTCTGGGAGGACGACTCCGGGGATGACTACGTCGGTGCAGCAACCTGGACCGACGGAGAAGTTGTCACAGCTGACCGTGGTGCAAGTGAGGTTCGAGTATACGACGCTGACGATGGTGAAATCATCTGGGAGAACGATGCACCAACCGGTGACCTGTGGTCACCAACGGTGAGCCCAGAGGAAGGAATGGTTTACGCCGGTGACGAGGGCGCACTTCATGCGTTCGACCTCGAAGATGGCGACCTTGAGTTCTCCATCGATACGAACGACCGAATTGTCGCCTCCCCGACCGTTCACGATGGAAGCGTTATCTTCGCTGATGATGCTGAGGCCGGCACAATTTGGTCTGCAGATGCTGAGACTGGCGATGTCGAATGGGAGTTCGACGCTGACGAAGGTGTCGCTGGCAGCCCAACAGTGGCTGACGGCGTCGTCTACGTCGGTGCCGGTGTCGACCGCCTCTTCGGTCCTGATGATGGATACCTCTACGCACTGGACGCTGCCTCCGGTGACGAGATCTGGACCGTTGAAAACATGGGTGACGGACACGGCTTCTTCGGTAACCCAACGTTTGTCGAAGATGGTGAGAGCACCGGAAGTGCAGCACTTCTGGGCACTGACCAGCACAACGACCTGTTCCCTGTCCCTGACCTCGATCAGGGTGCTGAAGGTCAGGTGACCGACATGGACGGTGAACCAATCGAGGGTGCATCCGTTTCGGCACTCGATGAGCCGTTCTCAACGATAACCGATGAGGATGGTTACTACGAACTGCCACTCGAACCTGGCGAGTACGAGATTGAGGCCGATGCGTTCGGCTTCAGCCCAGCGACCGAGATGGTAGAGGTTGAGGAAGACGAGTTTGTTGAACAGGACTTCGAGCTTGAGGGCGACCTTGAGGTCGAACTCATTCAGGACCAGCCAGATGTCATTTCATCCGAGGACGACATCGAAGTGCTTGTTGAAGTCTCCAACCTCGAGGCACTGACCGTCGAACAGAGCGGTGACCTCGATGAGGACTACCTGACACTCTACGTTGCCGGTGAGGAAGCTGAGTTCGGCGAACCTGTCGAACTTGGTGGCTTCTCCGGTGAAGCTGACGTCGTCGTCGAAATGGAAGACGGCGTTGAAGGAACGGTTGAGCTTGACCATACCTTCGAAGGTGCAGGTAACGAGATTGAAGTAACCACAGGTCCGACGGAGGTCCTGCCACAACTCCTGACCGTGGGTGTCATTGAAGATGGCGGCGAATACGCCGATGAGTGGGTCGAGAAACTCGAAGACCTTCTCGGTGACGCCTACCACGTCGAACACGTTGACTCTGAAGACGCACTCGATGAGCTCGACATGTACGACGCATTCTTCGTCCACGAACTGACGAGCGCTGACGAAGACGACTGGTTCGATGCCACTGATGACGTGGGCACGGTGTACACGTCCCAGAACCTCGGACCGGAAACGCTCGACCAGCGCTCCGATACCATCGACGACCCAACTGATGTCACTCAGGGCACTGACCTCGCCACGTGGACCGTTGAAGAGGAACACGACCTCTTCGATGGCGTGGCTGAGCCAGGTGACGACATCACCGTTCACACCGACAGCTTCGAAGATGGAGCATCCTTTACCGGCACTGACGCTGATGTTATCGCCTCACAGGCTGATGGCGACCACGGCGTTGCTGTCGATGACGAGCGTGAAGATGTCCTCCTGACAGCAGTTGGATTCGGCTGGATCGCCCCAGGCGAGCACACGGATGACGCACTGGATGTGCTTGGAAACTCCGTCGAGGAGTTCGCCGCACCTGACCCAGTCGCTGACTCCGCGATGATGCTTGAGGATGTCAATGTCTCTAACGAGTTCCCAGCTGACAACATGACGTTGTCCGCAGAGGACGAGGAGACGGCTGGTTTCCTTACGGAGATTCACTTCGACCCTGACCACGTCGAGATTGAAGACGTTGAAGCGGCTGGACCGTTCAGTGACGTCCAGTATAACGTTGACCACGACGAAGGTGAACTCCGCATTGCGGGAGCTGCCGAGACGGGTTACGAGGACCCAGACTTGGCTGATATCCACGTCAATGCCTCCGGCATGTTCGATGCAAGTGACTTCGAATTCGGCGATGTCACAACGCTCGAACTGCAGGACATTAGCGAACTTGTCGATGAGATGGGCGAGCGAACGCAAGACCTTGACCTCGAAGATGGTGACATTACCGCACTCGAAGACGAGCTCGGTGATGTTCTCGGCGATGGCGAGATTCACCCAGGTGACGCTGTGACGGTGCAGCGGTTCCTGGCTGACCTCGACATCCCTGTCGACGAGGAACGTGTTGAGGTCTTCGGTGACGTCACCCAGACGGGCGAAGTGACGTCTGCTGACGTGACCGCGCTCCTGCAGGAAATCGCTGAAGACGGTGATGGATTCGAACCTGAGGAAGAATTCACAACCGAGTCGATGAGTCCTGCTCAGCCAATTGCAGCAACTGGCTAACGGAGCACTCACTCGGTTTTCCCTCTCCCTATCACACGCTAACCGCTGTCCAAAGTATTGGACATAATCAATTTATTTTCCTGAATTGACATAATGAAATAAAATATTGTACTTATGTACTATTAAATTAAATTTACTGTCGAATTCATTCAGAAAAGCTTAACACGGAGTGTATTGTTCTAGGTATCATGGGTGCAAAAGTTAACATACTGACAGTAGTCCTCGTCTTTTTCTTACTTACTGGTACGATGTCCATTGCTGGTGCAGACGCACCCGAGCAACAGGTGTTCCAAGATGACGTGGGAGAGCAACAGTTGCTGCTTGATGCTGAAGATGCCCGTGAGGGTGGAACTACATTCGTAACGATGGCTGCACAGTCACAGAACCTAGCAGGATACGAAGCACAGATCTCCTTTGACCCGTCGGTTGTCCAGTTTGAGAATGCGTCTGGTGAAGATATGAGCGATCCAGTTACCAACTACGACAACGACGAGGGATGGGTGTACCTGACAAGTGCAGAAGCAGAGGGTCACGAAGACCCGACGCTGGCTCAGCTTGAGTTTTCGGTAGTGGGAGCTGCTGGCGATGCAACTGAGTTAGAGTTCGAACAGTCCGAGACACTCGTCAACGATGAGGAACCGGTTGTCTATGAGGCAACGACAGAGACTCTGAGTACTCAAGGTGACCGCATTGACGTCGCTGAAGCTGGAACAGCAGCCGGCGCAGATGGTGACGGTGGTGATGATGGTACGGAAGGTACTGACGATGGAACCGGCGACGGCGAGGCCACAGATGGAGAGTCTGGGGGAGAGAGTAACCCAGATGAGGGGATGTCCACAGTGACTATTGCATTGCTAACATTTGCAGCAGGCGCTGTATTGATGGGAGCTCTTATGGGGGCATTTATTTACGGAATGCGCCGCGGCAAACAACAGACTGTTGAGCACGACGAATAAGCCAGAAATCAATCACGACCCCCGAACTTGACATGTCCAAACCCCACCAACCCCAATCTACCACGAATCGACCCGCACAGATAGACCCCGTTCTTGCTCGTGAGGAAGCTGAATCGGATGAACCACCAATCCTTGAACAAAGTGGTGTCTTCGACATTCTCAGCAACGACCGTCGGCTGTTGGTCGTTCAGTTTCTCAGTGAGTACGCAGATGAAGACCACACACTCGGAAGTGTTGTTGATTATGTCACTGCTGTCGAGCATAATAAGGAAATCGCGGCGGTGAAACCAGATGAGCGACATCGAGTCTACACCTCTATCCGCCAGTTTCACATTCCGATACTTGAAGATGAGTGTATAATCACGCTTGATGAAACCACTGACATCATTCATCCTGGAAGTCGCTTCGGAGAAGTTGAAGAATTCCTTGACTCCTGCCCGAACAATGAGACCGATACCAGTTCTCCAGAACGACTCGTTTCTGCAATCTTCGCACTCGGTATTGCATCGTTTGGACTCTCTTTAGTGGCGATGGCTGATGCTGGAAGCCCAAGTCCAGTTAGTTACGGCTCAGTTTCGTTTGCCGGACTTGCTGTTGTTACAGCTCTGTCCGGGTATGCCGTCATCGACTCGTCGTAGAATAACGCCGCTTCTCTTTGTTTTAGCACAGCTCTTTGGCAAGTGAGGAGGGCGACCGAAATATAGGGTGCTACCAGCACAATACCGGTCGCCACTGGAATCTCAGGGATTTGAAAGTAAATACTTTCTGCTTATTTTCCGAATTTGAAATGGGGGTTTTAAGCTAGATATTCATTGTCTAATTCTCCGCCGGGATATTGCTGACTTTTTTATCCGGTAGTAGTTATCCGAACACTCCGAGACTGGAAGCGAACAGTTTCAGGTACCGTCTGTATCTGTGAAAAAGTAACCGACTATTTCAGGGCCGATTTCGAGGTATTATTCTCCGTCGCAGTACGGGTGCTTGTTTGCGTCTTTAAGAAAGTCTTCGAATTCGTCTTCTACATCGTCAGGGTCGACAACGCAGCCGTCTACAAAGCCCCCGCCGCTCCCAGTATATTTGTCCCCTTCCCATCTCGGGTTAGTAACTGGATCTTTATCGTCGATCTCCACAGCTATGATCTTTCCGGGGATATCTTGAGCACCACGGTTAACACGATTCCCATCAATAGGCACGTTTTTAGACCCCACGTCGGAATTGTCTGCATACCAGACCTCCACATTTTTGTTGATGAATGTCCCGAATCTGACACTGTTTCCATTTTGTTGGAAATCGATATTCCCAACCTCAAATTCCGGACGTTCGAGTGTAATGGTCTTTGCAGAGTTCGATGCGGCAATTGAAGAAGGGCGAGCTGGAACTTCCAATCGAATTAACAATCTATACGGATAATACGAGTAGGTTCACAGATGACTGCAATCAGACCAAGGTAGATGAGTTAGACGTTCTTATCCAAGGGTACAGTACCTTACCCAAGACCCTAAAATGAACTCCTCGGTGGTCTCATCCTTTGTTCGTCGGCTTCCTAAAAGCAAACTTGCCTAGCCGCAGTCTTGTGGCAACGTCGCTGAACGTGGTCACTGGCTATTCGACGGCCTCGAAGAAGACCAGAAACCACTCGGATGTCACTGTCGAGATGATCCCGCCCCTATCTGCACGTTTGCGGTCCATAGTTGGGTGTTTTATCCAGTTGTTATACACCTATTGGTGAATACCGACAGGTCGCATGGGTTCCGTTTATTACGGGCGACCGTAATATACAGCGCTCACCTTCTCAACGTGTTCTTGTAGTGGCTGTGGTCTTTGTTGGCCATGAGTTATCGGCCACTGAGGACTCGATTACTCGATTAGAACCAACTGGCACAATTCAATCGCCATGGTACAGCAAAGCCAAATAAAGTCAAGTATTCGGAAGGACGTCAGTGTGAGCGTATGGGGTGCTGATTTCCCTACGACTCTACGGCCTCCGCGACAAATCGAATATACTCCAGATACCTTCCGTCCTCATCGCCACCTTCGATTTCAACGTCGTGAGTATCGATCTGAATTCCTAGTTTGAAGCCCTCACCGGGGTCGAGAGAGATTGGGTCCTCTCTGAGTAATGGATGAAGTCCGTTCGACTGTGTCTCTGCTTCGACATCGAACAGTCCGACCTTCGGTCCGTCAGTCTCCTCTTGATCGTCAGTGACTTCAACGGGCTCCGTCCCCTGATTTGTGACGATTGCCAATCCGTCTGGATTTTCTGGATCCTTATCTCTCGTGAATTCATACACGGAATCAGATCCTAACCCGTCTGGAGTATCATCAAGGGGATGATCCTGGGAATCTGGACCAGGGAAACGGAAGCGAGCTGGTTCAGATCCCGGTGAGGATCCATCTGATGACCGTCCACCCGAACCCTGTGGAGCGATCGAAAGGTAAGCATCCTCGTCCGGGACGACTTCGACTGTAACGCTCCTCTCAGCAGTGGTTATGTTATACGCACCGCTCCCGACGGCTACAGCACCCGCGGCACTTGTCCCCATCAGGCCTAAGAATGTTCTTCGTTTCATAGTTGTCTTGTCGGGAGTCAGTTGAGTGATTTTCAGTGCCTAATCTGGCGGAACTAGACTTCCGCGTAAAGGTTGATTGCTTCCAGGTCCTCCGGATCGTCTGGATCGTCGAATGGGGATTCGGCGCTTCCTTCCTCGGTCGTGTCGAAATAAGCGTGGACCACGATAGATTGACCGACGTCCAGGTCTACCTGCTCGCCCTCTGGTCCCGTCAACACGTACTCTCCGAACCAGAAATTGCTTCCCCCTTGCTCCTCGTCGTCGGCCGAGAAAATGGGGTTGTTGAGGTCGTCTTCTACGTATGCTCCTTCCTGTGGAGAACCGGAGTCATCAGCAGTCGCAAAAGTGAGCGTAATCTCTTCAGTTCCCTGGTTCGTGATTTTGAAGAGATCGTAGAAGACTGTTGCCGCCTCATCGTTCAATCCCTTTCCTTCTTCATTATCTCCGAAATCAAGCTCTAGTGTTCCATCTTCGGTGCCCTCGGCGTAATCTTCGTCTAGTGCCTCAAGTCCGAGGTATGCGTCCTCGTCGCCTACGACGTTAACATCGACCTCACGTTCTGCTGTCGCGATGTTGAATGCTCCGCTACCTAGTGCTGCTGCACCGCCAGCTGCCAATGCTCCCGTTCCGATTATGAATTTACGTCGTTCCATTGTTGTTGTCACCTATGTTGGTTTTCTGTTCACCACAATGCTACTCCACACACGCGGAGCCTGTTGTGGCGAACTCATCTTCTACTATACAGCTATACCTATGTTGTATCAAGGCACCTGAAAGAACGACAGAGTAAATCCAGCATGGTCTGAATCCCTACAAACCAATCCTGAGAAGGAACTGCGTATTGAATTCTCAGTGGTATCCCTCCTCAGGCCTCCCCAGAATCGTACCCCACTCTGTTCAGTGTGTAACTGAATGACCGCTCATTATCTTCTGCGTGTGCCTGAATAGCCGGCACACTGTTTATTCACCCGTTACATGGCTATTTTGCAAATCAGTTCGATTGTTTAGTACCGACTCGGGTTCGTTCGATCAGTCTAATACATTCTTTCATATGTCTCTCTTTTATTCCATTCATACTCCTTTCTGCATACAATTTACAAAGATGAACCATCGTTTGTTTTATACTTGTTAGTGTGGTTACTAACTAATACGTGGGAACACGAGAGACAGTTACAATAAACGTCTGGGAGAGTCCGAGAAAAATTCGCCGCTTTGCTGCTATCAAAAGACAGGGAGCTCATACATTATGAACTTATTACGACTTCTCAGCGTGGTGATGGCCGTCACGGCGACAGCGTTGCTTGTCAGCGGGACCATGGGGTTCAGTGCAAGTTCCGCTGAGCGTGGCGTCTCCGCTGAGGTTGTGTCCGACGATGAGGCCTATGTCGGCTATGAGCCGGCACCGGAGAGTGAATTTGATACTATTGTGAGTATCGCAGGGTGGCCGGAGCAATCATTGGTTGAAGTTGATAATCGCTTCACTGGCGACCTTTCAGTGACTGAAGTGTCCGCTGAAAGTGACAAGATTGCTGTCGACATTGACAAGCCAACTAATATTCACCCTGGTGAAGCTGATACCATTGATGGCTCGCTTACCTGCGACTCACTCTTCGTGAAGGAAACAATCGGTTTGACTATAACCACCGAAAGTCATGGTGTCTCGGCAACACTTGATGGAGATACGACCTACCGTGAGTTTACTGCTATCTGCATCGGTAACCCATTTGCATCACTCGATGCTGACCATTCCGCTCAGCAAGGAATCACCACCGCTTCTGCCCACTCTGAGACAAGTATCGAAGCCGGTGATTCAGTCGAAGCAACGCTAGAGATTGCAAACGAAGATGGTGCTATCGAAACAGTCTCTGGAACATGGACTGTTCCCGATGCAAGTTCTATTGGCACCGACTTGGGTGACGGATTCAAACTTATCTCAGTTAAACTACCTGAATATGATGTCATGTTTGAAGATCCAACTCCTCAGCGAGCGGCTTCCAACAATGAAAGTTTTGACCCAGCAGACGTTCCGGGAGAGACACCTCTCAATGGATTCGAAGTTGATGAGTAGTTCATTTTGACTAGTATGCCGTAGGTAAGTAAGTGGGAATTATTCCTCGTGCTTGAACGACACGAGATCATCTCGATGCCACTTTTACCACCGCTCTTGTTTGAAACCCATTAATAATTTGTATCATCACAGGATTTCATTCGACACTGCCTGATTGTATGATGCTGTTACTCTTGTGTGGAGCATCGGCGGTAACTTGATATTTTTAACATTTACTGAAAAGTACCTGTTTTATTTGTTCCTCATCTCGCTCTCAGTGGTTTGCTGTTCACAGTCCGGATTTGTGTTGATTGCAACTACTCCTTTGCCAGCCTTCTCCCGGAAAGCGTTCAGTATATTCGCTTTACAACTGCGCTGTGTTGTGGTTTATTTGCTCGTTATTATCCTCTTCACACCCGTTTTTATATTATAGACTCCCATTCTCTGTGACCATCTGGGGTGTGCTAGAAACGAATCTTCAGAGCATCATTGCTATTTGAAGTTTGAAAAATGATAAAACCTATTTCGAAGATCGAACCTTACCCTAGTCAGCTGAAATTGTAATGTCAAAGTCTTTGACTGGGTCTGTATCATAGGTTCCGGTACTTCTAACCGCAATAAAAGCGTAGACTGTTTCACCTGCTCCGACATTGTCAATTGAGATGTCTATATTATCCCACGCATCATCTTCGTCATCATCAGTTAGTAGACCGACCCAAACTTCGCCATTGCTGAAATCTACCTCACTTTCAATTGATAGTGAGATATCGTGTGCAACAGTATCTTGGTTTGTAATTCTAAATGCGTGGTCCTCTTCGTAACTATTGTCTTCGAAGAAGTTCCCTAACGCGTTGGATGTTCTTGAGTCGCCTGGCCAATCTCTCGCCTCTGGAGTACCAAGAATATATGTTGAGTTTGGATTAATTCCATCTCCTCCTTCGTCAACATCAAAATCGATTGTAAGGTACTCTGGTGGGTCATCCGAACCACCACCGATAGTTTCAGTTGTAACAATATCACTCTCCAAGTCTGAGTCCAGTGCGATTAGTCCGTCGGAGTCATCCACCACTTCGATGTTAGCTTCACGTCCAACTTCGGCTGAACTAAACGCTCCAGAACCAACTGCTGCTGAACCGCCAGCTGCCAATGCACCAAGGCCGATTACGAATTTACGTCGTTCCATTGTATTTCACCATTGTTTGCACACCCACCTGGCTCGGTGCCATCGGTTGTGCCCATGAATTACTTTAGTTGCTATCTATGTTGTATTAGCCTACCTGAATCATTTCAGACGGTGGCTGAGCCCAAACAATCAGAAATATCATATTAAAACAGTTACCTCCTATCTCGTATTTATCGGCATGATCGTTGAATGTATAATTGCTTGAAAAGGCACTGTCTAGTTGAGGATTACCTCGGCTGGCGTGTCGCCGTCTAACGCTTGATTCGGTCGATCACGGTTATAATGGTATCTGAAGCGTCGGAGCCACCGTTTTGCGCTTGATTGACTGCCCCGCCAGAACGTATGGAAGCGGTCGATCCGCATTGTCACAGTCTGGAACCATTTTTCGATGTGGTTCCGTTCCTTGTAGTTGAGCTGACCGTTCAATTTCTGCCGAGCAAGGGCAGTCAGATAGCCGCCGCCATCGACGAGAAACTCTGTTTCGTCGACATCGTGTTTCTTGGTGAGGCGGTACAAAAACGCCGCCGCGGGGTCAGTCCCGCGGCGGCTGTACACGTCGATTTCGAGCAGCAACTTTGAGTCGATGTCGATCGCCGCAAACAGCCATTTCTTCTCGCCGTCAACTTCGATTTGTTTCTCGTCGACGGCGACCCGCGACGTTCACGAGAACACGTTCTCGTGCAGCCCATCAGAAATCAGAGATTTCTGAGGACGGCGCTGCCGTCAGCGGGTCTTCTTGATTCTCAGCAAGTTTGTGCGTCCAGTTCCAGACTGCGCCGTGAGAGCGATCGACACCCAGTAACCCAAGGACAGCGGCGACTTCCCTGACCGACAGCCCCATCGAATGAAGTCGCACGCCGAACACGCGGACGGGTGTCGGCGTGCGCTCATTCTCCCAAATCTCATCACAATTCACGTCTAAGGTATCTTTGAGCAGGTTGGCGAGTGACATGAACACCTCTCGCTACGGCCTGCTCACTTCTCAAACTCCCTGAACTAGACAGTGCCCTTGAAAACGACTTTACAGCTAATAGATATTATATGACTTATTCTGAGGAATTGAATAAGAGGGTTTTGAGTTATTATACTACTGCCTCTACCACCACATACAAAAACAGCACAATAAACGCAAAACAGAAGCCAAGCAGGTGGACATACACATCAACGACAGCCCCGCCGGTCACAATCCCATCCTGAAACCCAATCACCGGAAACACAGCTAAGGTCCCGAGACTGCCCCCAGCCAATTCCACATAGCCTGGCTTATTGAGCCCCTCCCTCACTGCACTCCAATCAGGACGGCCGTGCGTATAGAAAAACGCGCCGATATATCCAATCGCTAGAACAAATGAAACCGCCGCTATCTCCGCTCGCCAGGCCCGCTCCGGTAACGACACCAGTGCAACCCCACCAACGATAGCGAACAACAGCACAGGTGCATACTGAAACTCAAACCGCTCGGAAAACACCGTTCGAACATAGCAGACGAGCAGAATCGAGAGCAGGCCATAGAAGCCGGCATTAATCCCCGAAAATCCGAAGACAAGTCGCTCGTCAGGGAATGAGAGCTGCATCAGCGAGAGTGCAAACGGAAACAGCACCACCAGTGCACCGAAACTCAATAGAAACAGCTGTCGTCGATCGGCAATCACCGCCAGCACGTACGCCAGCGATGCAACGACCAGGTAGATGATGATGTTCCCCAGAAGATGCGTTGGTTCCGCATGGACGAAATGTGTCGTGTAAGCGGCCACCAGTTCGGGTGCTCCGGTATTAAAAACGAAACCGTCTCGCGTCGCTTCCGGGACTAGCGAGACCAATACAAGTATCAGTGGAATGAGTGCGATTGCTACTACATCCCGAGGGTTTGCGTTCTGAATGACGATACTGAAGAATCCTCCTGTTCCAGTGGGGGCTGTCTCTTCGCTCACTGTTTCTCCTGCTCCCATGATGGTGCTCTCAACGTCTTCATTCCAACGTTCACTTTCAGGTATATAATATGCTCCGGAAAACTGTTATGCTGCGAATTTTTGCCGAATAATCGCCGCACCCGCAGTACCGATAATCAGGCCGAGAATCAGCAACAAGAGCGTTGCTGGGGAGAACTCACCCACAGTCTCTCCAAGCCCACCCTCGTCTGGTTCCGAGCCAGCTTCTTCACCTTCGCTTTCATCGGTTTCTGCATCAGACTCTTCTTCTTCGTCAGCTGATTCTTCTTCTTCGCCCTCTTCATCAGCTGAATCTCCTTCATCGCCTTCGTCACCCGACTCTGCTGGCGCTGGTTCTTCAACCACCACAGTTTCCTCTATCGTCTCGAATCGCTCTTGCTCGCCGAAGAGGGTGGAATCGATTTCGTCACCAGCTTCAAGCGAGGTTTCTTGGTCAAAGGAGAGTGATTCTGTTTCGTTTCCTCCGACGGAGAGTGATTCCGACGCTATCTGGTCACCATCAAGCGCCAGAATGGCTGATTCGTTTATTGTTTGGTTATATGGATTCTCGACGATCGCCGATACGTCGACTCCATCAGGAGTTGCAGACACGTCCTCGAACGAGGCATTCAACATGCGTTCGGAGTCTGACTCTGTTTCATCGTCTCCATCAGGTTCAACCGTCGCGTTCATCTCAGCCATATTTGTGCTACTTTCGAGCACCAGCCTCACCTCTTCACCGGCTGAGAGCGACAGCGCTTCATCGAAGGAGACTAGTTCATCTTCTCCACCTGCCAACTCCGTCGTGTGCGTCGCAATCTCTTCGTCGTTCACTGACAGCGAGACCGTATCGTTATCGATGGTCTGTCCTGCGTTCTCGACGAGGGCATTCACGCTCACACCGGTTTCGTTGACAGTTACCGATTGGAATTCGGGAACAAGCTCCCCATCAGTTATCGGTGCAGGTGATGTGGTTGGTTCGTCGTCATCATCTTCGTCCTCTTCTTCCACTTCGGCGTTAATGGTAAAATCGCTAATATCTTCGATGCCGTGGTCATCCTCGGTTGCATCGATTAATATGCCGACCGAGACGACCTCACCGGGGCTGAGTGACACGTTGTTCGCTCGCTGTTCGATACTGTCCTCGGGACTATCGTTGCGGTAAAACGTCACGCCGGGTTCTTCTGTTTCACTGAGCCAAACTCGTGCCTCTTCGTCACCGGTGTAGGCAATGTCAAATACGGCGTCGACTTCGGTTACACTATTTTCGAATATTGCAGTGCCTCCGAAGCCATCAGCGACTTCTTGATTTTCTTCCGTCATTTTGATTGCAATCTCGCCATTTTCGTCGAACGTCGCATACACGCTGTTCGGACCGTCCGATGGTGCCATTTCAATATCCTCGTGTAACTCGGAGTCAACGTTATCGCCAAGCGGACTGGCCAATGTAGGCAATAATAAGATTGCCGCTCCAGCGAGTAACGTGACGACGAGTATCTCCCGTTTCATAATTCCCACGTGGCCATGACCCTATTCGAAATTGGTCTGACCGTCTGGATACGGATAAGAGAGAAATGTGGGTAGTATTAATCGGCCTGAAAAACTTCAGAGGGGCACAACGGCTTCGAAAGGGCAGCCTGAACGAAAGGAAAGTCAGCGAGAACCGGAATATTTTGCCTCAGCAACGAGTGCTTCGATTTTTTCGAGCATCGATTATAGGTGCGAATCTGCTTCGTCCTCCGGAGAGCCAATTCCGCGCTGCTATTCAAGGAACTCTTCTCGGAGCGCTTCGGCCTCATTGCTTTTATCAACCCGTTTTTGCACGAGGTTTGTTTCAAGTGTCGTTAGCTTTGAGACGAGCGGTTCTTTCCGTTATCCCCCTGCCAGCTTCCGACGAAGTGCCATTGCTCCGAGCCCGCCAGCACCCATCCCAGCAAGCAGGAGCAAGACCGTTGCTGTGGTGAACTCACCGAGGGTCTGTGTGAGCGGATTATCCTGGAGTGGTGAGAGTGGTGCATCACCAACTTCCTCGTCTTCAGTTTCGGTCTCTGCTTCGCCTTCTGTCGCTGACGCTTCCTCTCCATCAGTTCCCTCGCCATCTTCACTCTCTTCGTCACCTTCAT
>LKMJ01001673.1_pt1 | contig 19855 bp, 18 predicted proteins | sample 643391 | NCBI WGS metagenome assembly LKMJ01 (sample SAMN04112250, study PRJNA286221) | soda lake metagenome | biome: soda lake; feature: Kulunda Steppe; material: water; isolation source: sample PL-Br10 brine of Picturesque Lake | place: Russia: Kulunda steppe | collected 2010-07 | reverse complement strand
GGGTTCTTAAAATTTGCCACGATTGGAGGAATAGATCCTCGAACTCTGCCGGCTCAGGAAGTAATAATTAACGGCAGTGAAGATCTGCCGGGAGTCATTGGAGTAATGCCGCCCCATCTTCTTTCCAAAGATAAAAGAAAAAAAGCTCATAAAATAGAAGACCTTTACATAGATACAGGGCTTAACCCGGAAGAAGTTAAGAAAAATATCAATATAGGTGATACTGTTACTATTAAGAGGGAATTAACCTATCTGGAAAATGACTTTGTCAGCGGCAAGGCTCTCGATGATAGAGCAGGTGTTCTAATGATGCTGGAAACTGCCCGGGAACTTGATAAAATCAAGCATGAGTCTGATGTCTTTTTTGTTGCTACCTCCCAGGAGGAAATTGGAATTAAAGGTTCTGAAACTGCAGCCTATGATCTTTTTCCAGACGTTGGAATTGCCATAGATGTATGTCATGGCCAGATGCCGGGGGTAGACAGAGGAGATGCCTCAGAAATGGCCAAGGGGCCGGTAGTAGCCTTCGGTCCCCATGTCCATCCTGATATATATCAGCTGATAACAGAAACTGCTGAAGAACGCAGTATCCCTTGCCAGAAAGAACCCTCAACCACTCCCTACGGCACTGATGCTGCCAGCATTCAAATAGCGAGGAGTGGAGTAGCCACTGCTCTAATCTCAATCCCACTTAGATATATGCATACCTCGGTGGAAGTTATTTCTCTGCAGGATGTCAAATCCGGGGCCCAGCTTTTAGCCCGAACCATTGCTGAAATCGATCAGGATTTTCTGGAGGGATTAACATGCTATTAGAGAAATTATCAAATGCTGGAGCCGTTTCAGGCCGGGAAAAAGAAGTAAGAAAACTTATCAGAGAAGCAATAGAGGATAATGTGGACCAGCTTAAAACCGATGTGATTGGCAACTTAATAGCAGTTAAGGGGCCTAACAAATCTGGGCCCCGGATCATGCTGGCCGCTCATATGGATGAAGTCGGTCTGATGATCTCAGAAATTACCGCTGACGGCCTTCTTAAATTTAAACCGGTGGGAGGCTTTGATAAAAGGGTTTTAGTTTCTAAAAGAGTAAATATCGGGGATAAAAACTTACCGGGAATTATTGGTGCCAGGCCAATTCACCTCCAGAAGAAAGCTGAGAGGGATAAGCCTGTTGATTATGATAATCTCTACATTGACATCGGGGCAAAAAATAAGGAAAATGCTGAAAAGCTGGTTTCTCCCGGTGATATGGTATCTTTTACTACAGAATTCAAAAAAATCTCCGCTAATAGAGCCCTGGGTAAAGCCTTTGATGATCGGGTAGGCTGCTCGATACTGACAGAATTAACAGAATACGATTATGACAATCCGGTTTATTTTGTCTTTACCGTCCAGGAAGAAGTTGGCCTCCGGGGAGCAGGTCAGGCGGCCTATCGGTTGAAACCGGACCTGGCCCTGGTTCTGGAAGGGACTTCCGCAGCCGATGTGCCCGAGAATAAAGAATTTAGATATTCCACCAGCCTGGGAGAAGGGCCAGCTCTAACTGTTCGTGACAGGACTATTGTAGTAAATAAAGAACTGCTGCAGGAATTGATAGCTACTGCTGAAGAAAACAATATCCCCTACCAGTTCCGCCGGACAACAGCAGGCGGTAATGATGCCGGAATGATTAATCTGACCGGAGAGGGGATTCCAGCAGCTGTTATCTCCCTTCCCTGTCGCTATATTCATTCTCCGGTCTCACTGCTGGATTTAGATGATTATGCTAATATGAAAAACCTGATATACAACTACTTACTTGCAATCAAGCGGAAGGAGTTTTAGACTATGATTGAGCTTCTAGAGAAATTTACTGCTGGATTTGGTCCGGCTGGTGAAGAATCTCTGATATCCAGTATTATCAGAGACGAAATTGAAGAATACTGTGATGAACTAAAAACCGATAATCTTGGCAATCTGATTGCTATCAAGCGGGGTAAAAGTGAAAATAAAATAATGCTGGCAGCCCATATGGATGAAATTGGCATTATGATAACTCATATTGATGATGATGGTTTTCTGCGTTTTACCCCCATTGGAGGAGTCAATGCCGGGATTTTAAGACATAAGAATTTTGTTTTTGCTGATGGGACTCTGGGAACAATAGGTGTCGAAAAACTTGACAGCATCAAGGATCTCAAGCTGGAAAAATTATTTCTTGATATTGGAGCAGCTGATAAGGACAGGGCCGAAAAACAAGTTAAGGTTGGGGATTCTGCTGTTTATCAGAAAAATTTTCATAACACCTCCAGCAGAATAATTGCCAACAGCCTGGATGACCGGGCCGGCTGTGCTTTACTGACCGGACTTCTCCGGGACCTTGAAAAACCTGCTCATGATATTTATTTCGTCTTCACCGCCCAGGAAGAGGTTGGAACCAGAGGAGCAGGCACAGCGGCCTATGGCATAGAACCGGACCTGGCCCTGGCGGTGGATGTCACCGGCACGGGAGACACCCCGGAAGCCCATACCATGGATGTAAAACTGGGAGAGGGGGCTGCCATTAAGGTTATGGATAGAGGCAGCATTTCCCACCCCGGAATTAAAAAATTTCTGGTAAAGCTGGCTGAGGAGGCTGAAATACCCTATCAGTATGAGGTTCTGGAATTTGGAGCCACCGATGCCCGGGCCATTCAGTTGAGCAGAAGTGGGATTCCCAGCGGCACCCTTTCAATCCCCTGCCGCTACATTCATTCTCCAGCAGAAATGCTTGATATAGAAGATTTCAAAGCCTGCTCCAGTCTTCTCAAAGAATTTGTCAACAGCGAGCAGATAGATGAATTTATTTAAAATTTATAGGGAGACAAGGAGGTAGATTATCAGAATGTCAAAGAAAGCTGTGCTTTTACTGACAGTATTATCTCTGGTTTTTCTAACTGCAGTTTCTCTTTCAGCTGCTGAGGTCTTAAGGGAAGGAAGCCGGGGTGCTTCAGTGGAAGCTGTTCAGGAAAAGCTGAATCAGGTGGGTTATGAGGTTAATATTGATGGGATCTTTGGGCCTGGAACCCGGGAAGCCCTGATTGATTTTCAATCCGGTGAAAATCTTACTCCCGATGGAGTTTTTGGCCCTAAAACTTCTGATGCTCTAAATCAGGCTGTAGCAAAAGTTCAAAAAGCATCTACCACTACATATACTGTTCAAAGTGGTGATACTCTTTCCCAGATTGCCAGCAAATTTGATAGCGAGATAGATGAAATCATGAGAATAAATGGTCTTTCCGATTATATGATATATCCCGGTGATGAACTGGATATTCCCTCCGGGCAGGCTGGAAATATTGTATCTCAAACAGAAGAACAACAGGAGTCCCGGGTGATTAAATATGATGTTCAACAGGGAGATTCTCTCTCTGTGATAGCCAGCCGCCACGGGGTAGATATAGACGATATTAGAAAAGTAAATAACATATCCGGCGATAGAATAATTGCCGGTGAAACCCTGAGAATCCCGGTAAGCGGTTCTGCCTCCCACTCTGCTGGTAGGACCAGCAGCGTAGAAAAACTTAACTGGCCGGTTCAGGGTAATATTACCTCTGGATTCGGCAATAGAGTCCATCCTGTTACCAGAGCCAGGGATTTTCATACCGGGATTGATATATCGACTGGCTATGGCGAACAGGTTAAAGCAGCTGACAGCGGTCAGGTCGTCCACAGCGGCTGGATGGGGGGATACGGCCATACGGTGGTTATTGACCACGGTAACAATAAAGAAACTCTCTATGCTCATAATTCCCGACTTTATGTCAGACAGGGACAGAGAGTTTCCCGGGGTGAGGTAATTGCAGCTGTTGGTAATTCCGGTGTTGCTACCGGCTCCCATCTTCATTTTGAGGTAATTATAAATGGGCAACACCAGAATCCTCAAAATTATCTTCCTTAAATATTTTAGATTATGGAGTTCAGAACAGGATGATTTAAATGAAATATCTTAAAGAACCGGTCCTATCCCGAAGACTCGGCAAATCGCTGGGAATAGATCTCCTGCAGCAGAACATCTGCAGCGAGGACTGTCTATACTGTGAATGCGGGCCAACTGCAGTATTAACCAGAGAAAGAAAGGAATATGTACCTGCAGCAGAGGTCAAAGAGGAAATAGATCAGGTCCTTTCCCAAAAACCGGTGACAGATTTTGTCACTTTTTCCGGTCATGGAGAACCAACCCTGCACAGCAGACTCGGTGAAATTATATCCTATATCAAAGATAACTATCCTGACTACCGGGTTGCTCTTCTGACCAACAGCACCCTGCTGAAAGACCACGAGGTTCAGCAGGAACTGACAGAGCTGGACCTGCTGGTTCCCTCGCTGGATGCCGGTCAGGAAAAAACCTTTCAAAAAATCTGCCGCCTGGGAGGTAGTATCTCACTTGAAGACCTTGTAACCGGAATACTCGAGGTTAAGAATATAATAAAGGCCGATCTCTGGCTGGAAATATTTTTAATTAAGGACCTGAATGATGGACCGAAAGAAATTTCAGCCCTGATTGAACTGGTTAAAAAAATTAAGCCGGATCGGGTGGATTTGAATACCATCAATAGAGGTCCGGCCTATCCCGGCTTCCGGCCTTTAACCGCTGAAGAGCTGAACTGCCTGGCAGAAAAATTTCCTGGAGATGTGAGAACCTTTACCTGAAAATGCCTGAAAATTTCTCCATTGCATTCCGGTTATATTTATGTTATTATATTTTTGTTGCTAAAAGGCATACCTTTATTTTTCGGTGGTGAGATAGCTCAGTTGGTAGAGCAGGGGACTGAAAATCCCCGTGTCGGCGGTTCGATTCCGCCTCTCACCACCATTTTTTATTTATATACAAGGAGTTTTGTGATATTACTAGAATTAAATATTATAGGAGGGGTTGTCATGCCCTGGTCTCTGTTTATTTTTCTTATAATACTTTTTATCTTTTTCTTTCCCATAGCAAAAAACCGCTCTTTAAATTATAGAAGGTTCAAGCAGATTAAATCTCTGGAAGAAAAGAGAGAGAGCAAAATAATAACTTTAATTCATCGCCAGGAGATACTGAGCCTGGTGGGAATACCCTTTACCCGGTATATAGATATTGACGATTCTGAAGAAATTCTCCGGGCTATCCGGGCGACAGCTGATGAAAAGCCCATTGATCTTATTCTCCATACTCCCGGTGGATTGGTGCTGGCAGCAGAGCAGATTGCCCGGGCTGTGGAAAATCACTCCGGAAATGTCACGGTAATGATACCTCACTATGCTATGTCAGGTGGAACTTTAATTGCTCTGGCAGCAGATGAAATTATCATGGACCACAATGCCGTTCTCGGGCCGGTGGATCCTCAGATTAGTGGTTACCCGGCTGAATCAATCATGAATGTTGCCCGCCAGAAATCAATTGATGAAATTTCAGATGAAACTTTGATTTTAGACAATATTGCCCAAAAAGCTGTTCAGCAGCTGGAACATTTTATCCGCAAACTCCTGAAAGATAAATTAGCAGATAATGAAATTGATAACATTATTGAAAATCTCTGTCACGGAAAATATACTCATGATTTTCCCATAACCTGTGAAATTCTCAGGGAATTAAAACTGGATTATTCCGTTGAACTTCCTGAAGAGGTATATAATCTAATGGAACTTTATCCTCAACCCAAGGGCCGTAAACCTTCGGTCTATCATGTTGCAGGCAAATCTTGACCTACATTTCAGGCAGTTCATCAATAGCCTGTTTCTTCTGTTCGGTATCGGTATGGGTGTAAATCTGGGTGGTTGAAATATTAGCATGACCCAGCAGATCCTGAAGAACCTTGATGTCCTTGGTCTGATGATAGAGAGAGGTGGCAAAGGTATGCCTTAGTTTGTGAGGGGTAATCTTGCTGGCCTGACGCAGTCCGGCCTCCTTGGCATATTTTTTTACAAAAATCTGGATGGTTCGGGGGGAAATTCTCCGGCCGTGGCTGGAAAGAAAGAGAGCCTCTTCATCTTTTTCCTCTTTAACTTTGATTTCATCCCGGATTGGCAGATAATCCAGAATTGCTTCCATTACATCATTATGCAGCGGGATGAATCTTTCTTTGTTGCCCTTGCCGTAAAATTTGAGAGCTTCATCATCAAAATCCAGATTCTCAAGGTTGAGATTAACCAGCTCAGATATTCTCAAGCCAGCGTAGAGAAACAGCTTGGCAATGGCGAGATCGCGAATTTTATTCCGGGAATCTGATTTCTCTATTGTTCTGATATATTTCCGGGCTTCATTGGTCTTCATGTAAATAGGTTCAGCTCTGGTTTCAGTTTTGGAAGCCTGAACAGTTTCAGCGGGATTATTATTCAGCTTTTTTTCTCTTACCAGAAATTTAAAAAAGGAACGGAGAGAATAGAGTTTTCTATTGCGGGTAGCGGGAGAATTTTCCTGAATGATAATGATATCCCCCAGGAAATCAACAATTTCGTACTTTTCAATTCTTTTTACCGGAAATTTTTCCGGATAACTCTCTTTCTTTTGAAGATAGTTTTTGAATATCTCCAGGTCATTAAGATATTCTTTGACAGTCAGCTTGGAATAACCTCTTTCAACCAGTAAATAACGCTGAAATTCCTGCATGGCTTTGGCATAGGTAATTGAATCAGACATCTATATCATCCTTTCAGAAAAGCAGGGTTTTACGAAATTTTATCTATATATTAAGTTAAAGAAAATTTATTTAATTCCTGCCTGTCATTTAAAAATAATCGGAGGTGGTTTTTTTGGCTGAGGAAAATAACGATAAAAAAACATATCAGATTAAAAATCAGGAACAGGCTGATCTTTTAACTGACCCTATTGGTTTAACCATTCTGGTAGCCATGGAAGAAAACGAATGGGTAACAGCAGAATCACTGGCCCGGGAAATCGATGAAGACCAGGCCATGGTAATGGATTATCTTCTGCGCATGACCGAAGCAGATATGGTGGAATCTCATCAGCAGGAAAAGATGACATTCAGAAAAAGAGCTCAGTACTACTCTCTCGGTCAGGTCTTTTCCAGTATTCCCGAAAATATTGATAATCACTGGGTCTTTGGCCTGATTCAACACCTATCCAGTGATTTCAGAGACCTTCTTGGGCTGCTTCAGAATTATGACAATATCGGGGAAGCTCTGGAAGACAATGAATATTATGGCAGGAAGGCGCTATTTCTGGGAATTCAGAAACTTTATCTTTCTGAAGAGGATCTGGAGAATTTTCGCCAGGAAATCAATGACATAATAAAAAAATATCGTGATACTTCTCGAAAAAGCTCGGAAACCAGAGAATTCGAAGCGGCCTTTTTTGTCAAACCCTATCTGCCCTCTATCTATAAGATAATCTCGGATAAAAGAAAAAAGTGATAGTAAAGGATTATACAGCTATGTCAGGTATTTTTGTTATAATCCATAGCAGTACAAACTATAAAGAAAGGAGGCTTTATCTATGGAAAAACTAACTCTTTACTATACTCCCTACTGCCCCTACTGTAAAAAGGTCCTCGATTTTCTGGAAGATAAAAATGTAGAGGTTGAAATGAAAAATATCAATGAAAACATTGAAGCAAAAAAGGAGCTAAAGAAAGAGGGGGGTAAGGGTCAGGTGCCCTGTCTTTTTATTGAGGGGGAACCTCTCTATGAATCAGATGATATTATCAGATGGTTTAATGAAAATATAGAATAATTGAGCATTTTAAATATTTTTTTCATAAAATAACTAATTTGCCTTGATAATATCTGCTTAATATGTTATTGTAATATAGGAAGCAAAAATCAAGATTAAAGATTTAGGAGGAATCAGATTAATGATTTACACAGGAAATGTTAAATGGTTTGACACCAAGAAAGGTTTTGGATTTATCGAGCGTGAAGGTGAAGAAGAAGACGTTTTTGTCCACTTTTCAGCAATTGAAGAAGAAGGATTTAAAAACCTGGAAGACGGTCAGGAAGTAGAATTTGAAATCGTCGAAACCGACCGCGGCCCTCAGGCCGAAAATGTAATGAAGGTTGAATAATTGTTCTACTGGAAGAGAATTCAAGCCCCCGGCTTTCTGGCCGGGGGTTTTGTTTTTGCATAGGGTTAACTGCAGCAGCTGGCTTCAATGTGTAAAATAACTAATAGTAGCTGGTTTAATCATTTTTGAATTATAGATTTTAATATAGTATAATATAATAGTATGAAATTTATCGCCCAATTAAAGATTGGGCTATTTTAATATGATCTAATTTGTTTTAGGTGGTGGATCCTACTTGAAATATAAAATTATAACCTACGGCTGCCAGATGAATGAGCATGATTCTGAAAAAATCGCCGGCATGCTGGAGAGTATGGGCTTCAGGCCTGCTGCTAAAGATAATGAGGCTGATGTAATAGTATTTAACACCTGTCTGGTCAGGGAAAATGCCGAACTTAAGGTCCATGGCAAGGTGGGCTCCTATAAACCTCTAAAAGAGGAGAACCCCGATTTAATCCTGGCTGTGGGCGGCTGTATGATGCAGCAGCAGGAAATTGCTGATGAATTTTACCGCAAACATTCTCATGTCGATATTGTTTTTGGCACCCACAATCTTGCGGAACTTCCTGCTTTAATTCAGCAGGTTAAGTCCGGGCAGGATAGAATTATGGAAGTCTGGGAGGGAGACAGAGGGCTGCTGCCCGATGTTCCCACCAGGAGAAAAAATAATTATCAGGCCTGGCTGACAGTTATTCAGGGCTGTGAAAATTACTGCAGTTATTGTATAGTGCCCCATGTTAGGGGACAGGAACGCAGCCGGCCGCCGGAAGATATTCTCAAAGAAGCTGAAAATCTAGCCCGGGAGGGGTTTATTGAGCTTACCCTGCTCGGTCAGAATGTCAATTCCTACGGTCAGGACCTTGAGGAAACCATTAATTTTCCCGCTCTTTTAGTCAGGATTTCGTCAGTCTCAGATATCAGAAGAATTCGCTTTATGACCTCCCATCCCCGGGATTTTTACCGGGAATTAATTGCAGTCTGTGCCGAAAAGGAAAATATCTGCCCCCATTTTCACCTGCCGGTTCAGGCTGGCAGCACCAGAGTTCTTAGAGATATGAACCGGGGATATACGCGGGAGGAATATCTAAAACTGGTTGAGAGAATCAGGCAGCAAATTCCTGAAGCCGCCATCACCACCGATATCATAGTCGGCTTTCCAGGAGAAACCGAGCAGGAATTTGAGGAAACCATCTCCCTGGTAAAGGAGGTCAGGTTTGATATGGCCTTTACCTTTACCTATTCACCCCGGGAAGGTACTCCGGCTGCCGGCAGAGAGGATTCTGTTTCCCGGCAGGAAAAGAGCAGAAGACTGCAGCGGCTGATGGAGGTTCAAAATAATATCAGCCGGGAAATAAATCAAGAACTGATTGGCAGCCAGCAGGAAGTCCTGATTGAAGGGGAAAGCAAAAAGGATCCCGATTATTACTCCGGCAGGACAGCTACCAATAAGCTGGTGATAGTGCCGGCCTGCCTGGCTAAAATTGGCAAAATTGTCCCGGTAAAAATCACCGAGGCCGGTAGCTGGACTCTTTATGGTGAAATCACCGGAAACTGTCAATCTTGAAATGAGGTGATAGCTTGGGTAATCTAACGCCCATGATGCAGCAGTATCAATCATTAAAAAAACAATATTCTGACAGCATACTATTTTTCCGGCTGGGTGACTTTTATGAAATGTTTGGCGAAGATGCCAAAGAGGCTGCCAGGATACTTGATATAGCTCTGACCTCCCGCAATAAAGGAGGAGGCAATAAAACACCCATGGCCGGGGTCCCGGCTCATTCGGCTTCTTCCTATATAGCAAAGCTGATCGAATCCGATTATAAAGTGGCTATCTGTGAACAGATCGAGGATGTCGAAGAAAGCTCCGGTCTGGTTGACCGGGATGTAATCCGGGTAATAACACCCGGTACAGTTATTGAGGATGAAATTCTCCCGGAAAGAGAAAATAACTATCTGGCAGCCCTGAGCCGGCTGGAAAATAGATATGGCTTTGCCTATATTGATATATCCACCGGTGAGTTTGCCGCCACCGAGGTAAATAAAATTGACACCATTATCGATGAAATTGATCGACTGCAGCCCAGCGAGCTGATTCTTTCAGAAAAAGTCCAGCAGATTCCAGCCTGGGAAAATTACCGGAAAAATAATGACTTTCAAATAACCCCGGGAGCGGAAATTGAATTACAGCAGGCCGGCGATATCCTGGAAGATTTTTTTGAAAATGAAGAGGGAGAGGGGTATTCCTCCCGGATTCAAAATTTATCTGCAGCTCGAACCGCCGCTGCAGAAATAATCAATTACATTAAACAAACCCAGAAACAGGCTTTCAGTCACATCAAAAAGCTGGAAAGCTATTTTGTTGAAGATTACATGGTGCTCGATGCCAGCACCAGGAGAAATTTAGAGCTCTGTCAGACCATCCGGGAACAGCGGAAAAAGGGTTCATTGCTGTCAATACTGGATAAAACTACCACTTCGATGGGTTCCCGCAGACTGAAAAAATGGATTAACCAGCCTCTGCTCCAGCCCGAGCAGATCAACAAAAGACTGGCTGCCGTGGCAGAGCTTAACAGCAGCTTTGTCAGACGCAATAAAATTCAGGAAGTGCTTAAAGACATTTATGACCTGGAAAGATTGTTGAGCAAGATCAGCTATCAGTCGATAAATCCCCGGGATATGGCTGCCCTCCGCAATTCTCTCTACCTGATCCCGGAGCTTAAGAATCGGCTGGAAGAATTTGACTCCCGCTATCTTACTCAAATCCATGAGGAACTTGATGAAATGCCGGAACTTACCGCCAGCCTCACAGAGGCTCTGGTAGAAGACCCGCCTCACCCTTCCACAGAGGGAGGTCTGATCAAAGAGGGGTTTAACCGGGAGCTGGATGAGCTGAGAGGGGAGTGTAAGTCTGCCAGGGACTGGATTGCCAGCCTGCAGGCCTCTGAAAGAAAGAGAACCGGAATCAGCTCCCTCAAGGTTGGTTTTAACAAAGTTTTTGGCTATTACATTGAAGTAACCAAAGCCAATTTAGATAAAGTCCCTGATAATTATGAAAGAAAACAGACCTTAAGCAACAGCGAAAGGTACATTATTCCTGAACTGAAGGAAAAAGAATCGATTGTTCTTGGTGCTGAAGAAAAAATAAATGAGCTGGAATATGATATTTTCTGCAGTTTAAGAGAAAAATGCCAGGAAAATATCAGCCGCATCAAAGAGACAGCCGGCTCTCTGGCTTCCCTGGATGTTTTGGCCTCGCTCAGTCAGGTTTCTCTGGAAAATGATTACTGCCGGCCGGAAATTCACAGCGGTGATGAAATCTCGATAACTGCCGGCCGCCATCCGGTGGTAGAAACTATGGTTGACATAAGTTTTGTTCCCAATCATACCCGGCTGGATCTCTCCGAAAACCGCTTTCTCATTATTACCGGCCCCAATATGTCAGGTAAGTCCACCTACATGCGGCAGGTGGCCCTGATTACCCTGATGGCCCAGATCGGCTCTTTTGTTCCAGCAGCATCTGCCAGTATTGGTCTGACTGACCGGATTTTTACCCGGGTGGGAGCCAGCGATGATCTTTCCACCGGACAGAGCACTTTCATGGTGGAAATGAACGAGGTCAGCAATATTGTCCATAATGCCACCTCCCGCAGCCTGATAATTCTGGATGAAATTGGCCGGGGTACCAGCACCTATGACGGCATGAGTCTGGCCTGGGCGGTCAGCAAATACATCAATGATCCCAAAAAAATTGGAGCCAGAACCCTGTTTGCCACCCATTATCATGAAATGACAGAACTGGCCAACCGAATTGAAGGGATTAAGAATTTAAATGTCCTGGTTGCCGAAGAAGATGAAGAGGTTCGTTTTCTCTATCAGATTGAACCAGGTTCAGCCAGCCAGAGTTATGGCATTGAAGTGGGAAAGCTGGCCGGCCTGCCCGAAGAGATCATTGAGGAAGCCGGTAATATTCTGGCCCGGCTGGAATCCAGCAACGGCAATCCGGCTGTCAGAACAAAAAAGTTCAGCAAGAAGCTTGAGCAGCAGAATCCTGATCAGTTAAACTTTTTCTCCCTGACCGATAAAGAAAAGGAAGTTATCTCGGAGTTAAAGGAACTGGATCTCAATAATATTACTCCCATCAAGGCCCTGGAAATACTTTATGATTTCAAACAGACCCTTCTGGGAGATGAATAGGATGATTGCCCATGGCTAGAATTCAGAAACTCAGCAAACAGGTTGCCAACCAGATTTCAGCTGGAGAGGTTATCGAGAGACCTGCTTCAGTTGTCAAGGAACTGGTGGAGAATTCGGTTGATTCTGGTGCTGATAAAATTGAAGTTTCTATCTCCGAGGGTGGCAAAGAATCTGTCAGGGTGCAGGATAACGGCCAGGGTATTGCCAGCAGTGAAATTGAGCTGGCCTTCTCCCGTTATGCCACCAGCAAAATCTCCAGTATTGATGATATTTATTCTTTAACTACCCTGGGCTTTCGGGGAGAAGCCCTGGCCAGCATTGCGGCGGTTTCCCGGATGGAGATAAAATCAAGACAGGCAGCAGAGGACAGCGGAGTCCGGCTTGAGATTGAAGGCGGTGAAGTTGTCAGCAGGGAAAGGGCGGGACTGCCAGCCGGCACCGAAATTACTGTCAGGGATCTTTTCTTCAACACCCCTGCCCGCTATAAATATCTGAAGAAGACCGGCACCGAAGCCTCTCGAATCAGCAGGCTCATCACCTCGCTGACTCTGGCCAGACCTGAAATTAATTTTACCCTGGAAAATCAAAGAGGGGAGGTCCTGTCAACCCCGGGCAGCGGCAATCTGGAGGATAACATCTACAGTTTATACGGAGAAGAGGTTTATGATGATTTAATTGCCCTGAATTTTTCCCGGGAATTTTTGCAGGTCTCCGGTTATCTGGTTAATCCCCGGCAGCACCGCTCCTCCCGGCAGCATGAGTACTTCTTTGTTAACGGCCGTCCGGTCAAAAACCGCTTTCTCAAAATGGCTGTGGAGGAAGCCTATGGGACCCGACTTCCGGCCGGGAAATATCCCCTGGTTTTTCTAAATATTGATCTTAATCCCATTCTGGTAGATGTCAATATCCATCCCACCAAAAAGGAAGTCAAGTTCAGCCGGGGAGAGGCGGTTAAAGATATTCTCCAGCAGGAAATAGAGCAGAATCTGAAAAAAAGCACCGGCTATCAGGAGTTCTCCGGGGCTGAAACCGGAGATTATTCTGTTCGGGATGGTTATTCCGCCCGGAAAGATACTTCCTCTCAGGAAAGGGACAGAGCCCGGGATAGAGCTCAGGATAAAGATAAAAACTCTGCCGGTTATGACAGACAGGATCTTTTTGCCGGCAGGGATGTCAGCCAGCAGCAGATTGAATCTGTCAGCTATCAGGCATCAGATTCCCGGACAAATTCAGAGGAAACCCTTTTTAGGGAAAGTAGTTCACCTCAGAAATCAGATTTTTCCCTGCCGGGGGATTATCAGGTTCTGGGCCAGTTTCATAATCTCTTTATTCTGCTGGAGACCGGAGAAGGTCTCCTGCTGGTGGACCAGCATAATGCTCATGAGAGAATAATTTTTGATAATCTCTGTGCAGAATTAGAGGATAAAAGTAACGACAGCAGGCTGCTCTTAACTCCCCTTCCTCTGGAGCTCTCTCCTCAGGAAAAGGAGATAATTTACGATATCAAGCCTGAACTTGAAGAGATGGGTTTTAGCATTGAAGAATTTGGGCCCTCCAGTCTGATGTTAGCTGCTGTACCGGTTTTTCTGGAGGAGGAAAGCGGCAGAGAGAATCTGCTTGATATTATCAATCAGATTCTGGAAAAAGCCCGGATTATTGAAAAACATGAACTTAGCGAGGAAATCTTAAAATATTCCGCCTGCCAGCAGGCTGTTAAGGAAGGCGCTTCCCTGAGCATGGCTGAAATGAGAAAGATCTCAGCAGAATTATTTCAAACCTCCAACCCCTATCGCTGTCCTCATCATCGTCCGATTGTCATCAGATTATCGCTGGATCAGCTAAAAAAGAAAGTGGACAGGTGATGGGTTAATGCAACCTGTCAGACCACCATTACTGGTAATTGCCGGACTTACAGCCAGCGGCAAAACCTCTCTTTCGCTCAAACTGGCCAGGCATATTGAATGTGAAATTATCTCCGCTGATTCAATGCAGATATATCAGGATATGGATATTGGTACCGATAAAATAAGTCCGAAAGAAAGGGAGAAAATACCTCATTATTTGATAGATATCATTTCACCGGAAGATGATTTCTCTGTTGCAGATTATAAGAATTTGGCAGAAAGAAAGATTGCTGACATTATTGCAGGTGGTCGTCTACCTGTAATGGTTGGTGGAACCGGACTTTACATTAAAGCGGTTACCGAAGGCTTTATGCTGCCCCGGCTGCCCGAAAATAAACTCCGGAATGAATTTATCAGCTGGGCAGAATGGCAGAACCGGGAATCTCTTCATCATTATCTCAAATCAATTGATCCGGAATATGCTGCCAGTATTCATCCCAATGACCTGAGAAGGGTCAGCCGGGCCCTTGAGGTTTACTTTATGACCGGGAGAACCAGAAGTTATTACAGATACAGGCAGCAGCAGAAAAAGTCAAAATACAATTATTTAAAGGTCGCTCTGAGAAAACCAAGAGAGAAGCTCTATCAGGATATTAATTGCCGGGTCGATGGCATGATTGAGGAGGGATTAATTGCAGAAGTAGAGAAGCTTAGAAGTAAATATGACTTAAGTAAAACTGCCCGGCAGGCTGTGGGTTATAAGGAAATAATATCCTATCTGGATGGTGAAATTTCTCTGCAGGAAGCTGTGCGTCTGATAAAAAGGAATTCCCGCCGCCTTGCCAAAAAACAGCAGAGTTTTATAAAACGTGATCGGGAATATATCTGGCTTGATAGCGAATCCTGGCCCAACAGCGAACTTCTAATTTATCTGGTCCGGCTGGTAGAACAAAAATTTTTCCAGAAAAATTTCCCTATGCTGAAGGAGACTTTTTAGTTTTGCGGAATTTTTTAGTAACCGGATTAAATAATGCCGAAGTTATTTGTTTAAACTGGTTAAATTATATATAGTTTAAATTATATTATAAAATAAAAAAGAGGGGGACACAGATCCATGGGTAAAAAAAACTTACAGGATAAAATACTAAATGAACTGAGAAAGGATAATATTTCTGTTACCTTTTATTTAATCAATGGTTTCCAGCTCAATGGACTGGTAGTTGCCTTTGACAATTTTACCATTCTGGTTAACAGTGATGGTAAGGATCAGCTTATCTACAAACATGCCATCTCAACTCTGGTACCTGAAAAACGAATTAATCTCTTTGATGGTGGTGATACAGAGAAGGAAAAAGGAGAGGAGAGCAGCAGGAATAATGAAGAAGATTGATTTTACCAAGATGCATGGTCTTGGCAATGATTTTTTAATAATTAACAATTTTGACCGGGGCAGACTGGATCTCAATAAATCCCGGATAATACAGCTTTGCCGGCGCCATTTTGGCATAGGGGCAGATGGAATTCTGGAGATACTGTCCCCTGAGGATAGCAGCTTAAATGACTGTCAGGTTATCATCTATAATGCCGATGGCAGTCAGGCTGAAATGTGCGGTAATGGCATTCGCTGCATCAGTCATTATCTTACAGCCCATGAGATTATTTCCGGCAGAGAGCAGAGAATTGAAACCGCTGCCGGTATTATTAAACCTGAACTCCTGAAAATTTCCAGCGATAAGACTCGGGCTGAGGTCAGGGTAAACCTGGGCCGGCCGAAATTTAAGTCCTGGCAAATACCCGTCGCCTGGGAGGGAACCGGGCCTGGAGAGATCATCTCTCAAAATCTAACTGTCCAGGACAGGAATTTTACAGTTACTGCTGTATCAATGGGAAATCCCCATGCTGTTATTTTTATCAAGGAAGATCCCGATGAATTTCCGCTGGAGAAATGGGGTCCTCGCCTGGAAAAACACAGCTATTTTCCTGAAAAAACTAATATTGAAATTGCCCGGGTCCTTTCCAGAGATGAAATCAAGCTGAGAGTCTGGGAGAGAGGCAGTGGTTTAACCCTGGCCTGTGGAACGGGGGCAGCAGCTGCCCTGGCTGCGGCTGTTAAAAATAAACTTACCGGGAAAGAGGCAGCAGTCAACCTGCCGGGCGGAAAGCTCAAAGTCAGCTGGCAGGATCAAAATATATTTATTACCGGCCCCTCGAAAATGGTCTTTACCGGAAAATTCAACTTAAATTAGTTGAATTTTTAATAAGTCTTACTCAAATATCGGGCAGTTCACTATTAAGCAAATCTTAAATTATTAAGCAAATCTTAAAACAGAAAATTTGTCCTAAGTGTAAATACTTTATAAAATGTAAATACTTTATAAAAGGAAGTGAATTTTATGCAGCAGGCTGACAGAATTAAGAATTTGCCCCCTTATTTGTTTGCTGAAATTGATAAGATGATCAATAAAGCCAAACAGGAAGGGGTGGATGTTATCAGTTTTGGGGTCGGAGATCCCGACCGGCCCACTCCGGAGCACATAGTAGAAAGCATGATTGAAGCAGTCAGGGACCCCTCCACCCACAGTTATCCCAGCTATGAAGGTCTCCTTACCTATCGGGAAGCGGTGGCAGGCTGGTATCAGAAAAGGTTTGGAGTTAAGCTGGATCCTGAAGATGAAGTGGTTTCTCTCATTGGTTCCAAGGAAGGAATAGCCCATTTCCCCTTCTGTTATATCAACCCCGGAGATCTGGCCCTGATCCCGGACCCGGGCTATCCGGTTTATAAAACAGCAGTGCTGCTGGCCGGGGGCGAAGTGGAAACCCTGCCGCTCAAGAAAGAGAATAACTACCTGGTTGAACTGGATGAGATCAGTCCGGCAAGCCTGGAAAGGGCAAAATTGCTCTACCTCAATTATCCCAATAACCCCACCGCTGCCCTGGCCACCAGAGAATTTTTTCAGAAAGTAGTGGCTTTAGCAAAAGAATATGATTTTATTGTGGCCCACGATTCAGCTTACAGTGAAGTTTATCTGGAGGAAGAAAAGCCTCTCAGTTTTCTAGAAATTGCAGGTGCCCGGGATATAGCCATCGAATTTGGCTCCCTTTCGAAATCCTTTAACATGACAGGCTGGAGATGCGGCTGGGCAGTGGGTAATGAAAATCTCATTGAATCGCTGGGCAGGATAAAGACCAATATTGACTCCGGAATATTTGAAGCAGTTCAAAAGGCCGGCATTACTGCTCTTACCTCCGAAAAAACAGCCGCTGAAGAAATGCGCCACCTATACAGACAGAGAAGAGACCGGCTGGTGACCGGACTTAAAGATTTAGGCTGGAAGGTCTCCCCCAATCAGGCCTCATTTTATATCTGGGCTGAAGTACCTCCTGCCTATGAAAATGGTGAAGAGTTTTCCAGAAAAGTTTTTCAGGAAACCGGAGTGTTTTTTACACCCGGAATAGGCTATGGCCAGCAGGGAGATAAATTTGTCCGCCTGGCTCTGACAGTTTCTCAGGAAAGAACTGAAGAAGCACTGGAGAGGCTCTCTGACAGCAGTATATTTAATTAGTCTTTTTTCACACCTTTTAATAAATAGTAATCCTCTATGTTATAACAGTCCTTTAATTAATTCACTGCATTAAAATTACCACATTTAAACTGCAGACTTAAACTATAAAAATTCTAACTTAAACTCCAGGAATATTATCTGGAAAGGAGAATATTATTTGCAAATAGACTGGCATACCCATCCCTTTGCCCATGGAGAAGAGGAAGTTGAGCCCTGCCAGAATAAAAATATTTTGAGTGAATTTGCCGACCGGGCAAAGGCTAATAACCTGACCGGTCTGGGATTTTCCGATCACAGTTACTATCTGGACAGCTTTGATTTTAACAATTTGATATATGTGAAAAACAAATATCAGGATATTTCCCTCAAAATTGGAATAGAATTTGATTATTTTCCCAATAGAGAAGAAGAAATCAGGAAAATAATAACCGGCTACCCTTTTGATTATACCATTGGCTCGGTTCATCATATTGGAGAATGGAATTTTGATCATCCCGATTATAAGTTCAAATTTTCACAAAAATACCTTTTTGATGTTTATCGGGATTATTACCGGATCGTAAAAAAAGCTGCTGGATCAGGGCTCTTCAATATAATAGGTCATCTGGATTTGGTAAAAATTTATAATTACAGGCTAGCTGATAAAAAGCAGGAACTTGAATTAATCACTCCTGTTTTAGAAAAATTAGCCAAAAATGATGTTGCTGTAGAAATCAATACCAACGGTCTTAACAAACCTGTCCGGGAATTTTATCCTTCTGATTATATTTTAGAATTAATGGGTGAGCTGGATATTCCAGTGGTGCTGGGATCTGATGCCCATTCAGCAGACAGGGTGGGAGAAAATTTTGCTGCTGCGCTGGAGAAAATGCAAAAATTTGGCTTAAAAAGAACTAAAATATTTACCGGGCTTAAAGCCAGAGATGTTCTGCTTTGAAAAATAATAAAACCGGGTGATTAAAATGCTCTTTAATGAAAATGGAGAAATAAAACAGGTTTCTTTGGAATCATATCCTGATGATAGCTATCCGAAACTGAAGGAGGAAGCCCGGCAGTGCAAACGGTGTCATCTCCGTCAGGGCTGCCGGCAGGTGGTCATGGGTGAGGGTAATGCCGAAAGAAAGATCATGTTTGTTGGTGAAGGTCCGGGTGCAGATGAGGATAAGCAGGGCAGACCCTTTGTAGGCAGGGCCGGCCGTCTGCTGGATAAAATATTTTCTGCTGTCAATATCAGCAGAGAAGAGATATATATCAGCAATATAATAAAGTGCCGGCCTCCGGAAAATAGAACCCCAACCCGGGATGAAATGGAAGCCTGTTCACCCATCCTCTCAGCAGAAATAAATTTAATAGAGCCTAAAGTCATTGTTCCCTTAGGCTCTACCCCTTTAAAATTTCTTGTTGATGATAGTTTATCAATAACCGAATCCCGGGGAAACTGGTTTAATAAGGGAGATCTTTATTTTTTACCCACCTTCCATCCGGCCTATCTCTTAAGAAACAGCAACATGAAAAAACATGTCTGGCAGGATTTTAAGCTCATCAAAAAATCACTGGCAAGAATAGATGAACTCTATGGATAAAATCAGTAAAATCCATTAATTTTTAAGAAATTTTTCTAAAAAGACCGATCACCTTACCCAGAATATTAACATCACGGGCTTTAATTATCTCAAATTCTTCATTTTCAGGTCGAAGCTCAATATGTTCATTGGTTTTATAATATCTTTTTACAGTAGTCTCGTTTTCAAGCAGGGCTATAACAATATCATCATTTTGAGCGGTTGTCTGCCTGACCGCCACCACCAGATCACCATCATTAATTCCGGCATCTTTCATGCTTTTACCCTGAACCCGGAGCATGAATAGATCCTTATTCCCGGGATTAAAATAATCCAGGGGCAGGGGAAAATAATCCTCTATGTTTTCTTCTGAAAGCACCGGGGCACCGGCAGTTACCCTGCCTAAAAGAGGCACACTAACAACCTCCCGCTTGCTGCTGGTATCGGTGGCATATCTATTCTGATAATCGAAAAGAACCTCTATAGCCCGGGGTTTATCAGGATCTCTGCGTATATAATTGAGTCTTTCCAGAGTTTTTAAATGATTATGCACCGAAGCCGGTGATTTTAACCCCACAGCCTTTCCAATCTCCCTGACAGAAGGGGGATACCCCTTATCTTTAAGTTCTTCTACTATATGAAGCAGAATTTCTTTCTGCC
>LKMJ01001672.1_pt1 | contig 19861 bp, 23 predicted proteins | sample 643391 | NCBI WGS metagenome assembly LKMJ01 (sample SAMN04112250, study PRJNA286221) | soda lake metagenome | biome: soda lake; feature: Kulunda Steppe; material: water; isolation source: sample PL-Br10 brine of Picturesque Lake | place: Russia: Kulunda steppe | collected 2010-07 | reverse complement strand
TGCTGATTCTTTACCTGATCAACTACCTGCTCAGCACCCTGGTGGCCAGGGCCTGGCTCTCCCGTGGCGACGGGATCGCCCTGGTCTACGGCACGGTGATGCGGAATTTGTCTATTGCCTTGGCGCTGGCCATGAACGCCTTCGGCGAGGCGGGGGCCGAGGCGTCGCTGCTGATCGCTTTGGCCTACATCGTCCAGGTTCAGTCGGCCGCCTGGTACGTGCGCCTTACAGGCAGACTGTTCGGCCCGCCCTCTGGGGAAACTGCCTGAGCAGCGGGATACGCTGACTACTCGCGCACGCCGGCGGCCTTGAGCCTCGTTACCACCTCGTCGTGGCCACCCTCATTTGCCCAGTGCAGCGGCGTGGTGCCGTCGTCGGCCAGGTGGGTCGGGTCGGCGCCATGGTCAAGAAGCAGTTCAACCAGCGCCGGGCGGCCGCTTCTGGCGGCCCAGGTCAGACTCGACCAGCCCGCCTCGTCATCCACCGCCTCGACAGGGGCGCCGGCTTCCAGCAGGACCCGGCTGGTCGCTTCCCGCCCGTTGACCACGGCGACCATCAGCGCCGTATAGCCCGCCTCGTCGCGATGCTCCAGATCGGCGCCGCGGACCAGCAGCGCCTCGAGCATGGTCAGGTGGCCGTTGGCGGCAGCCTTCATCAGCGCCGTCCATCCGCAGCCGTCACTTTCGTCCACCGCGGTGCCGTCGTCGAGCATCCCCATCACCGTATTGGTTTCGCCACGCTCGGCGGCCAGGGTCAGCGCTGTGCGGCCCAGCGGATCTACCGCGGCCACCTCGGGCGCCATCAGGCGGGGTGTCACCATGAAGGAGACCACCACTGCCAGGGGCAACAGGATGCCGGTGAGCATCGGATAGCGACGATAGGGCAGGGTGATCCATTGCCAGAGCGTTGGCATGGGCGACTCCGTTGGGTTCCAGAAAAAGCACCATGATGCCCTGCGCTGCCGTCCGTCGCTGTGCGGCATGTTGTCCCGGACTCTTTCCTTATGTGCGTCGCCTTGATCTGAATCAGGATGCGGCCCGATGCCTCATGCAAAAAATGCCGGTATGCACTAGGCTGTGGTGCGAGACGGCAGTCAGTTATTTACTTAGACTGATAAGTTATTAGTGTAAGCGATCGAGACCGACTCCGACGTGGCCTGACGCCCGGCCAACGGAACGCAGGAATTTCCCTTCCCCATGCGTCAGGCGCATGGGGAACGACAAGTTGACAGCCTGAACCGACAAACTGAGAAAGGTGAAGCAATGAGCATCAAGACGACCCTGACCCTGGCCGCCGCGGCCACCGCCATCAGCCTTTCCGGCGCCGTTCTGGCCGGCAGCCATGGTGGCGACGACGATTATGCCGATACCGACCGCGCCCTGGTCATTCTCACCAGCGATTCCCTGCAGACCCAGGGCATGGCGATGATTCTCTCCAACGCGATGCAGCAACAGGGCACGCAACTGAACATCCTGCTCTGCGACGCCGCCGGGGATCTGGCCCTCGACGGCTACGAGAGCGCAGAGGCGATCAACACGCCACCCAGCAACCCGGCAGGCCAGATCAAGCCCGAGGGCATCATGGGCATGCTGATGGGCAACGGCGCCAGCGTGGATGTTTGCGCCATTTATCTGCCGAATAACGAGCATGAGGAAGGCGACCTGCGCGAGGGCGTCGGCGTGGCCGCACCCGGTCCAATGGCCGAGATGATGCGCGACCCGAAGATTCCGGTCTTCAGTTTCTGACCCCATTTCCCTCGTGTCGATGCCGGCTGCCCCGAGGGCAGTCGGCTCGCTGCCATACGGCGTTAAATGAACAAGGAGAGACACCATGAACATGAAAAGCAACGTGGGCGGGGCCGACAAGATTGCGCGGATCGTGGTGGGTGCCGTGCTGATTGGCATGGCCCTCACCGGAGTCATCGGTGCCTGGGGCTGGATCGGCGTGCTGCCGCTGGCTACCGGCCTGTTCAACTTCTGCCCGGCTTACGGCCTGCTGGGGGTCAATACCTGCAAGCTGAAGAAGTAGTCCGCTCCGGGTCCGGCCCGGAGAGTACACCCTGACGCCCGCGACCCTTCGGTTACGGGCGTCTTGTCATTAATGGATCCATGTCGCCCGCCTCTCTTGCCCGCCATCGCCTCTCCTCTGTCCAGCGCTCTGCGCCGGCTATCGCCGCCATGGACAGGCTCAATCGATATTTATATCTAAATGAGCTAAGCTTATTCCATGTAAAGCAAGATGCCGTCCGACAACGCCGGGCGCCATCAGGAGAAACGCTCATGAATACCTTTGCCCTGTCTGCCAGCACCGGTGCCGGCCGTCCCGACGTGGCCGGCTTCTTCGACCCGCGTACCTCCAGCGTGCAGTACGTGGTCAGTGACCCGGTGACCCGCAAATGCGCGATCATCGATCCGGTCCATGACTTCGACGAGAAGTCCGGCGCCACCGCCACGCATCACGCCGATGAACTGCTCGCCTACGTCAAGGAGCGGGGGCTCGAAGTGCAGTGGGTTCTCGACACCCATCCCCATGCCGATCACTTCTCGGCCGCCCGCTATCTCTCCGAGAAGACCGGTGCTCCCACCGCCATCGGCGCCTATGTCACCGACGTTCAGACGCTCTGGAAGGGCATCTACCACTGGCCGGACTTTCCGGACGATGGTCGACAGTGGGACCGCCTGTTCGCCGAGGGCGACACCTTTCGCATCGGCGAGCTCGAGGCGCGGGTGATGTTCTCGCCGGGCCATACCCTGGCCTCGATCACCTACGTGGTCGGCGATGCCGCCTTTGTTCACGACACTCTCTTCCAGCCGGATTTCGGCTCCGCCCGCGCGGATTTCCCCGGCGGCGATGCCCATCAGCTGTGGCGCTCCATCCAGGCGATCCTGGCACTGCCCGACGAGACCCGGCTGTTCACCGGCCACGACTACATGCCCGATGGCCGGGAGCCGCAGTGGGAGAGCACGGTGCGCGAGCAGCGCGAGACCAACAAGCACCTGGCCGGCGGCGTGACCGAGGATGACTACGTGGCGATGCGCAATGCGCGTGACAGCGAGCTGCCCATGCCCAAGCTGATCCTGCACTCCCTGCAGGTGAACGCCCGCGGTGGGCGCCTGCCGGAACCCGAGGCCAACGGCAAGCGCTACCTGAAGATCCCCCTCGATGCCCTGGAGGGGGCGGCCTGGGAGTAGGGCTCCGGCATATTCGTCGACTGCGCTTGCCAGGGAGGGCGGGTTCTGCTTCCCGAACGGAGGGGTACGAAACATCTTATATAGCAAATCAATCTATTCTTATAACCAGTGATCGGCTATGCTGTCAATATTCTGGAAGCCATGACACCGACGGAGGCCGCTTCCCATGTCCAACCCTATCGTGACCCACTTCTTTGACGAGCCCACCAACACCTTCAGCTACGTGGTCCAGGATCCCGACGGCAACGCCTGTGCGATCCTCGATTCGGTGCTCGATTTCGACTACGCCGCCGGCCGCACCGACGTGCGCTCCGCCGACGAGATCATCGCCTTCGTGCGCGACAACGACCTGCGGGTGGAGTGGATCCTCGAGACCCACGTGCACGCCGATCATCTCTCGGCGGCGCCCTACCTGCACGAAAAGCTGGGCGGCAAGACCGGCATCGGCGCCAACATCACCGTAGTGCAGGACGTCTTCGGCAAGGCCTTCAACGCCGGCACCGAGTTCGCCCGGGATGGCAGCCAGTTCGACCGCCTCTTCGAGGAGGGCGACACCTTCACCATCGGCAACCTGGAAGGTCGGGTGCTGCACACCCCGGGCCACACCCCGGCCTGCCTGACCTACGTGATCGGCGACGCCGCCTTCGTCGGCGACACCCTCTTCATGCCCGACTACGGCACCGCCCGCTGCGATTTCCCCGGCGGCGACGCCCGTACCCTCTACCGCTCCATCCAGAAGGTGCTGGCCCTGCCGAGCGAGACCCGCATCTTCCTGTGCCACGACTACAAGGCACCGGATCGCGAGGAGTACCAGCACGAGACCAGCGTGGCCGAGCAGCGCGCCCACAACGTCCACGTCCACGAGGGGATCAGCGAGGAGGAGTTCGTGACGATGCGCACCGAGCGCGATGCCACCCTCGACATGCCGAAACTGATCCTGCCCTCGGTGCAGGTCAACATGCGCGCCGGTAACATGCCGCCGGCCGAGGACAACGGCCAGGTCTACCTCAAGGTGCCGATCAACAAGTTCTAAGGTGGAAGGAGACGAACCGCCATGCAGATTCATCAGCTCGAACCCGGCTTCGCCATCACCGATGCCGTGACCCCGCCCGATCTCGACGAGATCGCCCGGCGCGGCTTCCGCGCGGTGGTCTGCAATCGCCGCCCCGGCGAGGCCGAAGACCACCCGGACGATCGCGCACTCAGCGAGCGGGCCGCGGAGCTCGGCCTCGAGTGGCGCTGCATCCCGGTCACCCCGGGCGAGTACGGCGAGGCGGACATCGAGGCCTTCGGCAAGGCGCTGGATAGCCTGCCCACGCCGATCCTGGCCTTCTGCAAGACCGGCAAGCGCGCCGTGCACCTCTGGGCCCATGCCCGCAGCCAGGGCGATAGCTGCGATATCCCGGCGCTGCTGGCCTCGGCTCGGGCCGCCGGGCATGACCTGGAGGAGCGTCGCCAGCTGCTGGAAGCCGCCGCGGGGCAGCGCTGAGCGATGAACCCCAAGCGCTATCTGCCCATTCTGCAGTGGCTGCCCAGCTACGGCCGCGCGACCCTCGGAAACGACCTGCTGGCGGCGGTGATCGTCACCGTCATGCTGATCCCGCAGTCGCTGGCCTATGCCATGCTGGCCGGGCTGCCGCCGGAGGTAGGGCTCTACGCCAGCATCGCACCGCTGGTGATCTATGCCGTGTTCGGCACCAGCCGCACCCTGGCGGTGGGCCCGGTGGCGGTGGTGTCGCTGATGACGGCGGCCGCGGTGGGGCAGGTCGCCCCCCAGGGCACGCCCGAGTACCTCGGCGCCGCCCTCGTACTGGCGCTGATGTCGGGACTGATCCTGACCCTGATGGGGGTGGCGAGGCTGGGCTTTCTCGCCAACTTTCTCAGCCACCCGGTCATTTCGGGTTTCATCACCGCCTCGGGGCTGATCATCGCCGCCAGCCAGCTCAAGCACGTGCTGGGGGTGGAGGCCAACGGCCACAACCTGCTGGAACTGCTGGTGGGTCTGGTTGGGAGCCTGGGGCAGGTGAGCGCCCCGACCCTGGTGATCGGCCTCTCCGTGCTGCTCTTCCTCTACGCGGCGCGGCGCTGGCTCAAGCCGGCCCTGCGGCGAGTGGGCGTGCCGGATCGGCCGGCGGACATGCTGACCAAGGCCGCGCCGATCCTGGCCGTGGCAGTCACGACGCTGGTTGCCTGGGGGCTCGATCTCGACGCCCATGGGGTGGCGGTGGTCGGCAGCGTGCCGGCGGGGCTGCCGCCGTTGACCCTGCCCGGCTTCGACAGCGGCCTGTGGAGCCAGCTGTTCGTGGCGGCGCTGCTGATCAGCATCGTCGGCTTCGTGGAGTCGGTGTCGGTGGGCCAGACCCTGGCCGCCAAGCGCCGCCAGCGCATCGATCCCGACCAGGAGCTGGTGGGCCTGGGCACCTCCAATATCGCCGCGTCCTTCACCGGCGGCATGCCGGTCACCGGCGGGTTCGCCCGTTCGGTGGTGAACTTCGATGCCGGCGCCGAGACCCCGGCGGCCGGAGCCTTCACCGCGGTGGGAATCGGCGTGGCGGCGCTGCTGCTCACCCCGTTGATCGCCTATCTGCCCATCGCCACCCTGGCGGCCACCATCATCGTGGCGGTCCTCTCGCTGGTCGACTTTCCGGCCATCAAGCGCACCTGGGCCTATTCGCGCGGCGACTTCGCCGCCATGCTGGCGACCATCGTCGTTACCCTGGTGGTGGGCGTGGAGAGCGGCATCATGGCGGGAGTGGGGCTCTCCCTGGCGCTGCACCTCTACCGCACGAGCAGGCCCCATAGCGCCGTGGTGGGGCGAGTGCCGGGCAGCGAGCACTTCCGCAACGTGCAGCGTCATGAGGTGGAGACCGACGACCGCCTGGCGATCCTGCGGGTCGACGAGAGTCTCTACTTCGCCAACGCCCGCTATCTTGAAGATACGGTGATGGAGCTGGCCGCTCGCCAGCCGGGCCTTGGGCACATTGTGCTGGCCTGCCAGGCGGTCAACGTGATCGACGCCTCGGCGCTGGAGAGCCTGGAGGCGATCAACGCCCGGCTCAAGGATGCCGAGGTGCGCCTGCACCTGGCCGAGGTCAAGGGGCCGGTGATGGATCGCCTCCAGCACACCGACTTCTGTCACGAGATGACCGGCCAGGTGTTCCTGAGCACCTATGATGCCTGGCAGGAGTTGCGCGGTGAAAGCGACGGGAGTCTGTCGCGACGCTGCGCCGAGCTGCAGTTGACCCCGCTGCGATAGCCTTGCCCCCGACGATTCGACCATACCCGCATCCCCTGGATGCCCCAAAGGAGAGAGACAGTGGACTGGAGTTCATCCCTGCAGGGACTGGCCGGTGGCATCCTCATCGGCCTGTCTGCCACCTGGCTGATGGCCACGCTGGGCCGCATCGCCGGCATCAGCGGGATCATCGTCAACCTGATCACCATGCGACCCAAGGGCGACAGCGCCTGGCGGCTGACCTTCCTGCTCGGCCTGATCAGCGGCCCGATCGTGCTGATGCTGCTCGGCGGCGGTCTGGGCAACGTGGCCGGCGGCGGGGTCGACGTGACAGGCGAAGTGATTGGTGCCCCCGCCGGCGGCGTGGTGCTGATGCTGGTCGCCGGCCTGCTGGTGGGCGTTGGCACCGGCCTGGGCAGCGGCTGCACCAGCGGCCACGGGGTCTGCGGCCTGGCGCGTCTCTCGCCGCGCTCGCTGGCGGCGACGCTGACCTTCCTGGCGGCGGCGATCCTGACCGTCTACGTGGTTCGGCACATGATCGGAGGTGGCGCATGAAAACGCTCATGGGCTATATCGCCGGCCTGCTCTTCGGCCTCGGTCTCGGCATCTCCGGGATGACCGACCCGGCGCGGGTGCTGGGTTTCCTGGACCTCTTCGGCGCCTGGGATCCGACCCTGATGTTCGTCCTCGGCGGCGCCGTGGTGACCAACTTCATCGGCTACCGGCTGGTATTGCGCCGCAAGGCGCCGCTCTATGGCAGCATCTTTCAGCTGCCCACGCGCCAGGATCTGGACATCCGCTTGATCGGTGGCTCGGCCCTGTTCGGCATCGGCTGGGGCCTCTCCGGCTACTGCCCGGGCCCGGCCTTCGCTTCCATCGCCGGGCTGACCTTGCCATTGGCGGCCATGCTGGTGGCCATGGTGGCCGGCTGGTACCTGGCCAAGGCGATCCCTTCCCGAGGCTGAGTGACCGGTACTCACGCCAGCTCACGCACTACCCCTGCGTCCCCGCCGGCCTGGCCCGCGGGGACGCTTGCGTCTGGGTTGCCAGGGGAAAGGTCTTTGACCAATAGACCATATGATTCGGCTGTGGGCCCATGACGGGTTAACGCCGATTTAATTGACGAGTGACACGATGTCGCACACAACGAGGATTTCATCTCATGCACGTTCTGCTGATCGAGGATGATGCCCTGGTCGCCTCAGGCATCCGGGCAGGCCTGACCGTTCACGACTTCGTGGTCGACCATGTGGAGACCCTGACCGAGGCGCGCAGCGCCATGCAGGCCGTCTCCAGCGACGTCGTGATCCTCGACCGCGGGCTGCCGGACGGCGATGGCCTGGCGCTGCTGGAGGAGTGGCGCGCCGCCGGCGTCAACACCCCGGTGCTGGTGCTGACCGCCCGTGACACCGTTCCGGACCGGGTGGCGGGCCTGCACGGCGGAGCGGATGACTACCTGACCAAGCCCTTCGACCTTGACGAACTGGTGGCCAGGCTGCAGGCCCTGCTGCGCCGTGCCGCCGGACGGCCGCGTACCCTGGTCGAGCACGGGCCGCTGTGCCTGGATCCGGTGGCTCGGGAGGTGAGCGTGGACGGCCGGCCCGTGGCGCTGTCGCGCCGCGAGCTGGTGCTGCTGGAGACCTTCCTTCAATCGCCGCGCAGCGTACTCTCCGCCGACCAGCTCAAGGACAGCCTGTACGGCATGAACGATGAGGTCGAAAGCAATGCGCTCAACGTGCATATCCATCACCTGCGTCGCAAGCTCGGCAGCCGAGTGATCGAGACCGTGCGCGGGCTGGGCTACCGGCTCGGCAAGACCTCGGCGGTGGTGGTCTCGGCGGACGACGAGGTTCGGTGATGAGTCTACGTACGCGGCTGCTGCTGACCCTGGGGCTGACCCTGGCGCTGCTCTGGAGCCTGGCCGCGGCCTGGCTGATGCGTGACCTCGAGGAGCAGTTCGTCGCCACCCTGGATCAGCGCCTGGCGCAGTCGGCGCGCATGGTGGCCGGGCTGATGGCCCAGCTCCCCGAGGACGTGTGGCTCCAGGCCGACCGGCGGGCGCTGTCGATTCCGCCCATCGAGGGGCTGGCCTGCCAGGTGCATTCGCCCCGCGGCGAGATCATGGCGCGCACTCACACCGACCTGGAAACCATCCTGGCACCGGGTGAGCGCGGCCATGCCTACCGCGAGGAGGGCGGCGTCACCTGGCGGGTATTCACCTATGAGCGCGGCGGCCTGACGATCACCACCGCCGATCGCATGGATGAGCGTGACCAGCTGCTGGCAGGCGTCTTCAGGGCGGCGGTGGTGCCCTTCGCCGTGGCGCTTCTGGGCAGCATGGTGGCGCTCTGGCTGGGCGTGCTGCGCGGTCTGGCACCCCTTAGCCGCCTGCGCGACTCCCTGGCACGTCGCCATCCGGATGCCCTGGCGCCGGTGGCCACTTACGGAGTCCCGGTGGAGCTGCGGCCGCTGATCGAGACGCTCAACAGTCTGCTGGCGCGGATCCAGCAGGCCATCGTGCGCGAGCAGCGCTTCACCAGCGATGCCGCCCATGAGCTGAAGACACCGCTCACCGCCATCAAGACCCATCTGCAGGTGGCGCGCCGGGTGGAGGGAGACGCTGCCCGTCAGTCGCTGGCCTATGCTGAGGAGGGCGTGGGGCGGCTGGCGCGCATCCTCGACCAGCTGCTGATGCTGGCAAGGGTGGAGGGCCGTGTGCTGTTCGAGGACGGCGAGCCGAGCCGGGTGGCCGACGTGGTCGAACTGGCCCTGCGCGATACCGGGGTGGGGTCGGAGCGCTTTGTTCTTCCCGAGGCGTGGCCCGAGGTGGAGCTGGCGCTGCCCAGGGAGCTGGCCATCACCGCGCTGCGCAATCTGGTCGACAACGCCCTGCGACACGGTGGTGAGAGTGAGCCTGTGACCGTTTATGCCCGTCTGGACGAGGCGGCCGGTGAGCTGACCTTCCGGGTGCGTGACCGGGGGGCGGGGGTGGACGACAGGGCGCTCGCCCAGATGTCCCAGCGCTTCTGGCGAGCCAGCAAGCAGCGCGGCAGCGGCCTGGGGCTCGCCATCGTGATGGCCATTGCCGAGCGCTTCGCCGGCCGGCTGGATTTTGCCCGACCCGATGGGGCCGGGCTGGAGGCTTGCCTGACCTTTCCGGTCAAGGCGGGCCGTTGAACACCCCGTACCGAACACTCTGTACCGGGGTCGATGACACAACAAGGGGAAACACATGACCAGCAAGAGGATCGCGGGCGGGCTCGGCCTGCTGCTGGGCGTCGGCCTGGCCGCCGGTCAGGCCATGGCACTGGAAGGCGACGCCGAGCGCGGCCAGGCGGCCGCCGGTACCTGTGTGGCCTGCCACCAGGGGGACGGCAGCGGCATGAACGTGCCCGGCGGCGAGTCCTGGCCGCGCCTGGCCGGAATGGACGCCAGCTACATCGCCAAGCAGCTGCACGATTTCAAGGAAGGTCGTCGCCAGAACGCCAGCATGATGCCCTTCGCCAACATGCTCAATGATCAGCAGATCGCCGACGTGGCGGTCTACTACAGCGAGATGCCGGTGACCGGTGCCCAGGGCGGCGACGTCGACGAGTCGCTGCTGGATCGAGGCGAGCAGCTCGCCCTGCGCGGCGACTGGGACCGGTACATCGTCTCCTGCAAGAGCTGCCACGGACCGCGCAACGAGGGTGCCGGCAGCACCTTCCCGGGCATCGCCAGCCAGCATGCCGGCTACATCGAGAATCAGCTTCGCGCCTGGCAGGCCGACGAGCGCAGCAATGACCCGCAGAATCTGATGGGGGCCATTGCCAAGCGTATGAGCGACGAGGACATTCGCGCCGTTTCCGCCTGGCTGGCCAGCCAGTCCGTGGCGTCCGAATAAGGGGAGCAATCATGAACCATTTCAGGACACACCTGGGCAGGACCACCCTGGCCCTGGCCAGCGCCACCCTGGTGGCCGGCGTCAGCCTGGCGGCCAGCGCCGAGTCCCCGCACCCGGCGGTCGAGACGCTGCTGGAAATGGGCTATCCGGCACCTCAGGAAGGCGAGCTGGTGCACATTCCGCCCACCATGGCGGATCTCGAGGCCTCCGACCTGCACCCGGAGACCAAGCAGGTCATCCGTCGCGGCTACGACCTCTTCACCAACACCCAGCAGCTGCGCGGCGAGAACGTCTTCAACGACATGAACTGCTCAAGCTGCCACCTGGGCGAGGGGCGTCAGCCGTTCAGCGCGCCGGTGTGGGCGGCGGCGGTGACCCTGCCCAACTATCGCGGCAAGAACGACCACGTCAACAACCTGGAGGAGCGCATCGCCGGCTGCTTCGCCTACTCCATGAACGGCGTGCCGCCGGAGTACGGTAGCGACGACATGCTGGCGATGACGGCCTATCACCAGTGGCTGGCCAAGGGCGCCCCCGTGTACCCCGATCAGCCGATCTACGGACGCGGCTTCCCCGCGCCGGACCGCCCCGACGAGCTGAGCTACGAGAATGGCGAGGCCCTCTATGTGGAGAACTGCGCGGTCTGCCACAGCGAGGATGGTTCCGGCTACTACGAGAAGGGCGAGTACGTCTTTCCGCCCCCCTGGGGCGACGGCTCCAACAACTGGGGCGCGGGCATCGTGCGGCTGTTCACCGCGGCCGGGTTCATCAAGAACAACATGCCGCTGGGCCAGCCGATGTCGCTCTCCGACCAGGAGGCCTGGGACATCGCCTACTACATGAGCAGCCAGGAGCGCCCCCAGGACCCGCGCTACACCGGCGATGTGGCAGAGACCCTGGAGCGCTTCGGCCCGACCTTCCACCGCCACTCCCTCTACGGTCAGGAGGGTCCGGATGGCCAGGTGCTGGCCGATCATGCCAACTGGGGCGAGAAGGGCGACGAGGTCAAGCCGTGGAACGTCGGCCAGCCGCGCTTCGAGGAGCTGAAAGCCCAGTAGGAGCGCGATTTATCGCGCGATGGCGGCGCGTGCGTCGCGGAGATGAGTGCCCAGTAGGAGCGCAATTTATTGCGCGAATGGCGCCGCCGAGGCGCCATTGCTTGCGTTACCGTATGCCGCCCAGGAGCCCTTCGGTCTCCCTTCGCCGGGCGGAGCCCAGCTCCTACAAGTCAGTGCTCAGCCCGGCTGAGCGCCGGGCCAATCTGCAAAGTGCCAATGAAGCGCCCCGCCCGGTCTTACCGGGCGGGGCGCTTGTCATTCAGGGCTGGCTGCCGGGTCAGGGGGCTTCGCCGCCCATGACCTCGATCATCCTGTCGGCGCTCGGCAGTCCCTGAACGCGGTCGACCCGCTCGCCGTCGCGGTACAGCGTGGAGGGGGTGGCGATCATGCCCAACTCCTCGAACAGCTGATTGTTGGCGTAGACCTGCTCCTCGATCTCGCGGGTCTGGGCGGTGGGTGCGGCCTCTTCGCCGCCGTCGCTGTGAGCGTGCAGCACCGCGGCCGGGTCCTCGGCGGCGAGCAGGGTCGCGGCCTTGGCCGGGCTGTTGGAGGCGAGGATGCCCACCATGATGTGGCGCAACTGGACGTCGCCGGCCTCCACCCAGGGGCGTGCCGCTTGCCAGAACTGCCGGCAGTAGGGGCAGTTGGCGTCGGTGAAGGTATAGATCACTCGCGGCGCGTCCGCGTCGCCATCCTGGATCCAGTGGCTCTGCTCGAGGCGCTCCCACACCTCGGCGTACTGGGCGGCGCGCACGTGCTCGTCAAGGGCGGCGTCGGAGAGGTCGTTGCCCTCGGCATCCACCAGGGTGCCGACGATGGCGTGCTCGCCGTCCGGCGTCAGATAGATGGCTACCTCGCCGCTGGCGTAGCTGGCGGCATAGCCGGTCAGACCGCCAGGGGCCTCGAACTCGGCGTGGATCTCCAGCCCCTGGGCGCTGAGCGCCTGGACCGGCGCGGGCCAGTGCTCTTCGGCCTGGGCCAGGCCCGGGATGGCCACGGCAAGTGCCAGGGCGCCGGCGGGAATCACGGAATGGGGGAGTCGCATGGTCAGGATTTTTCTCATGGTGTCGGGTTCCGAGTGTCGCAGCCTGCCATAACCGGGCAGGCAGCGGGTCAGCGCAGGCGGTCCAGGCCGCGCTGCAGGGTGGCGCGTGACAGTTCGCCGAAGTGGGTGTCCACCAGGCGACCCTCGGCGTTGTAGTAGAGCGTGGTGGGCATGGCCATGGCGCCGGTGGCGTCGCCCAGGGCATTGCGGGCATCGAGCAGCACGTTGTCCAGGGTCAGTGACTCGTGATCGAGGAAACGGTTCACCAGGGCGACGTCCTCGCCCTGGTTGACGAACACGAAGGTGATATCGCGCTCCTCCTGCTGGGCCTGCTCGAATACCGGCATCTCACGGCGGCAGGGCGGGCACCAGGTGGCCCACAGGTTGACGACCATGGGCTGAGGGTCGCGCGCGGCCAGGGCCGGCAGGTCGATGGGCTCGCCCGCGAGGGTGGCCAGGGCGATGTCCGGAATGGGCCGGCTCTGGCTCTCGAGCAGCATCAGCGGGCCGGCGGTGAGCCCCCAGGTAATGGCGCCGGCGAACAGGGCGCCGGCCAGCGCCCTCCGCTGCGGCGGCGCCTTCCACAGGCGCCAGGCGGCGTAGCCAAGGCCCGCCAGCAGGCCGCCCAGCGGGTCGAAGCCGCCATCGCGAATGTCCAGCAGGGAGAGCGGGCCGTCGTAGCTGCCCCAGTAGCGCGCCACGAACAGCAGGCGGGCGCCGACCAGGGCGACCAGCAGCAGGGTGAAGAGGGTGTCGGCGGTGGGTGTCCGGTGGCGTCGCCCGATCAGCGCCCCGGCGAGCAGGGCGATGCCGAAGGCCAGGATGATCAGCAACTGGCCGATGGAAAAGCCCAGCGGTCCGACCGCGATGCTCTGGTTCAGTCCGTACATGGGGTGCTCCGTGTGGATCGAGGTGTCCGGGTGGTGGCAGCGTCGCCGGGAGTGAGGGTGGCAGTCGTGGATTAGCGCGGTATTATCCGGGGTGCCGCAGTGTCTATATGGGGCGTTTTGTCGCAAGGCCCTTCCACCCGCGGGAAAGTAGGATGGCAAGGAGCTTTCTTCTGGCACCACGGAACAAGGAATCCCTCCCATGGCCCATTTCGCACTGCCTTCCCTTCGCTGTGCCCTTGCCGGCATGGCACTCGCACTGGCCAGCCAGAGCGTGCTGGCTCAGCCTCTGTCGATCGAGAACGCCCAGGTGCGAGCCGTGCCGCCGGTCTCCACTACCACGGCAGCCTTCATGGTGATGCATAACCGGGGCGATAGCGATCTGGCGGTGGTCGATGCCCGTTCGCCCGCCGCCGGGGTCACCGAGCTTCACAACCATGTGGACGTGGACGGCGTGATGCAGATGCGCCGCTTGACCGAGATCGGCGTGCCCGCCGGCGGAAGCGTCGAACTGGCCCCGGGCGGCCTGCACCTGATGCTGATCGACCTGGTGGCGCCGCTCCACGAGGGCGATGAGGTCGAAGTCACCCTGGTGCTGGACAGCGGCGAGACCCTCACCCTCTCTGTCCCGGTGCAGCGAATCGGGGTGATGGGCGGCGGCATGCAGGGCCATGGTGGCGGTCACCGGGGGCACTGAGGGCTACGCTGGGCGGGGAGGGCCGCAGTCGATACAATAAGCTCTCGTCCCCTCTCCCTCCAGGCCGGAACCCAGCGATGCACTGCCCCTTTTGCGGTACCCATGACACCAAGGTCACCGACTCGCGGCTGGTCGCCGAGGGTGATCAGGTGCGTCGCCGTCGCCAGTGCGTGTCCTGCGGTGAACGCTTCACCACCTACGAGACCGCCGAGCTGGTGATGCCCCGGGTGATCAAGGGCGACGGCTCCCGTGAATCCTTCGATGAACAGAAGCTTCGCGCCGGCATGCTGCGTGCGCTGGAGAAACGCCCGGTGAGTGCCGAATCCATCGAGGCGGCGGTGCAGCGTATCCGCCAGCGCCTGCGGGCTCGCGGCGAGCGTGAGATCCACGCCCGCGATATCGGCGAGCAGGTCATGCTCGCCCTCAAGCGGCTCGATCAGGTCGCCTATATCCGCTTCGCCTCTGTCTATCGCAGTTTTCAGGATATCGACGAGTTCCGCGCCGAGATCGACCGCCTGGCCCAGGAACCCTCCTTCGGCCCCGACGAGCCGCGAGGCTGAAGGGCCTACCCGACCCCCCAAGGATTCCCATGGCCAAGCAGACCCCTGAAGCCTGGATGGCCCGGGCCCTGGAGCTGGCCCGCCGCGGCCTCTATACCACCGATCCCAACCCCCGCGTCGGCTGTGTTCTGGTCAAGCATCATCGGCTGGTCGGCGAAGGCTGCCATCTGCGTGCCGGAGAGCCCCACGCCGAGGTCCACGCTCTGCGTCAGGCCGGCGAGGCCGCATGCGGCGCCACCGCCTACGTGACCCTTGAGCCCTGCTCCCACCAGGGGCGCACCGGCCCCTGCGCCGTGGCGCTGGTCGAGGCCGGCGTGGCCAGGGTGGTGGTGGCCATGGCCGACCCCAACCCGGCCGTGGCCGGTCGTGGCCTTTCGCTGCTGCGCGAGGCCGGCATCGAGGTAGAGGTCGGCTTGCTGGAGGAGCAGGCCAGGCAGCTCAATCCCGGCTTCATCATGCGCATGGATCATGGCCGCCCCTTCGTGCGGTTGAAGATGGCCATGAGCCTGGACGGACGCACCGCCATGCGCTCCGGCGAGTCCCAGTGGATCACCGGCCCCCAGGCCCGCCGCGAGGTGCAGCGGCTGCGCGCTCGTTCCAGTGCCGTCTTGACCGGCGTCGAGTCGATCATCTTCGACAACTCCCGGCTCACGGTACGGCCGGACCAGGCCGAGCTCGACGGCGTCGAGCTGATCGCCGGTCGCCAGCCCCTGCGGGTGGTGGTGGATACCCACCTGCGGATGCCCGAGGCTGCGGCCTGTCTGATCGAGCCCGGCCGTACCCTGGTGGCCACGGTCGAGGGGCATGAGCCGGAGCGACGCGCGAGACTCGAGACCGCCGGCGCCGAGGTGGTGGCCCTGCCGGCCGACCGCAAGGGTCGCGTCGACCTGCATGCCCTGCTGCGTCACCTGGCCGACGTGGAGCAGGCCAATGAGGTGCTGCTGGAGACCGGCGCCACCCTGGCCGGTGCCATGCTCGACGCGGGGCTGGTGGACGAGATGCAGCTGTTCGTGGCACCGACCCTGCTGGGCGGTGACGCCCGACCGCTGTTCCAGCTCGCCGGCATCGAGACCATGGCCCAGCAGCGGGGGCTCGAGATCCTCGATATCCGCGCCGTGGGCCGCGACTGGCGCATCATTGCCCGGCCCGAGCGCCGCACGATGGGAGAAAAGTAGCGTGCGGCGACCTGCCACGTTACTCTGACGCCGTTTCGAGGCGGGGTGCCGCCTGCGGACGACGCGACTGTCTCCGCCTGCCGACGCCCGCCAGGCTGAATTTCTGGAGATCTCATGGTGAAATCAACTGCCGGTGGTCTGGCTCCCATCGAGGACCTGATCGAGGATATCCGCCAGGGCAAGATGGTCATCCTCATGGACGATGAGGATCGCGAAAACGAGGGCGACCTGATCATGGCCGCCGAGAAGGTGCAGGCCGAGCACATCAACTTCATGGCTCGTCACGGCCGTGGACTGATCTGCCTGCCCATGACCCGTGAGCGCTGCGAGCGTCTCAACCTGCCGCTGATGGTCACCGACAACGGCTCGGGCTTCGCCACCAAGTTTACCGTTTCCATCGAGGCCGCCGAGGGCGTGACCACCGGTATCTCCGCGGCCGACCGTGCGCGCACCGTGCAGGCGGCGGTCACTCGCGATGCCACCGCCGATAGTATCGTCCAGCCGGGACATATCTTTCCGCTGATGGCCGAGCCCGGCGGCGTGCTGCGCCGCGCCGGCCACACCGAGGCCGCCTGCGATCTGTCTGCCCTGGCCGGCCTCGACCCCAGCGGCGTGATCTGCGAGATCATGAACGACGATGGCAGCATGGCGCGCCGCCCGGAGCTCGAGCGCTTCGCCGCCGAGCACGGCCTGAAGATGGGCACCATCGCCGACCTGATTCACTACCGCATCCACAACGAGCAGACCGTGCAGCACGTGGAAGCGACGCCGGTCCAGACCGCCCACGGCGAACTGACCCTGCATGTATTTCGGGACAGCATCCAGGGCGCGCACCACCTGGCGCTGGTCAAGGGGCGACCGAACCCCGATACCCCGACCACGGTGCGTGTGCATCTGGCCGACGCCATGCGCGACCTGCTCTCCCTGCAGAAGGGGGAAAGCGCCCAGTGGAATTCCCACCGGGCCATCGCCGAGGTGGCGCGCGCCGAACGCGGTGTCTTCGTCCTGATCGACGACGGTCGCCCCCGTCAGGACCTGCGCGACTATCTGGACACCTTCCTGGAGCGCCGGCGGGCGCCGCGTACCAGCGACTCAGACGGCGCCGGCAACTACCTGACCATCGGTACCGGCTCCCAGATCCTGCGTCACCTGGGCGTGGGCAAGATGCGCCTGCTCAGTTCGCCCTGGAAGTTCTCGGCCCTCTCCGGTTTCGACCTGGAAGTGGTCGAGCGCCTGAGCCCCGAGGACATCGCTGCCGCTGAGGCTGCGCCCTCAGAGACCCGCGGCGACTGACGCCGACTCCCCGACCATCGAGCGGGCGCGGCCATGGGTTGCGCCCCAGCATCATCAGGAAGGTAGACATGGAACCCATTTCTCAAGTGGAAGGCAGCTTCATCGACGTGGACGGCCGCTACGTCATCGTCGTGGGACGCTTCAATCATCATGTGGTCGACAGCCTGGTGGAAGGCGCCGTCGACAGCCTGGTGCGCCACGGCGTGGCCGGTGAGAACATCGATATCGTCCACGTGCCGGGTGCCTGGGAACTGCCGCTGGCGGTCAAGAAGGTCCTCAGGGTGGCCCGCCCCGATGCGGTGATCGCCCTGGGCGCGGTGATCCGCGGCGGCACGCCCCACTTCGAGTACGTGGCCGGTGGCTGCAACTCGGCGCTGGGCACCCTGCAGCTCGAGTTCGAAACCCCCATCGCCAACGGTGTGCTTACCGTCAACTCCATCGAACAGGCCATCGAGCGCTCCGGCACCAAGGCCGGCAACAAGGGCGCCGAGGCCGCCATGGCGGCCATGGAGATGGTGTCCCTGCTGCGCTGCTTCGGCGATGACGACGGGGGTGAGGAATGAGTGGCGAGCGCGTCAGAGCTCCCTCCAAGTCGCAGCTCGCGCGCCGCGCCGCCAGGGAACTGGCGGTTCAGGGCCTCTATCAGTGGCAGATGACCGGCAAGTCGATCAGCGCGGTGGAGGCGGAGTTCCGCAGTCAGCTGGCCGATGACGACCTCGAGGACCACGAGAACTGGCTCAAGGTCATGGAGATCGCCGACCTGGCGCTGTTCCATGAGCTGCTGCACAACGTGGCCCGCTTCAAGGCCGACCTCGACGCCTCCATCTCGCCGCTGCTCGACCGCAAGCTCGAGGAGCTCGATCCCATCGAGCTCTCCATCCTGCGGCTGGGGGCCTATGAGCTCTCACGGCGGCTGGAGGTGCCTTACCGGGTGGTGATCAATGAAGGCGTCGAGCTGGCCAAGTCCTTCGGCTCCACGGATGGTCACAAGTACGTCAACGGCATTCTCGACAAGTTAGCCGGGCGTCTGCGCTCCGCCGAGGTGGCTGCACGCCGCCGCTGAAGGGGATGTCCCCATGCCCAGTGAATCTCTGCACAGTGAATTCGGGCTGATTGCCCGCTTCTTCACCCCGCCGCCGCCCGGTCCAGACGCCGGCGTAGCGCTGGGGGTCGGAGATGACTGCACGCTGCTGGCCCCCGCGGCGGGGTGGCAGCTGGCGGTGAGCGTCGATACCTCGGTAGCCGGCATCCATTACCCCGAGGATGCGCCCGCAGACGCGATAGGCCACCGCGCCCTGGCGGTCAGCCTGAGTGACCTGGCGGCCATGGGCGCCCGCGCCCGCTGGTGCCTGATGGCGCTGACGCTGGCCGAGGCCGACGAGGTCTGGCTGGAGGACTTCTCGCGTGGCTTTCGCGCCCTCTGCGAGAGCAGCGGTACCGCGCTGGTGGGCGGCGACGTGACTCGCGGGGCCAACGCCATCGGCGTCACGGTGATGGGGGAACTGCTCCCGGGCACTGCCTTGACGCGCCATGGCGGGCGCCAGGGCGATCTCATCGCTGTCACCGGGGCGCTGGGCGGCGGGGCCGGCGGCCTGGCGCTCTGGCAGCAAGGCGAACGCGACCTGAACCATCCGCTGTTGACGCGCTACCTGCGCCCTCAGCCGCGCCTGATGGCCGGCGAGGCGCTGGTGGGTCTGGCAAGCGCTGCCATCGACGTCTCCGATGGCCTGGTGGCCGATCTGGGTCATCTGCTCGAATGCTCCGGCGTCGGCGCTACCCTCGAGCCCGCGTCGTTGCCGCTGGCCGAAGGGCTGCTCGACGCACTGGGTGAAGCGGGGGCCCGCCAGGCGGCCCTCACCGGCGGCGACGACTACGAACTGCTGCTGACCCTCTCGCCCGCTTGCCTCGACGAAGCCAGAACTCGCCTCGCTGTCCTGGGCCTGCCACTCACCGTGATCGGCCGCCTCGAGGCCGACCGCGGCCTGCGTGGGCTGGAGAATCAGGGTGACGGCGGCTGGCAGCACTTCCATGGTCGGTCGTCCCGGGGAGGAAGCCCTTGAAGATGAAAAACGCGCCCGCCAGCGTCTGGCACCGCCCGACTCACTTCCTGGCCTTTGGCCTGGGAAGCGGCGCATCTCCCTGGGCCCCGGGAACCTTCGGTACCCTGGCTGCCATTCCCTTCTACTGGCTGCTCTCCGAACTGCCCCTGGGCTGGTACCTGTCGGTGGTTTTCGTCGCCTTCGTCTGGGGGGTCTGGCTGTGCGAGAAGACCTCCCGGGACCTCGGCGTCCATGACCATTCCGGCATCGTCTGGGACGAGTTCGTAGGCTACTGGATCACCATGGCCGCGGTGCCTTTCTCCTGGGAGGCGGCGCTGTGGGGGTTCGTGCTCTTCCGCATCTTCGATGTCATCAAGCCCTGGCCGATCCGCTGGGCAGACCGCCGGGTGGCGGGAGGCTTCGGCATCATGATCGACGACGTGATGGCGGGCATCTACGCCTGGAGCATCATGCACATCTGGTTCTGGCTACACTGAGCGGCCCGGGATTGTGGCTCGCCCGTCCGGGCGACGCTGAGCAGGGAAGGGGGGACTATGCGCAAGGAACGACTGATCGTCCCGGTGGTGGTGGCGCTGGCCGTGGCCTGGGCGGTGGCGCAGTACCTCGCCTCGGTGCTCTTCGAGCGCGAACTGGCGCGAGCCCTGGTCGACCTGGAGGGCCGCGGCGAGCTGGTGGTGGAGCGCAGCGGGGTAGAGCGCGGCTGGCTGAGCTCCTCCGGGGTCGTGCAGATCTCCCCGGTTCTGGGCGACGGCTGGCGGCTCGAGCTGCCCTACGCCG
>LKMJ01001670.1_pt1 | contig 19870 bp, 18 predicted proteins | sample 643391 | NCBI WGS metagenome assembly LKMJ01 (sample SAMN04112250, study PRJNA286221) | soda lake metagenome | biome: soda lake; feature: Kulunda Steppe; material: water; isolation source: sample PL-Br10 brine of Picturesque Lake | place: Russia: Kulunda steppe | collected 2010-07 | reverse complement strand
TGGCCATCATGTTCATCCCGCGCTGGGACTCCTGCCTGTTCGATGCCCTCCGTGACGCCATATGCGCCGACACAGTACTCACAGACAGAAGCATACTCGCTGACTGAGTTGTAAAGGTGATGATAATCGTGGTCTTCTTGTTCGAGTACCGGGACCCACTGGGTTCCCGCACCATCAAAAATCAGTTCCACATCATCATCGTGTTGGTCACATTCTCGCACCGTTTCAAGTGCGTTAACGAGACGTCCAAGATTGTCGGGTCCTTCCGGCCCAGCCAGAATTACGACTGCTGCTTTCACCATTACAACTGCTCTTTGTACTGGGCGTATTATGCAGTTTCCCTCATTTGTACGAGCAGTGCACAGAAGGGAATATTTTTTAAGTGTTGAAAATGGGAGGGTTATAACGGAGCGTCCTTGAAAGCATACTTCACGGCTTTATTGTACGTTGGGTGGGTGTGCATAACGCCAGTGATATCTTCTACCGGGTCAGTTCCTGACAGGATTGCCACGATGGCTTCATGAATTGTCACCGAGAATTCATATCCAAGGATATGACAGTCAAGGATTACCATCTGTAGCAGCTAAGTCTGTGACAACGCACTGTGTGAGTTTCTTTGCCCCCACCCATTATCGTCTCTGGAATTGTCTTCTTTCCAACGATGTACTCCGTATTCAATTTATGTAATCATATTGGTTACATGACCTCTCGGTCACCAGCCCCCCAACTGAGCATTTCGCTAATGAGGCCCTCAAGAGCGACCCCTTGCTCAGTCAGTTCATACCTCACACGAACTGGGTCATTCTCCAGCACCCGACGGGTAACAAGTCCCTCATCTTCAAGCGTTGAAAGGCTCTCAGAAAGCATTTTCGAGGAGATACCATGGATTCGAGATTTGAGGTCGCTAAAACCCAACTGCTTCTCGACCAGAAGATAATAAATAATCACAGGGTTCCACTTACGACCTATGACCGTCAGTGTATCCTGCAGTGCGGCCTCGGCAGTACTATCACCTTGCTGGAAAATTTGTCCTGTCTCGCCTGCTTGTTCTGTGTGAAACAGCTGATTTGATCTCATCGGTATACACTACGATAACATCGTATATCAACGCATGTCGGCTTTGTACGACATCCTACTATTCGCCCAAAATTTAAATAAGAGATTCTGAGTACAAATCCAACTGCAAGGATACCAACCCCGATTTTGAGCAGGTCCTGTGGGAGCCACCCCAGAATGGCCAGCCCCAATACAGTCGGACAAGGGGCCCTCCAAGGAGCAGTCCAAACCGTCGGCTGCAGCGATTCAATGAAGCGTCTGAGAACTTATTCAGCAACAAGAGGTTGCCACTGAGAATCGGAAAGGTCATAAATACGATAGTTACGACAGGGTAGACAATTATTGCTAGAGCCATCGTCTCAAACATCGAACACCCAAACCCCGCCAGTCAAGCTATTCCTCCAGCCAAGACGACAGTTCCAACAAACAAAACCAGACATAGAGAGAATTCAATTGATAAAGCAATGCTCATGCGGTTATGTTTTGTTGGTCCTCTCGGCAAGGAACGCTCTCGCCTGCTTTCGCCCGCGTTCGAGAAGTTCGTCGATAAATTCAGGACTGCGGTCGGTTTTCGTCGAGCAATGATATCGCTTCCCCATCTGGATGCGATGAATGTCAGGTTGAGTAAACTCTTCAGGTGACAGTTTCCCCTCCTCAATCCATTCGTTTACCTGTTCGACGAAGCGCAGTTCCTGATTAAGCGAGATATTCCCAGACAGTTCATTACGACGGTCCGCAATTTCTTCGAGCGTCGTGGGTTCTCCTGCTAGCTCTTGCGGATTAATCTGGATAATCCAGAGTTCCTCCGGTTTTCGTTCGGGCGGCTGATACAGGAGGTCCTTGATAGGCGGATTTTGTGAGAACAACCCATCCCAGTGGAGATGACCATTGATTTCAACAGCCTCAAAGAGGTTCGGAACAGCAGCAGAGGCCAGCACCGCTTCGACGGTCACTGCCTCATTGACGAACGTTTCAAACACCCCCTCGTTGATATTAACCGTTCCGACCACAAGTTCAGGCGCAGTCCTTCGACAGTATCCGGGAATTTCCTCGAACGCGATGTGTGTTTCCAGAATCTCAGCAATTCGCTCTTTTCCAGCTTCCGGGCCCGGAAACTGATACGGACTTACCTGTGGAACCGGGAACCCAGCGTTCTGAAACTGCTGATAGACCTGTATCCAGTCATTGACAACCCTATCCGTAACTGTTTTTGCAGTCAAATCCTCCCAGATGTCACCAACGAGCGACGCTGCTTTCCGTTCATCGCCTGTGACAAGGCCATACCAGGCAGCCAATGCGTTGAATGCCCCGCCAGAGGTCCCGCTAATCCCAACGAGTTCGTGGTCATCGTTCCAGTTTTCGAATAAATGCTCAAGGACACCGGCGGTAAAAGCTGTGTGGCTCCCACCACCCTGACAAGCAATTGCAATATTAGTTGTCATTTTCTGTAACTAGAATTACTCATAGGTATTTGTATAGCCACCGTCCCAGAGGAGGTCTCCGCCGTTGAGGTGTTTACCATGACGAGAGAACCCAAATGTAAACAGGTTGGCCACCTCCGCAGGAGTCATGAGTTCTTTCGTGCGTGCTTGACCGAGCATAACATCTTCGATGACTTCCGTCTCAGAAATATTTCGTTGTGCTGCAGTATCGGCAATCTGGTCGGCCATCAGTGGCGTAAGGACGTAGCCAACAGAAACCGAAAATCCTCGTAATGTACCGTCACCTTCTGCCGCAATTGCCCGAGTTAGTCCGTTTACCGCGTGTTTGGCTGTTATATACGCTGGTTTGCGTTGCGTGGCATAATGACCATGTATGGAGGACATAGTTCCAATAGCTCCGACACCGTCGTCCGTTGATTTAATGTGTGGAATAGCCTCTTTTGCGATGAGAAACGGTGCGCGGACCATAATATTCTGTAAGAGGTCATACTTATCCATCGGGAACTCCTCGATAGCATCGATGTGTTGCATCCCAGCGATGTTAGCCACGTATCTGAGCGTCCCTCTATTCGCTGCTGACTCGACAGCTTGAGCTATGTCCGAATCATCAGTCAAATCGGCTACTATCGGTTCGAACGACCCACTGGCATCAACAGCAGCTGTAAGGTCCCTAGTCTTTTCTAATCCCTCATCGTCAATATCAGCACCGACAACTGTGAGGCCGTTTGCTGCGAGTGCAACCGATGTTGCTTGCCCAATGCCAGATGCGGCGCCTGTTACCAATGCAACAGTCTCTTCGGTGAACCGACTATCCTCAATGATGAGTAAATCATCCCGACTGAGTTCAGGGGCGGATAATTGTGTGGTATTTGCCATCATTCGTTGTTCACAAAGGAGACTTATAATCATGGCTGACGCAGGGCCTCACTAGCTCTCTCACCAGAGAGTCGGTTACCTCTCCCACAGCTACATTGATGATAATTGAAGAATTTTGCTGGTAAGTATGACACACCAACAGCCGCAATTATGGTAAAGCCCCGACAAAAACGTAGTATCAACGCTAAATCGCTCATTTATAGCTGTCAAAGCTGTAAGCAGGAGTTTCCCTGAACATCCTGATTATAACTGGCCGGTGTATACTCTATCTATGTCGAATAGAAGGTTTACGCGCCGTCAGTACCTAGCTGGTACTGGTTCAGCAGTTACAGTTACTCTCGCTGGTTGTCTCGGTGGGAATAACGATGAGATTGATTTAGCGTATATGCCGATATTCCCTGACTTACAGTGGTTTGTAATGGATGAAGAGGGGTATCTCGATGAGATCGGCGGGGAGATAGATGCACAGGAGTTTTCGGATGGTCCAGCAATTGTTCAGGCCTATGGAAGCGGAGATATCGATATAGCGATGTTCGGTATCCTCCCAGCGATGACTGTCATCGACCGTGGCATTGGAGCGAAAGTAACCGCAGCAAACATCAAAGAGCCGATGGCGATTATGGCAGATTCTGACCTGCGTGAGCTGTGGGACCAATACGGTGGAGAAGCGTTCGAACAATGGGAAGAGGAACATGGCGAGCGGTTCACGTTTGGAACGTTCCCACAGGGCTCAGTACCGGATATGCTGCTTCGATACTGGCTTGATGATGTTCTTGATGAGGACCCAGAATCAGTTGTTGATATTACTGAGCTTGATGGTGCAAACGCAGTCTTTCAGGCGATTGCTGCTGAGGAAGTAAACGGTGCGTCAATAATGGAGCCCGTTCCATCGCGTGCTACAGCCGAAGACCTCGATATACAAACAATGTTTGTTTCCGCGGAAATTATGCCAGGGCAACCTGCAGCGGTGACATTGATGAGTGACGAGATACGTGAGTCGGATATCGCCGTCGAATTCGTAGAGCAACATCAGCGAGCGACCAATTTCATCGAATCAAATCCTGGGGACACTGCAGAAATTATAAACGAACGTATTGGAATGCCTACAGAGCAAGCCCAACAGGCACTTGACGGGGAGTTATCGAATTTCCTCACAGACCCAAGAGGGATAGAGAATGGAACAGAAATATTTGCAGCGCTCGGTCACGAAAGTGGACAGTTAGATGAGCAACACGACCTTGATGATATTTTTGACAACTCCGTGTATGATTCGCTGTAATGAAATAATCAACAACTCGGGGGAAGATTGTGAGTACTGAAATCGAACAGGAGTTATCGACTGGGAGGACGGTAGCCCTTCGTGATTCGGTTTCACTACGGCGTGCTGTGCTGGGTTCATTAGGGGTGGTTAGCTTTGTCTCTATCTGGTGGGTTGCTTCCCTTACACAGCCAGATTTCGTTCTCCCATCACCATTTGCAGTCGTTGAAACCTTTTATAATGAGGCGGCGAGCGGCGAAATGACTGAGGCACTTACCGACAGCATGAAGCACTGGATACCAGGGGCTGTCGTGGGAACGACATTAGGGATTATGACCGGAATTGCACTTGGATGGAGTCGTCTGCTGGATGATATCTGGTCACCGGTGGTCCGACTCCTTCGACCAGTTCCACCGCTTGCAATGATTGGCTTTGCCATCGCCTGGTTTGGTATCAACCATACCGGTGCAGCGTTTATTATCGCCATCGGTGCATTCTGGATAAACTTTTATGCAGCATACGGTGGAGTTGAGGGCGTTTCGGATGATTTACTCGACGTGGCCAGAAGCCTTGGCGTCACAAGCAACCGTGGCCTTGTCCAGGCAGTTGTGCTTCCAGCTGCATTGCCCGAAATTTTGACAGGTATCAGAACCTCGATTGGCCGGAGTTGGATGCTTGTCGTGGCGGCGGAGATTTTTGGTGTATCTGGTATTGGACGGCGAATTATTCGTGCATCGAACAATTTACAGGTCGATGTTGTCATCGCGTATATCCTACTACTGAGTTTAACATTCCTTGTCATTGATATGCTCTTTCGAATTGCCCAGCGGAGGTTACTGAGATGGACATGAAACAAACTGATCCGTCGCGATTGACTATCGAATCGGTCGGGAAGGTGTACGAGAGTCCCCGTGGTTCAGTACAGGCATTACACGATGTTTCACTTCAAATTTCACCAGGTGAATTTATTTCGCTTGTCGGCCCGTCTGGCTGTGGGAAAACGACGCTGTTCCGGATAGTAGCCGGATTAGTCGAGCCGACAACAGGGAGCGTTCTACTCAATGAGACACCAGTCAGTGGACCGGGTGAAAATATGGGTATTGTTTTTCAGGAGTATCATCTTTTTCCATGGCGCACTGTCCGCGGAAACATTGGATTCGGTCTCGAACAACAAGACGTTCCCAAATCAGAGCGAAACAAACGAATCGAGGAACTCATCGACCTGGTAGGACTGGAAGGCTTCGAGGACAGCTATCCGAAAGCGCTATCTGGAGGGATGAAACAACGCGTTGCGCTGGCCCGCGCACTTGCGACAAACCCCTCACTGTTGTTAATGGACGAGCCATTCTCGGCTGTCGATGCCCAGACACGTCGGCGACTACAGGACGAACTGCTGGATATATGGGAGGAGACGGGAACGACAGTCCTGTTCGTCACTCACGATATTGAAGAGGCAATCAGACTTGCCGACCGTGTTGCAGTCATGGCAAAAGACCCTGGCCGTGTTGCCGAAGTCATCGACATAAACCTTGAACGACCACGGACAAGGACTGACCAGGACTTCGGCACCTATTACGAACAGATACTCTCGTTAATTGATACCGAGTATGCTGGGTCAGGGGCGTAACGCTGAAATCAAAAATATCTTGTGTCCCTTTGACATAATTAATCAACTAGATACCCGAACAGGCTTACCGCTCCCCGTTTCGTCAAGGACCTACCAGGCGACTTTCCCTGGTGCAGCAATAGCGGTTTCGAACGGCACTGTACTCAGTCGTCCTGTCGTCTCCACCGTCGCTTGTTGGCAGTCCACATTTGAACCAATGCTTGTGTCTCGGTCGAAAATAGTATTTCGACGTTTCATATTTCGGTTGCAAAGCTGTTGTAGTTGTCCCTGACTCTCTCAATGGTATCACTACGCTCTCGGAGGGGTCCCTCTGGTATCACCATCTCAAACGAGAGTGCAAGTGCCAGTTCAAGCCTCTCGTAGGTAATGTTCGGAAGCTAACCACCATACCAGTCGAAAAAAGCATGGAGTGACTCGATTTCCTACTTATATCTGGTGTGTGATGGGATACAGTTCAGTCTTGGTAATATGGCAAAACGATGGTGAAAGTGCTGTGTCACGGAGTTTTCCAGATTGACTGTGTGATTACAGTTTCAGTACCGTCGGTACAGAGGTATGAGCAAGCCAATGAATGCCCCATACAGAACATGTCCAATCAGACTCCACGGTTGAATATCCGGCACTGGCGGCTCCATTGGAGTGGTGATTCCGACCCAGAGCGGCATGACAAACGTGGCAAGAACGAGCCACAATAAGACACCATAGGCTATTCCTGTTGTGAGTCCACGCGAGAGTGTTGTACCGAGAGACGGGAGAATGGTTACCACCAGACCATATAATAATCCGAGCACAGTACCGTGAGAAATATGGATTGCCCAGCCAAGCATTACAGCTTCAGTCTGGGATATTTCCGTCAATCCGTACATTCCCGGGATGGCAGTCAATAGGACGTCGCCCAGCGTCAAGCTCATAACGATTCCAAATGCTATACTGCCGAGTATTGCTGGAATGACGAGGCTCATGAGGCTCAGTTCGAGTCGACCTCCAGCACTCATAGTTCCGCCAATCGAATCTGTCATGACTGACCTCCTCCGGCAATCAGTTGGGATTCTGTTGACGGGTTATGGTCGTATGTGAACATATTGAGTGAGTTACGTAACTTGCTGGCAGTGGAAAGCAATTCGTGTGTGTTCTCCGCCGCTGAGGTCAACTTTCTCTGCTGTTCGCTTGCCGTCTCGGAGATATGCTGTGTCTTCTCCGCGGTCGTTTCACTGAACTGAGTGAGTTCATCGACAGTGGCGGTGACGTCGTTGAGTGATGTTGCCTGCTGGTCCATTGCCATCGTGATTTGCTGCACGCCATCATCAACCTCTGCAACCTGCGTATCGATATCAGTGAGCACGTCACCGACCCGTTCGACAGTGCTTACTCCAGAAGTAACTTCGGACTGGATGGTTCGCATATCCGTAGCACTTGCTTCGGTCAGTTGTCGTATCTGTTCTATCATCTCGCCAACTTCGCCAGCAGAGGTCCGAGTTTCCTCTGCCAGCGTTTTGACTTCGTCAGCGACGACATCGAACCCATCTGTCGCACCTCCATTGCCACCGGCACGTGCAGCCTCAATGGAAGCATTAAGTGCAAGCATATTCGTTTGCTCAGCAATTTCGGAAATTGTCGTTACAATCTGGGCCATTTCGTCCATCCGGGATTCTAGTGCAGTAATCGTCTCGACCGCTGACTCGGACCGTTCTTCGATACGGTGCAGTTCCTCGACCGCCGCAATGGCACTCTCACGACCATCTTCACTAAGTGTGGCGGCCCGTTTGGAAGAGCTTGCAAGTTCATCGGTGGAAGCAGCCACCTCCTCAATATTAGCAGACATGCTTTCCAGTTCGCCAGCGGTTCGATTGAGTTGCTGACTCTGTTTCTGTGCATCGGCCGCAATTTCGTCCATGGACTGACTAGCCTTTTTGCCGGTTTTTACGGCGATATCGATGTTTTCCGTTGATTCTTCCCCAGCTCGAAGAACATCTTCAGTAAACGATCCTACATTACCGACAACTGTTTGAAACTCGTCCATCATATCGTTGAAGCTGTTCGCAATACGTTTGAGTGATTCAGGGTCATTTTCTTCCACGGACAATCTAGCAGTCAAATCACCGCTCGCTGACTGGGCCATCGTATCCGCAAAAGTGATAGTTCGTTGTTCGAGTGTCGCGGCGAGTTTATCACTTTCCTGCCTTGCTTGTTCGGCCTGCTCACGATGAGTTTCACTCTCTTCACGGGCAGCAATCGCCTTTTTCCGCTGGTTTTCAGCCTCCTCAATTCGCCTTTTGATAGTTTCCTGCATCGAGTTGACAGACTGATATAGCGACCCCAGTTCGTCCTCTGCTTCGGTTTCAATGCCGCTATCCAGTTGTCCCGACTCGATTGCAGCGGTGTGTGCAGAAAGTTCCTCAATGTGTTTGACGGTCGGGCGTACGAGGATTACCGCAACAGTCCCCATACCTAGTATGGCAGTCGCAATCATCAGTGCAAGATTCTGAGCGACGATACCATGATTCTCCGAGGGGATGTGCTCAGCCGTATCGAGAAACGCCAAATAGCCAATAACAAGCATTGCAAGGGTAACGACACCGAAGCTAAGCGTGAACTTGGCGAGACGATGCTGCCTGACACTCGCCCCAATCATGAATATACCTCCCAAAGACAATTCCCCACACTCCCTGGTCCTAAGCCGTGAGAACAGATTTTCTCGAGTGAACTCTTTCGTCCCGAATTGTAACTCTCTGAGGGATGGTTAGTGCCAACCAATAACGTCCCTTTGCTGTGTTGCTCGGCAATATCCATATCTACTGTTACTCGAATACTCAATAAGTATACTAATCGGGAATGAAACTGATATGCACTAACGCATAAAATATAAATATACAAATTCAATATCGTTCTTGAGTCCACAACAAAGTACATTGAATATGGCGACTCAATGAAATATGATAGACAAAAGAATATTTCTGAGAGACTCAATCTCTACTCGAGATGTTCTATCAACTCAACCCGAACGCCTGCGGGGTCCAGAAAGAACGCAATTTTTAGATTACCAAATGTAGCAGGGCTCATCAAAAACTCGACTCTATCAGCTGCCAGCGCTCTGTACGCCTTCTCAACGTCGTCCACCACAAAGCCGTAGTGAAGAAAGCCTACTGGAATATTCTCAACGTATCCAGCGGCCTCGTAGGGAGCACGGTCGAACAAATAAACCCGTTTGTCTGCGACCTCCAGGGCAACGTGATATACTGCAGTCGGGCCAGAGCCATTATCGGCAGAGCCCCGTTCGAGGAGTGTCGCATCGAAATGCTCCTTATAAAAATTCATGCTCTCGTCGATATCGTTAACCTTGATTGCTACGTGAAAGAATGACTGCGGATCCATACCACGTGTTCGAAGTCATGTCTCAAAAAGGTGTGCCGAGAGTGATATCCAGCCAAGCTCAGATACAAATGTTGCTATGGAGAAGACAGTTCCTGAAGGGCCTTCCGTCGCTGCCAGAGATATACGATACCAACGACAATAGAGAGAAACCAGATGATGCCACCGACGACATAGAGCCAGCGATAGGCTGGCCAATCGACATATTCGATGACAATTTCGGTATCCAGATAAATTGCGACTGGGAGCGAGCCCGTCAGTATCAGAATCGCTATCCCCCCGATTGTATCTGGAATCATCTCCAACCCTGCGATGAGTAGTATCCAACCCACGACAGAGGCTCCAATAACCCCCTGCCACTTCCGCGAGGGTGTTCCTGTTTGATAGGAGGGTTCGTGGTGTCCCATCGGTTCAGTCCCCTGACTAACGGAGTGCTCACGTGGCTGGTTTGCATCAGAGTACTGCCCATGGTGCTGTTCATCAGAATACTGCTCATGATGGTATGAGTCGCCAAACTCACCAGACGAGGCTTCCTGATATGTTGCTGCCTCGGTGTGCTCACCTTCCTGTGTTTCCTCAGCAAGAGCGAGGAAATCGAGATATTCAGCGGCGAGGTCGGCGGCCTCATGTTCATCTAAGAGTGCAATGAGGTCATCGCCGTTGATAAGTTTCACATTCAGTCGGTCTGCTAATTCCCGTGCCTGCTGCGTAAACTCGTTCGTCGTTACGACGACCACCTTATCGACACCATCATACTGGTTTTTCAAACTGGCATACTGCTGAATATCCGGTGACCCAACAGTCGTATTTGGTCCGTATCGCTTTGCCTGGATGAGCGTGAGTTGGTCGTATGGAAGGGACTTCCGTGCGATGACGTCGACACCCTGGTCCGCCGATTCCGTCGAAACCTCCGTCTTCCAGCCCATCCGTTCCCACAGGTCACCCACGAAGAATTCGAACTCGTAGGCGTCCATCTGTTGCAACGCTGCTTTCAACTGCTCGGGCGTTTCCAGCTGCTGTCCCTCAGCCGGAAAGCGACTCATATCAATGTCAGGTCGTTGCTGTCTTTCCTCACGTGCTTTTCCTGGTTCAACCGGATTCGAGTCCTTATCATCGGTGGAGTCGCTCCTGAGTTTACGAAAATATCGGTAGATTTCTCGGTAAAGCATATACCGAAAAAGCCGTTTCATATTCGTTCGTTTGGCTGCCAGTTAGTTAGCTATTCTGGATGAGAAATAAAACAGTTCTAAACCCAATGAATTGATGCTATTGCGAATTCAGTCGCGCTTTTCGTAATCGGAAACATCTACCGGTGAAAATTCCTACTTCCTAACTCTACTTAACCGTATTGAGCATAGTTATTAAGGTAGTTTAGCACGGACTTGTTGAGAGTGAAGAAAAGCATAAGGTACACTAGGAGTATCCCTGGGATCTCTTGGTTGGAGTAGAGAGCGCAAATCACCGTAATAACGCAGTAGGTCAATCAAAACCAAAACGAAAATGAAAGTACATGAATTAATTGTTGAATTTTTGCTCGCTGAAGATGTGAATACCGTCTATTCCCTGATGTCTGAAGATATCATGGGTATAACATCGACGATTAGAGAGGATACCGACGTTGAAATAGAGGTTGTGGAGTGCCGACACGAACAGGGAGCCATTGCCATGGCTGACGGACACAACAGAGCGACCGGCGACCTGGGTGTTGCGGTGGTCGGACGAGGACCAGCGATTGGGCAGGCTGGAACCGGTTTGGCTACCGCCCGGAATAGAGGCTCATCCGTCCTCGTTATCACCTCTGACTCCCCACAATCGACGACCAGAGATGTCAAAAACTTCGATCAACGAGCGTTTCTCAAGGCAACCTGTGCTGGTGTCGAATCCGTCCGGGACCCCGAAGCGCTCGTCCCTACGTTTGTCGACGTTTTTCGTCGTCTCCGATACGAGGACGGACCAATCGCCGTACAAATTCCATGGGATGTAATTGATGGAGAGGCGAAAGGAGTCGATTCGTGGGAGTCCAGCGGTATCGGGAGTGAAAGAACTACCGGCGATAGAACTCGAGTCGAACCTGACCACGATGCTGTCGACAAGATGGTTGAGATGTATCTAGACTCCGATGCAACTATCCCCCCGGTTATAGTAACCGGAGAGGGTGCCATCGAAGCAAATGCTGCGGATGCAATCCAGATGCTCGCAGAACGAACCAACGCAATGCTGGCGACCACGTTACAGGCGCAAGGATGTTTCGCCGACCATCCATACGGCGTTGGTTTCGTCGGAACATTCGGAACAACTCTTGCAAACCAGATCCTCAGTGAGGCTGACTTCGTCCTCGCGGTCGGATGTAGTCTCAACGAACACACGACTGACCAGGGACGCCTTCTCGACGAATCGACAGTTGTACACATCGATAGTAACCCAGTCAAGATTGGCGCAGAGACGCAGGTTGACCTCGGTATTGTCGGAGATGCTCGAACAACAGTCGAAGCAATCAATCAAAAACTCGAGGAGGCAGATATTGACTTCTCGGGTAAGTTTTGGACCGATAGCTGGAAACGTCGTATCGCGGATAGCTCACCATTTGATGAGCGAGAATTCGACGTGCAACCGGACCGCATCGATCCGAGAGACCTCATCCGAACCCTCGACCCGCTGTTGCCTGAAAACAGATTGGTTGTGACTGATGGTGGGCATTTCATTAACTGGGTTCTCGATGGAATAACGATACCTACTGCTGGTGATTACATCTGGACGATTGATTTTGGTGCCATCGGAATTGGTGTGCCGATTGGTTTTGGTGCCGCCAACGCAGAAACGGACCGACAGACAGTACTGTTCACCGGCGATGCTGGCTTTATGATGTCCCAACCGGAGATGGATACCGCTGTTCGGCAGGAAATTCCAATTATCATTGTGGCGATGAACGACGACGCATTAGGTTCCGAGTATCAACAACTTGCCGGCCGAGATATGTACACAGAAGCAGCCGTGGTAGAGTCCCCTGACTTTGCGGATCTCGCAAATGGCTTCGGTGCTGAAGGACACACCATCAGAGCAGTCGAAGATATAGAGACAATTGAAGAACGCCTGCGAAATCCACCTAACCACCCGATAGTACTGGATTGTAAAGTGGACCGAGATGTCCGACACCGGTTTTACGATACCGTTCACGAATTCTAAAATTACTCATTCCCAAAATTTGGTATAGTCCCGGTTTTCACGCTTCTGGAGTGTGAAAGCGCAACAAGCGAATACCGTGGGAGTTGCGGGAAATCGACACGAAAGGCTCGCTTTGCAGGGCCATGGAGAGAGACCGTCAAATCAGAATACAACGGACTAGGTAATCCTGGACTGTACGTTTTCTATTCCGATTTGCAGGATGGTCTAACCAACAGTATCCAGTAACTTTTTCGTGTGTTGGTTAAGGTGGGGCGATCACATCAGCGAGTTCGAACAAACAAACGTCATCTCGCTTTTCAGCGTCGTGTTTAATATCTTCAGTATATCCAGAACGGCTAAACAAGACATACAGCGGTTCCCCATTCGAAGGTTCTTTTGACCACCGTACCTCCGTAGTAGTCCGTTCCAAGTCAGACAAGACGCCTTCACTGACGGGCTGGGAAGTGAACTTACACTCTCCAGCGACGAGTCCTTCATCAGTCAGGCCGAGAATATCCAGTTCGTGTTCTTTGAACCACCACTGCCCGATGTCACGGAATCGTCGGTCGATGAGGCTTGGAACCGCACCCTGACAGAGCCGTTCAAACAGCGGACTCACGTAATCCGCAAGTTCGGGCACAACAAGCTCTTCATATGCCTCATCGCCGAGCAAGCGAAGCTGGTCTTGATTCCCGTAGACGAATCGAAACCAGAACCGAAACAGCGGGGCAGCAATCCGATATCGCCCACGTTTCGACGAGGTTGGTGATTCGGTCACGGGGATATGTCGTTCTACGAGGCGAAGCCGACGTAGCTTCTGAAGATATGTGCTAAGCGAGGCCGAATCGACGCCAGCCATCCCAGCAATTTCGTTTGGCGTGCGCCGACCGTGGGCAAGAGCGCGAAGGATACTGAAATACGTATTCGGCTGACGAAGTTCTGTCCGGAGCAAAAATTCTGGCTCTGAGTACAGGAGTCCGCGTTCGGACAGAATTGATTCCTGAACATTTTCACCCAGTTCCCGCTCCGGGTCGATGGTCTGGAGGTAATACGGTGTCCCACCGTATATTGACCATGCGGTAATGGCAGTTTCAGAGTCGTACATCGGGAAGAACTGATATGCATCACTGACGGAGAGGGGTTTCAGGTCAATCGTTGCAGTCCGCCGTCCATACAATGGCGCACTTCCAGAGAGAACTTTGTCCTCCATGATGCTAATTGAAGAGCCAACAAGAACGAGCGTCATATCAGTTTCCTGTAACTCCATGTCCCAGACTCGTTGGATTCGGGATGGAAGGGAGTTGTCTTCTTCGATAAGAAATGGAAATTCGTCAATGACGACGACGGCGTCTTCCTCGCCAAGTGCACCGACGAGCGCCTCCCAGTCTCGTCGAACGTTTCGTAGCGACGGAAACTGTGCGGTTGCTGTGTCCACAAACTGTTCAAGTTGGTTCTGAGCGGTGGACTCTACTGCCTGATAATAGACTGCATCATCTAGATCAGCGATAGATTGACGGACCAACTCGCTCTTTCCAAGACGGCGTCTTCCGTAAAGCACAACGAAGGCTGCCCCTTCCGACTCATAGCAGTCTGCGAGTTGCTCAAGTTCGGCTTCTCGGTTAACGAATTGCTCCATACTCACACATGGCAGGTCATATAGATAGAATTTACGATTATGGAAATCGTAATTATGGAAATTGCTATTTCTTTAATCTCCGAGAACTGGACTCAAAATTCAGCACAATGATGTGGAAACCCCCAACATGGTAAATAAAAGTCGTGAGGTGAATCTAATACAGCAGTCATAATCTGTAACATTCTACCCGCCATACGAAGCAGAGTCCTCTGCTCGTCGAAAAAAGGATGGCGTATTCTGGCCTGAAAGGTCTTCACGATAGATTTCTCCCGCCACAAGCACAAAAAAGCCGCAAGCAACGAAGTGACGGTGAACCGTTAGTCGTCCGTCGCTGCGATGCTACTCGTCAGTGAAGGAAGCGATTCTTCTTCGTCTTCTTCCTCCTCTTCTGCATCGGTTCCACCAGCAGCACGGTTGTACTCTGCATCAAGGACTGTGACGAATTCGAAGTCAGCATCCTCGATTTCCTCCTCAAGGTCGTTGTCTTCTTCCTCGTCCTCATCGTCGAAGTCATTCTCATCATCTTCCTCGTCCTCATCGTTAAGATCGTTCTCATCATCTTCTTCGTCGTCGGCCACACCGTTCTCATCGTTTTCGTCATCAACATCATTGTCATCATCCGCGATATCGTTCTCGTCTTCCTCGTCATCTGTCTCATCAGGATCGAGGTAGCCAAGAGCGAATCCGCTGTAAACGGAGCCAGCCGCCAGTGAGATTTGGGCCTCCTGCATACCCTCCTCATCCTCATCGTCAAGGTCGTTCTCGTCATCTTCCTCGTCGTCGGTCACATCGTTGTCGTCGTTGTCGTCAACTTCATTGTCGTTTTCGTCGTCAACGTCATTTTCATCGTCGTTATCATCGTTGTCGTCGTCAACGTCATTTTCATCGTCGTTCTCTTCTTCGTCTTCATCCTCAACGCCATTTTCTTCATCGTCCAATTCTTCGTCGACGATCGTTACTTCGAGCGTATCGGCATCTGGGACCGCGTGGAATATCCGAATTCGAGACCGTCCTTGCTCCTCTTCATCATCCACCCCATTGTCATTATCGTCGAAATCGTCGTCGTTATCATCGTCGACATCGTTTTCATCATCATTTTCGTCGTCGGCATCGTTTTCGTCATTGTCGTCTTCATCATCAGTCACGTCGTTCTCGTCGTCATCCTCGATGCCGTTTTCTTCGTCTGTTCCTGGGGGAGTGAGATCGTCCTCGAGTAGTTCAACTCTGAATGCTTGGTCTTGCTCGTCATCGAGGTCGTTCTCGTCGTCTTCGTCTACATCATTTTCGTCATCAACATCGTTGTCATCATCTACCTCGTTGTCATCGTCGTCCACATCGTTTTCATCATCATTTTCGTCGTCATTGTCATTCTCATCGTTGACATCATTTTCGTCGTTTTCATCATCATCGAAGTCATTCTCCTCATCGTCGACCTCTGTCTCGCGGAATGCGAGCGTCTGGTCTCCCGCGTCGATGTCTATGTACTCGTATTCACCAAATGATAATTCGGCGAGCGGTCCATCATTAGCACCGTTTTCATTGTCGGCATCAGCACCGTTTTCATCATCGTCGTCATCAAAGTTGTTTGCGTCCTCAGGTTCGCCGTTCTCGATGTCTTCTAGGTCATCAACCTGAGCGAGTTCACCGTAGGCAACTGCGGTGTAGGTGGTCTGTTCCTCTAATTCCACCTCTTGGTCGAAAACGACCTGCTCCCCATTGCCAGCAGCGATCTGCTGGAGAGTACTGAGTCCCCCTCCCGCGACTATTCGAACTCGGTACGAACCTGGTTCCACCTCCTCATAATTACTGACTTCCCGAAATTCAACTCCCTCGACAGCGGGCTCCTCGTCATCGAGGTCGTTGTCGTCATCTTCGTCTACATCATTGCCATTATCGTCGTCGACATCGTTTTCATCATCATTTTCGTCGTCATCGTCGTTTACATCATTCTCATCATCGAAGCCGTTATCATCTTCATTGTCATCTTCAAGGTCATTTTCATCTTCCTCGTCGTCGGTGACGCCGTTATCGTCGTCTGCATCATCGTCGACCTCGGTGAGATACACATCTACTGCGGGGGCGTCCGGAGATGCGTGAACCACTCGGATTGCTGTAGGGAACTGCCCACCCTGCCCGTTTTCTCGATTATCCTGGGCCAGCGTCCCCGTTGCAAAGGCTGTACCACCAATACTTGCGACTCCGACTGCACTTGCTCCTTGCATCAGTCTTCGTCGTGTGATGTTAGTTTCAACCACGAAGGGTGAAATGGACCCTAAGGACTTTGTTAAACACAACTCAAAAGAATCTGTCTGCGAGTTGTGTAAGCATATAAACAGTCCGGTACTTTCATTCGAAGCGTAACCTCAACCTGTACTTTTTGGTCACAAAATACATTTTTTTGATAAGAGATTCGTTGCTGATGAGTGTTTCTCTAAATTGAAGCCATTAGAACAACCTGACCTTATCGCGAAGATGCCAAAAGTAAGTAATGTATTTGGAATTTGTGAATCGCTACACTAGAACCAATTTAGAAATTCATATTGATTAGTTATTCTACAGAGCTGAGAGATAAATTGGACATTGGCACTCATAAGAAAAGAAGAAACAAAAACTCAGGAATGTTCCAAAAAGGTCTCTGCCACATGTGAAGAAAGGTTGTCAGTAGTCTATTCACTATCTGCAACCACCGAATCAGCAGATACAGCTCGAATCGTTTCGTGAATGCCTAGAACAAGCGCCGGTACGACAATCATAAACAGATGTTCCTCAATTGGGATACCAAAAAGATCGTATCCCGTCCGCATCGTAATTTCGAAGACTCCTACCTCCAACGTGTACCAGTCCCATACGTATGCGATAGGATAAACTGCAGCAATCGTATAGGCTGCACGACGTAGCGCGCCAGCATAGTACAGGAGACTAAATGCAATTGCACCAAAGAGAATCTCCGTTGCAAGATAGGTATACGGTCCCAATATCGTGATATCCGGGAGTGCACTGGCGGAAAGTGGTCGGAACCAAACAGCCACAAACAGAACAGCCAAAAAGAGGTATGCTCCACGAATCAACAACATCGTTGCTATCTTCGGTTCAGCTCGAATTGCAATCAACACGATCGTTGCAAATACAAGTCCGGCAAGTGGGGAAGATGGTGGAAAATAACCCCCAATCGTACCCCAGAGTACACCCAAAAGACCGAGAAACATGAGTGCGCCAGCTATCCGACGTGCCGGCCACCGTCCGAACAGCACGGAGACAGTGCGTTTGTCAATAGAACGGTCGTAGTCGTAATCCTGCTCGTCATCGATTATCTTGACACCGGCTATGGTTACCAGAAAAATCAGGGCAAATCCGAGTACTGTTGGCGTGAGAGTCGTTGTCTGGACGTAGAAACCGCCGAGAATTGCAAGGGCAATTCCGGTTGGATAGCCGAGGGTCGTTGTGACTGGGTTCGTATCTAACTGTGGCGCGTGAAAATATCCGATGAACCAAGTGGGGAGTGTGATGAGTGCCGCTCCTGGCCCGACAATCACCCCGAGCAAGAAGGTACAGACAGCGAAGCCAAAAGTTGCGCCAGCGAGTGCGAAACGACAGCCGCGAATCGACATCGGGTGGTCATCATCTTCTCCTCGCTGATAGAAGTCAACATAGCCATCTTTGACGTGGGCAGTATAAACGGCAAAAAACATCGCGGACATGTGTAGTGCGCCAACAGTAATGGTGAACTCGCTCGCGACAGCAGCACCGAACCAGGAAGTAGCAAGCGGTGGCAGCATAAACACAGGGTGGACTTGCGAAAGTAATGCCCTGATATCGGCCTCTATACCGCTTTTATGTCGCGCAATAGCCATGATTGTGTGAATGAGTGACAGTGGTAATCACTCACAGTAAATAAACAAACGGTGACTATTCTTGGTAACATTCAGATACCCGACTGTCCATGTGTAGTTAGACTGTAAGAGCCAGCCGTCAGCAGTTTCTACTCGGCAGTAGTGTGAATTAATTATAAATGACAGGTATCAGAATCCTATACCAATGAAAATGCCAACGCAAAGAGTTCATGAACCGGAGACTACCGATTGTCCCGCACCTGCACGTCGAAGGTCATACCAGCCTTTCGAAGTCGTTCGACTAACGGCTGACCGATACCCGATGCAGGGGTCAAAATACCACCTGAGAGCGGTGATTCACACTCATTGCGAACGAGACACATAGCGGCTTCGCCTAACATGATGGCCGTTGCACCATAACCGGGGTCTCGGTCAGCACCCACCTTGCCCTCGATGACGAATGGTCCATCTGCGGCGATGCCGCTACCGAGAAGCCCTATCGTAAAGTACCCATTTTCTATCTGCTTCCGAGTGGGGCCCTCTCCGGGGTCAGGAAAGACAAATCGAGACAGTGTCTCCCTCGTCGGACCGAACTGCATCCCGGCAGTGGCTGCGGCCACCCCGATAGAGACTCCACCAGCACCCATTAATCCAAACATACCGTTACCGGTGGCGACGACTTCCGAACAGGTGAATTCCCGGCTATATGGGTAGCCCAAAAGGGCATTTGTCCGACGAATGACTCGCTCGTTGATAATTGCCATGGGCGACGGAGCGGTCCAGGCGCCTCTGAGCCGATCGAATCGAGGCCCACTCTGTGCGCCTGAATCAATCCCATCACGCTCTTCATTCGGTGCCAGCGAATACGGGTTCGAGAGTGTTTCCTTTGCAAGCGGGTCAGTAGACACTTTGCGAAACAGTTCGACCATGCTGGCCATTGTCCCACCACTGACGCCTCCACGACCGTCTTCGAGATAGATGTTGACCATCCTGCATGGAGAACCAGTCATCTCAACCGCATGGGTCTGAACAAGTTGCGTTCCCAAGTCAGCTGGAATGGAATCAAAGCCACAGCTATGCACAATACGGGTGTTTGACTCAACAGCCCGCTCGTGGAACCTGTCAATCATCTCCCGCACCCAGGTGATTTCACCGGTCAAATCACAGTAATCAGTTCCCGCATCGATACACGCTTCAACCAGCGGTGTCCCGTATTTTGTATACGGGCCGACCGTCGAGCAGATGACACTGGTATCCTGAGCGATATCGAGAAGTGTCTCGGGTTTGGTCGCATCACCGAGAACGATTGAAAGAGTATCCCAGTGTGAATTTTCTGAGAGCAGCTTCGAACGGGTTTTTTCAAGTTTCTGTTCATTGCGCCCGCCGAGGGCAAGTGAGATGTCACCCGGGTCGTAGTGGTCCGTCAGATGCTCGGCCACGAGTCGACCTGCGACACCTGTTGCTCCCCAGATAACAAGGTCGTACGCTCGGTTTGAATTGGACATTTTATTGGTATTGCTAAGTGGTGGAGACCTTCAATAGTTTGGGTCTCCTGACAAATTTTCAGGAAAGGCTCAATTTGGTTCGTGCAGTACGAAGCGATTGCGTAACCTC
>LKMJ01001669.1_pt1 | contig 19888 bp, 43 predicted proteins | sample 643391 | NCBI WGS metagenome assembly LKMJ01 (sample SAMN04112250, study PRJNA286221) | soda lake metagenome | biome: soda lake; feature: Kulunda Steppe; material: water; isolation source: sample PL-Br10 brine of Picturesque Lake | place: Russia: Kulunda steppe | collected 2010-07 | reverse complement strand
TTTTTATTTTGGATTTTTGGTTTAAATTTTTCTGAAAATTTTTATTTTGGATTGGAAAAATTTATTTTGGATTTTTGGTTTAAATTTTTCTGAAAATTTTTATTTTGGATTGCATATTTTTACATTTTCGTTCGGGGTATCACCCCCCTAAAATTTAACACCCTTTTAACACTAAGGGGGGATACCCAGTATAAGGGGGGGTCTATACAAAATTTTAACCACCCCACCAAGACATTAACAAAATTTTAACATTGCCCTACCCTCATACAATTTTTTATTTACACCTACAAATATTTAACATAGTTTTAACCTTTCAAACATTAACATAGTTTTATCATTTCATTAACATTAATAACTGAACTATCTTTGTATATTTGCACCGAACAATAAAAACAAATATTATGTTATTAGAAAATGTAAATGCCTTAGAAAACTTATTAATTAACACGCCTCCTATGGGTACGTTCTCCGTTGAAATGAACAATACCGAAAGCTTGATTAAGAAACTATCTAAACGTGCCTTAAAAAGCGTCATGTTTAGCGATGGCAAGCCTTTTGATACTAGTCAATTGCTTAGTTTTACTACTACTACTTGTATCGCACCTAAAGACTATGTAACAACTATAAATAGGTTACTTAAAAAAGCGGGTAAAGAACCTAATTTTAAAAGTGAATCCACTTGGTTTAGTCACGTATCTGATTTTGTTGTTAAACACAAAACTGAAGAAACTACTTATATGCGAATAGTGAGAAAAGAAAATAGCAAAGTAAAAAGTGAAATTTACTACAAAGGTGAACAAATCGAATTAAGTGATTTATTTCCTTTATTTCAAAATTCTAAATTACCTAGCTACAAAAAAGAAAATTTCAAAAATACCAAGCAGGCAAAGGCAGGTTTAGAAATAGAGGTCGATTTTAAAGTTTTTAAACTAACTAATATTATTAAGTTGAAAATGAATAGAAATGTTTATACTTTTTAGTCATCAGCCAAATAATTCAAAAGCCTTGAAATTTTCAAGGCTTTTTTTATATATAATCTTTAATTCTGAAATCTAAATGATACCTTATTTTTGCAGTTAAACTTATTTTGGTATGTTGATATATAAATTAAAATAAGTTGGCTTAAAACGGCTAATTTGACTATTTTAAATTAATTAATTTTTTTATCATTTCGTTAACAATATTAACCAAGTTAGTTTCTTATATTTGCATTGTCAAACAAATTAAAATAAACACTATGGAAACTATTAAGTATTTAGAATTAAAGAAAAACAAAACCGATTTTCCAAGAGAAAAAATAACCTGTTCAAAGGTCGCTTCAAAGTTTATTAGAGGCTTTTATAACGAAGATATTAGCATATTTGAAAGTTTCTTTATCCTATTATTGGATAATTCAAACCATACCATTGGCTATGCAAAAATAAGTCAAGGAGGGATAACTGGGACTGTTGTTGATGTTAGAATTGTGGCAAAATATGCGATAGATAGTCTAGCCACTTCAATTATTTTGGCTCATAACCACCCAAGCGGAACTTTAAAACCAAGCAGGGCCGATATTGCAATAACCGAAAAATTAAAAAAAGCATTGCAATTATTGGATGTTAAAGTACTAGAGCATATAATATTGACCGAAAATTCTTATTATTCATTTATGGATAATGGCGATATGTAAAATAAATTAATTTGTTTTTTGTTCAAACCTTGCAATATAATTGCAAGGTTTTTTTTTTGTTTATAATTCTTCATTGTAGCATCAAATTAAACCTTATAATGGCTTTTAATCTTATTTTGATATGTAGATGTACGATTTAAAATAAGATAGTTTAAAACGTCTAATTTGACCATTTTAAATTAATTTGTTTTTTATTCAAACCTTGCATTATATTGCAATGTTTTTTTTGCATACAATTCTTCATTGTGGCATCAAATTAAACCCTATATTGGCTTTTAATCTTATTTTGATATATTGATATATAATTTAAAATAAGATAGTTTAAAACGTCTAATTTGACCATTTTAAATTAATTTATTTATTTATAATTTCATTAACACTAATAACTGAACTATGTTTGTATATTTGCAATGAACAATAAAACAAAAAAGATATGCAATTTATTTCATTTGAAACCGAAGCTAGACAAATTATTGAAAATCTTTGCGGAGATACCCCAAAGCTAATTAAGACCTTCAAAAATATGGGTTTTGATGTTACCATAGCTAGAAGAGGTATTGTCAGAAACTTTATTTTAAGACGTATTGAAAACGGTAAACCTTCAAAGGAAAAAACCACAATTAAATTTATTTAAAAACTTTAACAAGTCCTTAACATCAAGTTAGGGACTTTTTTATTATCTTTGTATTGTAGATAATACGGGTCTGGTTCTGAAATAAAACCGATAGAGTAGACTCCGACCTACACCATTTTAAAATGTTAAAATAATCCTTCAAAATATTTTTATTTTTTAACAACTTGTTAACATTTATATCTAAAGTAGTTTTGTATCTTTGTAATGCAGTAAGATGCAAAACACTATTTAATAATCTAATAAAATTTTAACATTATGAAATTAGCAAAATTTAAAGCATTAAAAGCCAGTTTAAAAACAGCCCATGGTATTGAAAAATTTGAAATTAAAGAGACAAAGGACAAATATACAGGTCATAGAATTGCTATGTACGACAAAGTCAGCGAAGCTTTTCACGATACTCATATAATTACATTGTGCGAAGCTTTGAATACAGCAACTTATATAAATTATGATAAAAGTTTAAACCGTTGCGTACTTCATATATTTTAACATTAATCAAGCCCTTACATAAGTTTGTAGGGGCTTTTTTTATACCTTATAATCAATAGAAACCTACTTTTAAGGCGTTTATATCTTTGTGTAGGGACTTAATACCACTAACTAACTAAAGTTTATTAGAACACCTTATTTTCAGTTAAAAGTTTAACATATCATTAAGATAATTATTGAATAAATATACTATCTTTGTAATGGATAACGGGCGGAGTGTAACACCAACACTGGAAGAGTAGACTCCAACCTATGCCATTTTAAAATGTTAAAACTTTGTTATATTTTGGGCCATTATTTGTTTTTTTACATATGCAAAGTTTTAACATATAATTAACCATAATATTGATGACTTAATTTTAAGCCGTTTTAAGCCATATAAATCAAATGGCCTTATCAATATATATAAATTAGTTTATATTGTCTTATATGTACTTATTTGCTTTTAAAATGGATTATAATACATGATAAATAAACCATATATTATATAATATAAATAGATTAAAATAAAATTTTATTGATAACTATTTAATAATCAATACTATACTATATAAATTAAAATAAACCTTGTTAATATTTTCTTAAATGGCATTAAATAACTGAACTATGTTTGTATATTTGCACCAACGAAATAATAACAAAAAATATTTACATTATGTTACTAGAAAATTTAAATGCAGAATTCAACAAGTTAAATGAAGTTAGAAATTCATTGCCTACTTATGTATCACACCCAAACACTATTAACGTTCCAGGTCTTGAACAGCCTAAAAGCAAATGTATATATAAGGCTAACGGGTCTAAATTGCTTGGTGAAGTTGGTAATGGCTACGATATTTTGCAACCAACAAAGATTTTTGATGCTTATGTTAGTGCATTAACAGAAATTGGTCTAAATTTAGATGAAATTGATTTTAAAGAGCATTGCGAGGGTTCAAAATTTTCGTTTAGCGTTCCGATTAAAAAACACACTATGAAGAGTAATTCTGGTAAATTTTCGGACGATTCAATATTCTATTTGAAATATATTGGTTCGGTGGATAGGACTATTGCGAATACTATTGGATTAGCCAGTTATAGAGAAGTTTGCGCAAATATGCTTTTATTCTCGGATAAAAAAGCTAGAGTTAAATTTAAACATACGGCAAATGGCAATATAAATACTATTGCTTGGTTAAAACATATTGCTAGATTAGTGCAAGAATTGGATAACGTTGAGCAGTTTTATTCAGTTGCTCAAGCAAAGGAATTGGATAGTGCAACAAAGGATGAACTATTAAAAAGCGTTTTAGGTTATTCTTTTAAAGAATATAAGGAATTGAGCACACGTAAAAAGAATATTTTGGACAAAGTGCAAACGTCAATTGAATTAGAATTTTCAAGAACTGGGACTACGGCTTATGGTTTTTTAAATGGAATAACACACTACACCAACCATATCGCACCGTCCCAAAAGCAAAATAATACCGATTATATTATGTTTGCTACGGGCGAAAAAACCAACGCAAAAGCAGAAAAGGCGGTTAGAGAATTGGTTACAATATAACGCCCCCCCTCCGCATATTAAAAAACCATTTACTTAATTGTAGAGGGTTTTTTTATTGGTTTAATTTATATAACTAATCATGCTTAGTTAATTGTGATGTTTTATATATTATAACCTACAGAAACCTACTTTTAAGGCTTGTTTATACTTGTTTTAATACTATATACCACAATTAAAATAAAACTTATTAGAACGTCTTATTTTGAGTTAAAAGTTTAATATACTATTAAGATAATCATTGAATAAATATACTATCTTTGTAATATAATTTTAAACCCTAAACACTATGATTACTAATGACAATTTAAAGTTTTATTTCGAGGACTTAAACAAACAACAAATAAGAGATTTAGCCGATGCCGATGGCGATTATGTAGCTATGCGATTAAGTATATTTAATGCGGGTGCAGTTGCACACGCTGAAAGGGGCGACTATGATGAGGAAATTGAAGAGGAAATTCAAGGCGAAGGGGGTGTATATTGCGATATGGATACATTTTTAAGATTGTATGTAGAAAGTGAAGCTTTTAACAAACATATTGAAATTGAATTTATCTAAAAGTTTAACAAGCCCTTAACACTTTGTTGGGGGCTTTTTTATTATCTTTGTAATGGATAACGGGCGTAGTGTAATACCAACACTGGAAGAGTAGACTCCAACCCACACCATTTTAAAATGTTAAAATAAACTTAAAATTTTTCAGTTAAGGCGTGTTGGAGTCCACTTGCTTCCAAAAGTTAAAATTTTGTTAGGGCTTATTTCGTTTACTTTCAAAAAAATCTTTGTTTCATAAGCAATAAGTTTTATATTACATTACAAAGATAATGCTTTTATATCTTTGTGGTGGGCTATTTAACAACATTTTAACCACACGTTAAAAGACTGTTAAAAACTTGTATAAACTAAACTACTAACGTATCTTTGTAGGGAATTTAAAACACAGCTACAATGAAACTAACAGCCGAAGAAGTAAACGATTTTAAAGATGCCATATTTATTAATTTTCCTCAAATTGGTAACGAATTTGAAATGTTACTAAATAGTACAGGTAATCCAGTTTTTGACTTGATAGAGGGGCAAAGAATAGCACGAATTAAATTTAAAGGTATTATGTGGCAAATATCTACATTAAAACAAGCCTTAATTAAAAATAGTGAAACATATTTAATAGTGAAAAAAATGAATACTTAAGTAGATTAGAACTTGACCCCTTTACAGATGATGAAACAGATGAAACCGTAAAAATATGGTTTGAAAATTATCTTATTAAAAATGGGTTAATTCAAAAAGATGATGCAAACAATGATTATCATGTAAGCAAATTATATGACCTAACAAAAGACTATTTTCTATGAAATTAGAAACAATGGAAAGGCATAACAACAGTAACGTAAAATTTATAATAACCTTAACACCCTACAAAGGTAAAAATACTTATCTTTGTAGGGAACTTAAAACACTATTTAAAATGGTAAAAATTATTTCAACTGAAAGTTATTGCAAAGGTTCAAAAAAATCTTTAGTTTCTGTTTTCGGTAAAACTGTAAGCGTTAACCACGATATAAACAGAGGGAAAATTTGGATTAGAAACCGAGCCTTAGATAAGTTTAACGACTCGTTAATAGAACAAACTAAAAAAATTGGCAATGGTATTTAAACGGTAAAAAGTGGAATGGCGAGTTAATAAAAGTTGACTAAATAGCAGTTGACCCCTTACATATTCAAGTACTTTGATTTGTAGGGGGTTTCTTAATTAGTATATATTCTACTTCAGACTTAAAACAGGGCGTTTGTTATAGAGCCTTAAAATAAGTATTTAATATTTTAACTTATTGTTATGATAGTTGTATTTTTATTTTACTATCTTTGTTATGGTGCTTTAGAATGAAATGTGAATGTTTTGTTAATGTTATTCTTTTATGATTCTGTTAACAGTCTTTATTAAATTTCTGCCGTATATTTGTAATATAATTAAAAACAAAGGTTATGACAAATTTTGTAAGTTTAGAAAATGTTTTAGGTAACAGTCAAGCAACAAAAACAACTGTTAATTTATTTAACTCAAATAGACCCTACAAAAAAGATAGTAAAGGTAGTTATATCGAAGTAGCTACAAAACCTTATAAAAATGGGGTTATAATAGAAAAAAGATATTTTAACTAACTGTTAACAACTTACCCCGCAAAAGTTTTGTATCTTTGTGGGGTAATTAAAACATTAAACACTATGAAAGTACAAATTGAAAAAGTGCCCGAAGTATTTAATACCTCTGACAAAAATTATGAAATGTATGATATTATAAAACAAGCTTTAAAAGCCAGTACATTTGATGAATTAAGAGAAAGTTTAAAAGATTATGATTTTTACTATTTTATTTATGGTTTTGGTTCAAATCATTTTTGGGTTAAGGAAACTAATTGGCGAAATGGTAAAACAGAGCCAAACAACGAAAGATTATTATTTGTGACAAAATAATATTTTAACAGTCCTTTAGCATTTTAGTAGGTTAAAAATGCTTATCTTTGTGTTGAACAAATTAAAAACATATAACACTATGGGAACGAACAATTTTGCAAGTCCGAGTAACACTAAAAACTACTATGTAGTATTAACAAACAGAGAAGAAGAAGTGAAAACTTGTCCCGAATGTGGAGAAGTACACCACGAATGGGAATACAGTTTAGATACGTTAAAAGAATGTGCTAATTGTGAAGCCGACTTAACAGAAGTAGAAACAAAAACAGAATATGTTTCACCTGATGATTTTGAATATGAAGATTTAAAGTCTAATGTATTACACGATATTAAAGCTATTGGCGGATATGATAGCAATATGAGTTTCAACGATAGAAACTATACTAGAGTAGCTTTAGGCGAATTATCAAAAAGCAAAGTATATGCTGATGTTGAAGTAGAAGTAAAAATTACAGCTATTATACAAAGTGCTTACTATGAGGGTGCAACTTTAGATTATCTTATCCAAGTTTGTATTGAGGGCGATGATTGGGATTATTCAACTGGTTCACATTATGATAATGATATGAGCGATATTTTAGATGAAATAGGCGAAATACAGTCTTATAGAGGACTTAATGAGGGAATGGTATCTATTATCCGACCAAAGGTAGAAAGTTTCTTAGAAACTACAATAGAAGCCTTATCCGAGCAAATGGATAACTTATTAAAGCAGTACAGCGAACACAAACTTAATAAGGTAGGACAATTTAGTAATGGCGAAGCAGTTTATGAAACAGCTTAAAAATTTTAATATTCCTTTAGCATTTTAGTAGGTTAAAAATGCTTATCTTTGTATTGAACAAAAAAACAGTATAAAAATGGATAAAGCAAAAGAAGATTTCTTATCGACCATAAATGAGGAAAATTTAGAGGAGGGTAGAAAAAATGCTTTTATAACCTATGCTTCGGCATCCTCCATTGACGGTGGGCTTATAAAAATAGGGTATGACGGTTTTGGTAAAGTTTCAGTAATTAACTTTGGGGTGTTAATACCTTTTCAAAATACGGTAGAAGCGATTAATTATTTTAAAAGTAAAGTGAAATGACTTTAGTTGAAATTAATTCTAAAACAAGTAAGGCATTTATGTTTAAAACTTTTGAGGGAGAAAAATCAAAGGATAGAGCTGAAAATTTCTGTAGATTATTAAATAATAATTCAAAAACTTTAAATGCGTTCATAGTTAAAAAATTATGAAAAAATGGGAATATTTTAAAATAAATTCAATTGAAGAGTTGGAGAAGTCATATCATATGTTTGAGGGTGAGTGGTTACATTCTTTGGAAACTGAGATTATATATTTTAATTTGGGGTATAGACATATAAAGTATTGTTCTGTAGGTATATGTTTAGTCCCTAAAGAATTTACAGTAAGATTAGTAGAGATTAAACCCTCATTTAAAACAATAAATAATTTAAATAAATTAATATGAAAAATATAATTATTATATTATGTGTACTATTATTCATAAGTTGCACAAGCGAATCGGACTTTTTAAAAGCAGAAAAACAACTTGAAAGTCAAGGTTATACTGACATAAAAAATACTGGTTACGATATATTTTGTTGTTCAGATAGCGACCAATTTTCAACGGGTTTTGAAGCTAAGAATAGCGAGGGAGAAACTGTAAAAGGTTGCATTTGTAGTGGTATTTTAAAAGGTTCAACAATTAGATATAAATAAAATTTTAACATTTCATTATGAGGTTAATACATATTAAAACCTTATATTTGTATTGTAGAACAAAAAAACATTAAAGATGAACAATTTAATAATTATTAATTCGTTGGAAGTTAATCCATTTGCAAAAAATTCTGAAACTAACAAAGTTGGCTATACTGTTATGGGGGCTTATCACGAAACTCACATACTAGAATGTGATGAAAACACATTAATTCCATTGCTTTTAAATAAATTAAGTTGTTTAAATTAGTTTTATGGATATTAAAGAAGTTATATTAATTAATATAAAATCCTTCATTGATAAAAAAGTGAATGATGAAGGATTTTTAAATAGTTTAAAATCAACTGAACAATATTTTAGGGAATTACCAGGAACTGAAATAACCATTAAGCATTGTTCGGATAATAAAATACAACACACTGCACGTAGTTTATTATTAGGTCTTAAAAAAGATAAAGAAAATATTATAGATTATTTAAATTATATTTTAAATAATCCTGAAAATTTAGTAGTGTATTTTTCATAATGTTTGTTTTTTGTTCGATAGGAGTGGGGTTTATAATTTATAAACCCCATTTTTTTTAACTATCCGTTAACACAAAGGTATGGTTATATTCAGTATATTTGTAATGTAATTAAAAAACAAAACTATGTATTCAACTTCAAGTTACAGATTGACAAAAGAAGAGTATTATTATTTATTACCTGCAATTGGCAGAAATAAATTAGCTTATTTTGGGGATAAAGATAAATACGCCTTAATAGTTGATTTTGATGATTTAGAAGATATTTTAAATAGGCTTAAAGGTTTATATGGTTACTTTGATGAATTACCCTCAATGACAGCTTATAAATGTAGTAAAGTTAGCAGTTTAGAATACTTCAGAAATTTTTTAACTAACCTTTAACAACTTACCCCATAAAAGTTTTGTATCTTTGTAGAGTTTCATTCCGAAACTTTTGGTGCTTTAGAATGAAATGTGAATGTTTTGTTAATGTTATTTTTTTTATGATTCTGTTAACAGTCTTTTTTAAATTCCCGCCGTATATTTGTAATGTAATTAAAAACAAAACGATATGATAACTGTTAAAAATTATTCTGGAAATTACACCTTATTATATAATGATAAAAAATACATAATTGAAAAGGTTAATTATGGCTACGGGGTTGAATGGAATACGTTTGAAGTAAGTAAGTCAGAAGTTTTTGGAGAAACTAAAGAATGGATGAATACTTACAAAACAAAAAAACAAGCAGTAAAATCAATAACAAAATAAACAAAACGATATGGAAATTAATTTTGATAATTACAGAAAAATAGCTAAAAATCTATGTAAAGACAAAGGATTAACTAAGACAAACGTGGAGATGTTAGAGAGTATATTTTTTCATGCTTTACATAATTTAAACAAAAATGCGACTGTTAAAATAAGAGATGAAAGACAAATAAGAATGCTAACTAAATTAGCGGAACTTGGATATATAGAAACTTATGATATATGGTGGGATAACAAAAATTGGGTAGGTGCTAAAATAACTTTAGATTGTGAATTAAAATAACATGCAAGACTGGAAAGATATATTGTACGAAAAAACCAAACATGAACCTATAAAATTTAAAGATATACCATACTGGTTTTTAAACAAAGAAACAAACAAATAAGAACTCAATTTGATTGCAATAAAAGAATTTTAGTTTTTAACCTTTCATTAACAGAATAAACTAAAGTAAAGTTGTATCTTTGTAGTGTAGAACAAATATTAATATAAACAGTTATGAGTTTAGAAGAGTTACAAAACACAATGGATTTTAATGGGTATGCTCATTTTTCTTCAGAGAATTATAAGCGTAAAGATGATACACCTTGCTTTATTCCTGAAAACGCTGTTAGTTTAGATGATGTTAGCAGTTGGAAGGGATTATTTAATGAGGGTTTGGAAGTTATTAAGACAAAGGAATTTCTTTTGGCTGTATGTGAGAATTATGGCAATGAAACGGCATTTCAAATGATTACCTTAATTAAGGAAGAAGCTATTGATTTTGATGAAGCGTACCCAATGGTAACAGATGATTCACCTGAAAAGTTTGTTGAGGATTTTATGGATTTTTATTTTTTTGGAGGTGATGATGTTTGGTGCAGTTTTAGTACTAAATTAGCTGATTACACAAATTATTAAAATGAAAAACTTTAACTTCCCCTTAACAACATTAAGGGAAATTCTTTTTATATTTGTAATGTAATTAAAAACATAAGTTATGATTTACTTTTTTATTTTTATCGCATTATTTTTTAAATTTAATATGGTTTGTATGTACTTAGTAAAAGATTATAGAAACGGTATTATTTATAAAGGTTTTATAGGTAAGTTTCAAAATTTAATAAAGCATTAACAACTTACCCCACAAAAGTTTTGTATCTTTGTGGGGTAATTAAAACACTAGAAATTATGAAAATAACAGTAAAGCAATATGGTAAAACTTTTTCTAAAAGTAATATTCAAGTAGAAGAAGAAGTTATAAAAAAGATTGGTAAATTTGATTGGTATTTTAAATGTAATAATACAGTTAATGCGGAAGACTACGCTAAACTAAATAAAGTAAAGAAGCAAATAAGAACTCAATTTGATTGCAATAAAAGAATTTTAGTTTTTAACCTTTCATTAACAGAATAAACTAAAGTAAAGTTGTATCTTTGTAATGTAAACATAAAACACTATTAAAATGAAAACTAAGCTACCTTTAAACATTAATCAACTAAGAAGTGGTAATGTAGATTTTAGAGATTTTTACGATACATTGAGATTGTATGGCGATATTATAAAAATCTTTGAAATTAATACAGTAACAGTATCAAATAACATAGAAAAACTATGAAATAAGTTTATTAAATATTAAATTTAATTGGGTTCACTGCAAAACCCTCTATCCCATCAGCGAAAGCATTTGGGATTGCTTTTAAATATTTAGACTAATTGATTCAACGCTTGGCGTTGTCTTGTCTAGTTATTAATACTTTTTTGATTTTACATCAGTTAAGATTTTAACTGAAAACCAAATATCAAAGAACGTTTATATATAAATATAGACTTATTTATAAAAAGTGAAGATAAAATAATATATTTTTCTATTAAATATTAAAATATGTTTTAACACACGAAAAACATTTTAAATTTAGAGATAACTATTTTTCCGTTGGTATGCACAAAGGGGAAGTAACAAAAATTGGAACAACTTATAAAAATAAGCCCGATTTTGAATTTCATATACCACGAGCAACTTATTAAAAATTTAACTAAGCATTAACACAAAGGTAAGTAAATAAACCTTATCTTTGTATAACGATAAAAAACTAAAAATATTATGACCTTACAAGAACAATTAGACGCACAACAAATACATAATAAAATAAGAGATGTTTTAATTGAATATGGTAATGAAGAATATGGAGATTGCATTGTTGATGAAATTTGTATAATTACAAATACACCAACAACAACAGATATTGCAGATGAAGAAGGTAATTTACACCCGCAAAGCTATTATAAAAAACTTGATGAAATTGAAGAATTAAGAAACATTATTTTAGATTTCGAGGTTAATTATGATGCTGAGAAAATATATGGTAAAAATAGAGATTTTTTTGAAAAAGAGTTATATAAAACTTTAATAAGCCTTTAGCATTTTAGTAGGTTAAAAATGCTTATCTTTGTATTGAACAATAAAAACAAACAGTTATGAATACACTAGAAAATAATAAATTGATTGCTGAATTTATGGGTGGAGTACTTTCACAAGTACCAAATTTGATAAATATACCACAAACAAAAGGGGAAGCTCTAATACTTTGTGAAAAAGGAAGTTCTGTTTTACCTAACGGCACTTACGCATTGCACAGAATAAATGAACTTAAATACCACAAATCGTGGGATTGGCTTATGCCAGTTGTTGATAAAGTGAGTTACCAATCCGAAGCAATGAAAGGCAATTTTGAACTTGAAACGTGGGCTATTTATACTAATACAATAAACCACGTTTACGAAAGGATTATAGAATTTATCAAATGGTATAATGAAAATAAACAATAACACTATGGAAGTTTCAGAATTAAAACCGATTATTTTAGATTTATTTCAGTCTTTTTTAAATGGCGGGATAACTAAACAGAAGCTTATAAACGAACTCTACAAACTAGAGATTGATTTAACCGATTTGGATAATATTGGCGATAAGGGTTTATGGTTTAGGTTTTTTAAAGGCGATTTAGTTAACACAATACGTGATGTAGATAGAGATATAGATTGCCCGACAAATAAAGAGCATATTTTAGACTGCATTAAAACAGCTATCGAAGAGCCAAAACATTTTAAAGTAATTTTTAGTTAACCTTTAACACTATTAACCGATACAGTTTTGTATCTTTACAAAAAATAAGTTATGACAACAGTTAAACAATTAATAAGAGAACTTTCAAATTTAAAAGAAGAGCTACAAGATAAACCTGTCCAAGTTTTAGGTAAAAATGGGGAATTATTTTCACCCGAAGTAAAAACTATTCTTAAAGACCCTTACAATATTTGGGATAAGTCAAAAGAGAATGTTGAAAGTATTTATTTAGGAGTTTAACAAACCCTTAACTGAGTAAAACAATTATTATCCTTATCTTTGTATAAACAAATTAAAAACACATAACATTATGGAAATACAATATCAAATAATGGAGTTGGACAAAAACCACTTAAAAAAGGCAGATAATATGTTTAATGGAACAGTTGATAGAGTTTGTTTCAGACCTGCAAAATTAGACAACTTAGAGAGTAATGTACAAGACAGTATGGAAGATGCTTTAAAAGTTATAGAGAGAAGTGGAAACGACTTTACAGAATATACTATTATTCCAAGAATTTATATGACAAGCTATTAACAAATTAAAAACACATAACACTATGCAAACTTACAAAAAAGAAGTAGAAGAAAAAAGACTAAAAATCATGCACGATGATAGTCTTGAAAGTCCGAGAGAATGGTCTAATTTAGGTAAATTTATTGCAATTAGTAATAGATATTCAAGCCCTGATAACGATGAATATTTTATTGGAGTTGTTAAAGATACAGCTGAAGAAGCTACAAGCCAAGAAAACCATATTGAACTAATTAAAAAAGCTATTGAAAATGATACAGATGATACAGTTGTTTTAATTGTACCTATTTGTAAATATGAGCATAGCAGTATTTCTTACAGCGTTGGCACAAAAAGAGGTTTTGACTACTCAAATAATGGCTTTTATATTGTTATGCAAAGCGGAATTGATGAATTAGGGGTTGAAAATACAGAAGAAAACCTTTTGTCAATTATTAAAAGTGAAATAGAAACTTACAACAAGTACGTAAATGGCGAAGTTTACGGATTTGAACTACTAAGTGAAAATGGAGAATTTGAAGATTCTTGTTGGGGGTTTTATAATATTGAAGATATTAAAGAACATTTACCCGCAGAATTTGAAAATGAAGATTTAGAACAGTATTTAGAATATTAACAAACCATTAACACAAAGGTAGGTATAAATTGCTTACCTTTGTTTAAACAAAAATTATTAGTTATGACAACACTAGCAAAAGAATTGACAAAATATATTGATAATAGGCATACAGCAGATGAATGTGTTGGTTTTACAGACGGTTTTGAATGTGCTATTGAACAAGTTAAAAAATACGCACCTAAAAAAGTAGAACTACCCGAATTTGATAAAAGTAAAAAAGACGATTATATTTATTGTATTGAATGGGGAATGAAAAAAGCGAAAAGAAATGAATATGAAGCCTACCAAAAAATGATTAAAGATTTAACAAGTAGTTAACACAAACATTAAAACATTAATCGTATCTTTGTATAACAATATAAAATATTAAAAAAATGGTACACGATTTAACAACACAAGAGGGTAGAAATGCTTATAATGAAGCAATGGCAAAACAAGTAAGTATATATAGCACCAAAATGAATAGTTGGATTGAACAATTACAACCAATTATAGATGAATATAAAGACGGTTCAAACGAACCATTAGACGGGGATGATGTTGATAGACTAACTTATATCCTAAAAGCTAAAATTAATCTTCAAGAGGGTAACATTACACAAGAAGAATACGATAAAATTTTAGGTTAGTGTCAACACAGAGATAAAAAACACATCAAATAAATAAAATTTAAAACACTACAAAAATGTATTTAGATACTAGAGATTTAGCAGAAAAAAGAGAAGAACTGAAAGAACAGATTTTAGACAGTTTCTTAGAAACATTTGAACAATACGCAGAACAAACAGAAACTTTTGAGGATATTCTGTTTGATGAAGAAGAAATTGAAAGTTGGAAAGCTGATTGGCAAGAAGAATTAGACGAGATTGTAGAGATTGACCGAGTAGAAGATGAAGTTTGCAATGGCGAATTTGATAACGGCACAACTTTAATTTCAGAGTACGATTTTCAAGAGTATTGCGAAGATTTTACAAGAGATTGTGGTTATCTTCCAAGAGATTTACCTTTTTATATCGAAAACAATATTGATTGGTCGGGTATTGCAGATGATATGCGACAAAATTATTCAGAAGTAGAGTATCAAGGCAGAACTTATCTATTTAGATAAAACAATGATTTGTTAGACTATCATTGTACCTTAATTGGTTTTTAATCTAACGTAACGATATGTGAAATTCATAGCCTTTAAGTAAGTTTCGATTTACTTATTGTAAGTTAAAGCCAATTATATACTGTTATTTTAATTGTATATAATTCTTAAATACAGTTTATTGTTGTCCGTGCAAGACGGAATGTGGTAGCAGACAGAAATGTTGTTTTCAAACAGTAAATTTATGACCACATATCGACGTGAAAGTGGGTTGGTAAACTGTATTTTTTAACGGCAATACCTACATAAGATGATAGCCTTATGTAAGTTAAAGCCTTGTTATGCACTGTTATCTATTAAGGTTACTACTATACACCAAATACGAATGTTGATATGGTAATAAGATATAGGACTAACTATTAATACAAACTGTTACAAGTCAGTTGTAATTGTGCATAACGTTTTTAATGTAGCTTATGTAAGTCCTACGCTAAAATATGCTGGAGAGCGTTAAGCTACATTTTTTAATTGGCAATACCTACATAAGATGATAGCCTTATGTAAGGAGGTTTATTAAGGTTCGAGTCCTTTTATTGCCACGAAAGTAGTGTTTCATAGTGTTTTTAATGATAGGGCGGTTTTAACAAGCCGTCCTTTTTAAAAAGATTTGTTATTTAACACTTCATTAACAACATAACAGAGATAAAAGTATTATCTTTACAGTATAATTAAAAATAAAACTTATGAAAACTAATTTACAAAAAACGTTTGAAGAACAGACACCTACAATAAAAAACACTAATGGTTTGGAATATTTACAAACTTATTGTGCGTGGTTGGAAACACAACTTGAAAAACAAAATACAGAAAAATTTGAACTTACAAATGTAGCCAAATACATTAAAGAAAATACAGCGATGAAGCAAAAGGATAACTTGTTTGAGAAAGTTGCTGAAATGGCTGAAAAAGACGGTTATCACAGCTTTAATGACCTAGATTTGACAATGCTTTTAATACGTAAGCTAGAAAAAGTTGAACCTGAAAAAATGAAAGCTTCAACAATGTTAAGAGAAATTGGTTTACTCAATGTTTTCAATACTGATGATGCTGATGTACTAAACAAAGTTTTCGGTTATTGTTGTTCAGTTATATTGTGGTTAGAAAAGGATAAATTTTAAATAAATTAATATGAGAAAAATATATTTACTTGATATTGAATTAGAATTATATTTTAATGTTTCATTAACAACATAATAGAGATAAAAGTATTATCTTTGTATAAGTAAATAAGAGGAAATTAAAAATAGGATGCCGACCAGCGATGCAGTTACTACCTTATTTACTTTTTTAATAAAATAATTGTTCATAGTAGTTTGTTTAGTCCCACTTTTTAATTAAGGTGGGATTTTTTTATTATTTAACTAACCATTAACAATATGGTAGAGATAAAAAGATTATCTTTGTAGTATAATTAAAAAAACAGAAGTTATGACAATTACAGTTTATTCAAAAGTAGAAAAGTATTTAAGTGATTTAACTTTGCTCAAAACAATTTTCGATGCGGGTTACCCAGAAATGGTAGAACCTTTAAAAGTCTATATGCGACCCTTAGATATAAGTTTAACTCAAGATGTGGATAGAGTTGCTTTTAATCTTACAGTTGAGGAGTTTGCTTTATTAGGCGTTTATATGGGTAGTGATTTAAGATAAATTAAAAGATAGAAAATATGTACACTAAAGAACAAATTAACAACGATAGAAAACACTATCTAAAAGAGATGAAGCAAAACGCATTACAACTGTTAAGAGAAACAGAGGGTACTGATATTTGTTGGGAGGTTTCTTGTGAATACGATTTAGATAAGTGGGATAATAGTATAATTGAAGTTTGTAAAACTGAAAAAGAAGCTATTAATATGCTTGAAGTTATGGTAGAAGAAGGTTGCGAATTGTTTTATAGACCAGTAGTTATAGATAGCGATAGTGGAAAGAAAGTTACTTTCCAAAACTTACATTACTACAAAAAAGATAGTTATTTTGTAAAAACATTATTTGAATTTTAACTATCCATTAACAACATAAACAGAAAACAATTAGTATATTTGTATAAATAAAAACACATAGTAAATGAAACCAAGACTAAAATTTGTAGAAAATGAAGCAGATAAAAGAGAACTGTATGCTGAATTTTATTTAGAAAAAAATGATTTAGATAACCTTGTTGCACTTATTTTAATAGATAACGAAACACACGAGTTAAAAGAAAGTCATTTTTTAAGAGAGTATTTTAGTAAAGGCGGAGATTATTTAGATTCAGTTAAAGAAGAAGTTGATTTTGACACTTCTGTTTTAGTCAATCTTTTAATTGAAGCTGAAAAAGGACAAGATTTAACAAGAAATTATTTTTATTAAAAACAATTATTAATCAAGCAATGGATAAATCAATAACAGAACAAGAGTTTTATTTATTTGAAAAATATCCTCTTACAGAATTAAAGCGATTAGTAGATACAGCTATTAAAAATGGTGCTGATGACTTTTCTATAATAAGAGAAGATGACGGCTATGGAAATAAAGATACTTACATAAAAACATACAAACGATGAACTACACAGAAGAAGATTTAAGAAAGTTAGCAGAATTAATTGATGATGCTTATAGACTTCACACAACAAATAATGTTGAGGCACATTTTATTATAGACAACTTTATTCAAAATGGTTTTGAAAAGCCCGAAGAAGAAAAAACAATACCGATAACATACGGTTTGTTAAATAGAAAAATAGATTGGGAGGATTTACATACTTTAATTGGCGTTGGTTATTACGCTTTAAACGAGGGTTTTGAAATTAAAGACACAGAAGTTTTTGATATTAAAGTAAGCGATGCAGAAAAATATGAGTTAATTTAACAGACTATTAACATTAAAATATAAATAACAGTTGTATATTTGCAATGAACTTAAAAACATAAACAATATGAAAACTAAAGTATTAAACACAATGATGTTAGACGGAATGTATATGGATATACACTCTATCGAATTTAAAATTGACGAACAAGAATTAAATAAAACTATACAAAAGTGTAGAAGTATTTTAAAAGAAAATGAATTTCTAAACTCTGTTACAGTAGGGTTATTCAACTTTAAACCTTTGCAAGCTATAAAGTATTTCAATTCAACAGAAGATGATGAAGAAAAAACAGAAGATACAGATAGCAGAATAGACACTGAATTATTAATTGTAGGTAAATACGGTGGAGTTTTTTATAGAGGTTATAGTAAATGGAGTAGTGATTTTTTAGAAGTAGAAATTTAATTTAAATATTTTAACACTTCATTAACAAAGTAATAGGAATAAAAGTATTATCTTTGTATAAGTAAATAAGAGGAAATTAAAAATAGGATGCCGACCAGCGATGCAGTTACTACCTTATTTACTTTTTTAATTAAAATAAAAAAACATGAAAATAATTAAAAGTTATTTACCAGTATTTCAAGGTTTTTACGGAACATTTTTTGATAGCGACCAATCGGAAGATACGGTACTAGAAAAAGAAGATTTACAATTTGATGATGTAGAGTTTGACCACAAAGAATACAGAAACAGAGTGGCTGAAAAATGTGTTTCTTCTGTTTGGAATTTTCTTAAAAATGACGGTTTTGAAATTGATATTGAATTTGAAGAAGTTTACAGCCCAAGACAATACAACTTCACAAATGATGTTATTAACTGTACTTACAAAATTACAGATGCAGATTTTAATAAATTACTAGAATACTGTAAAACTAATTTAAGCGATTTTAAGACGTTTTTAGAAGATAATTATAGTAGTTATTCAGGATTCATTAGTTTCTTCGCCACAGAGCCTAAAAAGTGGTTTAACGAGTATTTAAAAGAAGATTCTGATAAATTTGAGAGAGCATTTGAAGGTATTTTAGAATTTTACTTAGAAAATGAAAATTATGTAGTTGATGATATGCTTAGTGATGTTCAAGAAGAATTAAATATTATTAATTATAAAATTTTAACTGAATAGATATGGAATTGTACAAAGGATTGCCAATAAGAACCGTAGAAGCGGAAGATATTAAAGGAGTAATTCACATTTTTGGAGTAACAACAGAAAATGTAGATTATTTAATAAACCATTATTTCAATTATTCTAAAAATGTGGATGAGGTGATAGAAGAATTTGATAACTCTTATTCTTATGGAGTACCTCAACATATTTTTGAGGAAACAGATGACGAAGAATTGATAAGATATATTAATAAAAACATTGACAATTTTTTTAAAGAACTTTAACAATTCATTAACATATTATCCCCCCACAATGTTTTATCTTTGTGGGGTAACTTAAAAACATAAGCAATATGAAAACAGATTATAAACAACAATTAGAAGTAATTGAGCAAATGCAGTCAGAGGGTTTTAATGTGTGTACTTGTGGTAATTGCGGAGGAGTTATTCTATATAATGAAGAGATGAAAAAAGCTGATACCGTTGATTGCCCACACTGTAAAGAAACAATGGCTTACTCTGATAACCCTGATTATTACTATGAGGGTTGCCCTGAAACAAATTATTAAAAAACAAATTATGGAATGGATATGCACAGACCCAAGTATGAACCAATATGGTAGATTAATTGGAGACAGAATTTACGAATTTAAGCAGGATATGGAGTACCCAGATGGGAGTATAGTTAA
>LKMJ01001668.1_pt1 | contig 19892 bp, 17 predicted proteins | sample 643391 | NCBI WGS metagenome assembly LKMJ01 (sample SAMN04112250, study PRJNA286221) | soda lake metagenome | biome: soda lake; feature: Kulunda Steppe; material: water; isolation source: sample PL-Br10 brine of Picturesque Lake | place: Russia: Kulunda steppe | collected 2010-07 | reverse complement strand
CCTGGTCCTGAGTCTCGGGAAGGAGGCTGGAAACTGCGAATCGGGGGGCAGGAACCCGCAGATGGGGTCCATTGGCGTCGTGGAACGGACGCTACAGCGGTCCGGAGGTGCTGCGGGCGTATTCTCGAATACGAGAACCTGTATTTGACATGGTTTTTGACGTCTAATATACATATACTCTATTCTAGTATGTATTTGAGAATACAACTCTATTCTCGGACCCAATGGGAATAGGGTCAGGGAAACATATATTCTAATATAGCGCTTTAGGAAATGAATATATATTCTCGCGCCAAAAGCCCAATGGGAATTCACCCAAAAGCGGCACAACGTGCTAATTTCATTATTATTTCATTCATTATATGATAAAAGTGTAAAAGTGCAAGTTTAACATCTTTCGTAGTTTGAAATGGATGTACTTAAAGAGTACAGGGATAGGGCTGCAGAACTTGCAATCGACCGCAACGATTATGCCAAGGCAAGAATTATATTTGAATTTACATCATTGCGTATGCAGGACAGGGGCCCACTTGGGCCCTCTGGCAGATGAGCAAGCGCGCGATCTCAAGATCTCTAGAGATCCCGAGGTTGAGCTGAAACATGTGAACTTCTTGAAGTAGAAGCCTCAAACTGATCTGGTTCTCCAGTGTTCATCTTCCAGGACATGTTCAGCGGCGGCAAGTCGTTTGAGGAGCTGAATGCTGAAGACAAGAAGAAGTGGGTCATCCTGCAGGATCAGCTGGCATTGTGCCAGAGAAGTAGATCTGGCTAAACGCTATAGAGGAACAGCTGGTCTAAAATACGTCTGTCACGTGCACTATGAGCTATTTCAAAAATATATGCAAAATGATGGAACTTATTGGTCTAAAGATCAATGATGTGCCAAACATTGTTGGGAATTTCTCAAACATTGTTGGGAATTTCTGGTCTAAAGATGAAGGGTGTGTGTGCTCAACATGTACTTCTAAGCTTACAGGCTGGGTTTGGGGTTCCATTGCAGGCCTGGTGACTAACTAGCTTGTAAGCTGCCCTCTTTTTCAATACAGCCCTCACTCCCTGAGCAATGCAACAGGCAGCGCTTGTGCGCATGTGACGTTACCATGCCTGACAGGCGTTGCAACACATTTTCAATGTTAAGCTTGCTCAAGTTGCAAGACAACCTATGCCTCAATCGTCCTCCTTGCGTAGGGTCGCGGATCGCATGGCAGCTGATGAAGTGCAAGCTGCAGGAGCAGTGGTGCCAGGGTCAGAAGCTGCCAACGCCCAGGTCGTTGTGCAAGCTAACCCTTCCAGCACCTGTCCATCATCTAGAGGCCCATTTAGTCCTAGATTCAAGCACGTCCTCGGCTATGATGCAACCTTTCCCTACCCAATGTGGATTGCTGGCTACAGGCTGCAGCAGAAGCGGCACTGGCAGTCAAGGAGAGGGATGAGACCTTCTACAGAGGTAGCAAACAATATCCAAGGGTCACCTTGGGACTATTGAGATGCATACGAGTGCAAATTGGGCAATTGCTTTCTCCCAAAATTGCCCTGTAGTACATGCTCCCTCCGGTACATGCCCCGGTACATTTGCTGCTGACAAGTGGCTTAAACAGGCATCATAGTACAAAACACATGCTCCTGAAACCTTATTCCATTTTGCACGCAGACGACTATGCAAAACAGATGTTTGGCCAGGACTCCGATCGCTTGCCTGCAGAGCAGAAGGAGAGGTTGGTTTGCCAGCAAGTCGGGGCCAAAGCAGATGTCTCTCGCTGTGCTTCCCACAGTCCTCCCTCACAAACACAGCGCAAAGTTGTCGTGGAATGAACTTGGGCACAGCACATTGTCCTCTTTTTGGCCTCCGGAGCCAGGGGCTTCAGGACCCATGATCAACGTGCAGTAGCTCTCACCACCTGCACATCCACTGCCCAAGGTGGCCATAAGGATGGTGCGCGACAAATGTTACTCTCACCATATGCATCTCCACTGTCCAGAGTTGTCAATAAGATGATGTAGGACGTTACTCTCACCACATGCATACCTGTTGCCCAGGGTGGTCAATAAGATGGTGCAGGACGAACGGAGCGCCAGTGGGGCCGTGATCTCCGAAGAGACTGCTGAAGCCAAGGTGTGCACCAAGGGACAGGCTACAAAAGCCAGAGTCGATTTGAACGCATGCGCCTGCTTGAACGGATGCAAAGGAGGTGATATTTGTAGGAACGCTGTCATTTCTGACCCCGGCCTGCATTAATGTGCTCACAAAACTCGCGACTGTGTACTGTGCAGAGAATTGCAGATGCAGAGTACAGAAAGCTCAAGGATGCGGACGTGGGCACTGCTATGTCAGGTGCAGGGGCATTTTGTGGCCAGGAAACAAGGGTGGTTAGAGGGTATACACAACATTAATTACATCAACTTGAAAGGAATTGTGCTTTGTGGCATCCCCAGGATGTACTTATGCTCTATATGTGTGTTTAGCAAGGATTAGGATATGGTTGATCAGGGCCATACCTCAAGGCCCAAGCTTAAGTTTGCCTTCAATCTGCGCCTACCTTAACTCACCTGAGGTAGTGTCTTAATTGCCACAGTGTCTTTTGCAGACAACTTTGATCCAGACCATGTTCTGCAACAAAAAAATACATTTATCTATCTATTAGCTTGTGCACTTATAAGGACGGAGGAGGAAAAAGTGCATGCCCTTTGCTTCTCACAAATTTGGATTGGTATCCTTTCTCGCAAAATTGGCGTGGTATGCTCTGCCACTAATGCGTCACCTTTCTCCTATCAGTCAAGTCAAACTTTTAGGCAAATTTCCTACTGCAACACGCAAACAGCTAAGATGGTGTTTACTGATCCTTTTTTCCAGGGCGTTCCCCCGCGGGCCGTCAACCATGCATTCCTGTGACCGGTTCCACCCAGCGGACATCAAGCACAGGCGTGAGCGGCAGCACAGCTGTCAGGGATTGAGAACATGTGGGAAGCACTGGTGTTACACTCATTTTGATCCTTATTCCAACAACGAAAGAAGAATACGCCTTCGCAAGGCTGGTTCTTCTTGTCTTTGTCCTTTCATTTTTAGTGATTCAGGCCCTTAAGACCCATATGGCTCATCGAATTCCGACAACATGCTCTGCTCTACTCTTAAACTTCTTAGCACTAGAGAGGGCCAAAGACACTACACTGTGGGCGGCCGAAGGCGCGTTGGCGGTGTGCACACCATTGAAAAAGAGGGGAGGCAGCCCGGGCCCTTGAACTAAAACAGGGGCACAACAAAAAGGGGCACACTCACCACTAAGCTACCATGGCGTGATGGTTGAAGAAGCTGAGGCAAGTTGACCGGTGTTTGCTCCAACTTCAGTCTTCAAGCGAGCGTCGTAACCTGTGCACACACATAATTTCCCCTAGACAAATCCATTTAAGATCTCAACTTTGTCTTGGGGCATAGCTTTCGCCTAGGTAAACCTTCATAGCAGTGAGACACTATTGCAGGCTAGCCCAAACAATTATGTAAAGGCCAGATCTGCGGTTCAAGAAATTTATTCAGTCTTGCACAATTATGTGCGTCCCAACATGTGGGGCGAAAGCATCTGGTCGAGGGTACAGCTGCTTGGTGCTCTGGTTTTTCTTCCAACCATCTGACTCCTTGCTGCAAAAAACATATTTTTATTGGATGTACTTGTTCTTGATCACGTGGCTGCAAATGCTGCCTTTTGATTGTACATTCCAGGCTCTAGAAGAGTCTTACATACATGTCATTGCACTTTAAGCTCTGCTCTGTAGGTGCGCGTATATTATTATCTATTAGCCCCAAGCTGCAAAGAATGAAGGAAAGAAAGAGCCACACCAGCAAGGATACCAAATTTTTTCTTGGATGGCGCGCAAAGGCTAAATAAAGTCATTCTTGACACCGTCCTTCTACAAGAACAACTGTTCTGAACAAGTAAAGACCAAGTCGGTCACATGGTGTGGGAAGTTCTACCTATACCTCTTGCATCATCTAAAAATGCTCGGCCTTAATACACAGAGCCCATAGAATGCTCTCAAACTAAATGCTCACTCTACAAATTCTGTGCACGAAGTGACTGCAAGTAGACATGCTCTTGAAGGGAACAGATGCTGTCAAGGTCTTGGTCTGGATCTGGGAGCGGCTTTGTTAAGTGGTGAATATCATATTCACTATATGATATAGTGAGAATTTCTCACTAGATTGAATCAATGTTGTGACGTTGATCAGCCATTCCTTCTTCTTTTAGGCTTGCCTAGGAAACGATACGAGGTTCTTTGTAAGTGCTTGAAGGCCAAGAAAAGTATCCTTTACACCATTCATCTTGGTGTGGGAGGCTCTATCTATACCTCACATACTTAAAATCATCTTCAACAGCTCGGCATTGATACACAACAAGCCCATAAGACTGCAGCAGAGCGGATATCAAATTACATGCTCACTCTGTGCTCTATGTACAAACTCAGTTTGTATTGTCAGGCTGACAACAACAAGACACACTCTTGAAAAGCCAGTTTCTCTCAAGGTCTTGGTCTGGAGCAGGAGGCGGCTTGTCACCCTCCAGATCCTCCTCGGGCTTACTAGCCCACTGAGTGAAGAACTTGTACTACTAGGAGTCCTTCCCTTTCTCTGGTGGAGGAGACTCACGGCTCTGAGGGCCAATGTGTCTCATTTTGCTTATTTGATGTAGGGAGTGGTTTCACTGCCTACGTAGTTTTCCTTTTCTTTTCTTTCCTTGCCACCACCCTCCTGACTAGAAGTTCTAGGAGTTTTGCTTCTTCCCCTGGTGGCCACGGCTTTTGGGGCCAGTGTGCCTCTTTTCCTTTAATTCATGCAGGTAGTTTTTATGCTGCCTGCGATACAAAAGAAGTTCTTTGTTAAGGGCACTTTCATGTTTTTTCAAGTTTCTGTGCTATTGTCGCCTATCATTTCTAGCTTCCTAAACTCTGACTCAGCGTCATAGTAGTCTCCCTTCCACTACAAGACTTTGTGGTGGATTTGCGTGAGCACTTGCATGCGGTATGGAGAAAGTTGGATGGTGCAGATCCTAGGACACACACCTCAAAAATTGGCTATTTATTATGCATCATGCATACTATTAGTAATCCATGATGGATGGCCTTGCCTCTCAAACCAAGCAATGTACGGGGCCCTCCCCATTTGTTGCCTAGGTACCTAGAGCTGACACAGAATCAGAATCTCTGAAATCAGTGACTCTGACTCAGAATCTCGGAGATTAAGTAGGCATGTGCATCGTAACATTGCTCATTTTTGTTTGCGTGCCCATACCCTGAGAGTTGAAACCGGTTGTTGGCAACTTGATTTGAAATCCACAATAAGCTCTGTGAAAAATGTGACTTGCATGATGTCCAGGACGAAAAGCATGTACATGTCCTTTTTAATGCCCTTCCTGTACAAATGTGCTACTTGAGGAGGAGATTCGCAGAACAATTTGCTGACTGTACTGGTAGGACTACGAAGTCGGACTTGCATTGGAGACACAGGCGCTTTTTACTTTGACAACATCGGAGCTGAAGATGTGAAATTGTTTCTCTTGAAGCGGGCATACAAATCATTTCTTTTTCTTTCTGAGACTATGGATATTTTTTGTCTGGCTGGCAGTGTCCAGCAAGCCCAGCAGTCAACCCATCAGGCTAAAGGTCTGACCCATCATGCAATGATTGCAACTCAAATTAGAGTCATAGTAGGACCCTACTGAATTACTTGCTTTTCTGCAGGCTAGCAGTCACACTTCTTGACTGAAGGCCTGATTCTTGTAAATTTTGCAAACCTTGTAGGACCCTACTAGAGCCTCTTGGGAACTTCCTTGCCACAAACTTAATTGCTTTATTGCTTGAAGGCATCATGGTGCTTCCATAACTGTTTTTGCAAATATGCATGATATAGTGAATTGAAAACTAACTTATTCAGAAAAGCTCTGATGTAGGCCAGGAAAGACCAGAAAGTAGTCACATGTTTAGTACAAATCCGAATAGATGCAGGGAAATTGTCGCTGCCTGCGTACTTTTCTTTTTTTCTTTTAAAAGTCATTACCAATGTTGCTTGAGCTTTTCTTGTCCACACTCAACACACAAAATTGCAGCAAGAGCAAACCTTTCAAGGTGCGCACGCAAGATTGCTTGTGCTACGCCTGTGCTTGCACATCTTGGCCACCCCCTTGTTCCGTGCTTCCATCCTCATCCACGTTGAACGCAATGGGCACGTAATCATCCTCGGTCAAGCGGGCCGTGAGCTCACGCACAAATTTGAGCTGCAGCTCAAGCGAGGCCTACAAGAAAAGAGTACAAGAGCAGAGAAAGCAGTCAGGGAGCAAGTGCAGGAGCAGGGGAGTGACAAAGGGAGGAAGTGCTGTGCTGGAGCAGGGGAGCATATGCATGTGTTCAACGCTGGCCATGCCTGAAGGGCAGTGCAGGCCACATCCTGCAATGGCAGATCTACTGCCAAAAGGCAGGCCCAGCATTGCACTCAGGTGCCTCCTGGTTGCAGGACTTGACAAGGCGATTGGGCACTCCAAAAAGAACAAGTGCACACGAGCCTCGTCTGCACCAAGGTTCCTGTCTTGCACACAAATGTCTATGATCAAGACACCCAAAGGCTCAATATTATGAAGCCATCACACTGATGACCATCAAGTGCACTCCCAATGCATGCCACCATCTTGCCTGCGCCCCCTACCCCCTCTACTTTTCTCCCTTAGCTTTCCAGTAGAAAGACCTGGACCCGGACAACGAGGATGGTTGCCGCCCTGTGCCTGCAGGCCTGCCACCCGCTGAAGCAGGCACCAAATACTCCAGCCCCTCCTATGCACCCCCCGTGCCTTCCCCACCTTGTACTGCACAACGTGCCCAACAGGGATGCCAGCATTCCCTGGCTTGGCACTTAATGACAGCATCCCAAGCAGGTTGCACATCTCGTTACGCGCAGGCTCGTCACGGACAAAGCGCGTGAGAGTTGTGTCGTACCACCTGCACGCAAGCGGGAGGACACAGGCGTATGGATCTAGTGCATGACCTCCATCAACCAGTGCCCAGCAATGGGAGAGTACAAATTGGCTGCACCAGAATTGCATCCCAGTAAGCTGCCCTTGATGTGTCGTGTCGCCCTTGTTTATAACCAGCTTGCCTAATGCAGCAATGCATGAGCGGTTCCCTTCTGTTGTGCAGTGTTAGCTGGTCCTGCAAACTCCCGCAATTGAAGAGGGCACAGTTTCTTCAAACGCCTTCTTGGTACTCTCTAAACTTTAAGCGCACAGCATAAAGGGAGGGTTGTGAGGCTGGAGCTGCCCAAAAAGCACACCAGGTGCAATTCTTTGTGGGTGCGCTCTGCCTTCGGGTAGGCAAGGAAAGGCTTGCCAAAAAAAGCGTGCAAACTCGGACCCCTTTGCCCAGCCCATTGCATACCTCTCCCCATAGCCAAGAAGCACCATGCCCTCGTTGACGCCCTGCCCTGCTGCATGCATAAATAGTCCTTGTGCACAGCCACAAGACGCGCACACATAACCCCGCCCCCCAGCCTGCCGCACACGTTTCCCCAAAGCCCACGAGCATCACGCCCTCGCTGCCGCCCTTTCCCGCAGCATGCACCAGCTACTCCTTGTGCACTACCACAAAGATGCAGGGGCGCACAGCATATAGTTTGGGATGATTTAAGAACACGCCCTGCCCCCCCAGCCCGCTGCGGCGCACCTCTCCCCAAAGCCCACGAGCATCACGCCCTCGCTGCCGCCTTGCACCCAGCCCATGCTGTGCAGCGCCAGCACCTCCTCCGGGCTCTCCATGTAGCGCCGCGCCGACGCGAGGTCCATTCGGAAGTGTGGGTCCTCAAACATGCACCACGACAGCCACTGCTTGCCAATGACCTGCAGGGGGGGGCGCACACCCGTAGGACAGGGTGAGGTGAGGCGCGCGTCTGCGTCAGGGCCTGCGGCCGCTTGCTTGCATGGGGTGCTGCTTGCATGTGCACGCAGGGGGGGGTGGGGTCTCTAAGGTGGATGCACGGGCGCGCTTTACGCCCTCTGGCAGTGCTGTTGCATCTCCGTCCCGCTCTGCTTAGCGGGGGCAGCTGCCTGGGACATCGATTTGCAGCACGCCTGTGTCGTGCAGCACGTGAGCTCCGCACAAACAAGTGTTCCCATACACGCAAGCAAGCAGGCACTCTGGAGTTGTGCAGGCCCTGGATCAAAACACCCATGCATGCATGCTTGGATGCAGCGGGGGTGACGTGCGCGGTGCGGCGCAGTGCGTTTTTGGACTCACTGGCGCAGAAGCGGAGCAGTCGATGCCCACAGTTTGCCGCATCGTGTCCTCCGGCACAAACGTGATAAAGCCGTCTGCCTCTCGTACCGTGAACACCTGCGCAAATGCAAGCACAGAGCAGCACAAGCACAACACTGCGTCTCTCTCCTCCCTGGTGGCAGCTGTGCCCTCCACAAACCCTGATCTGCCTTCCCCATCTTCCCGGCTTTCCACAAGAGCTGCAGACAAAGGACCCACACAGTGACATGCCAAAGCCCAGGCGCCAGCAAGGGTGCTGCACTTGAGGGCTTGCCAGGCACGACAGCAATCCAAGGTGCCCCCACTCCCTTTCACACACACGCACACACACACACACACACACACACACACACACACACACACACACACACACACAGCATGTCCGGCAAGGCACTGCGTTCACCGAACCGCATGCCAGAACTGCAGAGGACACACACACACACACGGGGCCTGTGCACCCACCCACCTCCTGGGGCTGGGCCACCAGGCGATCCACGGGTTCCAAAGCCTCCTGCCCCTCTGAAGCCTGCACGTGCGCAGGCAGGAGGTTGCCGGGATGAGCAGGCCGGGTGCTCTCGTGGCGCATTTTGCAACGCCGCTGCTGTTAGTCCTCTGTCTCTGCTTGGTGGTCCACGTGGGTGCTTGTGGCGCATTTTGCAACGCCGCTGCTGTCAGTCCTCTGTCTCTGCTTGGTGGTCCACGTGGGTGCTGGGGCGCTGGCGCCGTGAGCGAGCAGTGCACACACACCCCACACATACACACGCGCACTCATGCATGTGTGCATACGCATACACAACACACACGCCCGCTCTAATGTGCGCGAGGCATGCGGGGAGGATGCAGCGGGCGGCGCACGCATGCTGTGCAGTGAGCGCCCCCCACCTGGTTCAGGGTGCTCGCCTCAGGCGCCAGCCGCAGACCCGCAAACTGCACCTCCATGGCCCAGCCTAGGGCAGAGCCATCCAGCACAGGCACCTCGCGGCCGCCCTCGATCTCGATGCTGCAGACACAGAGCACAGGAGTCGCCCATCCTCAGGCCGTGATCAAGGTGCAGACAACCCACACAATACGAGCCATCCAGCGCAGGCACTTTGCAGCCGCCCTCCACCACGTGGGTGCTATAGCTAACAACCGGCCAAGGCGCAGACACGCAGGCAGCGGGCGGGGCGAGATAAGTCAACAGAGGGAGCGCAAGCGCCTGTGCTGGCATGTGGGCATAACATGGGCTACCGACACCTGCAGCAGCCTGCCATGTGCGCGTGTGTGTGTGTTTGGGTGAGAGCAGGTCCGGCAGGCGGCGGCTTGCGTGTGCAGCTGTAGTACAGAGGATGCAGGTGGCAAAGCTACATGCAGCCTCAAATTCCACGCCAGAGGATGGGACGGAGGGAAGAGGCGTTTGCGCGCACATATGAAGGGGGGGAAGGGCAAGAGCATGCGCTTGTGCGTACGTGCAAGGGATGTTGCTTGTGTGCATTCAGTGCCAAGCCGCCTTACCCGCTGACTCCACCCCTGCTTGTGCCACCACACTGACCAACCTGCGCCCAGATGGGCTGGGTGGCTGCGCCGCCCTGGGCGGTGCGCGCGGGGCTGGCCTCCGAAGCGTGCGCACACAGGGTTGGGCCTGGGGGCCACAGGTAGTGCTTCGACCCATCGGTGATAGGGTGCATCACTCTTTGGCGACACAAGGTGCTTTCTGCTGTAATTAGGTTTCGCCACAGCGATCTCGACAAAATGCGAACCCTCCAACATCTTGGCCCCCAGAGTTCATGTACTGTTGCATACAACTGTGTATAGTTTGATAAGCTAGGGGATCTACGAGCATTCCTTGTGTTGCCACTTGGCGGCACAGGGTGCTCTGCGATGATGCCCTGCTGGGCGCCGCAGTGACGCCACCCAAAAGTGACCAAGACGCGACCACCTGGCAACGCGCTTTACTCAATCAAAGCACTGGGGCCAGGGGCAGGGGCTGCGGGGGCGCGCCCCAGGACCACACAGCTGCCACACGCACCGCGCGTTGTCGACGCCGCAGCACTCCAGCGTGGCTAGCAGCAGCTCCGCGCCGATGATGGCGCCGGGCTCGCCGACCTCCTGGCCCAAGCTCAGCGTGACGGCCTGTGCGCCAGCCAGCAAGCGCCTCAGCAGAGCGCGCACCATGCATATGCTTGGAGACCTCACAGAGTGGCTGCCTGTCTGCCACTGTACGCCACAGCAGTGCATGATCGCATATGCACGTGCTTGGAAATTGCACCGGGTGGCTGCCTGTTTGCCAGTCAGCATCACGCATGAAAACTCGAGAGTGGCTGCCTTTGAATGGCCAGCATGATGCGCACGCAGGCAAACTTGGAAGCCCCGCAGCATGGCCGCCTGTGCGCCGGCCAGCATGACACGCACGTGCATCATGCACCAAAGCTCAGCATGACCGCCAGCAAGTTGACGGCATTGAACAGGCACGCGCGCATGGAAATGCACGAGCTTGGCTTGACCACCTACCAGCCAAAATGCATCTTGAATAAACGCACAACGAGCCATTTTGGAGCACCCCGCACTAGCGGCTTGCAAGCCTCTGCCAAGCAGAGCACACAGCCCATGCAAGACCCCCAGGCAGGAACAGACAGGCAGCACCGCAGCTGCATGAATGCACAATCGTGTCGGGCCCATTGGCGTTCAATTGGTGGGAGGGTGCACCAAAGGACGAGCAGTATGCGCTGTGTACATGCCGTGGCACAGGCGCTCCCCAGCGCCGCACCACTGTGGTGTGAGACACGGCCGCACACACCTGAGGTGCGCTGGGCACGGCATCGATGTGCGCAGGCACCACCTCCTCATCCTCGCCCTGAGGCTGGATGACCTCCTCCTCCCGCTCGCGCGCCTGCTCCTCCCACACCTTCTTCATGAAATTGGGGTCCGCCTCAAATTGCTGCGTGCACAGCCATGCAGGGGCGGAGTGGGTCAACACGCGCAGCACCGTACGCATGCAGGGTGGGATGCGCGCGTAGCATGCTGCACCGTACGCAGGCCTGCCAGGCAGCTGTGTAGGTCAGGCCGCCGCTGCATGTTGGATGCAGAGGCCATGCAGAGCAGCAGCTGCGCGCAACAAGGCCCAAGGAGCACACATGCGCATGAAAGCAGAGCTCAAGGACTGCCGCACATCAGGACGCGGAGGCTTTTTGCACTTTGGGGAACCCCACGGCTGCTTTGGGGCAGCGGGGCGCCCTCCATAAACAATCATACAGGGTAAGGCTGGGAGGACATGCGCATGCATATCTGCGCACGCACGCACCGCGACCATGTCCTCCCTGTCAATGGCATGCAAGAAGTCTTGGAATGACCCCTCAAACTTCTCCTGCTGCTCGGCCTCCAAGTACTCTGAAAACAAGGCCAGCTTCAGCTCTTCTCCCTCAGGACCCAACTCCACTGCGGGCAAGCAGGGGGTAGCCGCCGTAAGAAACGTAGCACCAAAGATGAAAGAATGCGCATCCAGAAACATTAGCCAAGCAACCTTTTCACTTGATGAAACATTACAAGCATAGTGTGCTCCAAACAGAAACTGCCCACCACTGACAGATGCATGGATGAAGGAGCACACCCGTGATGATTTTAGCAAGAAAAGCTTCCATCAGCAATGAGCTTTGACCGCTACGAGCACAGTACGGGTTGATTGAGAAGGCGCCCTCGCATTCATGGCACTTACATGGGCCACTTTCCCGGATGTCTAAGTCAACTGGCTCTTTTATCTCGAACCTGCCCTGGTTTGTGCCTACAAGTAAGGTAGTGGTGTAGCACATGGTGTTGACAAGATGGATGACCAGGCACTGCACTGCCATCAAAGCAGAGCATCATCACACACAAGCGCACAGCCCACTTCGCCATCAGTCCTAGCGTACCCACCTTCAGGCACGCGCACGAAGTACCTGCCCTCGTTGGCGCATGCCGGCCGCACACGCACAGTGGCTGCAGCCAAACACAGGAAGGATGCACAGGCATGTGCACCCAGCGGACGGCAACACGGCTGGGTTTGCGTGCTTCTGTGCGGGGGAAGAGCTGCTGCTAGCGGGAACAGTGCTGGCTAGAGGTCACCCACCATACTCTCCCGAGTGCAGACCAATACCACCCAGCGTGAAGGAACGCTGCAGTGTCTGCTGGAATTGGCCGGGCTGCGGTAGGTGAAGCAGACAGGGAGGCACAACATGAGTGCTGTTCAATTAATTGAGCACAACGAGCCATGGCACCCTAGGGGTGGTTTCCTCACCAAAAGGTGAAAGCTCTAGCTCAGTAACCCTATGACTTCCCTACAACACGCCCAAGCTCATCGGCTGGGGCATCTGCTAGCATGCCGCCAAGTCAGAGGGTGAAAGACCGTCTCTGGTGTCCTGGGTAAAACCCTCATCCTCCACCCTTACCCTGGGCATCGCGGGCGCTCCGCGCTCCAGGATGATGGGCGAATCATCTGCGATTTCTGCCACTCCACCTGCTTTAGGCCCCCTCTTGCTGCTGCTGCTGTCCGTCGTTTCGGCGCTGGCGCCTTTCTTTGCACATGGCACAACCAGCTGTCCTCGACAGCGACTTGTTGAAGACCTTTGTGCTAAATTTGCCTGATGACTGGGGTGCTTGGGCGTGTAGAGCACCGGGGCTACAAAATTGCAGGGCCTCCCGCTGGTGCTAGGCTGCGAGCCGCTGAGGCTTGCCTGAGGCCCGTTGACATGCCCTAACACATTCATTTTAAATAAACTTTCATTAGTGGCTCAGCAGGTATCGAAAGATGAAAAGCCTCGAAAGACGAAAAGACGCGGTGGCAAAAACCTAAATAATTTGCACAACATGCTTAAGCATCAACGTGGCTGCCTGCTGAGACAGCTCCTGCCTCAGGTCAAGCAGCCGCTGGAACACCTGCACAATAGATCGCAAGCGAGGGCTATTAGGAGCAGTTGGGCATGGGAGGCGGGCAGTCAAAAGCACCTTCAATCCAACCTTCACATAGGATGAATAACCGTCGAACGCAAGGAAGGGATTCAGTAAGTCAGGTGCCTTTCCTTGACGTCAGAACAGAAGTGTGGAGCACTCTCGGTTCCCACATGGAAAACCCTGCCCGTCTGTTGCACAACGCACCTGCTCAGCATCACCACATGCCCCGTAGAAGCTGCAATAGAAGTGTGCTTGGCTCAGTTTGTGCGCAAGGCCCTCCACCGAAACCTGGTCACGACAACTTGACTCCTCGTCACAGAACACGCCCTCCTTATCTGCCGCCTCTAGCTTGGATGTCAATATGTAAGCAGCAAGGGGGGTCATGTGCACACCAAGCATCGTGGGCACAAGCGCAGGGTACCTCACAGACACCTCATACAAGCATCGCACCAACTCAGATGCATCCAAAGCACGGAAGAGACATGACAGTGGGTCAGCAGGCAGCTGCAGGGGGTTCACACTTCCAGCCGCCTCCATTGATCCACTTAGACCATAGCAGCGGGCAGTAGCCAGCTGTCCCATGTCTGAGTGGACATGCTGGGTGGTTTTGAAGTCCTGGCTGGTTTGGGCCTGCTCATCAGGCTGTCCAGACAGAAGCTGCACAGCCCCTCTCACTGCAGCAGCTTCACGCTGAGTGAGGACAGCAGATCCTGCGCCTCCAAATCTGTCCCTCAGATCCTGCTGCTGCTGATGATGATCTCCTGGCCGCTGCACTTCCGGCTGCCCCTGTTGTGGCTGTTGGATATGGCAAGGCTGCTCGGGGACATCTGACAAGTCAGCAGCTGGACAGTTGTGCACAAGTTGTTCAAGCACGCTTCCCAGGGCCTCCCCCATCACGACCCTAAGGTGGTAGAAGCGGCAGTGCGGCTGCTCACGAAGGACAGCAGTCAGGCTTGATTGCCACCAAAAGTTGATTGCCACAGTAATTCCTGGAGGCGCGTGCAATTTGATCCGTGGCAGCCTCAAGCCGTGGGCTTGTCCATTTGGTGAAGTGTCAGTATCAGGGAGCGTCAGTACATCATACTGCCAAGATGATGCCAAGAGAAAGCACTGGTCGGTGCACCCAGCTACTTATCCTGCTGGCCTGATATCGATGGAGTTGCTAGCTTCAATGGTGTGCAGGTCCGACTTAAGCAAAAGATGGATCCAAGCTGATATGCGCTTAGCCAGCCAACCAACTTGCCGACTGATAAGGCGCCAGTGCGCCAACGGAGGTATGCGTACGCCAACAGTGCAACTGTACAGTGTCTGGATCCAAGCTTGTTCTGTTTACAGTAAAAAATCTGTTTCCCACAGATGTGCACGTGCACAAGAGCAAATGGATCAGAAGGCAGCGATGAAGCCACACCTGTGCTGTCCACCTGGTGCCAGAAACCTTCAGGGATGAACAGAGCATCTCCGGCCTGTAGTTTTTTTTCACGTGGAGTCCAAAGTTCAGATGGAGCCAGAGGAGGCATGCAAGCGCAAGAGTTGGTCATCTACAGATGGCTTGACACCAGGATGCTCAAGGCGCTCAAAAAAGTTGTTCAATTAGCAGAAAAGTCTTGCCAGGGCCAGAGTTTGCACTCAGCTCTTGTGGTGCCCAGAACCGATGGCGCACCTGCAGAGTGACATCCATACGCTGCTGCATGGCCAGCCTGCAGAGCACAGGGCAATCGTCTCAGTCCATCGGAGTAAAAGCAAACATCTGGGCCAGATCAAAGCACTTTCTGGCATAACCTACTGTCCAAAAGTCTTTGACCATGCAGTGACAGCGTTCAGAGCCGCTGCTCACACATATTTCAAAACAGGTTGAAAGCAAGCAACGCATGCAGCGCAAGATCCACTGGCAGCGTTTTGATACACCATTGATCTGTTCATCGGATTCTAGCATCTAATTTAACTCTGCTCCTAGTATCAAGTTCAATTATGAATGACCTATTTAGAACAGTTTCTCCTTGACTATTTGGAACATTCTCACAATTTGTCAGTCACAGGCATGCAAGGCCACAGCCTGGCAAGACCTCACTTGAATTCTGGGTGCTCGCTGGCCTCGGGATTTGAAAGATCGATCTGGGAATGATTGGCTGCGTCGCTGGTCAGTGCGGCTGGGGCCAGGAATGGAGTGCAAGCTGGGCTGAAGAGGGTGACATGCTTCTGCCCAGCCACCACACACAGGAGATTGGAGTACGGATCGTAGTGGATGTTGGAGCGGCTTCCCTGTGCGCATGCAATGTGCGGCCAGCCCCTTATCTCCGTGGCATAAGGGTCGTACTTTTCTGCACACAGCTCTAGAACTCGAGAAAGTTGACCTCCCACTGCGACTTGCAGGTCATAATCAAGAAGCGCAGTAGACCAGGTGCGGTTGAGCCCTTCTGGTTGAGCCATTTAGGTTCCCGCAGTGCAAGGAGATAGTAGATTGATTTTAAAACAAGTACTCGACTTAGTTTGAGTGAGACAAACTCACTCGTATGCACATCCACAGGTTAGTGCTAGTGATGGATCGCCCTTGGAGACAACCAGGCTCGTCAACGTCTTGCAACAGTGGAGCCATGCCTGCGACAAAGGTTGTGCGCACACCGAAGATGGCTGCATGCCAATCATTGTAAAATGCCACACCATGAGCTGCTTCACAGCCCAGGGCCGTGCGTGCGGATCAAGATTGCAAGGACCTGCCTAGTCCTGGTGCATGTCTGTTGTTCCAGGTGCTGGAACGCAAGCTGCTGCCCTGCGCACCTGTGTCCCTTAGCTCTTGTTGCGCAAGGTACAGGTGAGGAGCATCTAGGCCCGCTGCTGCTCCTTCCGCAGCATCAAGGAACTCGTGGAATCTGGACACAGAAACAGGTAAGTCGCAGCATGCAGCAGGAATGGTGCATGCAGCTGTTTTGCAAAAACATGTCCAGCCCATCCACTTACGTGAGCGTGGTGGGGGTGTATTGGCGCAGGTCTCCCACAAAGATGTCAGAGGAGGACACCATCGCAGAGCACTGCACATGCTGAGGGACTAGGACTCGCATGCGCTTTAGTCCCTGGAGGCTGCCGGCCCAATTCTCAATTGCAGGCCAATGAGCACATGCCCTGGGTAGGAGCAGAGGTGCTCCCCTTCTCTCAGCAAGATGCAATTCTTCTCCATCATTCAAGATTGTCCTCCCCTCCATCATTCAAGATTGAAGCCACATAGATCTAATATTCACCTCTTTATGCCTCTACATGCATGCTAAGTAACAACTTGGCATAAATAGTTCTATCTCCCGTGCTCTTTGTTGGGACGGTTAGGCTTTTTGAGCAAAAAAAGACTGCCATGCCACTTGTTCTCAAAATCAATCGCCGTTAGGTTTTAAAATCTAATTGGGCCTCTTGCCGAAATGAAAACGTGGAACCTGGATCGTGGAACCTGGATTAAACATCGTGCTTGTTTCTTGCTCAGTATCGAGCTGTCCAAGCAAATCTAAGGGAAAGCTTTTTGGGCTAGGAGTTGACCGAAGGCCTTATTCTTGTAAACCTAGTATCATTTCTTTTGCTGGCGAAGACCAGAAACAAATCAAGCGGGCTGGTGGTTTAAAAACCTTGTAAATTTTCTGAGCTGACAATTTTTTTTGACAACTTGCCTGCTGGTGTCTAGACCATGGCCTTATCTCCAAGGAAAGTTTGGTCGACGAAGGGATTGCTTTCACTACCCTCACAAGTTTTCATGTAATTCTTCTCATACAAAATGCACGATTTTAATATGTTGTGATTATTCAAAATAATTCTCAATGGGATCTCTAGGGAGCATCGTACGCCAGCAAATGGTCCCAAAACCGTGGTCCCAAATCACCCTCCTTCTCAAGCAGTTTGGCAGTTTGGTCTCTCGGTAAGAAGTGTCGTTTTTCACATCATTCACCCTTGAAGAAATAACAGGCTACAAACACGGCAGTATTGCTTTCTACAATTGGATGGACAACAGGATCTACAAAACACCTGACTGAGTTATCTCTCATGCATACTTCCAGCCAGCAATTGATAACCATGAACCCACCAATATGAGTTGCTAGGCTCAAACACTGCGGTGGCATGTCGTGAAAATGTGGAAAGGCATTATATTCCGCAGCTGAATCGACAGCCCAGAGGCTGTTGCCTACACAATACAATATGTCCACCCACTCACTCAAAAAACATGTTATGAAGCTTAACTCGTCGCTTGAAAAGTTTCTGGATATCTCAAGAGAACGCCTTGCCAATGCCCTCAGCTAGCATGGACTCTAATATCCTCAGCCTTTCTCAGTACACCTCTTTGAGTAGCTCGTCGATGGCAGAGCGGAATTCATCTGCCTCAGGAGCTGTCATGTCTCTGGGCGATGTAGCACGATTCCTGCAGATGTGCGCACGCATGGGTGCATGAACTAAATGCCTAGTTTTCCAAGCTGTCAATGCAATTTCTCCAGCAACACAGGTAGGGAAATTGCAGCAGCTAGCACTAAGAAGGCGCAGAACACTTGCCTGAAGAACGCGAGAGCAGCTGCACCCACTGCTTTCGTCATAGGGTCGCCTGCTTTAGGGCCAGCTTTACCACTGAGCAGCACGGAGCACAATCGCCTGCATTGTGTGTCCGCGCACAGAAACCACAGCCAGAATGTCCTGATCTCCATATTTCAGTCCAAATTGGCATACCTGCTTCAGCCAGGAAACAGGCATGTGCATTTGCCAGCCGTGCCGTATGCTACTCTCAAACCACAGCAAGCAAGCATTAGTCTAGAAATGGAAATCGTTGCCGACAGCTCGCTTGGCACAGTTGTTGAGGTCTTTGTTGTGAGTGGCAGCAAGTCTGACTGCTCCCCGGCATATGTGTGTGCTCTTGGCAGCCCTTAATTTATGCAAGCAGCAGATCACACATAGCAGCGCAGATGACCGGTTGGTCAGGCTGTATGCACGAACCTGAGATGAAACTCCACGGATTCAATGACTTCGGCTCCTGCACGACACGTACATTGCCAGGAAGCTGATTGGTAGCTTTCTGTGTTGGCAGCCTCTTCCAGTAGCAATGCTTACATACTTTTCTCAACAATGCACCAATATGGGACCGGCGCAGGCAAGAAGGGGCCATTGCCTTATAGTGGCGAGCCTCTGTCCTCAATTTATATGCCAAGAAACAGAGCACTTGTCTGAAAGACGCTTTTAATGGAATATGCATTTGCAGTTGACCAAATCCTCTAGATAGACGATTAAATCCAAGTTTAGGGCAGGTTACTTTGCTTGCTCCTATTGGCAATACGAACCACCAAACTGCCTTTTCATCATTTGATTTTTAAAGGAGAAAGAGGGCGCACATTGCCGCACATCACAATAATAAGAGAATGAGCACTGTCCCATTTTTATAGGCCAATCACAGCAAGACAGCGGAATTGTATAAGAGGCTTTCCTATCAGCACTTACCAGACAATGTAACGCCATTGCCTTGGCTGCTATTGCCGCTGCTGCCGCTGCTGCTACCATTGCCAGCGCTGCCGGCTGCTGAGAACACTGAAAGTCCACTGTTTTTTAGTATGTCTGCCACAATCTCTGTCCTGTTTTTTGCGATCCTTGCAGCCACACTCCTGCATATTACATCGTGCAACCGTGCAGATCAAGGAGCATAAAAGGAAGGGATAAAGGCACGCCCTTTGAAGCAGGGGGGTGGAGCAATTTGAGCAGATTTTCGAGTCTGCAAGGGGGCAAAAGCTATCAAGTTATCAAGTAACACTTTTTATCACCCCCCCCTTCCCTTCAATTTTCATCTTCGTGAAACTGAGGGAACACCGCATTGATGGAGGATTAGGGCAGGCGTTGTGCCAGGTTACAAGCTGGTGTGTACATTGCACCTACATTTAAACATGTTTTTTTCTGTATGCAAGCACCGCGAATGATTCAGTGAATTTAAATACGCAAATGATCAAAACAAGCATGAACGACCCATTCCTTTGGGGAACGGAGGGAGACATTGCCCTAGTTGTCTGACATAGCCCTAAACTAAACAGGTATCTGAATGGCTCACCAGCGCCACCTGGCCATACAGGTTGCACCACCTTCCCAAGAATATGGACTGGCACAAACCAGTGGGATGGATTCACAAACGTTATATCTCATCGTGTTCTGGCATAGAACATAAATGTGGGCCCAGGTACAGGTGCAAACATGACAGGCACGCAGCTACTCAAGCAAATTGAGCAAAGATTCCAACCACCCACCTCCTGGCTTCCATTACAGCATCGTCTAACTGTAAGGGCGCCTCATAGGGCTGCATGCTTCCCATACGTGAGAAAAGCAGGCGGTAAGTGAAGTCGTCTGTCTTGACACGCTGGTATGTTCGCCGGCTGTTCATCGCCCTGTGTGAGTGTGCACGAGCGTACCCATGCAGCCAGAGCGGTATGCAAGTGTTTTGTACTGATACCTTGTTGGGGGTACCTTGTGTGAACCAAATGGACTTGTGTGAGCCATTTGGCTCGTGGTTTACCCGATACTGCGCAAGTCCGCCGTTTCCAGGGAAGTGGGGTATAAGCATGTCGTTATGTCACAGAGCAATAATGACTGGAACAAGCATTTTGTGTGTGTCCAGGTAGGGGTTGCGGCTTGCCAAACGGTGCACCTGGAGGTGCTGCCTCCCACCATCGATTGACCTGCTGGCGCCTTCTCCCGCGCCCTCGACCGCGCTT
>LKMJ01001667.1_pt1 | contig 19894 bp, 14 predicted proteins | sample 643391 | NCBI WGS metagenome assembly LKMJ01 (sample SAMN04112250, study PRJNA286221) | soda lake metagenome | biome: soda lake; feature: Kulunda Steppe; material: water; isolation source: sample PL-Br10 brine of Picturesque Lake | place: Russia: Kulunda steppe | collected 2010-07 | reverse complement strand
TGGATGTACGGGTCAGACACCATCCTTCGAGGGCTAGCTGATGCGAGTCCTGTTGCAATGAGTAGCCCCATCACGACCACCGTTAATGGGACAGTCAAGATCAGAACGTACGGTGGGCGGATTCGGAAGAACTCCCAAGGAGACCGAAGGATCTGGGTGAACCGGTAGCGGAATTCTCGGGAACGAATCGGCTTGAAGAACCAACCGTTCTCCCCACCGGAATAGTGGTCAATGACTCCCATATCGGTGAGGCGAGTTTCGTCTTCACCAAGAGCTGCGACGTGCCCTTCTGTGTCTAACTTCCCGTTCCCGATTTCATCTTTCTTCACCATCGCAATCAGGATAGCGAACATGATGTTCAGACCCGGTAGGATACCGTAGACGGTAGCGTACAACCCAACAAGTTGTGGGCTCCCCATCATTGAGACGATCACAAGGACGATCAGCAGGCCCATAGGGAGCACGTTAAGGGACATGTACATTTCGCCGAACAGTTCAAGCGTGTCCAGCATTTCCTCTTGCTTTTTGCGTGCTCGCTCGCGCATCATGTCCTGCTGGGTCTCCAGGAATGACGTCATGTCCCCACCACTGTTAATCACGGAGAGCATATCGGAGAGGAATCCTTCGAGCTCCTTACTGGGGGTGAGTTCCGTAACGTTCTCGACAGCAGTCTGGTAGTCAGTGTTGAAGTACTTCATCTCGTAAACGATACGCTGAAACTCCACACTAACTTCGCCGTAGGTGTCGTCGGCGTTCGCCACCGACTCCATTACTTGAATCTGGTTTGTCCCTCCGACGGACAGACTGTACATGAACGCGATTGCGTCGCCTAGGAGAATGTCGATTTCACGAGCACGAGATCGTTTGATGTACTTCGGGTAGTAAGCCGCCAGTGACAATGCACTGAAGAACCCGAGAACAGCCCCGACACCGCCAAGTAACAGGGAAACCAAGGGGTATTGAATCAGGGAGAGGAGAACTCCGAGATACTCAACTGGGGTTGTGTGACCGAGGGGAAGGACCTCAACGGGAACGGTTGCAGGACCGAAGGCTGCAGAAAGTGTGATCCAGGCTATGAGGCTGATGACGAGCCCAATAATCCCGCCAACGACGGTCCCGTAGCCGAGCGCTGCCGACATGTAAATCTCAACAGGCGTATTGATATTCGCCTCACCGAGATCATCTTCCATGTCTTCGACGAATTGTTCACCCTCGAACAACCGCTTGAACGAGGGGTAAAACAACTCGGCGATGGTGAGAGTCAGCGAGTTTTCGAACTCAATTGCGCGTTCGAGACTACCGTCTGCCGTCTCGGCGGTTTGTGTCCCTGTTTGAGTGCTCATTCACTCTCACCTTCGTCTTGTCGTTCCACGTTCGGGTCGTCGTCATCCTCATCACCGTCGTCTTCATCTTCATCATTGTCCACTGACACAGTCCGAACACTTTCTTCACCGGAAAGTGGATCATCAAGTTCGGCGTCCTCAATGAGATCTTCAGCGTCGTCTGTATCACCCTCAACACTGCCTGGTTCCTCGTCACCATCTACATCGACGGTCGTTCCATCCTCGCTTTCTCCATCGTCCTCGTCATCCTCATTATCGGGTGCTGGTGGCGCGATCACATCTGCGTCATCTCCAGCGAACTCTTCGGGGTCGGGGACATCTGCGTCCGTATCGACAGCGACATCCGGTTCACTCGCCTGTGCGGAGTCCTCGTCCACCCCGACCGGTGTAGGTTCTTCATCGTCAGTTTCTTCGAAGAACTCATCCAACCCCTCCATGGTCGGGTCGTCATCTTCGGGTCGGGATTCCGTTGAGGATGCTGGAACCTGCTGTTCGTTGAGCCGTTGGAGGTTATCACTGGTGAGGATCATCTGGTCACCCTCACCCGAGTCACCGTCATCGAACAACTGTTCCAACTCCCGGTCAAGTGACAGGCCAGCCATTCCGGTTCCACTGACCGATTCGGAGTTGGTCACTGCTGGGTCCACACCAGCTGGGAGTTCACCGGCCGTCTGAGCGTCTGCTAACTCACGGATGAGTTGCTGTTCTTCGGCCGACAGGCCGTCATCAGTGAGCATATCTTCGATGGTCTGCGCGAAGTTCACCTCGGTACTGTCGTACCCGACGAGGAGTGATTCCGTATCAATCAGCACTTGTTCGGCTTCTTCTCCGACGTCTTCTGGCGTCCGTGGTCTCGGGATGAGGGCTTCCTTTTCTGGGTCAACGTTGATGTTGATGGTTTTCATCTGGTGTAGGGCCGCGATTCGAGTGCGGAGTTCGTCGTCAGCGATTAGCGCCAGGATGGTGTCCTTCGAGGACATGTATCCTTGTAACGTCGCTGCGACCCCAGCGTAGGTGTTGATGTTGTTCGCCACCAGGTATGCAAGGACCAAACGCCGGTGGTTCCATTCCCGTCGGAGGTCCTTGTCGCTCCATGCGTTCTCGTTTTTGACTTCCTCCAGGATATTTGACTTACCCTTCCGACGGAACGTGTCGTTCTTTCGGTCCCACGCGAATGCGTCGTTCATCGAGAACCGGTTCGTGGACGCATTGTATTCGTTGATCTCGACAATCTCACGCGCACGGCGAACCTTTGTTCCACTGAGATCGATGCTTTCCTGCTGGCAGATGACGTCCAGCGCGTCGAACATCGACGGTGAAACGTTAATCGGGTCGGTCGTGAACCGGCGGATGACCTCACGCGGCTTGTTGGCGTGAAAGGTCGTGTACGTCGTGTGACCGGTGTTCAGCATCTGGAAGAGTGTCTGCCCCTCTTCACCACGCACCTCGCCCATCAGGACGTAATCAGGACGTTGACGCAGTGCGTCTTCCAACAGGTCGAACTCGTCAATCGTCCCTGATGCGTCGTCTTGGAATGCCTCCCGTGTCATCCGTGGCACCCAGTTTGCCTGTGGAATCTCCAATTCTCGCGTGTCCTCAATGGAGACGATTTTCGATGTGCTCGGCATGAACAGCGACACTGCGTTCAGGGTAGTTGTTTTCCCTGAGGCGGTACCGCCGGCGAACACGATGGATTTGTTGTTCTCGATTGCAAGCCACAAGTATGCCATCTGATCGATGTCGAACGTCTTCCAGTTGATCAGATCCACCGGAGTGAACGGGATCTCATTGAATTGACGAATTGTGAAGTTCGTCCCTCGGTCACTAGTTTCCGTTCCGAGTGTGAGCTGGGCCCGCGACCCGTCAGCTAATGTCGCGTCGACACTGGGCTGGCGACGACTGATACCTTTCCCTGCTGTCTGGGCAAGGGTTTTAGCGAAGTTGTCGAGGTCGTTTTTGCCGAATGAAACGTTTGAGACGATTTGCTGACCGTATTCTGAGTGGTAGACGAACACGGGCGAGTTGTACCCGTCGCAGGAGATGTCTTCGATGTTGACATCCTGTTTGATCGGGTCAATCCGGTCGAACCGGATGAAGTCTCGGACGAGGTAATAAAGGACACGCCGAACTTGTGTACTGTTCAGTGCCTGAAACTCACCGGTCGTCGGGTCCCGGGGGGTTGGGGCTTCGTCATGAACGGACTCATCGAATTCCGCTTTGTCTGCCTGGCGTTCGAGGAATTCAATGACGAACTGTTTGAACCGGTCGCTCAGTCCAGAGGCTTCCTGGAGGCGCTCACCGCCAAGCAGATTGTATCGCTTCATCAGGCCGAGTGTTTCGTCACGGATGATCCGCGACCGCTCTACTGGAGTAGAGTCAATATCTACGCTTTCGTAGTCCAGTGAGGTGCGGAGTTTGTCCCGGAAGAAGTTCACGATGTCTCGTTCTAGGTCAGTGAGCCGGGGTTCCACCACGATGTACCGGAGTTCGCTGTCTCGAACGTTCCGGTAAATCACAACGAACGCGTATGGTTTGTTGACCCAGTATCGTTGGATTTCCCGGAGGTGTGGCTTCTCACGGTTTTCGACTGCTTCTTCCAAGTCGGCGTGTGTAACCAGCGTTTCCGACCCATCGTCCATGGTGTAGAAGTCATCTTCGTCCACCTCAGCGGGGACAGTCAAACGCTGTTGTGGGAGTTGTGCGCTCATGATGAAGGCTGTTGATATCTGCTTTTACCCACTCATTTTAAAACCCTTGCCCGGAGATGCAGCGTTTGCACACCGGTGTGAAATACTGAGCCTGTGTTACGGGCTAATGTTTCGGCTCGTAGCGATGTCCATGTTGAGCGACCGAGTCAACTCGAAAATCCGAGCGTCATCATCAATTAAGCTCTGCCCTGGATACAGTTTTTCAACCGCCAAGTAGTCTTCAACGGTCTCATCCAGGGTTCGGTGGAGAACTCTCAGAACAGTATCGCACATGTACTCCGTTGCCCAGCGGTTTGCTGGTTCAGCTTCTGGACCGACACCGTGTAGTACGGCAATCCCATCACTTTCATGAATTTTTTCCTGTAGTTCACGGAGTAATGCTTGGTACTGCTCGGTGTCAGTGGTTTCTAATTCGTTGACCGGGTCGATGATGACCGTCACCCCTCGGGGGTAGTCCCCGTTTTCGATCACACCTCGCAGAGTTTCCACGGGGTTTTCAGAGGCGACCTCGTGGATGTGCACCTGCTTCAAATCCACGTTCGACACGGGTTTGATGTTCCGGCGGATTTGTTGCGGTGATTTCCCCAGCGTGTAATAGTACGCTGGCCTGTTTGCAATCATGTTCGCTGCGAGGATGTCGCCAGGGGAGGCAGGGTCTGTTAGTACTGCAACCATGCTCCCGATGCGGAGTCCTTGCCGTTCTAGTGCTTGATCAAGGTTTTCTAACCCTGAGGAAAGGGTTTCCATCTCAAGCGCCACATCACGGCCGTCATTGGTATCTGACGCTCGGGCGTTAAGACCGGACATACTGGGAACGAACCGCCTTATAGATAAAAAACCTCGCTACCATCTACACCGAACATTAATCACTGACCGGCGGTATACTTTTCTATACACTCATGCGCACGCCAGCCTTCAAGAAAGACATTCGTGGTCAAGCCTCCACACTCGGGTATATATTCATCGTCGGGATGGTGATTCTCTCCGCTGGAGCGCTTGCTGGCGTCGGAATCGTTACACTGGGTGAATCACAGACTATCGCCGGCGACGAAGCTGCTGACCAGGCGATGACTCAACTCGACTCTCAGATGAGTCTCGTCGCTTTCGAAGGTGGCGCGTCACAAACCGTCGATCTTTCACCGGAATCTGACGAGCAAATCAACATCCAGGAAGACGGGCATATCACGTTAGAGTTGCAGGAAATCAATGAAACCGACCCGACTGATACTGACACGATTGAGGTGATTATGGATCGGGAGCTCGCCTCGATTGAGTACGAGTCCGATGATCGAATTGTTGCTTACCAAGGTGGAGGTGTGTGGGCGAAAAACGGGGATGACGTAGACTCTACCGAGATGGTGTCTCCACCAGAGTTCACATACGAAGATGACACGGCAACGTTGCCAATCGTTGGTGTTACTCCTGATGACGAATTTGCGTCTTCAGACGGTGTGATTGCGTTAGAAGCAGGTGAAACGCATGGGAAATTCCCACAGTCAGGGGAGGAGAACCTGACCAACCCCGTTGACCCGGCACACGATCTCGTTCTCACTATCGAAAGTGACTACTACCAAGCCTGGGGGGAGTATTTCGATAACCGGCTCGATAGTACACCTATCTACGATCACGACAACAACACGGTGGAAATCATTATTGTTTCCGAAGGAGATGAAGCAACAGTTGAACAAGCAATAACATCTGTCGGGTCCGATAACCGAATCAAAATTGATGGGCAAGGAGGAGGTGTTTTCGTAGACAGTTACAACTCCCAGGAAGGCCCGTACAGTGAATCGCAAACAGAAGACGGTGAAGTGCATGCTCAAACCGGTATTGAAATAACGAGCGGGGCGAATCTATACGGTAACGTGTTCACCGAAGGTGACATAATCCTCTCGGGTAACTCTGTCATTCACGGCGACGCGAATTACGAGGGGAACTTACAAAAACAGGGTGGTGGGTCAGAGGTCCGCGGTGAAATTGGTCATGAAGCAGACGTGGACGACGTCGTTCCCATCGACCGTATCATTGAATCACTCCGTGAGGAGTTCAGCAGCGAGAATGATAACGATGACTCGGAACGAATTGACGACGGTGAGATCACTACCGATAGGGTACTCACCATGGATAATGACCCGACTGTTCACGCAGGAGAGTACCACCTCTCCGAATTCGATGTTGAAGCCGATGAAACAGTGACGTTCGACCTCGCTGATGGGGACATTCGACTTGTCGTTGACGACGATATCACGATGGATCGTGGTGACATAGAGGTAATCAACACTGAAGACAACGACCACCGTGTCCAAGTGTATACGCGCGGTGACCTCATCGAATTTGACCGTAGTAATGTAGAAGTGGAAGACGACCGTTCTAACTCAATGTGGTTCTACAGCGGGGCCGGAACGCAGGTTGACCTCCATAATTCTGAAGTGACGGGGGTCGTGTACGCACCAGGAACCAACTCAGTCCCGGGCGAAGTGAATGTTCAGACGCACAGTGCTCTGTACGGTGGAGTCGTTGGTGGTGACACCGAAGTAGGTGCGCAGTCGTCTGTCCACTACGACCAAGCTCTGATGAATTCAGAGGTGTTCATCGAGGAGCATCACGTAGATCTCGTTTCTGCTCACGTGGCATACTTCCACATTTCCTACACGGAAATCGAAGTTGAAGACTGATGAACCGTTTTCTGCGTCCTCGTTTGCTACGCTATGATTTCGATTCGATTGTGATCAGCGTTTCACGCAGCATGAACTCTTGCGTCTCGAACTCGTACGTCACTTCGTTCTCAGCGTGATCGATGTTTGTCCGTTCCAACCCTTGCTCTTCGAAGTATGCATCCCATGCCTCGTACCGAGGGGAATGGACGGTCACTTCTACTTCGACATCGTCTGTCGTGTCTCCGCGAACAGATGTGAGGGTTTCTGACCCTGACCCTCTCGCTATGATTGCTAACTTTCCTGACCCGGACAGCGCTTGCCTGTCGTCCCGCACTGTTGTTGTGATACCAGACATTCGAGTACGGTCGTCTCTGAATTCAAACGAGGGTTCAGTCTGCATAGACGCGACATCAGCGTCAGTCCGCATCACAGCCCCAGCTTCATAATGAACCGCAGTATCGTCTTTTTCGTACGTTACGGGTGTCCCAGCCAAGATGTGCGTTTCTGTTTCTCCTTCGTGGGTAACGTTGACTTCCATGAAGAAGTCTTCACTCTGGAACAACACACCGCCTTGATACCTAATTTCAGTTTCTCGGGATGGCGCGCGATCTTGCTCAATCGCGTCCAAGTTGTTTCCAAATACTTCAAACGCACGCTCAGTGTTCGACATATACTCTGTATCTTGGTGGTCTTCGACTGTCGGCACTCCCATTAAAGCGACAGCCCCGATTGAGAACATAACTACTGCGATCAGGAGAACGTACCCAAGGGTTTGACTCACTGCCCGCGTATCCTGCTGGAATGGGGTGAAATCGTTTCGTGTCATGCTTACTCCTCCTCGATGGTGATTGGGGACTGATCTTCGGGCTGAATCCAAATCTCCCGTTCACCAGTTTCCGGGTCGTACTCGTGAACAATTTCCATGGTCATCCCGCCAGTAACAGTGGTTTCCTTAACATCAGCATCAGTTCGAATTGGGATTTCTGCTACGTACTTCCCGTTAACTGCGTCAACCTCGATTTGCGGCCCGTCCGCTGTGTCTACTAACCGTACGTGATATGGGGTTCCAACAACCTCCGAGGGGAGGTCCCGCGTGACAGTTGCGTTTGTCCCGTCACCGACATCGCCAAGTCGGTCAGTTGCCATGACACCAGCTGCAGCCTGATCGCCGATGACTTCGGCTTGGTGGCCAACGGCTCGGTCCTGTTGTGAGTCTAAGACAGCCCCAACCCCAATTATGAGACCAATGAGTAACACGGTCGTAATTCCAACGGCGGAGATGTACCCGACATTGAAAGAGGCCGCGCGTTCGTCGCCGGTGAAGTTACGCGAGGTAGTGGGTTGCTGATCATTCGACGATCGTGTGCGTTGCGTCATGGTTTCTCACTGGAGGTTGTTGCCTCCGGCTCTCTTGGCGCGACGTACGACAGTGTCTCTGCGGTTACGGTTTCACCCTCAACTTCGAAGGTGACCGTTGCGCTGTATACACCGTCGTATGCACGTGGGTCCTCCTCATCGGGGTCGTCACCTTCCATTGTATCTGCGACGTGTCTGTCTCCGCTGACTGCCTCCGTCCCGATTTCTGTTCCAGGGCCTTTCCCAACGACGAACTGGTAAGTCCCTTCTATCTCGTCCCCGTTTTGGTACCGGATTTCGTACGGCCCGTCACCTACACCTTCAGCGAACTCAATATCACATGCATCCCCGTCAACCGTCATCTCAACCCAGTCAATTTCGGCCGGTGTTCCACTACTCGTACATTCAGCAATCGGGTTCCCGTCACTATCAGTTTCAGTTGCTAACGCAATACCAGACTGCGATGGATCATCGTAAATCCACACACTCCACGTATCACCATCTCCACCATCACCAGTGATGTCCATCCGGAATACATCACTCGCTTGATTTTCCTCTTCTGTGTCAATAGTTCGAGCGCTTGTGACCGTCATATTAGCGTCACGAATCCCGTCTGCCGTGACGAGATCCCACCCGAAGACATCCTCAAATCCAAAAGTGTTTTCAGCGGCCCTGAAGTCCGAATCCTCCGGTTGGGATATAACCCAAGCGTTCTGCATATTCTCAGCGGAGATATCGATAACCTCACCATGCGCTTCGAACGAACGTTCATCTAACAACTCTCCCATACTTGTCACATCCCGTTCTACGTTCTCTGCAGCAACTCCTTCATCTTCGTATTTCTCATCGAGTTCCATCTGAATGAGGTCGCCAGTAGTTCCCTCAACAACAGCACCTGCGTCTACTGTTCGGTCGATGGCCTGTGGTTGCTCACGCGTAGCGATGTTCTCGGTGTACAGCACACCATTAAGAATGAGGACTAACACGATGAGTAGGAATGCCAGTATAATCCCGCCAATTAAGATGAGTTGACCACGGGTATCCTCTGAAATCGAGGGGTGAATTCCGGTCATAGTTAGATCCTCCAGACCACGATTCTGACTTCAACCACGTTGTACACCTTTGAGTCTTCGTAAGCGTCCGGCGCATAGAACGCCGGCGTCTCACCGATCGCCTCTGTCTCACCCGGCGCAGTAAGTTCGTCGTCATCGTACAGCACTACAGTTGTCGTTGCTGTCATTGCATTATCTGATGGTTCTCCCATTTCAACCATGGTTTCTGTCCCTGACCCCCCACCAGGACGACTATACGTGACGTACACGTTTGCCGCAATCCGCCGATCACCGAAGGTTTCCTCTAGCACATCACCGAATTCGTTGTCTGGATACTCACCGAGGTAACCTTCAGGCGTTGCCCCGTAGAACTCTTGCTCATCGGTGTCCCAGTAGAGCAACGCTTCCTCTAATGCACTCATATCGTCTGGCCCAGTCGAGTACTTCGCGTTCTCTAACGCGCCGTCTGCCATCTTTTTCTGTTGTGTTTCGATGTGCTGGTGTGACGTTGAAATCGTGAGTGGTGTGATAGCAGTCGCTTGAATGGCAAAAATGATGGTTGCTATGATAATCGCACCGGCTGCAATTGCTTCCAACGTGTGAGCTTGCCCTGAGGTATCGTTTTTGAACATGATTCACCACACCTTGTATTCGAGTTCGTACCGTTCACCGTTGATAGTCACGACACGAGTCGCTGAGTATACGTTACTCGTAGCCATCTCGGCGTCATCTCCTTCAGTCAACTCAACCCCATCAATCTCAACGGATTCACCGTCGGAATCGACAATTGTTGCGTTGACGTTCGTTCGCTCGCCAACCCCAACTATCACATGCAAGTCGTCACTCCCAACGTCACAGGCGGTGCTTGCTTCACCATCGAACATTGCAACAGTACATTCCTGGTCAAGCACGTACGGACCGGCTCCGTCTGCTCGCATTACGTCTTGTGTCAACTGATCGGCTCCCCGATCAGCCAGAACGGTGCTCGCATCTGGACTTGGTTCGAACGGATCGATCAAATCCGGGATGAAAAACACAGTGAACACGATAATGAATAAGAACAGTGTGATTCCAATCACAAAATCGAAGAAGGTCTGTCCTCTCCGGTCGTGGTAAAACTGCTTGACACGGTCTGAGACGCTCCGCTTCGCAGAATCACGGTCGTGTTTTTTGGAATGGGTTTTTCGTGTCATTGGTTTACATTATCGCTATCCAGACGAAGAGTGCGAGTGTCGCCATTGGCAGGATGAATAACCCGGCCTGTTTCAGCGAGTTCGAGCGGAGATACGAGCAGAGGAGCCCAGCTGTAATGGCTTGGATGGTGATTGCGTGGAAGTACAGCACACCTGTTCGAGTGGGGTCAATTGCATCGAAGTCCATTGCCCCTCCTTGATCAGCCGCTCCGCCTTCCTCCATGTCAGCGGCTACTTCACCCATCGTACCGATGAACTGGTCCTGGAGTGCAGCAATGACGCCCATTAGCACGACGAACGTCATGAGTACCATGACGATCTGCATCCGTGTGCGAGATGCGCGCTCTCGCTTGAGATCGTCTTGGTTTTCGCTTGTTTGAGCTGCTGTCACGAGAACATCACTGATGTTTGAGCTCGTTTCTTGAGCGTCAATGATCAGGTTATTAATCCGTGCGAGTTCTGGCACCCGGTATTTGTTGTTAAATTCAACAATCGCCTGCCGGACACTGTAGTTGTAATCCACCTTCGCATTGATTGCACGGAACTCATCCGCCAGTCGCCCTGTGGAAGTGTCCGCAACCGTCATGAAGGATTCCAGTAGCGTCTGTCCGGTGTCGTTAGCGGATGAGAGTTTCCGAAGCCCTTCTGTGTAGTTCGAGGTGATTGCGCTCCGACGGCGGTTATGCAGGACAGTGAAGACTGTCAATGGAATCAGCACCAGGTACATCGGGATGTACATGTAGTAGAACGTCCCCCACAGACCGCTGAACAACCCGTCTAAAGAACGGGGTGCTATCCCCGTGAGGAACCCCGCGATGACAATGATGAGCGCAATGGGCACTGTAAAGAGTAGTGTGAGTAGTGGCCTTTCAATGAACAGTATGTGGGGCGCTCGAAGGATCTCTTTTGTCCGGTGCAGGAACTCTTTCGAGTAAATCTGATCGAATCGAGGTGTGAGGCCTTTGTACTGCTTTGTCGTCGTGAAGTCGAGGATTGAGTACGTAGTTGCTCGACCACGGTCACCCATATCTAGTCGCCCATCTCCGGGCTCATCGGGAAGGACTGTCGACATGAGAACCAAGAATCCGACCCCGAGGAACGGGATGACAATGTAAATCACCATGTAGAGCATCATCGCCGACGCACCGCCCATCAGTTGCATAATCGTGATGAGGATCAGCAGAAGGAGCGGGAGTAGTGACAGGTTCAAATACATCTCTCCGAATAACTCCAGCATCTCGATCAGGTCCTTCTGATCTTCCTTCGCCATCCGAAGTTGCTTATCCGTTTTATCGTCGAGGAAAGACGTCAGGTCACCACCGCTGCTCAGGATAGAGAGCATGTCGGTGAGGAACTGTGCAAGGTTTTCGCTTGGGGTTTCCTCTGCCCGGTGTCGAATTGCCGTTCGGTAATCTACGTCGAAATATTCTGTCTCCTGGATTATCGATTGGAACTCTTTCGATGCTTCCCCGTACACGTCTTCTGAATCAGCGACTGATTCGATGATCTCCAACTGATTCATTCCTCCAATCGACAGTGCGTACATGTACGAGACGGTGTCCGGAAGGAGCATGTCAATCTCGCGTTTCCGTGCGCTTGCCTGCATCCCGAGGTTGATGTGTGGGGCGTAGAATCCACCGAGGAATCCGATTGATCCGAAAATGATTCCGAGGAATAGGATGACCGCTGGCGTACGGACTGCGTGGACGAATTCTAACAACGCATCATCTTCAATCTGCACTCCGAGGAGCGGCCCGACTTCAAACCCAGTCAGAACGACGAACAGGAACACACTGAGTGTAACAACCAGCCAGAGCACCAGCCCGGTGAGAACACCGTACCCGAGGGAACGAGAGATGTACATCTCTGCAGTGTCATCCACTCGTGCCTTTGCTAGCTTCTGGTTCGTTTTCACAACGAAATCATCACCGGGCGAGTAAAAACGGTGATACAGGGGCAGAAACAGTTCGCTGAGCTTCTCCTGGAAACCAGGCGATTCAGAAATCTCCGCTAACCGTTCGTGCTGCGTGTACTCATTGTCACTGGCATCACCGGAATCAGTCGCCATCACCATCACCCCCACCGCGGGCTGGTTCATCGAACGAGAATCCGTTATCCTCGTCGTCTTCGCTATCGCTTTCAGGGGTGTCGTCATCTTCCGCGGGTTCGTCGAGGCCAGTCACAAACCCGGACAGGTCGTCCGATGCATTGTTCGACGAGGGGTCTTTGGACTCATCCTCGTCTTGTTCGGGCACCCCGTCATCGAGTGCTAACTCATTTTCTTCGCTGTCCGCATCGTCTTCCTGAAGTTGCTCTGGTTCAGGTAGACTTTGCTCTGGTGGATCTGGCTCATCGAATCCGCCTGCGATGAATCCGGATAAGTCGTCCTCAACAGTTTCGTCATCCTCCTGCTCAGATTCTGGAGCCTCCTGATCAACTCCCGTCTCTGAATCAATTCCCTGGTCTGATGCAACCGTGTCTTCGACCGCGTCAACGTCTCCATTTTGTGGCGTCTCATCGTCACCCTCACGTTTGGACTCTAACGTCTGGGCGATCGCTTCGGCTTTCCCTTCATCGACGGTACGGTCTTTCTGGGCAGCATTTGTCGGTGTGGCCTCTTGGAGGAGCTGCGCGAGCTTCCCGTCAGGGTCGATTCCGCCCCGATCTTCTAACACACCCTCGGCTTCGCGTTCCAACACACCGTGTGCCCACTCAAGGATGTCATCCGGTGGTTCCGGTCGAGGAACCATTTCCTCCTTATCTGGATCGATGTCGATGGCAACGCTTTCCATCTCTCGCAGATTCGAGAGACTCTCTTCCAGCAAATCGTTCGCAATAAGATCCAGAACGATTTCTGGGCCGTTGATGAACGCTTGAACAGTTGCTGCGACTTGTGTGTAGGTGTTAAGCCGCTCAACGATTAAGTACGCAATGACGACTTCTCGCTTCCGGATTTCACGGTCGAGTTGTTCTTCGTCCCACCCCCGGTCGAACATGATGGTGTTGAGAACCTCTGAGTCCTCTGTTTGCTCGAAGTGGTCCTCTTCGGCAATCCACTGGTAGACGTCGTTGACGTTGATTTCGTCTGTTTCGCTGTTATAATCGTTAATCTCGGTCAGTACCTTGTTCCGTCGGACCTTGTTGCCGTCAACACGCGTTGCAGTCTGGATGGAAACAAGGTCGAGTGCTGTGAACAGTGTTTTCGAAACGTTAATCGGGTCAGTTGTGAACCGCTTGATCACTTCGCCGACAGAGTCGGCGTGGAACGTTGTGTAAGTGGTGTGCCCAGTAGACATGACCTGGAAGAGGGTACGGCCTTCCTCACCACGGATCTCACCCATCACGATGTAGTCCGGGCGCTGTCGCAGCGCGGCTTCCAGCAGAGCGAATTCATCTACTTCACCAACGCCGTCCTCGGTAAAGGACGGTCGAGTAACGGATGCAACCCAGTTACGTTGTGGCAGTTCCACCTCCCGCGTGTCCTCGATGGAGACAATCTTCGTGTTCGACGGAATGAACAGTGAAATCGCGTTCAGCGATGTTGTCTTCCCTGACGCCGTACCGCCTGCGAAGATCAGGCTCTTATGATTCTCGATGCACAGCCAAAGGAACGCCATCTGCTCCGGTGCGAAGGTTTTCCAGCAGATCAAGTCGATCGGCGTGAACGGGACGTCTTTGAACTGCCGGATTGTGTAGTTCGTCCCGTGGTCAGACACTTCCGCTCCGAGTGTAAGCTGGCCACGTGAACCGTCTGGTAGGGTAACGTCCACCTGCGGTTGGCGTTTGCTGATACCCTGCCCGGATCGTTGGGCGAGATTTATGACGAAGTCGTCGAGTTCTTTCTCACCGTGCCAGATGTTACTGATGATCTGCTCGTGGTCACCGTGGTACACCCACACCCGCATATTGTACCCGTCACAGGAGATGTCTTCGATGTTGATGTCGTGTTTGATCGGGTCAATGTTTCCGAAGGAGACGGAATCCCGCTTCAGGTAGTACATCAACTTCACCACTTCGTAGTCAGTGAGTTTCTCCTGTCCTTCATTGATGACCGCTTCCTGAGGACGAACGGATTTCCCGTCAAGGTCTGGGAGAGCTTCTGGGGGTGTGTAGACGTTCTCTGGTACGTCTTGGTTGCTGTCTTTTTTCTCTTCTTCAACGATGAGTTTGTCTACAAGCGATTCGGGTTCGCTATCCCGGGAGAACCATGATCGGATGCCACCTGAGCCTTCTTCAGTTCCATTTCCATTTCCATCTTCATCTTCGTCTGGTTCACTGGTTTCATCCTGTCCAATTCCGAGTTTCTGCTTGAACCCAGAGGTTCCTTCGCCATCGTCGTCGGTGCCATCGCTCTCAAAAGGTGTTTTATCGATTAAACCGTATCGGAAGAGGAGTTTGTACGCTTCCTCTTCGATATGAGCAGCACGCTCTGCGTTGGTTCGATTGCCTCGCGTAGCTTCTTCGGAGTATTTGATCGTGTCCTGGAGTTTGTTCTTGAGGAAATCAAGTACACGTTCTTCTTCTAAGTTTAGGTGCGGCTCTACAGCAAAGTACTTGACTTCGTTTTCCTTTGTGGACCGGAAGAGGATAATGAACGTGAATGGCTTGTTCACCCAGTACCGGTCGAGTTCTACGAAATGCTCTTTTTTGTCTATCGGAACCGTCTTTTCAAGATCGTACCGTGTAACGACAGTCGAGCGCCCCGTAGATGTTGTGAAGAAGTCATCTTCATTTTCGTATTCGACATCAACAGTGCGCTCCTCGAACGTATCATTCAGTTCATCTGCGGCCGCGCCAGCCCGGGAAAGTTTTTCACTGATTGTATCGGGCTTAAGGTCGTCGTGTCTGTGTTTTTCGGGGATATCGTCGTAATCAGGTATCGGGTTGTCGTCTTCACTGCGGAATTTCCCTGGGGAGTGATCGCGGAGATATTCTTCCCACGTGTACTCTCCACGTACGACGCCGGGATCTCCATCCTCATCTTCGGAATCTGAACTGGAATTGGACGGGCTGTCACCGTCGCTGAAGATAGAGGTCACCCGACTCATCAGGCTCATACAGTGTGATAAGCGCGAACTAATTTAAGGGATTGGGTTAACGCGAGTGCATTCTGAGGGGTTCATATTTCATGACGACACGCAAATGGGGTGGTTTTGAAAGTTTCATTGTAACCGGGAAAGCGAGGGAATGGAATGTGGGGAATCGCATGGAAGAGCCGAGTGACTTTCCCACCTTTTATAGTACCACACTCTGAATAGAGGAGTGCCTCCACATAATCCAGGGAGGTAAGTAAACCATGACGCGACGCGAAAAAGCAAAGGAGCTCGTTGAGAGTCTTCCTGACGACCTAGATGTAACAGTTGATGAGGTTGAAGAGGATCTTGACCAACTGGTCAACGAATTCAACCTCCCAATCGACGAGGCTGTTCGTAGCACACAGAACAAGTACATGAACGACTACGACGGGGATGGTGAGTTCAGCTCGTCACCCTCGTCTCCACAGGACGAAGACTACGACATCGGCGAACTAACCGTCGATCAGGACGAGGAGTGGATGAACATCCGCGGAACCGTCCAGCAATTCTTCGACCTGTCGGAGAGTCAAGCCTCGTGGATCGAACAGCGAGGGGTCATCGGCGACGACACCGGCACCACCATTTTCACGGTGCCAAAGCGCGCCGTCAAGGAAGACGACGACCTGAAGCTCGAAGAGGGCGAAACGTACGAACTCCGGGGTGTTGTCGGGGAAGTGTACGATGGCGATGTCCAGCTCATGGTCACGCCGAACACATCCGCCTCCAAACTGGAGGAGACGTACACGCCGCCGTCGAACACGACCCAGGTCACAGGATGCATCGTGAACATCCAGAGCGGAAGCGGGCTCATCAAGCGCTGCACGTCCGAGGACGAGAACGGTGACGCGTGCGGGCGTGCCCTCGACAACGATCGGTGCGGCATCCACGGCGACGCCGACGGTGAGTTCGACCTTCGGCTCATGGCCACCGTGGACGACGGAAATCAGGCCTACGATGTCTTCTTCGGCAAGGAAGCCACGGAGGCACTGACGGACATCTCGCTGGACGACGCCATCGAGATCGCCAAGGACGCCATGCAGACTGAGGCCGTCCTGAAAGAAATCGAACCGATGCTGCTCGGCCGGTACTACAGCATCGCTGGCAACGACGGCGGTGAATACATCATCGTCAACCAGTTCGAACGCGTCCAACGCGACTGGCAAGAAGAAGCGGAAGTTCTCATGGGCACCCTCGATGACGACGAGGTGGCAGCATGAGTCAGAGCCCGAACAACACGGAGAGTGAAACCATGTCCACAGCAAGCAACACCCCCGACACCAGCACCGAAGACATGCAACGACACCCTGCGGTCCGCGTCTTCGCGTCCGAGTTCATCGACGCGGAGTACTTCTTCAAGACCGAAGATAGCGACCGTGCACCCAAGTACACGCTCCTGCCCTCTGGGCGGCGTGTCAACCGCGTCCTCGTCGTCGGCGCACTCACAGACGTCGAAGAGTACGACGGTGACAATGGCGGGTTCGTCAACGCCCGCGTTCACGACGGTGACAACTACTTCTACGTCAGCGCCTCCCGGTACCAACCGGATGAGGCAACTGTCCTCCGGAAGCTCGACACACCGTCGCACGTCGCCATCGTCGGCAAACCGAATCACTGGGAGACCAGTGACGGTGAACACCGCATCGAGATCACGCCCGAAGAGGTCGTGCAGGTCAGCGCTGAAGACCGGTACGAGTGGGTGCTGGAGACAGCTGCAGCAACTCGTGACCGGGTCAAGCAATTCCACGCAACGACCGAACAGGAAATCGACGCCGGGACTGCACCGGCTGACGTCGCCAAAGCCCGCGAGCAGTACGACATCGACCCGAGTCGCTACCTGGACAACGCCGAAGCCGTGCTGAACGCGATCTTCTTCAACAGCGAGTAGGCGCTCCCACGATTCGTTGGCTGCGTTTCTACTAATCGCTTCGAACGATTAGCCTTGCTCAACCGTTCTAAGTAGAGTACGGGGTCAGGGTCTGCAGTGAGAGAAGGTTACGGTGCAGTGAAATCAGACAAGGTTTCACTGTTATCGCCGTCTGGGGACACCCATATGAGACGGACTTGTTCACCACTCTCGATTCCGATCGTGAGGATGGTGTCACCGGCTTCGATTCTCTCATTGAGTGTTGCTTCATTTCCGTCGTCATCGAACTTGTCTTGAGTGTCTTCGTCGTCGCCTCCCCAGGTTGGCGACGTCGAATCGCCTGTCACACGGAGAAGTCCCGTGTTACTTGGAGTGAGGAGTTCTCCGCCACCGTGCCGCATCTCTAACGATGATTCTGTCGCGTTGTAGTTCGTGTCGACAGCGGCTTCTGGCGGCGGTTGGTTTAAACTATCTCCAATACCGAAGACGAAGGCACCAACCACAGCACCAATAGCGAGGGTCACACCGATCATGAGGACAACCCCGATAACTGGTGCGACGGCGTCCTCGTCGCATAGCATTTGCTTGACTTGCTGGGTGAGCATGGCTTTACAATTTCAAAGTCGGTCAGTATTTAAAAGCATTTGCTGAGGTGAGGTGACTCAGAACAATACGGGCAGTGCGATCGATCGTGGGGGCAGGACCCAAGGTGTGTGATTTGTCCCGACGGTTAGTCAGCGGTAACGCTTGGTGAGCCAGAGGTCATGTCTCCGGCGTCGTAGTCGCCGTTTTGGAGTGCTTCTCGTGCGTCTGCTACTTCGGCTTGCGACGGTGGCGACACGTTCTCGTGGTTGAGGCCGTACGCATCGAGGAGTTCTCGGTGACGCGTCCGGATGGTCAGTTCACACACATCGCCTGCTTTGCAGGCTTCCTCCTGAGTGACACGATCGCATCGGGTGATCATGGTCGCAGCGTAGACCGCAGCTGCAGCCATGCCCGAGGGGGCTTTCCCGCTGTGCAGTTTCTTATCGACCGAGTTCTGGAGAAGTTCCTCAGCCTTCCGTTCGGTCTGTTTCGACACCTCCAGTTCGCTGGAGACTCGGTTGAGGTACTCAAGTACCTTCGGCGGTTCGATTTCGATGCCGAGCTCACGACCGAGGTAACTGTACGCGCCTGTGACGCGAGCTTCACTGACTCGGCAGTAGTCGATGAGGGTGTCCAGGGTCTTCGGGATGCCCGCTTGCCTGACGGCGATGTAGACAGATGCAGACGACATGGCTTCGATCGAGCGGCCTGGGAGCAGTTCTTCATCGAGTGCACGTCTGTAGACTGTGCAGGCGGTTTCTTCGACGTAGTCTGGCAGGTCCATTTCGCTGGAAATGCGTTGGATCTCGCCGAACGCCTGCCGTAGGTTGCGTTCCTTCGTGTTCTTCACCTTGAAGCGACTATCCCACTTGCGAAGACGCGCCATTTTCTTCTTCATCTTCGGGCTGAGCGGTTTCCCGTGGGCGTCGGTTTTGTCGTTCCCGATGACGGTTGAGAGGCCCTTGTCATGGATGTTGTTCTTGACTGGACCGCCGACGCGGCTACGCGAGGACTGCTGTTGGTGATCGAACGCTCGCCACTCCGGGCCTGGGTCGATTTGTTCATCGGCGATGACCAGGCCGCACTCGGAACAGTACTGGTCACTTCCTTTGACAACGACTTCGTTTTCACACTCTGGGCACTCTTGCGTCACGATTTCCCGTCCGGTTGGCGTCACGTGGAAGTCAGCATCATCATCATCGCTGACCGTTTTGGACGTGGCGTTTGCGTAGTCTTCAGAGGTGGTGTGCTCGGCGGCGCGTTTTGCGTGCGTGGAGATGGGTTTCAGTCGCGTTCTCTGTTCACTGGTTGTTTCGTGTTCAGGGTCGCGTGGGCGTGAGGATGAGTTCGAAGGAGTAGTGTTCGAGTCGTGGGTTTCAGTTTCGTCGGGAGAAGGAGTGGGGAACAGGTCGTCAATTGTTTGTGTGTGGTGCGGTTCGCCGCCCCATGTTTCGATGGGGGTGAGCTGGTTCCGGCTGAACGGAAGTACGATCCCGTTCGAGTTCACTACGGATTGCGGGCTTTGGGCGATTGCGACGCCCTGGCTTTTTTGTCCGCCGTCCGTTGATATTTCTTTCTCGGATGAAGAGGTCGGATTGGGGTTCCGATTGTCCCAGGAGTCTGCGAGTGAGGCCTGTGCGCGATCGTCGTTGTTGTCTGATTCCTTCGAGTGCATATTTCCCGATGAGTGGCTTGTTAGTCCCAGTTTCCACGTCGGCCTGAACGCCTGGTGGTGGTGTGTGGTGGTGCAGGCGTCCAACCGATTCTACTCCTGTATAAAGCCATCGCGTATATAAATCTTCGGAGCAGACAAACAGATTATGATTATCTCACGCAAACTCTGAAAAACTTGGTCAAACCCCATTCTTAGCCCTTGTAGACCCAATTCAAACTCTGCAAATAAACTGATTGCATAATTATGTATCATGCTGAAGCAGAGTTTTCATGCAAAGAACAACACTCAACTGGCAGAGTTTCCATGCAAACAATGCAGTAGGGGACGGGTCAAACGCAACAGCACACCACCCGGAGTGCAACTGCTATTCAGTCAAGCGTGAACTA
>LKMJ01001666.1_pt1 | contig 19894 bp, 15 predicted proteins | sample 643391 | NCBI WGS metagenome assembly LKMJ01 (sample SAMN04112250, study PRJNA286221) | soda lake metagenome | biome: soda lake; feature: Kulunda Steppe; material: water; isolation source: sample PL-Br10 brine of Picturesque Lake | place: Russia: Kulunda steppe | collected 2010-07 | reverse complement strand
GGGTTTCCGACTTCGACGTCGCCGAGATCACGACGCCGGAGGACTTCATGCTCTTCGAGCGTCAGCAATGGGGCCATTTCATCGGCCGCATAGACGGTCTGATCCTCGACGACGAGGAGGTCGAATACGATTACGGTCGCATGCAGGCCGCACAGTCCGAGGCCCGCGGCCGGCACTGGGATATCCGCGACATCGAGCGCGGCGATATCGGCGCGCTCAACTACCTCATCGAGCAGGAGCGCCTCGAGATCCGCCGCGCCGTGCTCGATTACGGCCCCGACTCCGAGCGCACCCAGGAGCTCGTCGCCGCCGCCGAGGCCAATATCGGCGACCACCAGGCGCGCTTCGCCGAGCTTCAGGCCCAGGTGGGCGAGATCCGCCAGGAGAACGCGCGCAACCGCGCCATCCTCGAGGAGGTCGGCGGCGAAACGATCGAGGTCGAGCTGAGCGACATCGTGCGCTTCTACCCGGCCAACGCGCTGTCACTGACCGACAAGATCGGCATCTACCTGTCGCGCTGGGGCGAATTCATCGCCTCGGAACCGCGCGAGGCCAACACCCAGGGCGGGGTCTTTCCGGCGATCTTCGGCACCGTCGCGATGACGCTGCTGATGGTGGTGTTCGTGGCCCCCTTCGGCGTGGTCACGGCGCTCTATCTGCGCGAATACGCGCGCCAGGGGCGGTTGACCTCGATCGTGCGCATCTCGGTCAACAACCTCGCCGGGGTGCCCTCGATCGTCTACGGCGTGTTCGGGCTCGGGTTCTTCGCCTACATGATGGGCGGGACCATCGACCAGCTCTTCTATCCCGAGCGGCTGCCCAACCCGACCTTCGGCACCGGGGGCATCCTGTGGGCATCGCTGACGCTGGCGCTGCTGACCGTGCCGGTGGTGATCGTGGCCTCCGAGGAGGCGATCTCGGCGGTGCCGCGCTCGATGCGGGAGGGGTCGCTCGCCTGCGGGGCGTCGAAATGGCAGACGATCCGGTATGTCGTGCTGCCCAAGGCGATGCCGGGGATCATGACGGGAATGATCCTCGCCATGGCGCGCGGGGCGGGCGAGGTCGCGCCGCTGATGCTGGTCGGGGTGGTGGCACTCGCCCCGGCGCTGCCGATCGATCAGTTCTACCCCTATGTCCATCTCGAGCGCAGTTTCATGCATCTGGGCTTTCACATCTTCGATGTGGGCTTTCAGTCCCGCAACTCGGAGGCCGGCAAGCCGATGGTCTTCGTCACCACGCTGCTGCTGCTCGGGCTGATCCTGACGATGAACGCCACCGCGATCTGGGTGCGCGCGCGGCTCAAGCGCCGTTACGCAACCTCGCAATTCTGATACGGATATCGCCATGACCGACACCGCTGCGATCGACACCCCGGCCGACACGGCCTACCACGTCAAGGAGGGCCGCGAGGGTGCTGCGATGCGCATCCGCGACTTCAAGCTTTGGTACGGAAAGACGCAGGCGCTCTTCGGCATCGACATGGAGATCCAGCGCGGACAGGTCACCGCGCTGATCGGCCCGTCGGGCTGCGGCAAGTCCACGCTCCTGCGCAGCCTCAACCGGATGAACGACCTCATCGACGAGCTGCGCATCGGCGGCACCGTCGAGGTCGGCGATCTCGACATCTATGGCCGCGGCGTGGACGTGATCGCGCTGCGCAAGCGCATGGGGATGGTGTTCCAGAAGCCGAACCCCTTCGCGATGTCGATCTACGACAATGTCGTCTACCCGATGCGCGTGGACGGGGTGACGAAGCGCGGCATCCTCGACGAGACCTGCGAGCGCGCGCTGCGCTCGGCGGCGCTCTGGGACGAGGTCAAGGACCGGCTCAAGGAAAGCGCGCTGTCGATGTCGGGCGGCCAGCAGCAGCGCCTGTGCATCGCCCGCGCCATCGCGGCCGACCCCGAGGTTCTGCTGATGGACGAGCCCTGCTCGGCGCTCGACCCGATCGCCACGGCCAGGATCGAGGACCTCATCGCCGAGCTGCGCGGCCAGTACAGCATCGTCATCGTCACCCACAACATGCAGCAGGCCGCGCGCGTGTCCGACAATACCGGGTTCATGTATCTCGGTCGCCTGATCGAATACGGGGAGACCGACCGCATCTTCACCAACCCGATGCGCGCGCAGACCCACGACTACGTCACCGGCCGGTTCGGCTGAACCGTCCCGATCACGCCCCCGCAGCCAATCGCCTGAGGCAACTGATGCAACCACCGCACACCTCCCGCGCCTTCGATCGCGACATCGACGGGCTGCGCACGCAGCTCCTGACCATGGCCGGCCATGTCGAGACCGCCATCGGCGACGCCGCCGGCGCGCTCGAAAGCCGCGACGAGGCGCTCGCGGCGCGCGTCGTGGAGGGCGACGCCGCCATCGACGCGCTCGAGGACGCCATCAATGCCGAGGTCGTGCGCATCATCGCGCTGCGCCAACCCGCGGCCGGCGATCTGCGCACCGTCATCACCGTGATGAAGATGTCCGGCGATCTCGAGCGTGTCGGGGACTACGCCAAGAACCTCGCCAAGCGCGTGCCGATGCTCGGGCAGGGGCCCGACGTCGCGGGCGCGGCGGGCGCGATCCGCCGGCTCTCCGTGCTGGTCAAGGACCTGTTGCGCGATGCCAAGGCGGCGTTCGAGCACGCGGACGCGGAGGCGGCCTACGAGGTCCTGCTGCGCGATGTCGAGATCGACGAGATGACCGGCGCGCTGTTTCGCCAGTTCCTCACCCACATGATGGAGGACCCGCGCAGCATCACCGCCTGCATGCATTATCTCTTCATCGCCAAGAATCTGGAGCGCATGGGCGACCACGTCACCGAGATCTGCGAGCAGCTCATCTATCTTGAGACCGGCGAGCGCCCCGAGGCCCGGCCCAAGGGCCCCTCGACGGCCTTCCTCGATTCACCGCACCCGGACGGAGCGGCCTGACCGCCCCGTGCTCGCCTCGCGAAAAATTGGCGCAACAGGTTAATTTGTGACTGCTGCGGGGTGGCGCATGTCACGCCGGATTGTGATATTGACTGGCAATGACAGGGGATCTGCATGTCTGACGCCGGTATTTTCAGTTTGAGTTCTTTGCTCGTTGGTATGGTGAGCGCCGTGGGCACGGGTCCGTTCGGGGGAATCGCGCTGCCCGAGGGCGATTTCGAGGCGACGGTGTCCGAGCGCCCCTCCGGCTATCACGCGCAGGTCACGCTGTCGGACGGCACGCCGGCGGGATTGCTGCAATCCTCGCAGCCGGTTCCCGTCGAGCTCGGCAAACTGCCCGCGCAGTTTCTCGACGCGGTGCTCTCGATCGAGGATCGCCGCTTTTCCGAGCATGCCGGGCTCGACCCCTTCGCGCTGGGCCGTGCAGCGCAGGAGACGCTCACGGGCGATATCCGCGGCGGCTCCACCGTCACGCAGCAGATGATCAAGAACACCGCGCTCGGCAACGCGATCACCATGGAACGCAAGATCATGGAGGCGATTCTCGCAGTGCGCGCGCACACGGCCATGTCGCGCGAGCGCATCCTCGAGACCTACCTCGAATCGGCGTGGTTCGGGCGCGGCCAGACCGGCGTGATGCGCGCCCCGCAGGTCTGGTTCAACAAGGACTGGGATGAGCTGACCCTGGGCGAGACGGCGTTTATCGCCGCGATCCTGAAGGGACCGCACGCCTATGATCCGATCCGCAACCCCGATCGCGCCGTCGCGCGGCGCGATCTCGTGATCGATGCGATGCTCGAGACCGGCAGCATCACCGCCGATGAAGCCGAGGCCGCGAAATCGGAAACCCTCGAAGTGGTCCCGCGCACGCAGGCGCAGGAGGGTGATCCCTGGGTTCGGTCGCTCGCGCGCGCGCAGATGTCGCGCGACGGCATCGCCGAAAATATCGGACGCATCTCCGACCAGCTCGTGGTCGAGACCACGATCGACCCGGACTGGCAGGCCCTCGCCGGCGATGCCCTGCGCGACGGGCTCGACGACTTCGCCCCGCTCGCGCCGCTCGGCACGCTGCCGCAGGGCACGCTCGACGCGTTTGCCGGTGCGGAGGGCGAACTCGGCGCGGCCGACCGCGCCACCCTCGCCAGCGCGATCCGCGGCAATGCGCGCTCCGTCGCGCCGGTGGGGCGCGCCGCGCTTCTGCGCCGGGGCGAGGGGGGCTGGATCGGGGCCCATCTCGACGCGGATGGCGCGCTGTCGGTGACGGATGTCACCATCGTAGATGAGCGTTTCCGCCCCTCGGCGGGTGACATCCTGCTGGTGCGCGAGGCCGGGGACGGCGCTGTGCGCGCCGCCGCGGTGCCCGAGTTCCAGGGTGCCGCCTATATCATGGATCCGCGCGATGGCCGCGTGCTCGCCAGTATCGGGGGCTATGACGGCCGGCTGACCTCCTTCGATCGCACCCGCCAGGCGCAGCGCCAGCCCGGCTCCGCGATCAAGGGCTTTCTCTACGCCGCGGCGCTCGATGCCGGCTATCGCTTCGACGACATGGTCGACAATCTCGAGCGCACCTATTTCGACGCCAACGGATTGCCGTGGCGGCCGCGCAATTACGACCGCTCGCAGAGCGGCCCGATCCCGCTCTTCGTCGGGTTCGAGCGCAGCTCCAACCTCGCCGCGGCCAGCATCGTCAGCGCGATGGGGGTCGGCCGGCTCGCCGATTTCGCCGAGCGCGCGGGCGTTTACGAGGACGGCCAGATGGGCCGCTTTCTCGCCTCCTCGCTCGGAACCTCGGAGACAACGCTCGAGCGCCTCACCGCGGGCTATGGCACGCTCATCAACGAGGGCATTCCGCGCCGTCCCTACGGCCTCGGCGTCGTGCGCAACCCCGCCGACGGCGCGCAGGTCGATCTGTGGAGCTTCGCGCAGGACCGCGATCAGACCAGCAGCCCGATCTCCGCGCGCTCCACCCCCGATGTCATGACCTCGATGATGCGCGGGGTGGTCACCCGCGGAACCGCCGCGCAGGCCTTCTCGGGCCATCCCGTCACGGTGGTGGGCAAGACGGGCACCAGCCAGAACCACGCCGATGCCTGGTTCATGGCGCTGACGCCGCATCTGGCCGTCGGGGTCTGGATCGGCCGCGACGACAACCGGCCGATGGGCGATGGCTCCACCGGCGGGCGCACGGCGGCGCGGATCACCGCGGATCTGCTTGAGCGGGCGCATGCCGAGGGGCTGATATCCGCCGAGGGCTTTCGCGATCCGGAGCGCAATCCGAACATCCTCTGGCCGCCCGCGACGCTCGCGCCGGGGCAGGGGCCGACGGAGGGCCAGTTCGGTTACGACCCCGAGCGGGATTATCTCGGCAGTCAGCTCCCCTCGCATGGTGAACCCGGCGACACGGCCACTGGGTCGGCTGGGGCTAGTACGAGCAGCCAGCAGGAACGCCCGAGCAGCGCCTTCGTCGGCGGCGGCGGTCTCTACTGAGCGCTCACTCGACCGCGAGGCCGAGGACCTCGCCGAGATCATCCGGCCTCGTCATGCTGGTCATGGCGACGTCGAAGAGCCCGACCGGGCGCTCCGGCGTCATGCGCATGCCCCCGCCGCGCTCGAACAGATCGTTGCTCCACTCGATGATATTGTCGAGCGGCGCGCCGACGCCGCCGCGCAGCGGGCCGGGAATGCTCGCCACGACGGTGTCGCGCTGAGCGGCGAGCATATCCGGGATCGACTGGCCGGCGAGCGCCTCGACGATGGCATTGAGACCGTCATCCTCGAAGGACAGCGCGGCCTCGACCAGCCGCAGCCCGGTGAGGAATTCAAGCTGCGCCTCGCCTTCGAGCATGCGCTCCATGTTGCCCGAGCTCCCGCCCGTGCGCAGATCGAGCAGGGCGTCGGCGCGCGCGAGCCCGGCAAGGTCGATCCGGTGCTCGAGCGTGATCGCGTCGTCGCCGCTTGTCAGCTCCAGCAGGACTTCGCCGTTGATGCGATCCTGCTGCTCGATTCCGGCGCGCGCGCGCAGCGATGCCGGCAGCAGCGCGCCGATGGGCAGATCGAGGCCGGTCATCTCGAGCATCAGCTGCGCCTGCGGCGCGTCGCCGGCGAGGAACATGTCACGCAGATGCGGGCCGATCGCCACGGCGTCGATCTGCGCGAGCTCGGTGGTCGCCTCCGCGTCGAGCGCGAGCCGGCCCGACAGCGCGCCGAGGGCCATCAGCTCGGTCCCGTCATCGCGCGCCGCCGTGAGCCCGTCGAGCGCGAGACGGAAATCGGTGTCGGCGCCACGGCTGCGGGTGACCTCGAACGAGTCGAGCGTCGCGGTGCTGCGGTCGATCGCGAGCGCCTCGAGCTCCTGCGCCGAGAGAACATCGAAGCCCGCGCAGGGCTCCCCGGCATCGCCGAATTCGAGCCCGGCCTGCAGCGTGTCCACGGTGATGCGCTCGGGACCGACTGCCTCCGTGGGCAACAGGCTGCGCGCGGCGCTGAAGGTCGCGCCCTCGGCGGTGATCTCGGTGCGCGTGACCGGGGTGTCGCGGCCGCAGCGCGCAGCGCCGTCGGCGCGCCGCAGCAGCGCGCCCAGGGCGCGCATGTCATCGGTGTGCAGGCGTCGCGCGGTGACGCGGCCGGTGGTCTGCGCGTCTCCGTCGGCGCGCAGCGTCGTACCGGACAGCTCGGCGCGCAGATGGTCGCCGTCGGGGCCGGGGATGAACGCCGCGGAGGTGGCCTCGAGGACGCTGCCCTGCGAGGTGATCTCCAGCTGTGCGACGACGAGCGTATCCTCGTCGGTCGCCGCATCCGACCATGTCACCTCGATCCCGTCGGTGGCGAGCAGGTCCGTGACCTCGCTCTCGGTCGGGGCCGCGACGGCGGCGGTCGTGGACAGCAGGAGCAGGATTGCAGCGGGACGGGCGGGTTTCAAGACGGCGGCTCCCTTCATCGCACGGTTTCGCGGCGGATGACCGGCGGACATTAGGACCCCGGGCGCGCGAGTCATAGGTCCAGCACGGCGGTGCCGTCGCGGGTCACGGTGATGTGTGCGCCTTTCGCCACGCGCCGATGGCGCCGGGGCGCGCCGACACCGCCGCGCGGCAACGCAAAAGGCCGCGCGCCCGTTCGGGACGCGCGGCCTCTCCTTTCACGGGGTGCGTCCCCTCAATCTGCCGTCAGGAGCGGCGGCTTGCGGTTCGACAGGCGCCGGCTGTCCGGGTCGCTGAAGTTCAGATGAATGACGCCGTCCTTCACATCGACATGCACGACCCCGCCCTTGGTGAGCCTGCCGAAAAGCAGCTCCTCGGCCAGGGGCTTCTTGATGTGCTCCTGGATCACCCGCCCGAGCGGGCGCGCGCCCATCTTGTCGTCGTAGCCCTTCTCGGCGAGCCAGTCCGCCGCGTCCTGCGACAGCTCGATGGTCACGTTGCGATCCATCAGCTGCGCCTCGAGCTGCAGCACGAACTTCTCGACGACCCGCAGGATCACCTCGCGCGGCAGCGGCGCGAAGCTGATCGTCGCGTCGAGGCGGTTGCGGAACTCCGGCGTGAAGGTGCGCTCGATCGCGGCAGTATCCTCGCCCTCGCGGCGCTCGCGCCCGAAACCGACGGCGGCCTTGGCCTGCTCGGTGGCGCCGGCGTTCGAGGTCATGATCAGGATCACGTTGCGGAAATCGATCTTGCGGCCGTTATGGTCGGTCAGCTTGCCGTGGTCCATCACCTGCAGGAGGATGTTGAACACGTCCGGATGCGCCTTCTCGATCTCGTCGAGCAGCAGGACGCAATGCGGGTGCTGGTCAACACCATCGGTCAAGAGCCCTCCCTGGTCGAAGCCGACATAGCCCGGAGGCGCCCCGATCAGCCGCGAGACGGCATGTTTCTCCATGTATTCCGACATGTCGAAGCGCAGCAGCTCGACGCCGAGCGTCGCGGCCAGCTGGTTGGCCACCTCGGTCTTGCCTACGCCGGTCGGGCCGGCGAACAGGTAGTTGCCGATCGGCTTTTCGGGCTCGCGCAGCCCCGCGCGCGACAGCTTGATCGCGGAGGAGAGCGCCTCGATCGCGGAATCCTGGCCGAACACCACCCGCTTGAGCGCGCCCTCGAGATCGCGCAGCACCTCGGCATCGTCCTTGGAGACGTTCTTGGAGGGGATGCGCGCGATCTTGGCGACGACGGCCTCGATCTCCTTGGGGCCGATCGTCTTGCGCCGCTTGCTGTCGGCGAGAAGATGCTGCGCCGCGCCGGCCTCGTCGATCACGTCGATCGCCTTGTCAGGCAGCTTGCGGTCATTGATGTAGCGCGCCGACAGCTCGACTGCGCTCTTGACGGCATCCTGCGTGTAGCGGATGTCGTGGTGCTTCTCGAAATAGGGCTTGAGACCCTGCAGGATCTTGACGGCGTCGTCGACCGACGGCTCATAGACGTCGATCTTCTGGAAGCGCCGCGACAGCGCGCGATCCTTCTCGAAATGCTGGCGGTATTCCTTGTAGGTGGTCGAGCCCATGCAGCGCAGCTTGCCGCCCTGCAGCGCCGGCTTGAGCAGGTTCGACGCATCCATCGCACCGCCCGAGGTCGCCCCCGCGCCGATCACGGTATGGATCTCGTCGATGAACATGATCGCGTCGGGATGCTCCTCGAGTTCCTTCACGACGGCCTTGAGCCGCTCCTCGAAATCGCCGCGATAGCGCGTCCCGGCGAGCAGCGCGCCCATGTCGAGCGCGTAGATCGTGGCCCCGGAGAGCACGTCCGGCGTGTCGCCGCGCACGATCTTGAAGGCCAGCCCCTCGGCGATTGCGGTCTTGCCAACGCCGGGATCGCCGACCAGCAGCGGGTTGTTCTTGCTGCGCCGGCAGAGCACCTGGATGCAGCGCTCGACCTCGGGGCCGCGGCCGATCAGCGGATCGACATCGCCCTTGCCCGCCTTGGCGTTCAGGTCGACGCAATACTTGCTCAGCGCCGATTCCTTGGCCTCGCCGTCGCTGCTCGTCGCCTCGGTCTCGGCCTCGGATTCCTCGGCGCCCGAAACGGGACGGCTCTCGCCGAAATTCGGGTCCTTGGCGACACCGTGCGCGATGAAGTTGACCGCATCGTAGCGGGTCATGTCCTGCTCCTGCAGGAAGTAGGCGGCGTTCGATTCGCGCTCGGCGAAGATCGCCACGAGCACGTTCGCCCCGGTCACCTCCGAGCGGCCGGAGCTCTGCACGTGGATCGCGGCGCGCTGGATCACGCGCTGGAAGGCGGCGGTCGGCACGGCTTCCGATCCCTCGATGTCGGTGACGAGCGTCGAGAGATCGTCGTCGATGAACTCGACGAGCGTCTTGCGCAGCGTCTCCAGATCGGCCGCGCAGGCGCGCATCACCTTAGCGGCGTCGGGCTCGTCGATCAGCGACAGGAGCAGATGCTCCAGGGTCGCCAGCTCGTGCCGGCGGGCATTTGCCAGCGCCAGCGCCCCATGAATGGCCTGTTCGAGAGTGTTCGAAAACGAAGGCACGGTTGGCGCTCCTTCTCTTGCGGCCGCTCGGGAAGGTCCCGAGCCGACCATGGACGTGTCAGGTTAGAGTTCGGTGTTATTGGCTGCGCTTCAAGGTTTTTTTTGCATTGACTCACGCTTGCGTGCGGCCCGCGGGTCATGTTGCCATGAAAAGGGTCAGAAATTGTCCTTGCGCTTGCGGATTTCGGCAAAGACCTCGACGTCCGGCGCCCCGCTCATGCCGATTGCCGATTTCACCTCGTCGAGCCCCGCGCGCAAGAAGGGATTCGTCGCGAGCTCGGTCGAAAGCTGGCTTGGCACCGTGGGCTGACCCTTGGCGCGGGCCGAATCAACCTGCGCCTTGCGCGCCGTGAGCGCGGCGTTGTCAGGCTCGATGGTCACCGCGAAGGCGGCGTTGGCGGCGGTGTATTCATGCCCTGAACATATAGTGGTCTCCGGCGGCAGCGCCATGATCTTGCTCAGGCTGTTCCACATCATTTCCGGCGTGCCCTCGAAGATCCGCCCGCATCCCAGCGCCATCAGGCTGTCGGCGGTGAAGGCCACTTCCGAGGCGGGGAAGTAAAAGGCGATGTGGCCGACGCTGTGGCCCGAGACGTCGAGAACCTCGCCGGCCTCGGCGCCGATGGTCACGGTGTCGCCGTCCGCCACCTCGCGATCGAGCGGAGGCAGGCGGTGCGCGTCGGCGGCCGCACCGGTGACGCGCGCGGCCGGATGGGCCTCGCGCAGCTCCTCGACGCCGGCGATGTGGTCGTCATGGTGGTGGGTGATCAGGATGTCGTCGAGCGTCCAGCCGAGCCGGTCGAGCTCGGCCTGGATCGGCGCGGCCTCGGGCACGTCGATCACGGCGGTCTCGTCGGTGTCGGGATCGTGCACGATGAACGCGTAGTTGTCCTTCAGACACGGAACCGTGACGATTTCGAGAGGCATGGTCTTTCCCTTTTGGTCGGTTATTCTGTCGCAGTGTGGTCCACTGGAGCGGTTCGCGCAATGCATCTTGACGTGGTCGATCTGCGGGATTTCTATTACCGCACCGAGTTGGGGCGCGCGGCGGCGCAGGCAATGGGCGAGCAGGTCGCCGAGCTGTGGCCGGACCCGCGCGCCGAGACGCTGCTCGGCTTCGGCTTCGCGGTCCCGGTGATGCGGCCCCTGATGGCGCGGGCGGGGCGTTCGATCGCGCTCATGCCCGGCCAGCAGGGGGTCATGCACTGGCCCGATGACGGGGACAACATCAGCGCGCTGTGCGGCGAGACGCAGTGGCCGCTGCCCTCGGGGATGGCGGACCGCATCATCGTTATGCACGCGCTCGAAACCTCGGAGCGCCCCGACGCGGTTCTCGAGGAATGCGCCCGGGTGCTGGCGCCGGCGGGGCGAGTGATCCTGATCGTGCCCAACCGGTCGGGGCTGTGGGCGCGGCGCGAGGCGACCCCGTTCGGCACCGGGCGGCCCTATTCGCTGGGCCAGCTCGAACGCCAGCTCGCGCGTCACGGTCTCGCCGCCGAGCGCCATCTCGCCGCGCTGTTCTTTCCGCCCTCCGCGCACCGGTTCTGGCTGCGCAGCGCGGTGACCTGCGAAAAGCTCGGGCGGCGAATCTCGTCGTATTATGCTGGCGGGGTGATCCTCGTGGAGGCGACGAAGGCGCCGGAGACACCGGGCACGTCCGGGCTGCGCGATGCCGTGCGCAAGCCGCTGCCGGTGCGCGAAGGGGTCGCCAAGCCGGCGTGATCGTGCTGCCGTGCGGCATGCCGGCCACGCCGCTTCGGGGGCGCGGCTTGGCGGTTGCAGGGGGGGGGCGGCTCTGCTAGACCCGCGCCGACTTCAGGGGGCCGCGCCGCGTGAGCGCCCGAATGGTCCGCGTTCTGCGCGAGGATGCGGGCAGGCAGTTGTCGAAAGGGTGAACGTGTCAGAATCAGCTTCGATTTCATCCGGCATTGCAGAGCGTTACGCGACGGCCGTGTTCGAACTTGCCAACGAAGACAACACGCTGAAGGCGCTCGAGGCTGATGTCGACGCGCTCGGCGCGGCGCTCGATGCCAGCCCCGAGTTGCGCGATGTCATCGCCTCGCCGATCTACAGCCGCGGCGACCAAGAGCGCGCGGTCGGTGCGCTGTCGACCAAAATGGGGCTGTCGCGCACCGTTGCCAACACGCTGGCGCTGATGGCGCGCAAGCGCCGCCTCTTCGCGCTGCCGCAACTTCTCGCCGTGCTGCGCCGCCGCATCGCCGAGGCGCGCGGCGAGGTCACCGCCGAGGTGACGGCGGCGAAGAAGCTCACCAAGGGCCAGGCCGAGGAGCTCGCGAAGGTTCTCAAGGCCAGCGTGGGCAAGGACGTCAAGCTCAACACGACGGTCGATGAGTCCCTCATCGGCGGTCTCGTCGTCGAAGTGGGCTCGAAGATGATCGACACGTCGATCCGCTCCCGGCTCGCGACGCTCAGGAATACAATGAAAGAGGTCGGATAAATGGGTATCCAAGCGGCTGAGATTTCTGCGATCCTCAAGGAGCAGATCAAGAATTTCGGCGAAGATGCCGGCGTGGCCGAGGTCGGCCGCGTGCTGTCCGTCGGCGACGGGATCGCGCGGGTGCACGGGCTCGACAACGTGCAGGCCGGGGAACTGGTCGAGTTCCCGGGCGGCGTCATGGGCATGGCGCTCAACCTCGAAGCCGACAATGTCGGCGTCGTGATCTTCGGCTCCGACCGCGAGATTGCCGAGGGCGACCTCGTCAAGCGCACCGACTCGATCGTGGACGTCCCGGTGGGCGACGGGCTGCTCGGCCGCGTGGTCGACGCGCTCGGCAACCCGCTCGACGGCAAGGGCGAGATCAAGGCCGCCGAGCGGCGCGTCGCCGACGTGAAGGCCCCGGGCATCATCCCGCGCAAATCGGTGCATGAGCCGATGGCCACGGGCCTGAAATCCGTCGACGCCATGATCCCGATCGGCCGCGGCCAGCGCGAGCTCATCATCGGCGACCGCCAGACCGGCAAGACCGCCGTCGCGCTCGACACCATGCTCAACCAGAAGGCGTATAACGCCGCCGCCGGCGACGACGAGTCCAAGAAGCTCTACTGCGTCTATGTCGCGATCGGTCAGAAACGCTCGACGGTGGCACAGCTCGTCAAGGTGCTCGAGGAATCGGGCGCGATGGAATACAGCATCGTGGTCGCCGCGACCGCCTCCGACCCGGCGCCGATGCAGTATCTCGCGCCCTATGCCGCGACGGCGATGGCCGAGTATTACCGCGACAACGGGCGCCACGCGCTGTGCGTCTATGACGACCTCACCAAGCAGGCCGTCGCCTACCGCCAGATGTCGCTGCTGCTGCGCCGCCCGCCGGGGCGCGAGGCCTTCCCGGGTGACGTGTTCTACCTGCATTCGCGCCTGCTGGAGCGCTCGGCCAAGATGAGCGACGAGATGGGCGCGGGCTCGCTTACCGCGCTGCCGATCATCGAGACGCAGGGCGGCGATGTCGGCGCCTTCATCCCGACCAACGTGATCTCGATCACCGACGGGCAGATATTCCTCGAGACCGAGCTCTTCTACCAGGGCATCCGCCCGGCCGTGAACACCGGTCTGTCGGTGTCGCGCGTGGGCTCCTCGGCGCAGACCAAGGCGATGAAATCGGTCGCCGGCCCGGTCAAGCTGGAGCTTGCGCAGTATCGCGAGATGGCGGCCTTCGCGCAGTTCGGCTCCGACCTCGACGCGGCGACGCAGCGCCTGCTCAACCGGGGCGCGCGGCTGATGGAAGTCATGAAGCAAGCGCAGTATTCGCCGCTCACCAATGCCGAGATCGTCTGCGTCATCTATGCGGGCACGCAGGGCTTTCTCGACAAGATCGCGGTCGATGACGTGGTGCGCTTCGAGCGGGGCCTGCTCAAGCATCTGCGCGCCAACGAGAAGGCGCTACTCGACGATATCGGGGGCAATGACCGCAAGATCGACGGCGATCTCGAGGCGAGCATCCGCAAGGCGATCGAGGATTTCGCCAAGGACTTCGCCTGAGGGCGGGTGACAGGAGCGCGGAATGCCAAGCCTCAAGGACCTCAAGACCCGGATCGCGAGCGTCAAGTCGACGCAGAAGATCACCAAGGCGATGCAGATGGTCGCCGCCGCCAAGCTGCGCCGCGCCCAGGACGCGGCGCAGGATGCGCGCCCCTATGCCGAGCGCATGGAAAAGGTCGTCAACAGCCTCGCCGCCTCGGTGGCGGGGTCGGAGAACGCGCCGAAGCTGCTTGCCGGGACCGGCGCGGATCAGGTGCATCTGCTCGTGGTGATGACGGCAGAGCGCGGGCTGTGCGGCGGCTTCAACTCGTCGATCGTCAAGGCCGCCCGCTACCGGGCGCACAAGCTCAAGGGCGAGGGCAAGACCGTCAAGATCCTGACGGTCGGGCGCAAGGGCCGCGACCAGCTCAGGCGAGACCTGTCGGAGCATTTCGTCGGCCATGTCGATCTTCAGGGCGTCAAGCGCGTGGGCTACGAGAATGCGCGTTCGATCGCCGATGATGTCCTGTCGCGTTTCGAGGCCGACGAGTTCGACGTGGCGACGCTGTTCTTCAGCCGCTTCAAGTCGGTGATCAGCCAGATTCCGACCGCGCAGCAGGTCATCCCGGCGCCGTATGACGAGAATGCGGGTGTCGAGACGCTCTACGACTACGAGCCGTCCGAGGAGGCGGTGCTCGCCGATCTGCTGCCGCGCGCGCTGGCCACGCAGGTCTTTACCGCGCTTCTGGAGAACGCGGCCTCCGAGCAGGGCGCGCGGATGTCGGCGATGGACAACGCCACGCGCAATGCGGGCGACATGATCGACCGGCTTACCATCGAGTACAACCGCTCGCGTCAGGCCGCGATCACCAAGGAACTTATCGAGATCATTTCGGGCGCCGAGGCGCTCTGACGAACCGGAGAGTTGAGATGGCGGAAAAGAAAGCAACCGGCAAGATCACGCAGGTGATCGGCGCTGTCGTGGACGTGCAGTTCGAGGGGCATCTGCCCGAGATTCTCAACGCGATCGAGGCCGACAATCACGGCAACCGGCTCGTGCTCGAGGTGGCGCAGCATCTCGGCGAGAGCACCGTGCGCTGCATCGCGATGGACGCCACCGAGGGGCTCGTGCGCGGCCAGGCCGTCACCGACTCGGGCGGCCCGATCACCGTGCCGGTGGGCGACCCGACGCTGGGGCGCATCCTCAACGTGATCGGCGAGCCGATCGACGAGAAGGGCCCGATCAAGTCGAGCGAGATGCGCGCGATTCACCAGAACGCGCCCGACTTCGCCGCGCAGTCCACCGAGTCCGAGATCCTGGTGACCGGCATCAAGGTGATCGACCTGCTCGCCCCCTACTCCAAGGGCGGCAAGATCGGCCTGTTCGGCGGCGCCGGGGTGGGCAAGACGGTGCTCATCCAGGAGCTGATCAACAACATCGCCAAGGTCCATTCGGGCTTTTCGGTCTTTGCCGGCGTCGGCGAGCGCACCCGCGAGGGCAACGACCTCTATCACGAGTTCATCGACTCGGGCGTCATCAACATCGACAAGCTCGAGGAATCGAAGGTCGCGCTCGTCTACGGCCAGATGAACGAGCCGCCGGGCGCGCGCGCGCGGGTGGGCCTGACCGGGCTGACGCTGGCCGAGCAGTTCCGCGACCAGTCGGGCACCGACGTGCTGTTCTTCGTGGACAACATCTTCCGCTTTACCCAGGCGGGCTCCGAGGTCTCGGCGCTTCTGGGCCGTATCCCCTCGGCGGTGGGCTACCAGCCGACGCTCGCCACCGACATGGGCCAGCTGCAGGAGCGCATCACCTCCACCAAGGCCGGCTCGATCACCTCGGTGCAGGCGATCTACGTGCCCGCCGACGACCTCACCGATCCGGCCCCGGCGACGTCCTTCGCCCACCTCGATGCCACCACGGTGCTCAACCGCGCGATCTCCGAGCTCGGCATCTACCCGGCGGTGGACCCGCTCGACTCCAACAGCCGGATCCTCGATCCGCAGGTCGTGGGCGAGGAGCACTACAAGGTTGCGCGCGACGTGCAGGGCATCCTGCAGCGCTACAAGTCGCTTCAGGACATCATCGCCATCCTCGGCATGGACGAGCTGTCCGAGGAGGACAAGCTGACCGTGGCGCGGGCGCGCAAGCTGCAGCGCTTCCTGTCGCAGCCCTTCGACGTGGCCGAGGTCTTCACCGGCTCGCCCGGCGTTCAGGTGCCGATCGAGAAGACGATCTCGTCCTTCAAGGCCGTGGTCGAGGGCGAGTATGACCACCTGCCAGAGGGCGCCTTCTACATGGTCGGCGACATCGACGAGGTGGTCGCCAAGGCCGAGAAGATGGCCGCCGAGGCGGCATAAGGAGGCGTCATGGCCGACACGGTGCAATTCGAGCTGGTCTCGCCGGAGCGGCGGCTGCTTTCGGTGGCCGCCAGCGCCGTCGAGCTTCCGGCGATGCAGGGCGACATGACGGCTATGCCCGATCACGAGCCTACCATCACGAGCTTGCGTCCCGGTGTGCTCAACGTCACCGGGCCGGAAGGCTCCAACCGCTACCTCGTCACGGGCGGCTTCGCGGAGATCTCGCCCGAGTCGATGTCCGTGCTCGCCGAGCGGGCGATTCATTCGCGTGATCTTACCGCCGAGCTCATGGAAGAGTATCTCGCCGAAGCGCGCACCGCCGTCGAGGCCGCGAGCGGCGACGATGCTGATGCGGCGCGCAAGCGGCTCGACGATCTCGAGGTGGCGCGGGTGCAGCTCGGCGCCTGATGACAGGGCTCAGCCCACGCGAAGGCCTGCCCCGCCCTGTCTGCGGGGCAGGTTTTGGTCCCGGGCTTTTTTCCTGAAGGGCGCGGCCCTGGAGTTCCGGACCCGCATGCGCAAGGCGCGCAGGATCGCTTCCCGCTTTCGCGAAAGACCCTTCAGCGGCCGTCTTCGGTATACATCCCGTCATAGACTGGCAGCAGGGTCTCGGTCTCGAACAGCGACGACACGCTCGTTCCGCTCCAGATATTGAGCACTGCCTGCGTGAAGAGCGGCGCGGTCGGCACGATGCGGATATTCGGCGCGGCCTTGACCTCGTCGGCAGGCTCGATCGAGTCGGTCATGACGAGGCTCTTCATCACCGAATTCGTGATCCGCTCCACCGCCGGGTCCGACAGCACGCCATGCGTGATATAGGCATGCACCTCACGCGCGCCGGACTGCATCAGGACCTCGGCGGCCTTGCATAGCGTGCCGGCGGTATCGCAGATATCGTCGACGATCAGGCAGGTCTTGTCGGAGACATCTCCGATCACCGTCATCTCGGCGACCTCCCCCGGGTTCTCGCGCCGCTTGTCCACGATGGCGAGCGACGAGCCGATGCGCGTGGCGAGCTCGCGCGCGCGCGTCACCCCGCCGACATCCGGCGAGACCACGGTGATCTCGCCGAGCCGACCCTTGAAATGATGCTTGACGTCGAGCGCGAAGAGCGGCGCGGCATAGAGATTGTCCACGGGCAGATCGAAGAAGCCCTGGATCTGGGTGGCGTGCAGATCGAGGGTGAGCACCCTGTCGACGCCGGCCACGTCGATCAGGTTGGCCACGAGCTTGGCCGAGATCGGCGTGCGCGCCTTGGTGCGCCGGTCCTGGCGGGCATAGCCAAAATAAGGGATCACCGCCGTGATCCGCGCCGCCGAGGACCGTCGCAGCGCGTCCGCGATAATCAGAAGCTCCATCAGGTTGGCGTTGGCGGGCTTCGAGGTGGGCTGGATGATGAACATATCCTCGCCGCGGACGTTCTCGAAGACCTCGACGAAGACCTCCTGGTCGTTGAAGCGTTCGACCCGCGCATCGACGAGGCTGACATTCGTGCCCCGGTGCATCGACATGCGCCGCGCGATCGCGCGTGCGAGCGGCCTGTTGGCATTGCCGGAAATCAGCTTGGGCTCGGAAATCACGGGCATCGGAGGGGTCCTCGCGGCGGCGGCAGGATGGATTCGCGACGTTGACACCGCTTAGCACCCGGATACGGTCTTGCAAACCGTGACGGGGGATCAGGGGAGGCGCTCATGCCCGGCATCGACTACTACTTCAGCACGATCTCGCCCTTCGTTTATCTCGCGGGCAAGCGGCTCGAGGACATCGCCGCGCGCCACGGCGCGGCGATCACCTATCGCCCCGTCGATGCCGCGACCCTGTTCGTGCGCACGGGCGGCACGCCGCTGGCCGAGCGTCACGACAACCGCAAGGCCTACCGGCTGCAGGAGCTGCGCCGGCAGGCCGCAAAGCGCGGGATGCCGATCAATCTGCGCCCGGCGCATTTTCCCACCAACCCGGCACCGTCGGCCTACGCCGTAATTGCCGCGCAGGAGGCTGGCGGAGGCGATATCGGCGCGCTCGTGCACGGGCTGGCGCGGGCGTGCTGGGCCGAGGAGCGTGACATTGCCGATGACGGGGTGATCCGCGCCGCGCTCGAGGCGGCGGGGTTCGATCCGGGGCTGGCGGATCGCGGGCTGCTTGCGGGTGCGGAGACCTATACGCGCAATCTCGAGGAGGCGATCGCGGCGGGGGCCTTCGGCGTGCCGTTCTATGTCGTGGGCGAGGAAAGGTTCTGGGGGCAGGACCGGCTCAAGGATCTCGCGGCGCATCTCGACGGCCGGCTTTGAGGGCGGCGCCCGACCCGGCCGCGCTGCGCCGCTGGGGCGCGGGGCCGCGCGATGCGGTGCTCATGCATTGCTCGCTGGCGCATTCGGGGGCGTGGTCCGCGCTGGCAGAGCGGCTGGAGGACCGGCTCTCGATGACGGCCTTCGATCTGCCCGGCCATGGCCGCGCACCCGACTGGGACGGGCATACGGATCTGCACGACATCGCGACAGGCTGGGCGGCGGCGCTTGCCGGGGACGGGCCGGTCGATCTGATCGGGCATTCCTTCGGGGCGACGGTGGCGCTGCGGCTCGCGCTCGAGCGGCCCGACGCGGTGCGCTCGCTCACCATGATCGAGCCGGTGCTGTTTGCGGCGGCCCGGCAGGCGGGCGATCCGGCCTTCGCCCTGCATCAGCAGGAGACCGCGCCCTTCGAGGCGGCCTGGGCGGCGGGCGATGCGGCGGAGGCGGCGCGGCGTTTCGTCGGGCATTGGGGCGCCGGGCGGCCCTGGGAGGCGCTGGCGCCGGCGCAGCGCGACGCGATGACGGCGCGGATCGGCTTCGTGGCGGCGACGGCGCATGTGCTGGGCGATGATGCGCGCGGGCTGCTGGCGCCGGGGCGGCTCGAGGTGTTCGCGCGCCCGGCGCTGATCGTGACGGGCGCCGACTCGCCGGCGGTGATCCCGGCGATCGCGCGCGCGCTCAAAGCCCGTTTGCCGGATGCGGCGCATGAGATTGTGCCGGGGGCGGGGCACATGGTCCCGCTCACCCATCCCGGCCCGGTCGCCGATGCGATCACGGCGCTACTGGATCGCTCCTAGAGCGCGTCGCTCCCCGGCCTCTTGAGATCGCATGTTCGAGGAGCGAAAGACTGATCCCCAGTTTTGCGCAACATGCTCTAACCGCGCAGCAGCGCGAGCAAGCTGTCGATCTCGGCGGCGTCGGTGTTCCACGAACATACCAGCCGCGCCGAAAGCGGCGTCTCGCCCGGCCCTTCGAGCGATTGTCCTCCGGGCCACATGTAATAGGCCGCCCCCGCCGCCTGCGCGCGGCGATGGCCCTCGCGCGGCCATTCGGCGAAGACGGCGTTGCCCTCGGTCGGATGCAGCAGCCGCGCCCCCGGCAGCGCCGCGATCCCCTCCGACAGCCGCGCCGCCGAGGCATTGGCCCGCCGCGCCAGATCGAGCCACAGCCCGTCCGCGAGATAGCCTTCCATCTGCGCGGCGAGATAGCGATACTTGGAGAAGAGATGCCCGCCGCGCTTGCGGCGCAGCTCGAACTCCCAGGCCTTGGCCGGGTCGAACAGCACCACCGCCTCCGCGCCCATCAGCCCGTTCTTGGTGCCACCGAAGCTGAGCGCGTCCACCCCGGCCTTCCAGGTCATCTCCGCCGGGCTGCACCCCGCCGAGACGAGCGCATTGGCAAAGCGCGCCCCGTCCATGTGCACCGGCACGCCGTGACGATGCGCGATGCCGGCGAGCCGCGCGACATCCTCGGGGCCATAGACGGTGCCGGCCTCGGTCGCGTTGGTCAGGCTGAGCATGCCTTTCTGCGGATGATGCACCGGCGCGCCCTCGGCGCTGGCGAGCGTCTCACCGAGCGCGTCCGCGTCGATGCGCGCATCCGCCCCCGGCAGCGTGACGAGCTTGGCGCCGCCGGTATAGAATTCCGGCGCGTTGCACTCATCCTCCTCGATATGGGCGCTCTGGTGGCAGTAGACGGCCGACCAGGGCGGGCAGTAACAGGCCAGCGCGAGCGAATTCGCCGCCGTCCCCGTCGCCACGAGATAGACCGCCGCCTCGGGGGCGTCGAAGATCTCCCGGACATGCGCCCGCACCCGCGCGGTGGTGGCATCGGCGCCGTAGGGCATCGCGGTGCCCGTGCTC
>LKMJ01001665.1_pt1 | contig 19896 bp, 15 predicted proteins | sample 643391 | NCBI WGS metagenome assembly LKMJ01 (sample SAMN04112250, study PRJNA286221) | soda lake metagenome | biome: soda lake; feature: Kulunda Steppe; material: water; isolation source: sample PL-Br10 brine of Picturesque Lake | place: Russia: Kulunda steppe | collected 2010-07 | reverse complement strand
GATAAAGGAAGCGGCAGAAGCGACGACAACGGCAAGTTGCTCTACTGCTCGTTCTGCGGCAAAAGCCAGCACGAAGTCCGGAAGCTGATTGCCGGACCCTCCGTGTTCATCTGCGATGAGTGCGTTGACCTGTGTAATGACATCATCCGGGAGGAAATCCAGGAGACTACACAGGAGGAAGCCAGTGATCGCCTTCCGTCTCCCCATGAAATCAAGGAGACGCTGGACGAGTACGTAATCGGTCAGGACAGAGCCAAGGTCGTACTGTCGGTAGCGGTCTACAACCATTACAAGCGCCTGCGGTACGGTGAAAATCGGCCTGAAGTAGAGCTGGGCAAGAGCAACATCCTGCTGATCGGCCCGACGGGCAGTGGTAAGACCCTGCTGGCGGAAACGCTGGCACGGATGCTCAATGTGCCTTTCACCATTGCCGACGCCACCACTCTTACCGAAGCCGGTTACGTCGGCGAGGATGTTGAGAACATCATCCAGAAGCTGTTGCAGAAATGCGACTATGACGTCGACAAGGCGCAGCGCGGCATTGTCTATATTGACGAGATCGACAAGGTATCCCGCAAATCCGATAACCCCTCCATTACCCGGGACGTCTCGGGGGAAGGGGTGCAGCAGGCGCTGCTCAAGCTGATTGAAGGCACTGTTGCGTCAGTCCCGCCCCAGGGCGGGCGCAAGCATCCACAGCAGGAGTTCCTGCAGGTGGATACGGCGGGCATGCTGTTCATCTGTGGCGGTGCCTTCGCCGGACTCGACAAGGTCATCCGCGAGCGCTCCGAGAAAACCAGCATCGGTTTTGCGGCTAAGGTTGTCAGCAAGTCCGATGAGCAGAGTACCTCGGATATCCTGAAGTCCATTGAGACAGAGGACCTGGTCAAATACGGGCTCATCCCCGAATTTGTTGGACGTCTGCCGGTGGTTGCCACGCTCACCGAGTTGGATGAGGATGCCCTCATTGAAATCCTCACACAGCCGAAGAACGCGCTGACCAAGCAGTATCAGCAGCTGTTTGAAATAGAGGATGTAGAGCTCGATTTCCGCGAGGATGCACTGCGTGCCGTAGCGCGTAAGGCGATGGTGCGCAAGACTGGTGCGCGTGGGCTGCGATCGATCATGGAGAGTATTCTGCTGGATACCATGTATGAGATCCCGTCCGAGCCGGATGTGTGCAAAGTCGTGATTGACGAGAGTGTGGTCAATGGCGAATCAGCTCCGATCAAGATCTACGGCAATAACGAGACAGCCAAGGCAGTGCCTGAGGACTGATCCGGATCTGGTCAGGCAGCAACGGCAGAAAGAAGGGGCTTCGGCCCCTTTTTTTGTCTGTGTGTCCGGTATGACCATGGATCAGGGTTGATATATGCTGGCATTATCCCAATAACAGTGGTTAAACACCGATTGAAGCGGGCGCTGATCGCTGCGCTCCGACTCGCCTTTCACACCCGGCGTCTCTGTAATGATGCGCCGCTCGACCCAGAGGAATTTTCATGACAGAGCAATCACAGGGTCAGACATTGAACGAACTCCCCATGCTGCCGCTGCGGGATGTGGTGGTCTTTCCCCACATGGTAGTGCCGCTCTTTGTGGGCCGTGACAAATCCATCAGTGCCCTTGAGTCGGCCATGGAGGACAGCAAGAAGATCCTGCTGGTGGCCCAGCGCGATGCTGAAACCGACGATCCGGGCCAGAAAGACATCTACGAAATCGGCACGGTAGCCACTGTGCTGCAGATGCTGCGTCTGCCTGATGGCACGGTGAAGGTGCTGGTTGAGGGCAATGCCCGGGCGAAGGTCACATCGCTGTCGGAAGAGGGCGAATTTCTGACGGGAAGCGTCGAAGAAATTCCCGAGCCGGGGGTCGAGGAGCGCGAGGAAGAGGTGCTGGTCCGCACCCTGATGGAGGAGTTCGAGAAATTCGCCAAACTTTCCAAAAAGGTGCCCTCCGAGGTCAGCAACAGCCTGACCGGCATTGAGGAGCTGGATCGCCTGGCCGACACCATGGCTTCCCATCTGGAGCTCAAGGTTCCCGAGAAACAGGAGCTTCTGGAAACCATTGACCTGCGTAAGCGGGTGGAGGTTCTGCTGGGCAAGCTTGACAGTGAAATTGACCTGATCGAGATCGAAAAGCGCATCCGTGGCCGTGTGAAAAAGCAGATGGAGCGCAGCCAGCGTGAGTACTACCTCAACGAGCAGATGAAGGCCATCCAGAAGGAAATGGGGCAGTTGGGCGATGGCAGCGGCCAGGATTTTGAGGATCTGGAGCAGCGCATTGAGGCCTCCGGCATGCCCAAGGAAGCCCGGGAAAAGGCGGAGGCTGAGCTTAACAAGCTCAAGATGATGTCGCCGATGTCCGCTGAGGCCACTGTTGTTCGCGGTTATATCGACTGGCTGCTGGCGGTGCCGTGGAAGAAGCGCAGCCGTGTGCGGCATGACATCGATCGTGCGCGTCGCATCCTGGACGAGGATCACTACGGGCTCGACGAGGTCAAGGAGCGCATTCTGGAGTACCTGGCGGTTCAGAGCCGGGTACGGAAGGTCAAAGGGCCTGTGCTGTGCCTGGTTGGGCCGCCCGGCGTTGGGAAGACCTCCCTCGGGCAGTCCATCGCGCGGGCTACCAACCGCAAATACACGCGGATGGCACTGGGCGGTGTGCGCGACGAGGCGGAGATCCGTGGTCACAGGCGCACCTACATTGGGGCACTGCCCGGCAAGATCACGCAGAAACTGACCAAGGTGGGCGTCAAGAACCCGCTTTTCCTTCTCGACGAAGTGGACAAGATGGGTATGGATCACCGTGGTGATCCCTCCTCAGCGTTGCTGGAGGTGCTTGATCCGGAGCAGAACCACACCTTCAACGATCATTATCTTGAGCTGGATTATGATCTGTCCGACGTGATGTTCATCTGTACTTCCAACTCCATGAACATTCCGCCGGCGCTGCTGGATCGAATGGAGATCATCCGGATTCCGGGCTACACCGAGGACGAGAAGGTCAATATCGCGCACAAATACCTGCTGCCCAAACAGCTCAAAGCCAATGGCCTCAAGTCCCATGAGCTGCAGCTGCCGGAGCAGACGTTGCTTTCGATCATCCGGTATTACACCCGTGAAGCCGGTGTGCGGAACCTGGAGCGCGAGATTGCCAAGATCTGCCGTAAAGTGGTGCGTGAGCATGTGGAAGCCGGCGAGCGCAAGGAGCTTACGGTCGAGCCGGAGGACCTTGAGCATTATGCCGGAGTGCGTCGCCACAAGTACGGTCTTGCCGAGGAAAGCAACCAGATTGGACAGGTGACCGGCCTGGCCTGGACTCAGGTCGGTGGCGAGTTGCTCACACTTGAGTGCGCTGTGAGCCCTGGCAAGGGCAAGGTGGTCAAAACCGGTTCCCTGGGTGACGTCATGCAGGAGTCCATTCAGGCCGCTATCACGGTGGTCAGAAGCCGTGCTGCCGGACTGGGTCTGCCGGCGGGCTTCCAGGACAGGAATGATCTGCACATCCATGTCCCTGAGGGCGCCACGCCAAAGGATGGTCCGAGTGCGGGTATCGGCATGTGCACGGCACTGATTTCGGCACTGACCCGGATTCCGGTCCGTGCGGACGTGGCAATGACGGGAGAAATCACCCTTCGAGGTCGGGTGCTGATGATCGGCGGGCTCAAGGAGAAGCTTCTGGCGGCCCATCGTGGCGGGATCAAGACGGTTATCATTCCTGAAGAAAACGTGCGCGATCTTCGCGAAATTCCGGATAACATAAAGGAATCTCTGGATATCCGGCCGGTTGAATGGATTGACCAGGTGCTTGATATTGCACTGACGGAACAGCCTGAACCGCGGGCTCCGGAAGAGGACGAGACACTGGTCGGCTCCTCCCAGAACCGGGATGAAGAGGGCGATCAGGGCGATCGCATCAACACACATTGATCGGGCGGCAATTGACACTGCTTTGAGGGCGTTGGTATAACGTAGTTCGCCTTTCAGCGGAGCCATGCGCCACCCTGCACAGGGGCTCACAGGGTCTGTCGCGACCGGATGCGGCGGTTTTGCCCCCTGGCGATGGAATTCTCCGATGGCGTGTGCCATAGTCTGTGGCGCCCGGAAACGAACGATAACTTTAAACACGGAATCAGGAATAAAAGGGGTTTAGTGTGAACAAATCTGAACTGATCGACGCTATCGCAGATTCTGCGGACATTTCCAAGGCCGCTGCCGGTCGTGCTCTGGATGCCATGGTGGACTCCATCACGGACTCGCTGAAAAAGGGTGACCAGGTTACTCTGATCGGCTTTGGAACATTCTCCGTGAAAGAGCGTGCCGCTCGCACGGGCCGCAATCCGCAGACCGGCCAGGAAATCCAGATTGCTGCTTCCAAGGTGCCGAGCTTCAAGGCAGGCAAGGCGCTGAAAGACGCGGTCAAGTAACACACAGCATCTGCTGCAGGTGTGATAAGTACAGGAGCGGTAGTTCAGCTGGTTAGAATGCCGGCCTGTCACGCCGGAGGTCGCGGGTTCGAGTCCCGTCCGCTCCGCCAGTAAAGTCGGGCGCATGCCTTTCGGGGATGCGCCCTTTTACGTTCAATAACAGTATGCGCGCTTGCGGGAACGGAACCGGTCCCGGAGTGTTGGGGGAACGATGCTTCAGAACATTCGAGAGAATGCCCAGGGAACCATTGCAAAGGGCATTATCGCTGTCCTGATCCTGTCACTTTCGGTATGGGGGCTGGATGCGATCGTTGGCGGCAGCGGCGAGTCCGAAATGGCGACCGTCGATGGTGAGGCCATTACCGAACGCCAGTTTCAGCGTCTGGTTCAGATCGAGCGCCAGCAGCGCCTCTCTGAAATGGACGATCCGGATCCGTCCCTGATCGATGATCAGGACCTCAACGAATCCGTCATGGAGTCGCTGATCCAGGATAAGCTGCTTGGTCAGGATGTGGGGCGCCGTGGTCTGGAGCTCACTGACCAGGATATAGACCGGATGATCACTCAGGCGGAGCAGTTCCAGGTTAATGGCCAGTTCAGCCAGGAACGTTTTACCCAGGCTGTTCGTAACCAGGGCATGACGGTGGATGAATTCCGGGAAATGCTTGAAAGGGATCATCTCACACGGGTTGTTCAGGCGGTCATACAGGGCAGTGCCTTTGCTTCACCCGAAGAGAGTAATCGTCTGGCCAGACTGCTGACCCAGACGCGCAGCTTCTCAACGCTTGAGTTAAGCCTGGATGAGGCTGGAGAGGTATCCGTCAGTGACGGGGAGATCGAGCGTTTCTATGAGGAAAACCGGGACCTGTTCAAACAGGAGGAATCTGTCGATGTCTCCTGGATTACTCTGCGCCGTGAAGACCTGGTCGACACTGATGCAGTGGAGGACAGTGAGGTCCGCGACCTTTATGAAAGGCGCATCCTGGGCGATGAGGGTGCCGAAGAGCGCAACGCGGCCCACATCCTGATCAGTGATGATGACGATGCGCAGCAGAGGGTGGACGCCGTCAGGGAAGGTCTGGAGGCAGGTGAATCCTTTGCTGAGCTGGCCGAGCAGTATTCCGATGATACCGGTACGGCGGCAAATGGCGGCGAGCTGGGCTACGCCGAATTTGATGCCTATGATGAAGCCTTCTCGGAAGCGCTGTTTGGAATCGAGTCCGAGGATGAATGGGTGGGCCCTGTTGAAACCTCTTTCGGTCGCCATTTCATAAAGCTGCTTTCGGTGCGCAGCGAGGAACCGCCAGCGTTCGAAGAGGTTGAAGACGAACTACGCCGTGATCTGGCCTATGAGCGTGCCGGGCGTCGTTTCGTGGAGCTGAGTGAGGAGCTGGCCGATCTGGCCTACGCCGAGTACGATCTGGAGGCGCCTGCTGAGCTGATTGGGCAGGAGATTGAGCAGCGTGACGGAGTAACCCGCGAAGGCAGTGAAGCGCCTTTCGATCACCCCGCGCTCATCCGGCAGCTGTTCGACGAGGATGTGCTGGAAGGCGGCTTCAACACCGAGCTGGTGGAGCTTGGTTCCGATGAGGCTGTGGTTGCCCGCGCGCGCGAATATCACCCCGAAACCCAGCTGGAGCTTGATCAGGTGAGGGATGAGGTTCGTGAAAGGGTGGAAGCCCAGAAACGCAGGGAACAGCTTGATGAGCGACTCACACAATGGGCTGAAAAGCTGCGCGAGCAGGGTGAGGACGCTCTGGAGGAGATCGCCAGTGAGGCCGGTGTCCAGTGGCGTCATTACAGTGAAGTGGAGCGGGGCGGACTGGAAGTACCCGCGATCCTCCGCGATGGCGCCTTCCAGCTGCCGCGTCCGGGCGAACAGGGTTTCTCTGTCGATCTTGTGGAGCTGCCCGATGGGCTGGCGCTGGTGAAGCTTGACGAAGTGCATGAAGCTGACGAGATGACGGTGAATGCGGTTGCCGGTAATCTGGCCCAGTCCCTCAGCCAGAGGCATGGGCAGAGTGCCTATCGATACTACGTGGATCAGCTGCGCTCAGAGGCCAGCATCGAGCGCCGCTGAAACCTCGTACCTGTCACCTTTCCTTCTGCCTCCTTCCTAAAGGCCCTTCGGGGCCTTTTCTGCTTCCACCTGTTTCACAAAATCTGCACTCGGTTCCAGGGCGCCGGTGTTGCGGTGGCTTATCAGCGTGAGAATTGCGGACCAGTTATCTTTCAGTTCCCAGTGTTTTCGGTATCTTACCCCACATCGTCCATTGTTGGATTCTGGGCTTTGGGATAGGAATCGCCTGAATGCTGTTTGTGCTGGCCGGATCACTGCTGACTTTTGCCATGGTGCAGGAATTCGCTGAGGTGGAACCTCATCCGAAAGGCGAATTGATCTATGAACAGAACTATGACGAAAGTCCGGATTCACTGCTTCAGCGCTTTGCAGTCGAACCCGCGGAAGAGCGGCAGTATCGCCACGTAGTACCTCAGCAGTATGACTACAGCTGTGGCGCCGCCGCGCTGACCACCATTCTGCGCTATTACGTCGGTCAGGATCTTGGCGAGCGCCAGGTCATGGAGGGGTTGCTCGAGCACGGAGAAAGCGAACGCATTGTTGAGCGGCGTGCGTTCTCCATGCTGGACATGAAACGGCTTGTCACGGCCCTGGGTTTCCCTTCCGGGGGATTCCGCGCCGAGATGGAGGATCTGGCCGAGCTGGATCACCCGGCCATTGTCCCCATTTTTCACGCCGGCTTTGAGCACTTCGTTGTGGTGCGTGACATCCGTGACGGGCGGGTGTTCATTGCCGATCCGGCCGTGGGCAACATCTCCTTCACACTCCATGAGTTTGAGGAGAAATGGACGGACAACGTGCTGTTCATTGTGTTTCCCGGGGATGAACCGCCCATGAATGCGCTGTCCCTGCGCGAGGAGGATATGCGCTTCGTGGATGACCAGACTATTACATTCCAGGCCAGACAGCAGTTCGAACCTTTTCACGATTCATTGGCCTGGGATATCCAGAATGAGCTGGAACGACTCAAGAACAATCCGGACGGGTCAGTGGAGAACACGCGCAAGCGTCTGTTCTTCCGGCCCAGGTGAGACAAGCTGACCGGACAAGGGAACTAATTTGGTGGGGGCTATGCATCAGAATAACAACAGGGAAGCCGGTTTCAATCGGTGGCGATGGAGCTTTCTGCTGGCTGTCGGAGGTCTTTTGACAGTGGCACCACCTGTCCATGCCAACGACGTCGACGAAGCCAGGGAAGCGCTGGCCCAGCAGGAAGACGATGAGGATGCGTCTGACCAACTGGAGGAGGTGTTCCAGGCCGCCGAACAGAACTATTCGCTGTTGCAGCAGGGCAAGCAGTCACTGAATTATTCGTTTGACTACTCCTATTCCGGAGATCAGCGTCTGGATCTTGAAGTGATTGATGGCTCGGTGCGTAATCTGGATGTGAATCCGTCCGCCACGCACACCTTCACCAACTCGTTCAGCTATGATTATGGGTTCCGTGACAACGTCACCATTGGTACGCGGATTCCACTGGTAGCCAAGGTGGATACCCAGGACGATCTGGATGTCTACGACGTGGGCGACATATCGATCACGACCCGCTGGCAACCCAATCCCCATGTGCCGGGGACAATGTCCACAACCCTGTTTGGTACCTTCACCTCCAAGACCGGCGTCAGTCCCTATGAGATCGATGTGAACAGGCAGCTGTCGACAGGCAGCGGCTTCTACTCTCTTGGCGGGGGCGCCAGTGTGTCACGGGTTCTCGACCCTGTGGTGCTGTTTGGCTCAGGCAGCGTGCGCTACAACCACAAGGTGGATGATCTCAACCAGGTCCGAGGTGCCCGCCTGCTGCGCGAACTCGAACCGGGCTACACACTCTCGGGGTCAGGGGGCTTTTCCTATTCACTGTCCTACGACGTCTCGCTCAGTCTGTCAGTGCAGCTGACCTATAACGACGAAACCGTATTGCGCTTCAATGACGGCACGGAAGCGGTTGCCAGTGATCAGATGGCCGGCCTGGTGAATTTCTCTCTTGGCACACGGGTCAGTGATACAACCATCGTCAATACCAGCGTCGGTTTTGGACTGACACGGGGTGCACCGGACTTCTCCGTTGGGGTGTCCCTGCCCATCAATATTTCGGGACTGTCTGAATCCTGATGGGACGGATCACCACTGAGAAGGGGAGGCGACGGATGAGACGAATCGGCGTTGGCAAGAGTCTTTCCTGTGCCCTGGCTATGGCGGTGGCCTCGTCAGTAGCTCAGGCCCAGTTCACGCATCAGCTGCTCGTTCATCCCAAGGCGGCCGCTCTGGGTAACGCGGTTACGGCGGATCCCCCCGGGCTTATGGCCATCCGGCGTAACCCGGCGGGCCTGACCCGGATGGATGGTCGCCAGATGGAATTCGGTGCTGCCATCGTCGATACGCTGTTTGAGGCGACATTCGACGTGCCGGACGAAGGCTGCGATATTTTCGGGATCGAATGTGAAGAGAACGATCCAGTTGCCAACACAAAGAGCAGCTCGAATACCGGTGCCAACTATATCCCCGGCATAGGCATCATGGAGGGATCGGCCGGTCCTGGTCCGGCTCCGTTCAATGCAGCTTTCAGTGTGCAGCAGCCCGGCTCGCGACTGACCTTTGGCAACGCCGCATTTGTTGAGAACTCAGGCGGCTTCGTCCGCGACGAGGATGATCCCGGTCGTTTCCAGCCCCAGAGGGCGGCCATTCAGCGTCTCACCTATCTATCGCCAACTGTGGCCTATGAAATCAACGACAGCTGGTCCGTCGGGGCGGGCATCCACTTCTCACACCAGGGGATTGAGGCCGACCAGCGTACCCGGGCACCCAATATGCTGGTCGGGGTTGGCCGGACACTTCAGGATGCCTTCGACTGTGATGAGGAAGGGCAGGAGCCACTGGCCCCTTGGCTGGCGCTGTGTGGTGGACGGATCGGACCCTTTGAGGAAATTGGTAACTTCAATTTCCGGGCTGAGGACTCGCTTTCAACGAGCTATCGGGTTGGCGTGCTCTGGGAGCCCACAGACTGGTTTACCTGGGGGGCCCAGTTCAGCTCCGGCGACAGCATGGAGCTGGAGGGAGACTTTCAGCTCGACTATACCGAAGACTGGTCCGGTTTCTGGCAGAGCGTTAACAGCTCGGTCCTTGGGGCCATCGGTGCGGCCATTCTCAGCCTGCCTTCGGGGGTTCCCCAGGAAACCGGGAACCTTACAATCAAGGAGACATACCCGCAGCAGTTCTCCACAGGGATCAGTGCCCGGGTTCTTCCCTTTCTGACGCTCAACGCTGACATGGATTATGTCGATCTGTCCGGTCAGAAATATATGGAACTTGAATTTGATCGGGAGCTGGAATTTCTCAATGCGGCGCGGATTCTGTCTCCGGACAAGGCGACGCCCACGACACTCAAGATTGGGCGTGAATTCGAGGACGTCGTGAATTTCGGGTATGGTGCGACGATCCATGCCACGGATCGACTCGATCTGCGTGCCGGTGTTCAGTTCCGTGATCGGGTCATGCCGTCTGATACCAAAAGCCTTTTCTCGCCGATTGGCGATATGACCATGTATGGTGTGGGTGCGGGCTATGAGTGGTCCAAAAATACCCACATTGACATCAGTGCGAGCATGTTCCGCAGTACCATGGATATCCCGGCAAACTCCAGCTGTAACATCAACTGCGACAACATCACCAACATCGTCTATAACCCCTATGCGGGGCTGGACGTCAGTACCAGCACCCGGATTCGAATGGCCAATCTCACCATTCGCAGTCGCTTCTGAACGGGCTGTTGCCGGGGAGATCCGGCGCCGTTAGTCTGATGTTCTGCATCAAGTGGCCAGGCAGGGTGTATCCATGATCCGCGTCCTCATTGTCCTGTTCCTCTGTCTGCTTCTGGCGGGTTGTGGTGGTCAGCCCACACAGGAGGAGGAAGGCTTCTATACCTGGGTCGACGAAAGTGGGCAGCTTCGGCGGACACCTATCCCGGGGTCAGGTGAGGAGCAGGAGACCGATTCGAAGGAATCGGCGCAAGCAGAGGCGCTGGATAAAGATGAAGAACACCCGGTGTATAACCTCGACAACTTCCCTGACGGCAATGAACAGCTCAGTCGGTTGGAGGAGCAGCAACCCTATTACACCTGGATTGATGCCCAGGGCAATGTGCATAACACTCCTTATGACGAGGAGGCTGAAGCCGCTGATCCGATCATAGAACCCCCGCAACAGATCAGTGCCTCAGATGCCCGGGTAGCTCGACGTGGTGGTGGGCTGCTTGCTGATGGCAGTGCAGCAGCTGAGCTTGCCTTCCTGCTTGATGTGGACCAGCAGAGGCGCCTGATCCGGTTTGCTGAGCACTGCTGCTCGGATCTGAGCGCCGGGCAGGCGTTGTCGCTGGGTGAGCAGCGGCGTCTTTCACTGACCTTTGACGACAGCCTGGTCCATGGGTTTCCGGAACGTGAAAGCGTGTACCGGCTCGTTCGTCTGCCGGAAAACGCTCGGGGGAGCTACCTTCGCCTGCGTGCCTTTATTCGTGACGGTGCCTTTGTGCCGAGTCTGGCCTTTCTGGACGCTGACCTGGAACCGACACGCCTGGTAACAGATATCGTATTCGAGCATCATCCGCAGACGTGGCGGCGCCGTGCCTTTCTGCAGGCCCATGTACCCCTGCGCGAGCTTGGGGAAACGCGCTGGTTGTTGGTGTACAGTGACGCTGAGGCGGGTTTTGAAAGTCTGTTGCCGGGAGAGACTGGGCCGGTGGCCATTGACCACCGGCCTGATGGTGCCCTGGAGCTGAGGGTCGTGGAGCCTGATCAGCCTTCCGGGGCGTCCTTGTTGAACCAGGGCTGGGACAGCCAGTAGAAACGGCCGTCGCCGGCCGGATAGGTGCAGTTGTAACGCGAACGCCTCGCTTCGATGACGTCATCGGCCTGAACAGTGACTCGTGTTCGGCCATCCTCCGTCTCGGTATCCTTATCCATGACGCCCTGACGTGGGGCGAAGCAGTTCAGACGACCGGCATCCCAGTCATCCGGAAGTGTCATGGTCAGTGCCGGTGGATTCTCTTCCCCGAGTATCGGTGATGGCAGATCTTCATAGGGAACCGGAAAGTTCCGGGCCTTCAGCTTGTCCTGAAGTGTGTCAATGCCACCGAAGGCGTCAGCAACCGGGAAACGGGGAATGTTGCGCGGATCGGAGTGCTCTCCCAATACGCCTGAGTGTTGGGCAAAACCGTACCAGCCGCGCTCTGCCAATGCCTCAGTAAGAGGCTCTGAGAATTCCCCGTAGGGATGGGCAAAGATGTTGGATTCCACGCCGGTTTCCGCTTCAATGCGTTCGTTGGCATGATCCAGGTTTTGCTCAATCCGTTCCCGCAGTTCCCCTTCAGATTCATCGGTACGCCGGATCAGTGCGCCATGATCGGCCGTGTGGTTGCCGATGGTGACCAGTTCGTGTTCCGCCAGCTCTTCAAGCTGATCCCACGTCATGTAGCCGCTGGTACCGTCATCGATGGCATCCGTCATGATGAAAATCGTGAACGGTATGCCTCGCTCCTTCAGGATCGGCCAGGCTGTGGTGTAGACGCTTTCATAGGCATCGTCAAAGGTGAGAGCGACACGCAGCTCGTCATCATCATGACCGTCCAGGGCATCCGCGGTGCTTTCGTGGTCCAGCGAGACCACCTCCATGCCCAGTTCCTCAATCTTGTCGAGTTGTTGCTCAAACAGATCGGGAGAGGTGCTTGTGGATGGCGGTGTTTCCTCGGAGACATGGTGGTAGACCAGTACCGAGACGTCCGCCTGGGCGTTCATCGCCAACAGCGGGAGACTCAGCGTCAGTCCCAGGGTTGCGAGATGGCTGCTTTTCTTGGTCATGGTTTGGTCCTGTTGTCAGTGACTGGTTGCGCTCTGAAAATACTGTTTCACCACGGCAATGGCCTCATTGAGCTGCTGAAGTGCGCCCGTGGAACCTCCCCGGTCCGGATGGTGTTTCATGGCCAGGCGACGGAAACTGGTCCGTGCAGCCTGAAGACTCTCCGGCGGACAGGCTATATCAAGCCGCTGGCAGGCTGAGGCCAGTTCGGTGTCAGCCGGTCGCTGAATGCCCTGCCAGAAATCATCGATCATACGATCGATGGTCTCTGTTTCAAGCGCGTAGTTATCCAGATCCAGATAGAAGGCCTGCAGTGGGTCGGCCTGATCGAGCTCAGTCCGTCGGGCATCCGTCACGGGTCTGAGACGGATACACAATGCGTTGATCTCCAATGTTTCCTCACCGGTCTCGCTGAGCTCGCATCGCCAGCGATACAGGGTATGGAAAAGCAGAAAATGCGCTGGATAGATCGCTGCCGGCGTGCGGAAATCGATCTCGCCCAGAACGGACCAAGGAGGCTGCTGCAGCGCCCGGATCAAAGCCAGCTCACTGAGTCCATCCGGTGTGGTGCGCAGAATCGCTTCGGCGGCATCGCGCAGTTGGCCAAGCCGTCCGGCGAGGGCGGCTTGCCGGTCAGTGCCTGCAGGGTGGTGTAACGGATTCATGCCAGACAATATGCGTCCAGATTAAGCTCAGTGCAAGTCGTTCCTGACAGTCAGGCGCTCACATACATGGTTTCATTTCGCAGCTGTAATCTCTGGACGCCGCCCAGGAACAACGCTGTAGCAAAATCGGCGGCGTCGCTGGCGACTTCGTTGTGTGGTTGTTCGCTGTCACTGGCACGGCGGGCTACGCGGGTTGCCATCTCACAGGCAACACCGAAAAAAGCGGCGGCCAGATACTGCTGGTCCACATCCGGGAAAAGGCCCCTGTCGACGGCTTCGCTGAGATCCTCGCGCAGACTCTCCATGGTGAGTCCAGCGATGTCGGCACCGAAGATCTCACGAATGCTGTATTCGTTGCGATGGGCCAGCTCATAGATGATGGGATCCCGGGCACTGGATTCGAAAAGTGCCAGGTAGGTGTTGTGCACAAAGCTCTGTTCATCGTCCGCATTCTGGCGCAGTGTGTGGAGACGCTCATTCAGGTTTTCGACAAAGTCGGTGACCAGGCTCCTGAAAATGGCTTCCTTGTCATTAAAGTAGTTGTAGAAGGTACCTGCGGCCAGACCTGTGCGACGGATGATGTCCCTGATGGTGACGCGATCGTAACCGTGCATGTGAAAACAGGCCCTGGCAGCATCCAGTATCGCGTTGCGGTTGCGTATGCGGTTAAGTTCGCGTTTCCCCGGTTTTGCTGCGTGCATGTTCCCTTGCCTTCCTGATTGTTATAATCCTGCCCGTTCCATTCCACGCCAGCGGCCCAGATATGAACGAGCAATCAGCGCAATCACCGATTTCCGATCGGCCCACGGACAAGTCTACCAAACAAAAACGCGATCGCCTGCAGAAACGTTTACAGCGTGAAACAGGTCGCGCCATCGCCGATTTCAGCATGATTGAGGAGGGAGACCGGGTCATGGTCTGTCTCAGTGGGGGCAAGGACTCCTACACCATGCTCGATATGCTTCGGGTGCTCCAGCATCGGGCACCGGTGCGCTTCGAGCTGTTTGCGGTGAATCTTGACCAGAAGCAGCCGGGCTTCCCGGAGCATGTGCTGCCGGATTACATGGCGGATCAGGGTGTGCCCTTCCATGTGGTCGAAAAGGACACCTACAGCATCGTCAGGGAGAAGGTGCCGGAAGGGAAGACGACCTGCGGGCTCTGTTCCAGGCTGCGCCGGGGCATCCTGTACAATTTTGCCGAAGAGCAGGGGGCCACCAAGATCGCTCTGGGCCACCACCGGGATGACATCCTCGAGACGCTCATGCTGAACATGTTCCATGGCGGAACCATGAAGGGCATGCCGCCGAAGCTGTTCAGCGACGATGGCCGCAATACCGTCGTCCGGCCCCTGGCGTACTGCCGGGAGAAAGACATTGCTGCCTACGCCGAGCTGCGGGACTTCCCCATCATCCCGTGCAATCTGTGCGGGTCACAGGAGAACCTGCAGCGCCAGATGGTCAAGGACATGCTCAATGACTGGGATCACCGGTACCCGGGGCGCATCGAGAACATGTTCCGGGCCATGCAGAATGTCGCACCCTCCCATCTGGCCGACCCGAAACTCTATGACTTCGTGACGGGGCAGACGGCCAGCGGTGCGGAGGAAGTGCAGTCCGTGGAGCCGGAATCAGCCTACGGCCGGCTGGATGTGGTCAACCTCTGATCGGCCACAGACGTCCTAGATGATGCGCGAGAACTTGCTCGCCTGCTGCTGGTAGCGGTCAAACAGCTTGCAGATGGCCCGGATCAGCAGGCGTCCGGGCGTCTTCACGTCCAGCTTTGATCCATCCATGGTGATGAGCCCATCCGCGGCCATGGAGGCCAGAGGCTGGTTCAGGTCACGGAAGTACTCATCAAAGTCCTCATCCCAGGTCTCGCGGAACTGGCCCTTGTCCAGAGTGAAATGGCAGATGAGTGACATGATTACCCAGCGGCGGATGCGGTCGTCGCGGCTCAGGGCCAGCCCTTTTTTAAGCGGATGCCGCTGGAAGTCGAGCTCGAATTCCCAGGCCTGCTGGTCGTGGTGATTCTGGAAGTAGGCATGCTCGGTCTGGCCAATGGCGGACACGCCCATACCGATCAGGTCGCAGTCCCGGTGGGTGGTGTAGCCCTGGAAATTGCGATGCAGTGTGCCTTCGCGCTGGGCAATGGCCAGCGGGTCCTCGGGGCGTGCAAAATGGTCCATGCCAATATAGACATAGCCCGCCGCGAGCAGACGGTTGATGGCATCCTGGAGAATCTGCAGCTTGTCTGCGGGCGAGGGGATATCCTCCTCCCGAATGCGCTGCTGCGGCATGAAGCGGTCCGGCATGTGGGCATAGTTGAACACGGAAAGCCGGTCCGGCAGCAGCTCTATGACCTGATCCAGAGTATCAGCGAAGCTGGCCGGTGTCTGAAAGGGCAGGCCGTAGATCAGATCCATGTTGATGGAGCCAAAGCCGAGTTCGCGTGCCTCTCTCAGGCGGTTGGAGACCATTTCGGCTGGCTGGATGCGGTTAACCGCCTTCTGTACGTCCGGATTGAAATCCTGAACGCCCAGGCTGATGCGGTTGAAGCCAATCTCACGCAGCACCTGCAGTGTATCAGGGCCACACTCGCGCGGGTCGATCTCTATGGAGTGATCGCCACTGTCATCGTCCGCGATGCGGAATGATCGGCGAAGCGCTCCCATCAGCGAGCGCATCTCATCGTGGCTGATGAAGGTGGGGGTTCCGCCACCCCAATGCAGCTGGGTCGCCGGGCGGTCAGCGCCAGCGAAAAGTTCGGATTTCATGCGGATCTCGCGGTGGAGTCGCTCCAGATAGGGGCCCGCTTTGTCACGCTTCTTCGTGACGATCTTGTTGCAGGCGCAGTAGTAGCATAAGTGCGCACAGAAGGGGATGTGGAGATAGAGTGAAAGCGGCCGCCCGGACTCGCGACTTTCTCTGGCGGCAATTTCCAGCTGCTCAGGGCCGAAGTCCTCACTGAATTCCAGAGCCGTCGGGTAGGAGGTGTAGCGCGGCCCCGACAGGTCGTAACGGTCGATCAGATTCTGGTTCCAGAGGAGGGTATCGGTACCGGCAGCCATGGTGAATCCTCAGAGAGCGGGTTTGTTTCCAGTTTACTCTCTGGCTGGGCTGGGCATTTTGATTTTGGTCAACCGTGCCCATGTCCCTGGAGCGTCTGATGCACGATGGGCAGCGTCCAGATACCGAAGACGATCAGGCCGATACCGGTGATCGAGCGGAAAAGCCGTGACTGGCGAAGACGCATGACCTGACGGGCAAGCAGTCCGGTGGCCACCATCGCGGGCAGCGTGCCAAGGCCAAAGGTGAACATGACCAGGGCGCTGGTCATGGCATCACCCTGGGACAGGGCCCAGGCAAGGGTGCTGTACACCAGTCCGCAGGGGAGCCAGCCCCAGAGAAAGCCCAGGGGCAGGGCCCGGGAGAGACGGTCTACCGGCATGAAGCGCTGGGTCAGGGGGGCGATGCGCTTCCAGAGAGGGGCGCCGATGCGTTCGAGCTGCATGACGCCCTGCCACCACTGGGCCACCGCCAGCCCAAGAAGAATCAGCAGTACCCCGGCGATGGTGCGAAGCACCATGCCGGCGGCCGGCGCTGCCTCAACCACAGTCGCGCCGATGAGACCGGCAATCAGGCCGATGGTGGTATAGCTGAGAATACGTCCGATATTATACCCGGCCAGAAGCTGGACCTGACGCCAGCGGTAACCGGGGCCCACCGGGAGCGCCAGGCTCAGAGAGCTGGCTATTCCGCCACACATGCCCAGGCAGTGGGTGCTGCCCATCAGCCCGATCATGAGCGCGGAGGCGAGAACAGGAAGCAGTTCGGCCATCAGCGGTTGGCGTCCTCGTCGCTTTGATCCGTGGAGGTGCGCTTTTTACGCGATTCAGGAGGAATCTGGTTTTCATCGTCATCAAACAGGATACTGTGCGCCGGACCTTCCAGGTCATCGAACTGGTCGTTGCGCACTGCCCAGATGAAGACACGGATGGCCACACCGACCAGGATGATCGACAGGGGAATAAGGACGTAGAGAATTTCCATAGTGTTGTTTACCGGTCCGTTGGGGTCAGCCTGAGATGGACGCGACCGTTTCCCCGGAGGCTTCGTCGCGGCCGGGACCCGGCGCATCAGGGCTGCGGGCCCGTCCCAGCCTGAGCGCATTCATGACCACGATGACTGAGCTGGCCGACATCCCCAGCGCGGCAAGCCAGGGGGAAACCAATCCGGCCATGGCCAGAGGCAGAATACTGGCGTTGTAGCACAGTGACAATGTTATGTTCTGGCGTATGGTGCGGCGGGTTCTCGGGGCCATGGCCAGTGCCTCTCCAAGTGGCTCCAGGGTTTCACCCAGCAGAATGGCATCCGCACGCAACCGGGCGATGTCGCTTGCCCCGGCCACTGCCACGGAAAGGCGCGCCCCGGCCAGTACCGGAAGATCGTTCAGGCCGTCCCCGACCATCATCACCTGGCGTCCCTCGCGCTCCAGCTCCTTGACGTGATTGAGTTTGTCCTCCGGGCTCATATTGCCCCGCCAGTCGTCCAGCGGCAGGGACTGACCGACCCTGTCGACCTGGCTGGAGTGGTCACCGCTGAGCATGACCAGATGATAGCCGGCCTCGCGCAGTTGAGCGAGAGTCGATCGGGCGTCGCCGCGCAGCCGATCATCCAGGGAAAAACGTGCCAGCCACTGTCCCTGCCCGCCCAGGAAAATGGCAATAGTGCCGTCATCATGACGATGCATGGGCGGCAGATCCAGCTCTGACTGGACGAATGCATAGGTGCCAATGGCATAACGCCTGCCGTTGCACAGCCCGGTCAGGCCCAGCCCCGGATGGTTGGTTACGGTATCGATCGGAGCGGTATCAATGCCCGTGAAAGCACGGGCCACAGGATGTTCCGAGTGCTGTTCCAGAGCCGCTGCAAGCTTCAGACAGTCGGTTTCCTGGCTGTCACCAAGGACTTCAGTATTGGTCAGACTGAGCCGACCCTGGGTAAGGGTGCCTGTCTTGTCGAACACGAGTGTATTGACACTCGAAAGTCCTTCCAGAGTGGTGCCCCGGGTTGGCAGGAAACCGCGCTCACGCAGCGCCGAGGTGGCTGCCGTCAGCGCTGTGGGGGTGGCGAGTGACAGAGCACATGGACAGGTGGCGACCAGCACCGAAAGGGTGATCGCCAGTGCCCGACCGGGGTCCAGTAGTGTCCAGACGGTCAGCGTAGCCAGTGCCGCAAGCAGAACACCCGCAACGAACCAGCTCGCGACCCGATCGGCCAATACGGCAGTGCGTGGCTTTTCCTGCTGGGCGCGGTCCAGCATACGCATTATGGCGGAGAGGCGGGTCTGACTGCCGGCCCGTTCCACCTGGACAGTCAAGGGGCTTTCCGTGTTGAGAGTGCCGGCCGAGACGTACTCGCCAACATGGCGGGTTACCGGCAGGTATTCTCCCGTCAGCATGGATTCATCGAGCGCTGAACTGCCGTTGAGGATGACGCCATCCGCTGGAACCGTATCCCCGGGCCGGATGATGACCTGATCGCCTATTTCAAGCTGCTCGGCCGGCACCATGACCTCGGTGTCGCCCTGTTGGCGCCGCGCGGTCTGGGGCATGGCGTTGATCAGCGTCATGCCGGCAAGGCCGGCCCGATAACGCCCGCGCATCTCCAGAAAACGCCCAAGGCCCAGGAAAAAGGTGAACATGGAGATTGATTCGAAATAGATCTCCTCGCCCCCCTGAACCGTGACCCAGGCGCTGGCCAGATAGCCGCCGTAGATGGCAATGGAAACCGGCACATCCATGGTCAGATGACGTGTGCGCAGGTCGCGAATGGCGGCCTGGAGAAAAGGGAAGGCGCTGTAGATGACCACCGGCGTGGCCAGCAGCCAGCTGGCCCACCGGAACAGCTGGATCATGGCCTGATCGTCGCCGGTGGCCAGGCCAAACTGCAGCGGGTAGGCGAGCATCATGGTCTGCATGCTGACCACACCGGCTATGCCAATGCGGATCATGGCGCGCCGGTGTTCCGCTTTCATCTGCGCCTCCCACTCGTTCGGTCGGAATGGGCTTGCGCTGAAGCCAAGCTCACGCACCGCCAGCAGGATGGTGCTCAGTGTTATTTCCTGCGGGTTCCAGACAAGATGGGCGCGCTGGGTGCTGTGGTTGATGCTGATGCTGTGTACGCCGGCGCGCTGCTCCAGGTGACGCTCGATCAACCAGATGCAGGCGGCGCAGGTGATGCCCTCAACCATCAGCCAGGTCTCGCGGTATCCATCCTCGCGATCGCGGGCCAGATTGTCCTGCACATTCTGCTCGTCATAGAGCTCACAGTCGCGGCGCGTGTCCGCATCAATGGACTGAGGCGTAACCGTTGGTGCTGAGCGCTGCTGGTAGAACTGCTCAAGCCCTTCCTGGACAATGGTCTCACTGACCGCACGGCACCCCAGACAGCAGAAGTGACGCTCCCGGCCCATGACCTCCGCCGTTATGGCGGGGCCCGGGGGCAGGGGGTCGGCACAGTGAAAGCAGGTGGTGCCCGGGTCGGTCATGTGGCAGGGGCGTCCCTTTGAGGCCGGAGTGTGATGGGCTCGTCCTGAGGCAGAACGGTCTCACCTTTCAGTCGCCATTGATTGTCCGCATCACGGACATCGAGATACCAGCGCCCATGGATGAGCTGCTCAACCTGCACCCGGTACCGGTTATCCCCGGCCGATTGGGCGGTCAGTTCCTGGTCCCGGTCGCCCAGGGTCGGGTGGAGCAGTTCCACCTTCAGCTCGCTCCAGTCCCGGTCCTCATCTGAGGAGAGCTGGATTTCCAGCGTATTGTCCTCGCGAAAGTGGAGTTCTGCGCTCATGCCAAGCCGTGCAGCCTCAATGTCGCG
>LKMJ01001664.1_pt1 | contig 19901 bp, 19 predicted proteins | sample 643391 | NCBI WGS metagenome assembly LKMJ01 (sample SAMN04112250, study PRJNA286221) | soda lake metagenome | biome: soda lake; feature: Kulunda Steppe; material: water; isolation source: sample PL-Br10 brine of Picturesque Lake | place: Russia: Kulunda steppe | collected 2010-07 | reverse complement strand
GCTGCAAGCTTTGGTATTAGTATCGAAATCTTACAAGAACTCCTTCCCTACGGCAGAAATGGTAATATTTATGACGCATTAGCAGATATTGCCGGAAGTCTGCTGGCTATAATTTTTCTTTATATTATCAAAAACAGGTACATACCGGAAGTTCTCAAGTGAAATTCTTTATTTTACAATTATAATATGTTTTGAGGCACATTCGTTGGAAAGTTACGTGATTATCATTTATACTATCCATGTATAGAAAACAACCAAAATCGCTTAGCATATGACTGAAAGAAAAAAACCCGATGCTGACTTAAGAAATTATTACACAATTTTTCTTGAGCTGGGCTTATTATTAACGCTCGTTATTTTTATTGTAGCGGTGCGGATGGATTTTGAAAGCTTAGCCCCAGAAGAATTCACATTAGAGGAGCAGGAAATTGTTGAAATGGAAGAGATTATCCAGACCCGACAAATTGAAACTCCACCTCCACCTCCGCGACCACCTGTACCAGTAGAAGTTCCAAATGATGAGATTATAGAGGACGTAGATATTGATATTGGTGGTGATTTAGATCTCGGTGGACAATTAAGTATGCCTCCACCACCTCCACCTGAAGAAGAGGAAGAGGAAGAAGATTTCTTCGTAGTTGTTGAAGATATGCCGGAACTTATCGGTGGACTTGCCGGACTCCAGCAAAAAATCCGATATCCAGAAATGGCTCGACGTGCCGGAATTGAAGGCCGTGTTACGATACAGTTTATTGTAAATGAGCAAGGTCAGGTTGAAGATCCCCAGGTAATCAGAGGTATTGGCGGCGGTGCTGACGAAGAAGCACTCAGAGTTGTCAGAGAAGCCGAATTTCGACCGGGTATGCAACGAGGTAGACCAGTTCGTGTTCAGTACAGTCTTCCTATATTCTTCAGACTGCAAAATTAATTCCAAAAAGCTTACACATTCAAAAGCTCATCACATTCAGTTGTGATGAGCTTTTTTTTATTTCATGATTTTTTTCTGAAACTCATGAATCACATCTTTCAGATTTTGGTATCCCACTTTCTGTAAACCTTCATCAACTATTACCCATCTCAACTCAGTTATACCTTCATTCGTTTGAGGTTGGAGACTTTCTGATGTGTTTGTCGGCTGCATCGCATACCATGCCGTTGTTTTGCCAATTAATTCTCCCGATTCTTGATATTCGTGATATGTATTGCACAAAAACAGATCTATCTTAACCCCATGAACCCCAACCTCCTCCGTAACCTCCCTTGAAGCACATTCACGGATGGATTCTCCATCTTCTTTTTTTCCTTTCGGCAAATCCCAAACTCCATTTCGTTTTATCAACAGAATCTGAAATTGTCCCTCAACCGCTTTATAAAGTATTCCGCCCCCCGCTTCAATTTTTCTCAATTCAATTCTTTTTAGGTTTGTCTTCCTGCTCCTTGCCTGAATCATCACCTTTCTTTTTTTCATCGGCATAATTCAGTCTCAAGTTTGTCAGTGTTTGATTTAAATACTCACTGAGTTCTTTTGGCAAATTACCTTTGGTAAAGCGTTCAATCATGTTTAGTGTGTCAATGGAATATTTGGCAGATTTTAAATCCCGCTCAATCTTTTCAGTAGCTGGATTCTTTACTTTTCCCATCCCCATCATTGCAATTTGTTCATGCTGCTGGATAAGCATCATAAATAACAATTGTTGCTGCTGATCCGGATTAAATCGTTCTTTGTTGTTAGAATTTTCTTCACTCATAACTTTATTTGATCAATTTAAATTTGGATTTTTATACGCTGAATAGTGAAAGAGTTTGTATACTTAATGTGTTAATATAAATACAAAAACAAGAAAATTTTAATGGCAATTATTCATCCATTTAAAGGCTGGCTACCCGAACAAGATAAAGCAGACGAAGTAGCTTGTGTTCCATATGATGTAATTAACACTAAAGAAGCTGCTGAATTGGCAAAAGGCAAACCAAATAGTTTTTTGCACGTTATTCGACCCGAAATTGATCTGCCGGATAACACTGCATTCAATGACGACAGCGTTTATAAGAAAGGTGCTGAAAATTTAAAAAAACTACTCGGTTCAGGCCTATACCACCAAGATGAGAAACCGGCCATTTATCTTTATAAACTGGAAACCGATAACCACTCGCAAATAGGTGTTTTTACATGCGCTTCGGTTCAGGATTATGATAATGATGTAATACTGAAACATGAGCTAACCCGACCCGATAAAGAAGATGACCGAACCCGGCACATACTTACGCAAGAAGCACATGCTGAGCCGGTTATGCTCACATTTAAAGATACAGCCGATATCTCTTTTTTGATTGAAAAATTAACTCTGACGCAGAAACCTTACATAGTCCATAAAGGCGATGGAGGTGTAACTCACAAAATTTGGAAATCACATTCAACGGCGGATTTTGTTGAGGGATTTTCAAAAATCAAAAATCTTTATGTTGCAGACGGCCATCACAGATGCAAAGCAGCTTCAAGAGTAGCTGAGACGCTCAGAGAAAAAAACAACTCGTTTCCCGGCGAATCTGAGTTTGAATACTTTCCCGTTGTACTATTTCCCATGGCTCAGATGAAAATTCTGCCATACAACCGGGTTCTAAAACATGTTTCTGAAGAACAATTCAAGAACCTTCAGAAAAAATTTAATTTAACACAAACCGATCACAAAGCTCCGACAGAAAAAGGAAGGGTATCTGTTTATCATTCAGGTACATGGTGGGATATGGAACTTCCCGTACCTGAAAAATATGATGTTATTAATCAGCTTGATGTAGCCAGGCTGCAGGATGGCGTTCTTAATCCGGTATTTGGTATAGAAAACCCGAGAACAGACGAAAACATCCAGTTTGTAGGTGGAATTAGAGGTACAAAAGAGCTGGAAAAGCTTGTTGATACTGGAAAAGCTGATTTGGCGATCAGCATGTATCCCACAAGTATTGAAGAGCTTAAGGAGGTATCGGATGCTGGCAAATTAATGCCTCCTAAATCAACATGGTTCGAGCCGAAAATTAAATCAGGATTAATCATACACACATTTTAAAATTATGACTAATAGAGCACACAATTTTAGCGCAGGTCCGGCAACCCTGCCCTTATCAGTACTTGAAAAAGCAAAGAGTGAATTAACAGACTATAAAAAGAAAGGGGCATCAATTATTGAGATGAGCCACCGAAGCCCTGAGTACACAGAAATTAACCGGCAGGCCACTGAGCGGCTCAAAAAAATTACAGGCGCCGATGATGACTGGGAGGTGCTTTTTTTACAGGGTGGTGCCAGCTCTCAATTTATGATGGTTCCGCACAATTTCTTAAACAGCAACAGAACAGCTGACTATATAGATACCGGTGCTTGGTCGGCAAAAGCAATTAAAGAAGCCAAGCTTTTTGGAAATGTTCACGTACCATTTTCAAGTAAAGACAAAAATTACACGCGTATTCCAAACAGCGGTGAGCTCTCATATTCAGACAACCCAGAATATGTCCACTTTACGAGTAACAATACTATTTTTGGAACCCAGTTTCCTGCTGAACCTGAAACTAACGGTGCTTTATTAGTTTGTGATGCTTCCTCAGATTTTCTTTCCCGTCCAATAAATATTGACAGGTATGGATTGATTTATGCAGGTGCTCAAAAAAATCTCGGGCCGGCTGGTGTAACCATTGTAATGATTCGAAAATCATTCCTTGAAAAACAGAGAAGTGAAGCTATCCCCACTATTCTGAATTATAAAACTCATGTTGAAAAGATCTTCAACACTCCGCCGGTTTACGCAGTTTATATGGTTAACTATGTGCTGGAGTGGATCCTGGAGAAAGGCGGACTTTCATATTTTGATACGTTCAACACCAAAAAAGCAGACCTTTTATACAATGAACTCGATAAGGATAGCTTTTACAGGGGAACAGTTGAAAAAGAATCACGATCTAAAATGAATGTAACATACAGGCTTCCGAATGAAGATCTTGAAAAACAGTTTTTAGCTGAAGCCGCCAAAAATAACCTGTTAAATCTTAAAGGTCACAGAAGTGTTGGCGGTATACGTGCAAGTATCTATAATGCCTGCAGTATAGAAAGTGTTGAAGCTCTTGTTAACTTTATGCAGGAATTCAGATCATCAAATAGTTAATTATCCTGGGATAAAGATCTGCTTATCTTAGCATCTTAAAGAAGTCCAAAGATTGTAAGGATGTGGTCTAAGCTGTTTGGAACAAACAATAGCAGATAAAGAATTCCCCACATAGCTCCGGCTATATGAGCATGATGGTTAACATTACTTCTCTTGGCCTTGCTTTCATAAATGCTGTAAGCCAGAAATGCCAATCCAAAAAACCATGCAGGAATTGGAATTGGCAACAGTACAATGATGATTTCCTCGGTCGGAAATATAAAAATATAGCTGAACAGAACTGCTTCTACTGCTCCTGAAGCTCCAAGCGTTGCATAGTTCGGATTGTCTTTATGATTTACAAACGATGGCAGAGCTGAAAAAATCAATGCTGTAAAATAGAGTGAGATAAAATGAAAGGATCCAAGCACTTGTTCCATCACAATACCGAAGAAAAACAGTACAAACATATTTACCAATAAATGGGTAAACCCGCCATGTAAAAACCCAGATGTGATAACTTCATACCACGTCTGTGAACGAATAGTTCTGTATGGCCGGAGCATACCTGCTTGTAACATCTTAGGAGCAACATACAATGCAAGAAGAGAAATTACTGAAGTAAGAATAATTAATGAGAGAGTTATAGCCATACATTTATATTTTAACTACAAAGATAATACTCAGGGGATTTTAATTGTTATTAAAGATTTTTTTTAATGAACTTTATTGATCTTTATTTGATAATATTGAACTCCAAATTAAGCACTATATCCATTTTGTATTGATGACTTTTTTTTCTGCATCTGTATATAAACTATTATCCGTAGCAACGATTTTAATATTTTTGTCATCTTGCGGTATTGTAAGAACAACAACTACCCCGGAAGGTAAAGATAATATCGGTGATGGTATAGCCAGCTGGTACGGACCGGATTTCCACGGCAAGCAAACGGCTAACGGCGAAACATATAATATGAACGACCTAACTGCAGCCCATAAAACATTACCATTCAACACGGTGGTTCTTGTTGAAAATCAAGAAAATGGGCAAACAGTTGTGGTTCGAATAAATGACAGGGGGCCTTATGTGGGTAACAGAATTATTGACCTTTCCAGGAAAGCTGCAGAAGAAATTGATATGATTAACTCCGGTACGGCAAACGTCCGGCTATATTTGGTTGATGAAGGAGACAGACCAATTACTTCTCATAATATAAGCAGCAAAGAAACATTTACTGTTCAGCTGGCTTCGTTTGAAAATGAGCGTGAAGCAAACAATAAATCTGCTCTAATATCCGGTTCAAGGGTTGAAAAAGTAAATGTGGCCGGTAATACTGTCTTCAGAGTTTACTATGGAAATTTCAAAAATGTTGGCGATGCCAGAAAAGCCTATAATGAATTAAATGCGCGGGGTTACAGAGGATTTGTTAAACAAGTTGAAAATTAAATTTATCCCTGAATCATGGATTGATAAAGTATTAATTTGGGTTATATCTGCCAACACAAAATAATAAGAGCATGAAAAAAGATATTATTGTAATTGGCAGCGGATTTGGCGGACTTGCAACTGCATCACGCTTACTTTCTAAGGGACATGATGTTACTATTTACGAAAAGAGAGACAAACCCGGTGGACGAGCTTACGTCTACGATGTAAACGGGTTCAAATTTGACGGGGGGCCAACCGTAATTACTGCGCCTTTCATGTTTGACGATATCTATACTGCGGCCGGTAAAAAAAGAGAAGATTACATCGAATTTGTACCCTGTAATCCTTTTTACAGGATATTTGATTCTGATGGCAAACCATTCGATTACAACAGTGATCATGAGTTTACACTTAGTGAGATCAGTAAACGAAATCCTGCTGACCGAAAGGGATACGAAAAATTTCTAAGTACAACCAAAGCCATCTTTGACAAAGGATTTGTAGAACTGGCTGATAAGCCCTTTCTAAAATTTACGGATATGCTGAAGGTTGCTCCTGATTTAATCAAATTACAATCTTATAAATCCGTTTATAAATACGTCTCGCAATATATTGAAGATGATTTTCTGCGCAGATGCTTCTCTTTTCACCCGTTGCTTGTAGGCGGGAATCCATTCGATACAACATCCATCTATGCCATGATTCACTATCTGGAACGTGAGTGGGGTGTACACTATGCTATGGGCGGTACGGGTGCCATTGTAAATGCATTGGTTAATTTAATTGAAGATCAGGGCGGGAAAGTTCAGCTTAACTCTGAAATTGATGAAATCCTTGTGGAAAATGGAAAAACTACAGGTATTCAATTAAAAAACGGAAATATTCATAAAGCCGATATTGTAGTTTCCAATGCCGATGTTGCCTTTACTTATAAAAACCTAATCAACAAAAAACACCGTAAAAAATATACTGATCGCAAAATTGAGCGTACCAAATACAGTATGTCCCTATTTGTGATCTATTTTGGAACCAAAAAAAGGTATCTGGACTCCGGGCTTGCCCATCATAATATTATTTTAGGAGATCGGTACAAAGGATTGTTAAATGATATTTTCCATAAAAAACATCTGTCTGAAGATTTTTCGCTCTATTTGCATATGCCTACAATTACCGATCCGTCAATGGCGCCTGAGGGACATGAGGCATTTTATGTGCTCTCACCGGTTCCACATTTAGATAGCGGTACGGACTGGAGTGAAATGGCTCCAAAGTACCGCGATGCCATCATGCAGTTTCTTGAAGATAATTATCTGCCGGACCTGCAAGAAAACCTGGTTGCCGAACATTACATTGATCCACTTCATTTTAAAAACACGTTAAACAGCTTTAAAGGCTCCGCATTTTCGGTTGAGCCCATTCTGACTCAATCTGCATGGTTTCGTCCCCATAACCGAAGTGAAGATGTAGAAAATTTATACTTTGTAGGAGCCGGCACTCATCCCGGGGCGGGATTACCGGGCGTACTTTCTTCCGCAAAAATTGCTGAAAATCTGATTGGTGAGGTTTAAATATACCCGGCAGCTCTAATTATGAACTGCCGGATAATAGTAGAAACTATTTCTGAAGTGATTCCTGAAGTTTTTCCCAGTCACCAATAAATTTCTCAAGACCTATATCGGTGAGCGGATGCTTAAGCAACTGTTCAATTACGTTCAGTGGCATAGTGGCAACATCAGCTCCCAATCGTGCTGATTCTAGAAAATGCATTGGGTGACGAATACTGGCAGCAAGAATTTCGGTTTCGTATCCATAATTGTCATAGATAAGACGGATATCGGCAATCAGGTTCATCCCTTCGCTCGAAATATCATCAAGACGACCTATAAATGGTGAAATGTATGTAGCCCCGGCCTTTGCTGCTATAAGTGCTTGTGATGCGGAAAAACAGAGCGTACAGTTTGTTTTAATTCCTTCGTCACTAAAAGTTCGGATAGCTTTTATCCCATCTTTTATTAATGGCACTTTTACCACTACATTATCTGCAATAGAAGCAATATTGCGTCCTTCTGCTACAATGTCTGCATAATCTGTAGAAATAACTTCAGCTGATACATCACCATCTACCATTTTACATATTTTGGCGATGTGCCCCTCAAAATCTTCAACTCCTATTTTGGCACAAAGACTTGGATTGGTTGTAACTCCATCAAGAACACCAAGTTCATTGGCTTCATTTATTTCATTTAAATCGGCTGTATCAATAAAAAATTTCATAGGTGGATGAATTTAAAGTTTTGAAAATATTATTAATTGGCGGTATTCTTAAAATAAAACATCACAGATAAGAAGATCAGTTTAATCAACGTTTATATTTTACTATTTTAAAGTGAATTGTTAAATAAAAATAATCAAATATATGAGTAAATTAGGCAAAGGTTTCGCATTCGGGTTGTTATCAGGAGTTGCTATCGGTTCAGCAATTGCACTTCTGTACGCACCTGATACCGGCTCAACTACAAGAGGTAAATTATCCTACAGGCTAAGCAATTATATTGAAGAATTGAATAGGCTTATTGAAAAACTTAAAAATGAAAAAGACAAATTCTCTTCAGATGCCAAGAAAAAGAGCGATGATGTGGTGTCTGATGCCAAGACCAGAGCAGACGACTTGATCAGAGAAGCCGAGGCTCTTCTTGAAAACATCGAAAAATCAAAATAATTTTAAGTTTTAACCTTAATCAGGTTTTACTAATCCAGCAAATCATTTAAACAAAAAAAAGCCCTGATTTTCATCAGGGCTTTTTTATTAATTATCCTCTTTTTCAGCAGGATTATCTGCTCCAAGTGTTTCGAACACTTTTTGTATTTCTTCATCTCCTTCATCAAGATCCACTTTAGATCCGACAATGAGTTCTTCGTATCTATCCAGTCCTGTACCTGCAGGTACTTTATGACCCACAATTACATTTTCTTTCAGTCCCCGCAGAAGATCTTTCTTCGCTTCTATTGAGGCCTGTGTAAGAACTTTTGTGGTTTCCTGGAATGAAGCGGCAGATAACCAGCTTTCCGTAGAAAGTGATGCTCTTGTAATACCCAAAAGAATTGGTTTGGATATTGCAGGTTCTGCTTCACGTGTTTGAAGTTCATCTTTACCTTCGTTGATGAGTTCATTATTGTGTTCGCGAACTTGTCGTCTGTCCAGAATTGCTCCTCTTTTCAATTCGCTTCCTCCCGGATCAGTTACAACAAATTTACCTATCAGTTCATCATTTCGGTTGTTGAGTTCAAACCGGTCCACTTTATCTCCTTCCAGATACATCGTATCTCCGGGATCAGTAACCTCGACCTTCTGCATCATTGTGCGAACGATCACCTCAATGTGTTTGTCATTGATTTTCACACCCTGCAATCTGTAAACCTCCTGAATTTCATTCACAAGATATGATTGTACAGCAAATGGCCCGAGAATATTCAGGATCTCCTGTGCCGGAATAGTTCCGTCTGAGAGTGCCTGGCCTGCTCTTACAAAGTCATTTTCCTGAACCAGGATATGCTTTGAAAGTGAGATCAAATATTTTTTCTCATCCGTGCCATCCTTACTTTCAACGATAACTTCCTGTGAACCACGCTTACGCCCACCCATTTTGACGATTCCGTCAATTTCGGAGACTGCAGCCGGATCACTTGGTGATCTCGCTTCAAAAAGCTCGGTTACACGCGGCAGACCCGCAGTAATATCTTTCTATTTAGAGGCGGCTCTTGGAATTTTAGCTAAAACCTGCCCTGCCTGTACTTTTTCACCATCTTCTACTGCGATGTGCGTTTCAACAGGGAGTGTATTTTCACGAATTCTATCGTCATTACCTTTTACAATCAATGTTGGAACAAGTGATTTATCACGCGAATCAATAATCACTTTTTCGCGGTGACCAGTTTGAGCATCCGTATCAGCGGTATATGTGATTTCTTCTATGATATCCTTGTACTCAACAGTACCTTCAAGCTCACTGAAAATGAGTGCGTTATATGGATCCCACTTACACAGCGGCATACCTTTTGGCACTTTATCACCTTCTTCAACCAGCATTTCTGAACCGTAAGGCACATTATAAGAATTCAGAACTTTTCCATCTTCGCCAATAAGTTTCATTTCACCGGCGCGGCTTAATACAACGTTATGAATTTCTTCACCATCGTCATACTCAACTACCCGCACGTTTTCAAATTCCACTTTCCCGTCGAACTTTGCTTTATGCTGTGAGTCTGATTCCATTCGGGAAGCAGTTCCACCAACGTGGAATGTTCTCAATGTAAGCTGGGTTCCCGGCTCACCAATTGACTGAGCAGCTATAACTCCTACTGCCTCACCAACCTGAACAAGACTGTTTCTTGCCATATCACGACCGTAGCACTTAGCGCATACACCACGTTCGGTTTCGCAGGTAAGTACAGATCGTATTTCAACTTCTTCAATGGAAGTTTCTGCGATCTTTTTGCCGATTTTCTCGTCAATCAACTGGTTAGAATCACATATATGATCGTCTGTAATCGGATCTTTTATCTCGTGCATAGAAACACGTCCGATAATTCGATTTTCAAGAGTCTCTATGATATCTTCATTATCCTTCAAAGCCGACATTTTGATACCCCGAAGAGTACCGCAATCCTGCTCATTAATAATAATGTCCTGAGAAACATCAACAAGTCGCCTTGTAAGGTAACCGGCATCTGCTGTTTTCAGGGCTGTATCAGCCAGACCTTTACGGGCACCGTGAGTTGAAATAAAGTATTCCAGTACGGTAAGTCCCTCGCGGAAACTTGAAAGAATTGGATTTTCGATAACCTCATTACCCTGTTGCATAGAGCTTTTCTGAGGCTTAGCCATCAGACCACGCATTCCTCCAAGCTGCCGGATTTGTTCTTTCGAACCACGAGCTCCGGAATCCGCCATCATAAATACAGAGTTAAACCCGTCAATATCATCAGCAAGACTTTGAAACAGTGTTTCTGAAACACGGTTTGTCGTACTTGTCCACTTATCTATAACCTGGTTGTAACGCTCATTATCAGTAATAAAACCCATTTCATATCGCTCCTGGATTTCATTTACTTCATCTTGAGTTTTCTTAATGAGCTGATGCTTAGCATCCGGGATAATAATGTCTTCGAGACTAAATGACAGGCCACCTGTTGTAGCTCTTTCGAAACCCATTCGTTTCATTTCATCAAGGAAAGTAGCTGTTTTAGTAGTACCCACTGAAGTATGAATATCTCCAATAAGTATCCTTAGTTCTTTCTTTCCAAGAGTTTTATTTACAAACTCTACGCTTTCAGGGAGAATTCTGTTAAACAGAACGCGTCCTGTAGTCGTTTTTATGATTTCATGTTCAATATCACCTTCATCATTTACCTTCTCTATTCGGACATTAATTTTAGCGTGAACATCAATTTTATCCTGATCGTAGGCAACGACTACTTCATCTACATGAGAGAAGGTTTTTCCTTCCCCACGTTTTCCGGATCCCATTTTCGTGAGATAGTAAATCCCTAAAATCATATCCTGAGAAGGAACAGCAACCGGTCCTCCACTTGCGGGGCTCAATATATTGTGTGAACCCAGCATGAGTACAGATGCTTCAAGTACAGCATCATGGCTCAAAGGAAGGTGAACGGCCATCTGGTCACCATCAAAGTCAGCATTAAATGCTGTACAAGATAATGGGTGAAGACGAATTGCCTTCTCTTCTATCAATACCGGTTGATAGGCCTGAATCCCTAACCTGTGAAGGGTTGGTGCACGGTTTAACATTACGGGATGTCCGTCAATTACATTTTCAAGAACTTCCCATACTACCTGATCACGGCGATCAACTACTTTTTTGGCACTTTTTACAGTCTTTACGTATCCACGCTCAATAAGTCTGCGGATCACAAACGGCTTGTAAAGCTCTACCGCCATTTCTTTTGGAAGACCACATTCGTGCATTTTCAGTTCCGGGCCAACAACAATTACGGAACGGCCTGAATAATCTACACGCTTACCAAGCAGGTTTTGACGGAATCGGCCGCTCTTTCCTTTCAGCATATCACTGAGGGATTTTAATGGCCGGTTATTGTTCCGAACTGCGTTCGATTTTCTTGAATTATCGTAGAGTGAATCAACAGCTTCCTGAAGCATTCTCTTCTCATTTCTGAGAATTACATCAGGTGCTTTGATATCAATAAGCCGTTTTAAACGGTTATTTCTGATAATTACTCGTCTGTAAAGATCATTAAGATCTGATGTGGCAAACCGGCCTCCTTCAAGAGGAACCAATGGCCGTAATTCAGGTGGAATTACAGGAATTACACTCTGGATCATCCATTGCGGATCGTTTGCAGTATGCTTATTCGCAGATCTGAAAGATTCAATAACCTGAAGACGTTTCAGTTTTTTCTTCTTACGCATTTGTGAGGTTTCATTTTTCACCTCATCACGTAATGTATAAGCAAGACTGTCGAGATCCATGGTTTCAATAATACCCTGAATTGCCTCGGCGCCATCTTTGGCTACAAACTTATCTTCGTCATCGTCCTCAAGTTCATGATGATCTTCAGGCAGCTGATCCAGAATATCGAATTTCTCTTCTTCAGAAATCAGATCCCCGATTTTATAGCCAAGATCTCTGGCAAAACCGGGATTTATCACTACAAATGTTTCGTAGTAAACAATCTTTTCAAGGTTTTTGGAAGAGTATCCAAGCAGGTATGCAATTTTACTTGGCAGTGATTTGAAGTACCAGATATGTACAATAGGAACGGTAAGGGTAATATGCCCCATTCGTTCTCTTCGTACAGCTTTACGGGTTACTTCAACACCGCAGCGGTCACAAATAATACCTTTGTAACGGATACGCTTATATTTTCCACAGTGGCATTCATAATCTTTAACCGGGCCGAATATCTTTTCGCAGAAAAGACCATCCATTTCCGGTTTGAATGTTCTGTAATTTATCGTTTCAGGGGTTAAAACTTCTCCATGTGATCTGGAAAGTATCTTTTCGGCCGAAGCCAATGATATTCCGATTTTAGAAAAGTCTTTAGTAACAGTTAATGTTTGTGTCGACGGCAAAGGAAGACCTCCGATTTAGATTTATTTAAACAGAACAAACGCTTAGTCAAGATGGATTTCGAGTCCGAGACCCATCAATTCACGTAAGAGTACTTTGAACGATTCCGGTACGTCGCCTTCAGGCAGATTTTCGCCTTTAACAATAGCTTCGTACACTTTTGATCGTCCTTTTACATCATCACTTTTTACAGTGAGCATTTCTTTCAAAATATTTGCTGCTCCATATGCATAGAGTGCCCATACTTCCATTTCTCCAAGACGCTGGCCACCAAACTGAGCTTTACCGCCCAATGGCTGCTGCGTAATAAGTGAGTATGGCCCGATGGATCTGGCGTGCATTTTATCTTCAATCAGGTGATTGAGTTTCAGCATATACATCACACCCACGGTAGTTTTCTGGTCCATTCTCTTACCGGTATGTCCATCGTAGAGATAAACTTTCCCATCTTCAGGCAGTCCTGCTTTACGCAGCTCTTCCTGAACCTGTTCGTAAGAGGCACCATCAAAAATCGGTGATGCATATTTAACGCCTAACTTCTTTCCGGCCCAGCCAAGAATCGTCTCGTAAATCTGCCCCAGGTTCATACGCGATGGTACTCCCAAAGGGTTTAATACGATATCAACAGGAGTTCCATCTTTGGTGAATGGCATATCTTCCACTGGAACAACTTTGGCAATTACACCTTTGTTTCCGTGGCGACCCGCCATCTTATCACCAACCTGCATTTTTCTTTTCTTGGCTACATAGATTTTAGCCTTCTGAATAATTCCCGGTGGCAGTTCATCACCCACCTGGATTTGATATTTTCTGCGCTTCGCTTCAGTATCTATATCACGGCGCAGTTCTCTGTAATTCTTAAAAAGTAATTTTACATGCTTAACCAGCTCATCATCAGTAGCCCAATCAATATTTTCATTAATATTAACAGGATCGAGCTCTTCAAATACTGATTTTTTATATTTTTCGCCTTTTGGAATAAGCTCAACTTCGCTGTAGTTATAGACACCCGGTGAGGTTTTATCCCGAAGCAGACTGTACATTTTGTCGGCCCATTTGGAATTCAGATCGGCGAGTTTTTGAGCGTGACGCTCATTTTCCTGCTCAACCATTTTCTTCTCTTCTTTACGGGAAATCTGCTCATCTCGCTTTCTGCTGAACAGCTTGGTGTTAATAACCACACCAGATACACCCGGAGGTGTTTTCAGTGAAGCATCTTTTACATCACCGGCCTTGTCACCGAAAATAGCACGTAAAAGTTTTTCTTCCGGTGTCGGGTCTGTTTCACCTTTAGGAGTAATTTTTCCGACAAGAATATCGCCATGGTTCACTTTCGCGCCAATACGGACAATTCCTTGTTCATTAAGGTTGCGCGTGGCTTCTTCACTTACATTCGGTATTTCACGCGTTAACTCTTCTTCACCACGTTTTGTGTCACGAACTTGCTGTTCGAATTCTGTGATATGAACAGACGTATATACATCATCCTGTACAATTTTCTCACTGATTACAATCGCATCTTCAAAGTTATATCCGCGCCATGGCATGAATGCTACAATCATATTGCGTCCAAGGGCAAGCTCCCCTTTGTCAGTCGAATATCCATCTGCAATAGCATCACCTTCTTTAACCTGGTCTCCTACATTTACTATAGGGCGCTGGTTAATGGTGGTGTCCTGGTTACTTCGTTCAAACTTTGTAAGCTTGTATGATTTAATACCATCATCAAAGTAGCAGTTTTGCTCGATTTCGCTACGCTCATATTTTACACGAATTTCATCGCCGCTTACATAAACTACTTCGCCATTACCTTCTGCAGTAATAATAGCTCTTGAATCTTTGGCTGCCCGCTGTTCAAGACCGGTTCCCACAATCGGTGACTCAGGTCGTAAAAGAGGCACTCCCTGGCGCTGCATGTTAGAACCCATGAGCGCACGGTTAGCATCATCATGCTCAATAAACGGAATAAGAGCAGCTGCAAGCGATGTAATCTGATTTGCAGAAACATCCATATATTCGATTTGTTCGGGCTTCGCAAGTCCAACATTACTGTCTCTGAACCTTGAGAAAATTGCTTCATTTTCAAAATGTCCATCTTCAGTCAAAGGAGCATTAGCCTGAGCAATAATAGTTTCATCTTCCTGCTCTGCTGCCAGATACTCTACATTATTTGTAACATTTCCATCAGTTACTTTACGATATGGAGTTTCAATAAATCCAAAATCGTTTATTTTGGCATGTATACACAGTGAAGTAATCAAACCAATGTTCGGGCCTTCCGGCGTTTCAATCGGGCATAAGCGACCATAGTGAGTATAGTGAACATCACGAACCTCAAAGCCAGCTCTTTCACGCGTTAGTCCACCAGGTCCCAGTGCAGACATACGGCGTTTGTGTGTCAGCTCGGCAACCGGATTGGTTTGATCCATAAACTGCGAAAGCTGATTGGTGCCAAAGAAACTGTTAATTACACTGGATATAGTACGAGCGTTTACCAGATCCTGAGGTGTAAGCTGTTCTGCATCACGAGAATTCATTCTTTCGCGAATGGTGCGTGCCATCCGGGCAAGGCCGATTGCAAACTGCTGGCCAAGCTGCTCGCCAACTGTTCGAACACGTCTGTTACTGAGGTGATCAATATCATCAACCTGAGATTTCATTTCTTTCAGGCGAATTACTTCCTTCACGATAGCAACAATATCTTCCTTAGTCAGATATTGAATTTCAGGGTCTACATCTACCTTCAGGCGTTTGTTAAGACGATATCGTCCTACTTCACCAAGATCATACTTTTTATCGCTGAAAAACAGTCTTTCAAGAACTTGTCGGGCTGTTTCAGGGTCAGGCATTTCGCCGGTTCTGATCTGCTGGTAAATTTCACCTAAAGCAGTTACATCGTTGTGAGAAGGATCTTTTCTAAGCGTATTCATAATTACTGAACGCTCAGATTCTTCAGTACCAATTTTTTGAACAAGTACTTTCTTTATACCTTCTTCTTTAAAAATTCCGTAATCGTCTTCTGTTATTTCATGATCTCTCTCTAACAGAACTTTACGGCTTGTAGCCTCTGTAACCTCACCGGTCTCATCATCTACAACCTCTTCGGTTATCTCAGTGGTAATATCAGTAGCAAGGCGCTTACCTACAATTTTATCGTTAAACGCCTTTTTAGAACCGAAAGAGATTTCTTCAGACAGTTCAAAAAGACTCAATAATTCAAGATCTGTGGAGTAACCAAGAGCTCTGAGAAGAGTGGTTGCAGGAATCTTTTTCTTCCTGTCAATATATGCCCAGAGTACATCACGAATGTCATTGGTAAACTCTATCCAGGAACCTTTAAAAGGAATAACTCTTGCTGAGTAAAGCTGAGTTCCGTTAGGGTGAACGGATTGACCAAAGAATACTCCCGGCGACCTGTGTAATTGACTTACAATTACACGCTCTGCCCCGTTAACTATAAATGTACCTCTGTTTGTCATCCAGGGTAAATCGCCCAGAAATACTTCCTGCTCGATAGTTTCGGAAGCTTCATCGTCACTATCAACAGCTGACAGACGTAACTTGGCCTTTAATGGTATTGCGTATGTAAGACCACGCTCCTGGCACTCTTTGATATTATATTTAGGAGTATCAACAGAATAATATTTAAACTCCAGGATATGAGTCTCTCTGGAATCCTGAATTGGAAAATTTTCGTTGAAAATTCTCTGTAATCCCTGATTTTTTCGATCATTAGGGGCGACATCAAGCTGAGCAAATATATTAAATGACTCAAGCTGTATGTCTAAAAAATCGGGATAATCTATAACATTTTTAATTCTGCCGAATGAAAGGCGGTCGGTAAACGGGATCTTCTCCATAGTATTACTCAAAAGGACGCTCTCCTTTAGGTTAAAAAGAAATGAGGTTATGCTTGTTCTGCTATAAAATATAGCAAGTAAATTACCTCACGTGTTAATAAGACGCCAAAAGCCAACGCCATAAAACGGCGTCGGCTGTGGCAAATTGTATCGTAAAAGCTTTATTAAAAAGCTTACTTGAGCTCTACTTCAGCTCCGGCATCTTCAAGTTTAGACTTAAGCTCTTCTGCTTCGTCTTTAGAAACACCCTCTTTTACTGGGTTTGGTGCTCCATCAACAAGGCTCTTAGCTTCTTTAAGTCCTAATCCTGTGATTCCGCGTACTTCTTTAATCACGGCAATCTTCTTGCCACCGGCAGCTTTCAGAATTACATCGAATTCAGTTTGCTCTTCTGCCTGTCCGGCATCTCCGCCAGCAGCGGGTCCGCCTACTGCAACAGCAGCTGCAGCCGGTTTGATATCGTATTCTTCTTCAAGAACTTTTGCAAGTTCGTTAGCTTCTTTAATTGTAAGATTAACAAGTTGTTCTGCTATTTCTTTAACGTCAGCCATTTTGGTTATTCTCCGTTCGTCGGTTTAATTTAAAATTGTTTTTTATTCGTCGCCTTTTTCAGCGATTGTTTGCACAGCTCCTGCAATGGTACTTCCTTGCGACTGTAATCCACTTACAACATTCGAAAGTGGCGCCATAAGTAGTCCAATTATATCTCCAATAACTTCTGTTCTGGACTTCATTGCAGCCAGGGAGTCTAATTGGTCTTCACTGTAAAAATCACCATCAATTAACGCAGCTTTAAAGCTTGGCTTATTATGTTGTTTGATGTAATCTTTCAGTACTTTAGCAGGTGCTGCCAGTTCCTCATCTACAAATGCAAAACCATTCTGATTTTCCAAATGTGGATAGAGATCTTCATATCCGCCAATTGTATCCATAGCCCGTTTAACAAGTGTATTTTTAAACACTTTAAACTGTACATCTCCATCTCTGAATTTCCCCCTCAACTCACCCATATCGGTAACAGACATTCCAGTATAATTGGTAATGTAAACTGCATTTGAGTTTGTAAGGTACTCGGCTATTTCTTCAACAACTGCCTTTTTATCTGATAATGTTGGCATTATTCTTACCTCTTAAAATTCTAAATTGAAGTAATGGATGAACGACTGAGCGGGATACTTGGCCCCATAGTCGTGCTTAAAAATGCACTGCGTATATATAAACCTTTAGCAGATGCAGGTCTCAATTTCAGGATTGTCTGCAAAAATGAAATCAAATTTTCTCTGAGTTCATTTGCATCAAAACTTGCTTTCCCGATAGACACGTGCAGTATACCTGTCTTGTCTACCCTGAAATCAATTTTACCCTGTTTGAATTCCTTAATTGCATCTGCAACGTCCATAGTTACAGTACCGCTTTTTGGGTTAGGCATTAAACCTCTCGGGCCAAGATGCCGTCCAAGTTTTCCTATTTTACCCATTACATCGGGAGTAGCTACGATCACATCGATCTCTGCCCACCCTTCTTCAATTTTTTCAATGTATTCGTCCAGGCCTACATGATCGGCTCCGGCTTCAGTTGCCTCTTCTTGTTTGGCTTCGTTAACCAACGCAAGCACACGCACCGTTTTACCGGTTCCGTTTGGAAGCGAAACTGTGCCACGAACCATTTGATCAGCATGACGTGGATCTACACCAAGCCGTAAATCAAGATCTACGGATTCATCAAAGTTTGCAGTTTTTGTTTTTACAACAATATCGCAAGCCTCTTCTATAGTGTATTCCATATCACGGTCAATCAATTCTGCGACCTGCTGATATTTCTTACCTCGTTTTGCCATTTCTTACATCCTGTTATTTATCTCGGATTACTCGTAAACCCATGCTTCTTGCAGTTCCGGCAATCATTTCAGCAGCATTTTCAACATTAAAAGCATTTAAGTCTTCCATTTTCTGCTCTGCGATTTCCTTGCACTGCGTCCAGGTTACTTTACCTACTTTATTTCGGTTTGGTTCACCTGAGCCGGATTTAACCTTAGCGGCTTTTTTAAGAAGAACTGCTGCCGGGGGAGTCTTTGTTTTGAAAGTAAAAGACTTATCGGCATACACAGTAATCTCAACCGGTATGATTGTGCCAGCTTTATCCTGGGTTTTTGCGTTAAATGCCTTGCAAAACTCCATTATATTGATGCCGGCCTGGCCTAAAGCTGGACCAACCGGAGGAGCAGGATTAGCCTGCCCACCAACAATTTGAAGTTTCAGTACATTTTCTATTTTTTTTGCCATATAGAATCAATTAGTGATTCGTGCTTCTGTTTGCTGCGTAATAGCTCACGTTTAAAGTTCTTTTAAGTGGTTGATTCAACTTGATTCAAGCCAACCTCAACCGGGGTCTTTCTACCAAAAATACTTACCAATACTCTGAGTTTAAGTTTGTCTGCCAATACTTCTTGTACAGTGCCATCAAACTCTTTAAATGGTCCATCTGTAACTTTTACCAAATCTCCTTCTTTATAAGGTATATCTACAACAGCACCTTTTTCTGCCATTTCCTGATTATCCAGAACCCTGCCAAGAATTCTTTCTACTTCGGCTTTTCTCAGCGGAGAAGGAACTACTTGTGATTTCCCTACTTTTAAAAAGCCAAGACAAGACGGTGCAGACTGTATAAGGTTATTCACTTCTTCGTCGTAGCGAGTGTTAACCAAAATATATCCGGGAAAAAAGTTTTTCTCTTTTGTCTTTTTCTTGCCAGATCTGATTTCAACGATGGTTTCAGTAGGGATTAGGATTTCCTTGATTTTATGTTCAAGTCCCTGATCTCCTATTTCTCTTTTCAGATATTCTTTTACCTTATTTTCATGACTTGTAAAACACCTTACTACGTACCATTCAAAATCTTTTTCAGAACTCATCTGTATATAGCCTCCAATATTGTGCTATAAACCTGATCAACGCCAAAAATGAAAGTTGAAACAATTATGGTAAACACGATTACGATAATTGTATTATCAATTAATTCTTGTTGAGTGGGCCAGGAAACTTTCGCCATTTCCTTTCTCACTCCATCAACAAATTCTTTTATCTTTTCCATAAATATTCATCTTAAACCTGATAGCACGGGTGGAGAGACTCGAACTCCCGACACCTGGTTTTGGAGACCAGTGCTCTGCCAACTGAGCTACACCCGTATGTATTGTGTGATCTGTTTAACGACCACACATTACATATAGTGAGTACAAACTTGACTAATCTTTAATTTTGGTTACCACACCGGCACCGACTGTTCGGCCACCTTCTCGGATTGCAAACCGCAGGCCTTCTTCCATAGCTACCGGCTGAATCAGGGTTACATCCAGTTTTACGTTATCTCCCG
>LKMJ01001663.1_pt1 | contig 19904 bp, 20 predicted proteins | sample 643391 | NCBI WGS metagenome assembly LKMJ01 (sample SAMN04112250, study PRJNA286221) | soda lake metagenome | biome: soda lake; feature: Kulunda Steppe; material: water; isolation source: sample PL-Br10 brine of Picturesque Lake | place: Russia: Kulunda steppe | collected 2010-07 | reverse complement strand
GGGGGGGGGGGGGGCAGGAGGCGATGGTGGTGGATGTGCCCGACAGCTTGCAGCAGCAAACGCAGCAAGTGCAGCAGCAGGAGGAGCAGCAGCAGCCTAGACAGCAGCTGCAGGTGCAGCAGATGGGAATGGCAGCGCATGATGATGGAGAGGACAGGCTGGCTGAACAGCAGCAGCAGCAGCAGCAGCAGCAGCAGCAGCAGGAAGGTGAGCATGGTGCGAGTCAACTTGCCGCGCAGCTGCTGCCGCAGCATCAGAAGGTTGAGCAGCAGTTGCAGCAGCCTGAGGGTGAGCAGGCGCGAGAGGAGCAGCAGCAGCTGCGGCATGGTAACCTGGAGCCGGAGGAGCAGGAGGGCCCGCGGCAGGCTGATACGCAGCAGCAGCTGCAGCAGCAGCCGCAGCGGCAGCGGCAGCGGCCCGTGCAGGAGCCTGCAGAGGCTGTAGGGCTTGGCGGCAGCATCCTGCTCATGCCCGCTTGCATGGCTGCTCCCACGCATGGGCTGCCGCCGCCGCCGCCGCAGCAGCAGCAGCAGCCCTACCTGCAGCAGCAGGAGCAGCAGCAGGAGCAGCAGCAGCCCTGCGTGGAGCAGCTGGAGCAGCAGCAGGAGCAGCAGCAGCCGCCGCACCAGCCCCTCCCTTACTTGCATGCCCACAGCAGCGCCCGCATGCAGGAAGCAGCAGCCACTGCGCACCAGCACGAAGGGGGCGACGCCCGCATGCAGGAAGCAGCGGCCACTGCGCACCAGCGCGAAGGGGGCGACGCCTGCGTGCAGGACGCAGCGGCCACTGCACACCGGCGCGAAGGGGGCGACGCCCGCATGCAGGACGCAGCAGCCACTGCGCACCAGCGCGAAGGGGGCGACGCCTGCGTGCAGGAAGCAGCGGCCACTGCGCACCAGCGCGAAGGGGGCGACGCCTGCGTGCAGGACGCTGCTGGTGCGCCGCAGTCGCTAGCCAGTGCAGTGGGGCAAGGCGCGGCAGTTGGGCCTGCATCCAAGCCACCACCCCCACCAGCGCACAACAGCCCCTGTCCGCCGTCCCCGTCAGCAGGCACCCCTCCCCTACCATCCCTTCTGCCCCCCTCGCCCTTGCCCATGCCGCAAGAGCAGCAGCAGGCAGCAGCAGCACACCCACCCCCACCGCCTGCTGCCTTGTCCGCCTCGCCCGACCTCCGAAACGGCGCAGGCGCAGGTAGCGACGCGCACACAGCTGGCAGGCGCGGCAGCAGCGGCGGTGATGGACACGCCCCTGATGACGGCAAGGCGGTAGTGTGGGTGGAGGATGGGGCGACAGTGGTGGTGGGGGCAGTGAACGTCGATGCAGACCGCCGGTGGAGGCACGCGGGAGGGCCTGAGGACTGGCGGGTGCGTGTGTGCATGCATGCGGCGCTTGTTTGAAGCCTGCATGCGTGCCTGCGTATGTGCGTGTGTGTGTGTGTGCACGCGCGCTCTGCGCTTGTGTCGGGCCTGCGTGTGTGCGTGCGTGTGCGCGTGCGTGTGCATGTGCATGTCCGTGCTGTCTCTGTGGCTGCCCCTTCTGGGCTGAGGGGGCCACAGGGGGCTGGCGGCTGCATGTGCGTTTGAGCCATTTGCGTGGACACTGGCCTGAGCTTGCACATGCTATTCAAGCACCTGCACCTGCACGTTTGCGCTTGCACGTGTGGCCATATGCGCGGAGCTGTGTATTGAACAAGTTGTTCAGTTGTTTTGTGGAAAGGCACGCAGTGGGGCTGGCGGGACTGGCGCAGGCGAAATGCGCGAGTGTACATGCATGTGTATGTTTTTGTTGGTTCATTTTGTTGGTTTATGAGTTTTGAAGCAGAGGGCCCATGCGTTGGCAAAGACAAGCAGAGAAGCAAATGCATGCTCATCATGCCTGCACATGAAGATGGGTGTGTGAATGAGATGCTTTTGCTGTTTGCACCGTTGAGTGTGTGCTTGCTGAGTCTGTAGTCCAGCACGTGCCTTGCATGACCTCTATGCTTCAGGTGGTGGCGGCAAGGCGCCTTGCCCAATATTATGCTAGGTGGCGGCAAGGCGCCTCGCCCAATATTATGCTAGGTGGCGGCAAGGCGCCTTGCCCAATATTATGCTAGGTGGCGGCGAGGCGCCTCGCCCAATATTATGCTAGGTGGTGGCGAGGCAGAGCTGCAGCTCTCACGGCCGTGCATGGGGAGAAGACATGTCCCCACTGAACTGCTGACTCCTCCTTGACCCCCTGCCAGCAAGCGCAGCCATCCCCCCCTAAAAAGGGATGGCAGAGGCTAGATGACATGATCACGCCCAGCCACATACGCTGCTTACCAGCCACCACCTTGTGCGCTACTTGGTGCCGCCTATGCATGCATGCGTTCTAAGGTTGCAGGAGGCGCAAGACCCGCTGGTGGCGAGCGGAACACAGCCTCTGGGTCTTGCAGCGGTGCTGTGCTGCACGGTGCATATGTGCGCAGGTATTCTGCGACGGGTGCGGCACGCAGGACGACGACGGGGAGCGCATGGTGGCTTGTGACCTGTGCGGGATGTGGATGCACACGCGCTGCTGCGGGTGCGTGTGGGGCAGTAGCCGCAGCTGCCTGCCGCCCTGCCGGGTGCTGCTGCTGCCTGTCAGGGACTTGCCTGCTGTTGCTGTGCTGCCTGAGTGGGGTTGTGGTGGCGCACCTCCCTCAGCACACTATTTGGTTGACTGCCTGATCAGCCCCCATGACCAAAGAGTTGCATCTGAGGGACTGCCTTCTTCACGTCACGTTTTCACATTCTCACGGGAAGGTCACTGCCAACCTTTCGGAGCAAGGTTGGGGAGCCCCTCGCCTCGCATGTGCCAATCTGGTAGCCACCCATTTTGGCTAATGCTTTTGTGCATGCTGCCCCCAGGCTCCAGCAGTGTAGCTGCAGCCTGATTCATGCTTCTCTGATGCATAAGCTGTGGCAAGGGCGCGCACTGTTCCCCACCCGCACATGTGCCACGCCCCGCTACGCGCAGCATCCGCGACGACGACGAGGTGCCTGACGAGTTTGTGTGCACCGTCTGCGAGCAGCAATTTGTGGAGGCAGCGCACACCCAGCGGCAGCAGCGGCAGCAGCAGCAGCAGGAGCAGATCCAACAACTCCAGCAGCGCTTGCAGGAGCACCAGCACCAGCAGCAGCAGCAGCATTCCGGCTCTATTCCCATCAAAAGTGCACAAACCCTGTGTGACAACCCCCCCCCGGCAGCCCACCAGGTGGCTGTGTTGCAGCAGGAAGGGGTGCCACCTGTGCAGGGCGACGCGCCACCGGCACTGTACAATGCAGCCTCTGCAGAGGTTGGTGCGGCAGCTGCAGTGTGCAATGCGCCACCTGCGCAGGTGGATGTGCTACCTGTGCAGGGCAGTGTAGCAGCCGCCCATGCTGCGCCACTCAGCCCTTCTGCTGCTGCTAGACAGGCACTGAGTGCTGGCCAGCAGCACGATCCACCACCCGCGCACCTGCCGCCCTCCCCCACAGCCTCTCTAGGCAGTGGTAAACGCCGCCGCAGCCCCTCGCCTTAATAAAGGAGCGCCATCAGCACGGATAGTGTTGACAGTAGCTGCGCCACTGATAGATGCTGTAGATAGCAGCTGCAACAGCAGCAATTGATAGTAGCCGTGAGAGCTCCGCGCCCACGCACAGACGCAGGCAGGCTGGGAAGTGCCTTTTGGATGAGCAGGCTAGCAGGCAGGCTAGCAAGTGCCTTTTGGGTGAGCAGCTGCTTGGTGTGCGTCCCGACAGCCTTTAGCCTGAAGCAACCCCCAGGGCCGCTCTCAGGCTGGCCCCTTGGTGTGCACACTGTCAGGGAGATATGGAAAGGTCAGAGCAGGGTCGTGAGGAGCTATTCTGTGCGCACTTGTCTGGAGCACTGTTACTTCGGGAGGATGGACAGCTCCTGTTGCGTTTCATCTCAGTGAGTGGGACAAAGGCGCTGCCTGATTCGTCTGAGATGCCGGATGAGGCATGAGTGAGGCTCACTGGGCAAATTCTATCTTGTACTAGGTGCGTCGGGCATAAATATACATGTAGAGATGCACATTACATGCCCGGTGCTAGGTGTAGCAAATAGATCGTATATCAGGCATGCACTTGTACTTGTATGTTTGCAACTCGTAATCTGTAGATCTCGATTGGCTCAACTTGCTCTGAGAGATGGTGCTCAAACATGTTAAATCGTCCAAGACTTGAAAAAACATAAGCATGACCTTTTAAGCCTCACGGGCTTCTATTGAGTGCAAAAGGGTGACTTGCCAAGTCTCCTCATAAAATATGGAAGGGTTACAAAGCTGCCCCTGCCGCATGAGGGCAGCTCATGTAAATGAACAAAAAGGCAAGGGCAATAGAAGCAAGGTGGTGTTCTGCCCCCCCGAGGCACATTAGGCCAAGCAAGCATACACAAATGTAGCCACTTTTTTTGGTGTTTGATAGTAAAGATCACTAGAAGTGATGCTACATGGAGTCATGTTACATTTGGGCTGGACAATCTAAAACAACATAGTTCAAGTCCATCTCGAGCACAGTATCAGTCGCATGATCCCGTAAGGATGATCACACAGACGGACCAGCGCACCAGCTCATTAGACAGATCACAATCTCATGCTTTCCCTCAGGATGGTAGCCTCAAGTCGTAAATAAGACTCCTATGAAAGGCAGAAGGAAATTCATCATCATGATCATGATGCCATGATGGCACACTAGGCCCAAATGTCTCCTTTAATTAGCTCGATTAATGCTGGGAGAGCTTTGCTACCTACATTTCTTCTCTACATTTCTTTGGAAGGTTTTTGGATCGAGTGCAGGTCTGGTGAAAGGGGCATAAGTATGCATTGGCCGGCAGTGTTAAGGCTACTGGTGGCCCCTCAATTGATGTGGGGAATATTTTTGACTGCATGCAAGAATGAGAGGAGTAAGAGGGAAGTCTCTTTTCCTTTCCAGCGGCCAAACACCCTCCACCATCCAAATTTTGAAAAAGGCCCCTCTCTGGGAGGACGGATTCTGAGGTGGGGCAGGGGATCACAATGAAAATATATTGGGGGTTCAAATGCAACGACCAATTGTGGCTGTCGCAGCCTCCTTGCCCCCAAAAGTGCGATGTCAACAATCGAGCAGTGACACTTAGGAAGAAGGGCCGGCTGACTATCCACTTGAATAATTCATCATGCTGTGGATCAATGAAGTACACAAGCAAGGCCAGGGCCCAAAGTCTATAGATTGCAGTTCTACCGCATGTTTGGTACCAACCGTACCACTTGCTTACTCCTGCTAGGGTACAGGGAATCAAATTAGATGCTGGCAGCAGCTTGAACTGGAGTGCAAACTACAAGCAAAGAAGTCGACTCCGGCAGCCTCTGATAAATTAAGAAGCGGGTCACATGAGAGTTGTAGAAAAAAAGAGGAAAAGAGAAGAAAAGAAGAGGGTCACACTGTGAAAATGGTATACATTGACGATGGACCCTTCCAATTGCAGCATGGCAGTAGCATCAAGGTGTTGTACAAGCATTATATGTTGTACCTACTCTTGCTCAATCCAGGCAAGAGCCGCCATCAGGTATTGAGTAATATACAGTCAAAAGGCCTGTAAGTACAGTCCATATAGAACCTGGCAAATCACAAGCCCTTATTGTAATGGCGCATGTGCAACCTGCTGTTGCACCTATTCCCGCTGGCTCCTGTGCTCCTACACTGCCCTCAACCGCGCCCAAGTTTGCAAAGTGCTTGAATGATGTTGAATGTTGGCTCCACAATAACTATGGGCATCGGCTGTAGGCCATGGCCGCAAGCGGTGGCTGTGAGAAATAGAGCAAACCACCAGCCATAGACATATGGTCATGAGCATGGCAGTCGGCTCTGGCCGCAAGCAGTGGCTTGAAGCATGGATCCACACAAGGTGGCCGCTCTTCCAGCCTTCAGTCAAAGCCACGGTGCACCTCTGCCTGGGTGACTTTCTCCAGTGCCAGAACAAAGGCTGCTGTGCGCAGGGGGATGTTTCGCTCCTACAAGCACAGGACAATGAATGCAGGCCAATCAGGCATGCGAATGCAATGAAAGAAGCCTGTGATGGACTTCATCTGGAGTGCCTTGCCTTTGAAGCAAAAACTCTCAAAGCTATGCATGGTGCACTGCTGCAATGCGTGCCCAAGGGGCATGTCCTCTGGCCAGAGGTCCACAATCATGAGCAAGCAATGCAAAAGTATAGAGGAAAGCCTCGCATCCTGATCAATGGTTCAGGTGGAGTTCCCTTGCACTTGGCTCCATTCCATCGAGGTCGCCAATGCAATTCCAAATTTAGTTGACGCAACATCATTTTGTTCCAGCTACGTGTGTTGGAGCATATAGGGGCGTGGAGCTGCTCCTTGTATGCTGCGTTTATATTGTCAGTGTTCTCATTGCTTTGTGGTAGGGTGGGTCCCCTGTCCGTTCTGCACTCCAGGGAAGGCAGTGATCCATTGACTGGGGTGGCAGCACCAAGAATCTGCTGAGCAAGCGCATGACCCTCCTCCCTGATGCCTCAGCACAATGTGCAACAATGCTTCACCTTATGAATGCTCCATACTCCTTGGAAGGCGTCAGTCATCTTCCGATCCAGGCGCCTGCAAGCAGGAGGCGAGCCGCATTTCAGAGGGGCTGCGCATACATCACAGCTACACCTCAAGGCACCTTTTCTCCAACACACGCTGCCTGCGATCTGGTTGGCGGTGACTTTGACAAGCCACAGTGCGGTCCAAACAGCGGCTGGGGGAAGGGGAGGTACCTGAAGCTAAGGGACAGGTCCTTGAAGCACGGTGGCTGGAAAAGGGAGAGGTACCTGAAGTATCGTGTGTGTCGTGAACGGCACCATCACGCCATGGGAGGTGGCTTGATGGTGCCATTCCTCAAGGCAAGATCGCCCTTGCTGACCTTGAGCACTCACAACACGCAGGCAGCCCATGAAAAGGGGCCAGCCACCAGGGGAGTTAGCAACAGCAAAAGAGGCGGCCAAAGGCTCAGGAGTGGTGGGAAGCAGGTCCCTTCAGGACACATGTCCAAAGCAAGGCAGGCAGACAAGGATTGTTCAGGTCACCCGGAGGCACTGAGCGCGCACGTCTGGATAGAGACCCTTTCTGGACACAGCTTTCAAAACCTGTTCTTGCACTGCAGCGCATCCTCATGTGCCCTCCCGCAGTGCGCACCTGTTCACGTCCGCCTCCTCCCACTTGAAGTTCTGCAGGTTTTGGACCCACTGCAGCAGCAGGCACAGCCACAGAGATTCAGGATGCATATCACGCCACGTGCATCAAAGGCCCAGATAGGCCCTTCCCCGACCTCTGCAGCCGCGACAAGCAAGGGGTCATGCATGCAGGAAAGGACTCGGAAGCCCTCGTCCAACGCCCCAAGACACACTTGCACTATGACGACTCCAGTCGAGCATGCTGGCACGCAAAGCACAGTGCTGGCTCTAGCCCTCAAGCCTGTGGTCAAGACAGGTAAGGTGGGCCTCACCTCAAAGAAAGAGACTGTCACACCACCTCCGTTGGCATAAATGTCTGGCAGTACAAGGATGCCACGGTCCCTCAGGATCTGCAGGACAATGTGTTTGCACCCATGCATACCCATTGAGAAAGCAGTGCCGCCCCTGTGGCGCCGTCAGAATCTGCAGGACAATGCTTTTGCACCCATTCACACCCTTTGAGAAAGCAATGCCGCCCCTAATGCGTCATCGGAGTTTGCACTTTCAAGACACAGCAGCAGCCCATTGTGGCTGCCGCCTGCATATGTGTGAGGGCACCAAAAAGGTGCACTTTGACAGGTGTGTGCATGGCGAATGGCTGCGCATCAACTTGACACTATCGTGGAGGAGGCCTGTATCCTGGGCAAGCACTGCAGTCGCCCATAAAAATATTGGTCTGTTTGTAGGAAAGGACTTTGATCAGCTTTGATAAGCCCCTGATTCATTGATGCTGCCATGAATACTGTAGTGGCTGATTGACCTCGACCACCTCAACCACAGCCTGGTTGCAGTACTTAAGACAGGGAGAAAATAAGGCTACGCAGGGACCACCCTGCGATGGCCCTGGTGACATGTACTTACAGGGAAGCAAGCGGCCGCAGCAAAAGCTGCAGGCATTCCCCCCCGCCATGAGCGGGCGCAGCAATGTGCTGCAATAAAAGAATGTTGGCCTCGCTGGTAGGGTGTGGGGACTTTGTTCTAGCAGCACACATGCGGCACAGCGCAACTTCCCAAGGATGGTTTTCTCAAGAGGGGCGGCCTGGCAAGCGTGCACACCCCCCACACCTCACCTTGTCCCCATCCGGCATCACCGGAGCATTGGCAGCTTCCACGACCACCTTGCACTGCAGCTTGCCAGCGTTTTCACCTGTGCGCACATTGAATATGATCACTCCCTGCTCACTCTAAAAACCGTTGTGTGCACAGTCCATGATCACCCAGGACGCGCGGTCAATGATCTGCCCATGATCACTCAGTGTGCGCAATCGATGACCAGCCCATGATCACTCAGTGTGCGCAGTCCATGATCAGCTTAGCTTGCCATGGGCTTGGCATGGTGTGCGTTCATGCACAACGCGCAGATTGATACTGTGCTACATGGCATGCAGATTGATAGCGGGCTACAGGCCACGCAGATTGATGGCGGGCTACACAGCACGCAGATTGATGGCGGGCTGCACAGCACGCAGATTGATGGCGTGCCACACGGCATGCAGATGCACTAATGCAAGGCATGCAGATGGATGGCGGGCAACATGGCGTCGGAGATGGTCCCTACTTGAGCACTAGTGCAGGCAGCATGTGCATGCAGGCCTCCTGATTTGATGCGCTGCCTGCATTGTGCTTGATTCCCCCCAAGTGGCCATCGCTTGTATGCCAATTTGCATGTGTGTTTAACGTTGCACACCCGGCCAGTGATGGGTGATGATGCTGATGACCATCGCCAGGGCAAGCACCACCACCAGGGCTAGCAACCCTACAGGGCAAGCACAGCAGCAGAGCACATCCACCGCCATGATAGGCGCGCGCGCAGCATGCGTGTGGCTCTGCAATGCTTGCAGCCATGGCTCATTATGCATGCCGTTAGGCAAGTGGCTGCTGACACGTCAGCGACAGCTCACTTGTGATTACGCCGCCGATTGCGGCTGGGATGAGCACATCGCATGGCATCTCCAGCAGGGTGTCAGCCGAGACTCGCGTACCCTCCGAAAAGTCTGCTAGCTTTTGGCCCTTTGCCATGTGTGCCCTGCGGTCAGGAAGGCAAGGCCCAGCAGCAGCTGCTTGCAAGCTGGTACTGGCTCTAGCAAGGCAGGGGCAGCCGCACTTAGCCACATTTGTGCGAACAGGCCATATGTGCCCTGCAGGCAGTGGCCGATAATACGTGCAGCATGGACCTGGGGCAGAATCCCAAAAACACAGGTTTGGACTGGGCCGGAAATGAGAGCACGCGGGGGCATTGCACTGACGCGCGCAACGCCCCTCTGCTCCAGCCGGCACACACGCCTGTGAAGACGCGCGCTTGTAGTACCTCATACAAGAGCCAGCACACACACACACACACACACACTCACATGCCAAGGCTTTGAAGACCCTCACACTCAAGCCAGCACACATATCTTGGCAGATGTGCGCTTGAAGTCCCAAGCACTCCCCTAGAACCCCCCATTTGCTGTGGCACCCACATCAGGGCCTCCACACTTCTAGGCCTTGGCAGATGCGCACCTCAAAGTCCCTTGCACTTCCCTGAAATCCCCCTTTTTGCTGTGGCACCCACCCCAGGGCCCTCAAGTCCAGTCCCTGCCCTGTCCAGTCCCAGCAATTGATAGGGACCTGCAGTCGGCAGAGATCCTATCAGAGGATTCTGTGGCACCCACCTTAGGGCCTTCACGTCCAGTCCCTTCTCGTTGTGAATGCAGCCGGATGCGTCAGATGCGGCAATAATGCGCCCGCCCATCTCTGACAAGATCTCTGCTGCCCATGCGCCCACGTTTCCAAAGCCCTGCACAACACAGGTTGTGCGCATGATGCTGTGCATGGTGAGGCACGCCGAGCTGAATGGAAGGCGTTGCTTTTGCTGGGGTGCCCAGCAGGCGCCTCTAACTTGATGCAAGATGTTCCAGCTCGTGAAGCAAAATACTGCCGCTCAGGCAAAGAAGAAGGCGTGGGCGTTTGAGCCGGTGTGTTAAGTCCACCCATGGCACCCAAACGGGGTATCAATCTCAGTCAAAAGATGTGCACAGGTGCTTGGATGCTGGGTGGACTGCTGGCAAATGCTATAGGCATGAACACCATGCAGCTCCCGAGCAACATCACGGCCATCCTCCGTTTGTGTTGTGCACACGTCTCCAAACGAGCGAGCGATTCAAACAAGCACACCATGAGCAGCGCCAGCACGGCTGCACATGGCTTGTGGTGCACACATCCATACCCCTGTGTGGCTGCACATGGCTTCCGCTGTGCACATGTCTTGTGGTGTTCACACCCATTCCCCTGTGCGGCTGCACATGGCTTGTGGTGCACACATCCATACCCCTGTGTGGCTGCACATGGCTTCTGATGTACACATCCATACCCCTGTGTGGCTGCATATGGCTTCTGCTGTGCACAAGTCTTTTAGTGTACACACATCCATACCCCTGTGTGGCTGCACATGGCTTCTTATGTACAAATCCATACCCCTGTGTGGCTGCACGTAACTTCCGCCGCGCACATGGCTTCTGGTGTGTGCGCTGCACCAGACCAGTTGCTGCAGCATTCTGGTGTGCGCATTGCATGACCTCACATGGCTTCTGGTGTGCACACTTCACCACGCTGGAGCTGTCAACGTGAGGGCCTGCTCAGGAGGTGTATGCATGCAAGTGGATGCCACACCTCAGCTGAACCAGGGGTGCTCAGTTGCAGGCAAGCACGTGGAGAGCAGGAGCGACAAGAAACACAAGGAAAAACCCTTTTACCTACCCAGCTCTCTGCACCACCACACACCACATGAGCGTCATGAATGTCTCGCCCATCCATGCAACCCCAGGGCATGCAGACATGGTCGGTCGCAACGGAACCACGTGCATCCATCCTGTTCTGTCACCTTCACAGCAGCAGCAGCAGCAGCAGCAGCAGCAGCAGCAGCAGCGTGACACACCTGGATCACAAACGTCTGGTCTGCCACCTTGCCAAGTTGTGCAGCTTTCAGGAGCTCACGCGTCGCGTACGCCACGCCACGCCCGGTGGCGGACTCCCTCCCCAAACTGCCATGCAGGTAGACCGGCTGCAGGCACCACGCAGCAATGCTTCAGCACAGACAAACACAGGAGCGCCAATGCGCACACTGAGTGACTGAGAGGTGTGTGGAGTGTACTTGAATTCAAGGGGACTCGCCATCAGCTACAACTACCAGACCTGATAAGCGGACCCGATAACTAAATCTGGACACCAGACCGGTCCAAGACATTCCAAAACTCCAGTGCATACAGCTCCAGACCTCTTGTCCTTTTCTGCGCCACAGATTTTTTGGGCCCCCTTCATGCATTGTTTGCTGCCATCACGGGCCATGGTGCCTTGCCACTCCCCTTCATTGGAATCCCTCTTTCCATTGGCACCCAGCATCTTGTGAATACAGTGCCAGAGGGCAGGATTGCAGTTCACTGTTCCCGATGAAAGTTTAATATGCTTGCACATGAGTAATACACACAGAGCCAAATAAGCAGAGTAAGCCCCAAGTGGACTGTGTCTTGCGCCAGCGCATACCATCAAGGGCATGAATAGTAACCACACAACTGGCCAAAGAAGCTTGCTTGCCCTCCGCCCATGCAGACATAGCCACGAGCCGTATGCATAAGTGATTAAACGCAGCATCAATTAAGTGGGTATTTGCATGTGCCAGTAAGACGATTCAGGCCGCAGGACAGACTTAAAACGGCCCTCTTGCAACCAGGCCTAGGCAACTCAAGCCAGACATGCAGGAGCAGGAACAGCCTCTAGGGTGAAGAGGTGCATGACCATCAACAAGAGCGGTCTGCTTGAAAAGCTATTACATCACATTGGTTGACATTTGTGTTTCATGCGCAGGCTGTACCAATATTCAGGGTAGCTCACCTTGCCTGTGACGGCGCCTGGCGAGAAGCCTTTCAGCTTTGAGTACTCATCTGCACAGATACACATGTGAAGGATGGGAACATGGAGCAACATGGAAACCAAACAAACACATCGAGTGAAATCATACAAGCGGTCCCAGGGAAATCATGCAGCGACTGTCTGAGGAAGCCCATTGCAGACCATGGTGGCAGTGAGGAAGCTCATTGCAGACCATGGTGGCAGGGCAGCCACCACATGAAAAGAAGGGAAGGATGCAATATCCTTGGCTCACACATATTTTAATTGTGTGCATGCGCAGTTTTGAATTTTGCAATTGAATGAGTCCAGGCCTTCTATGCATGTGGGACGGCACATTTGGCCTTGGCAGCAGCACTTAAGATGGTACGACCACAAATGACTACCAAGCTTTGGCATGCACCCTAAACTGGTGCCAAGGCTCACAAATGGATCAACGGCAACACACACTTATAACTGAGCCATGACACGCACCAAAGAACCATGCCATGACGCGTGCATCTGTATTCATGTCCGGGGCAGGGATGTCCTCTGCAAGAAAATGACCATCATCGTAGACAGCACTATTCACAGCAATGTAGAGCTGCAATTCCAATGAGATTCATTTAGCAGACACAAAAATGTACAGACACTGTGCATGACCTCCTGCAAACCTTTGCAGATGCTTCATTGAGTGACACGCAATGCAGCAGGCATGGAGGATCAGAGCAGGCTGCTCCGCCTTCTTAAAAAGCCCTGAGCATCCAGCGTGTCCGTGCAAACTTGTGTGCAGACAATTATCTTTGAACATTGAATGGATGTTAAGCACTCTTTCTTTTAGTGCTAGTCTTTTATTGCTGATTAATGGAACAGCAGTCTGGGATGACACAACAAGCTTCAAGTATGTCAAGCGCAAGCACCTTATGCATAAGGTAAACATTCAGGGCAACTCTTGCAGGCTGTAGCAACAGCTTGAAAAATTCACATAAAATTCACATATTCACTGAACACTCACCGTACACTCCGATGATTTCCTTGATAGCCTGCGCAGTGCGCAACAGACATGGCCAAGAATGATTAGGGTCGTTTACGTGTAACCAGCCAGTTACACTTACTCACAACTTTTTTCTACACGCATGTGGTTCTCACTGATCCAGAAGCACCCAACACATGTGACCTGCCATGCCATCACTCAAATCTGCCAGATTGATTGTAACACAAGTGATAGGGGGAAGGGACACTGAGACGATATGGGCACTAAAGACACCCATATGATCACAGTCAAACCGACCCACCATTTTTTAGGTTTCCAGATTTCCAAACATGAAAGATTCATTCAAAAAGCAGAGCCCCCTAAGGACTCATGCCAATTCCACCACCAGCACCAGCACCAGCAGCAGTAGCAGCAGCAGCAGCAGCAGCAACAGCGCAACCAGCCAGCACAGCAGCACGCACCACCACAAGCTTGCGCGTCAGCTTCTCCAGCTCGCGCTCCGTCAACTTTTTTCGGTCCACAGTAACGCCTCCCTTGGCACCACCAAACGGCACATCCATCACTGCCGTCTTCCATGTCATCAGAGATGCCAAGCTGCATGCACATTGCACGGCAGGCTCTTTGTGTGCGTGTTTTGGGTGCGCGCGCGTACGGCGCTTAGATGCGCGTTTCCGCCTGCTGTGTCTTGATTGCGTGCACACATACCAAGTATGGCACGCAGGCAGAGCAAGCTGGTGCATGGGCACGGCCCTGGAGGCTGCTGGATCCCACCCTCGGACACGCTGGGCCGGCCAACCAACAAAGAATCCGTGCGCCAACAGAGGCATCGGTACACAAACAAGGCATAACTACAAAATGTATGGATCCAATCTTATTTCAAGGGGCAGGTGTATGAGGGTTGCAAGCATAACAGACACATGGATGGCAGATGCCTTTACAGCCACAGATGGCATCCACACACGGCAGCCAAGAGTCTGAAGCTCCTTGCTTGCAAGGTATGGGTGGCTTGACAACAAGCTGCAAGGTTGGGTGGCTTGACAACAAGCTGCAAGGTTGGGTGGCTTGACAATAAGCTGCAAGGTATGGGTGGCTTGACGACAAGCTGCAAGGTATGGGTGGCTTGACAACAAGCTGCGAGGTCTGGGTGGCTTGACAACAAGCTGCAAGGTATGGGTGGCTTGACAACAAGCTGGGAGTGACAACCACCAATCAAGATACATCCCAGCAATCCCATAGTCCTGCACACCAGTGCTCAGCTGTCTCTACTCTCTACAAAAACGTCCTGGCCTCAACCCACCTGCGCACATCATCAATGTCTACATCTGGGTGGTAGCGCAGCCCCCCCTTAAACGGCCCCCTGCTGTTATTGTGCTGGACCCTGCACACACGTTGTGACCCAAATGGCTCTACTATTGCCACAAAGCTACTGGCTGGCCACCACCTTGAAGAGTAAGCCTTTTTGGTGTGCAAGGCCGTTTTGGGGTGTGTTGCCGCCCTGGTGCTCCAGCCTAGTTACAGCAGGATTGGCTACACAGCAGCCCCTGTGAGCAACCAAGCAGCTGCGAGTGCCGGATACAAAGGCAGTACATATGGTCTGAGGACCCTCCGGCATGATGGTCTGATCCGGCATAATGGTCTGAGGACCCTCCGGCATGATGGGCTGAGGACTCTGGCATGATGGCTGAGAACCCTCTGGCATGATGGCTGAGGACCCTCCGGCATGATAGCCGAGGACTCCCCAGCTGGCTCAAGCTCAAGTGCCAGGCTGTCTGCTTACCTAGCTGGAAGCAAACATTCTTAGCATCCTCAGGCATGGTCTGCCGAGTTCCATCGGACTCTTTGCATTGCTTCAAGCCTGCCATACGTACGCTTAGGGCATGCATCAAGTTGTGCTGCCATGGCCGCTTACACATTGCCAATCCCCTCTCCTCCCCTCACTCTTTCTCCCTTTCTCCCTTGGCCCTCCTCTGTGTGCCCTGGAAACTTTAAAGTGGAGGCCCAACATGATTTCATTGCCCCTCACCTGTACCCATTGTAGACCTGCAGATGATTGAGGGCAAATGCAATTGATGTCAAGGCAAGGTTAGCAGCAGGCAGAGAAACAATGGCAAATTCGGTCTTCGGTGTTAGATTGGATACCATGTTGTCCAAAAAAATTTCCGCTGTGAGCATTAGATTCTGGTCATCAACAACTCACTTCTATGTCCCCGTTCTCTTTTTGCAAAACAAGCTCAACAGACATCTCACGGGCGGGCATAATCAGCAGCTTCTGCATCCTTTCCGGGTAGTTTAGCACATCAAGGGCCTGCAAGTGCAAATGTCACAATGGCAAGGTGCCATGGAAATGAGTGGTCTCCTCAAGATGCTCAAAGAACGAGGGATCGTAATGTAATGAGCTCGAGGTAAGAAGTTCTCTCCTGGTAATCCGCACTGAATGGTCACAACGAGGGGAATGAAGCGATTCTGAAGGTAACATAGATTGAGATTCTGTACATCCCGGCAAAGTTGGGAAACTCACCTCCTGAACGTACATGTTTGTCGCCTCTGCAGGGCAGGGAGTGGAAAAGAGATTACATGTCAGACATCATGCCAAGCGCACATGTGAGCACTTGCTTGCCGTACGCAAACGAGGTTTGAATTACTAGGCAAGCGTTTTGAGCAGGACAGGCTGAGGAATTGCTTTGCTGGCCCTTTTACCGGCCCTTTGAAAAGGGCCCTTCATCTTGCAGTTTCAACAAGCTCCTCACCGGCATGGGAGATCCCTCTGAATCCCAGATGTAAGTCTTGATGCACATGCAGCGACGGTTGCTGCAATGCTCCAACCAAGCCGGGCGTCCCCAAACAACTAGGACTTCCAAGAGAGTGCTTAGCGATCCGCAAGGCAGCTCCTGCTGCAAGTCGCATCATTATGTTAATTTCAAAAATATCTCGGAAAGCGTGGAAATTCGTGACGGGTTTTCCCCAGAGCACTCCTTATATTAACACTATATTTTTGTATAAATTTATAAAGAAAATAATTACACCCGGATGACTCAGGAGCAGTCCGTCTTCGTGGGAAGCAGCAGCAAACATGAAGTCCATGATGTCCCCGTATCCGTAATATGTAGACCCATACCATCAGTGCTGGATGAAGAAAAAGTGAGAGAAGAAGATGAGCAGGCACAAGCCATCAACCATCCCCAATAAACTGCTCATGTTCAATGCGCGAGTAGGTGCTCAAGTTCATGCAAGACATCCGAAACGGCGCCAATATGACGCCTCTGGAGGTAAGCTCTTGGCCTGAAGATTGCGGGTGGCCTGGTCTGAAAACATCAGCTGTTTTCCAAGCCCTTTCCTGATCGCATTTTGGGGTTGGGAATTGCTTCTGTTTCTGGCATCTCTTGCAGGTCCTTTGGGTTGAAGAGCCTCCTGGAAGCAACTACTACTTCGCTTTGGGAGGCTGCCACAGATGGGAAGCATTTACAAGGTATCCAAATGAGCATGATACCTACCTGTTCCCTATCACAATTTTAAGAACCATTCTTCAATATCCTGCATAAGCCTGCGCCCCTGGAAACTATCACATTCTTTTCCTCACCCAAAACCTAAATTCTTGTCTGACACCATGCAAAACTGGTGAGCTGGGGTGTGGAACCCAAGGTTAAGAAGGGTTGGGCTAAAAGCTTCCTTTTTGCCACTTGCACGAGAGTTGCGCTGCACACGGTAGGGAGAGCTTACAATTTCCGTCATAAAATGTTGATTTTTTAAAGCACTTGGGGAAGGTGCACCTTATGGGATGTGCAGGGGCGGGGGGTATCCTAGCCCGTTCACTGGTTCTTCAGGGTGACAAATCTATCAAAATCAGTTTTCTTAATTCTGTACTTATGGGAGATAGGCCAGTAGAGGCCACAAGAGGAAGCTGACACAGCCATAATCAGTGTCAAAAGTGTCCACACTAAAACAAAAATCATACAGTGCTTACCGTTTGGCCCCTATTTTCCGACTCATTAATCTTGCAAAGTACTCAAACAATCACATTAGATAATTTGCAAGTATCACAGGCTCGCGAGGCCTCAGCGTTCGAGCCATTACATGCAACCATTGTGTCACATGCTTACCTTCTGAGGTGCAATGAGCTCACTCAGACGATGCTTTCATTCCCCCTCCACAAGTTCCATATTTTAGAGCTATCCCTCTCAACTCCTCTTGGCTTGTGCTGCTCCTCTGTACAGCACATGTGTGCTCTTGCTAGCTCGAAAGCATGTATGCATGACCACATGGATGTACAGAAGTGTGGCACTCTCCCAAAGCACCTTCCCGGGGAATAGAGATGATCCAGTACCTCAAGCCTGATACTGCGCATCGGCTAAGGTAGTGCAGGAGAGGTCTGGCAGCAATGTTATGGTAGCAGCACCACCCAGGCGGGAAGCGGCCGGATTTGCCTTTCATTGCCTCTTGCAATTCCCGCCCCTGAAAAAAGTACCTGCATGAGGCAAGCTGGTCAATCTGGGGAGCCTGGGAGGGGCAGGAAGAATCGACGTATTTTACGAGCTCTGAAGAAAAGTAATTAAATTCACTACTAACTGATTGCGAGCAGGTGACGGATCTCAATAATCATCCGCAAGATTCGTAGGAGCCAAACGGTTATCAAAGAGCTTCAGTATAGAAATTATCATACTAGTTGAATTCCTGTACCTGCGCTCTTCATTGAGGTTTGAAACAAAGATGTCTTTCATAGAAACTGAAGTAGGTAATCTAAGTTTCCAATTGTCAACTTGTTATGTGAGTGTGCAAGGCACAGAAGCACCCTGAAAGCCTATCACATGACACAGTTCAGGTTCCCATCCTTTTGGTGGACAATTGTATACAACATTTGCAGCAACATTTGTATGGCACTATAGATCCGAGGCTACATCAATGCTGCTGCTGATGATGATAATGATAATGGCGATGATCTCACTCTTGCCTTCTCCATTATTACTGCCCCTCATTATTGCTGCCCACATGCATTCCTCTTGAGTCCTGCGCTGCCATCTTTCACTGCTAAGCGTAAGCCCCATGTCCAGCTCTGTGTTCATCCCGGAATTTCCTCTAATGCTTTTTTGGCATGTCTGTGGACTACCTACTTGTTTTAATACAGATTGTTCACAATATATCTACAAATACTCAAAGCCTGAATTGTGTCCCAACTTTATCAATCCTGCATGCTTTACAGTTCTAAATCCCTTCCTGATTATCTCATGGCCTTCTGCGCATGTGGCAAGGGATAAAACTGTCCCTAAGTATTGGTGCATGACACCATCTTTTTGATGCACGCCAATAAACATGCTTCTTGCAGGCTGAAGTCGCCAACAGTACCAGCCCATCTCATAAGGGTACCTCCATCTACTATCACACATTTTCTCGGTTCAAGCAGCCCTTTTTTCAAGCCCAAGGAGTAGTTGCATGGAGCTAATTGCACATATTTCAGAGCCCAATTTCTTGTGCCGAGTTTCCCTGATGGTTGGAATGAGAAGGAAGGCGAGCTTAGTCTCTGAGTATAATTAGGTAATTTTTTCACTTCACACATGACCTTCATGTAATCATACTATACCATCAAGTTTCACACTCGGAGTATGTGATAGGTTTGTGATGGCTCCTGGAGTGCAGAATTTGTTGTGAGAATGCGGGCTATGCAGCGATGGTCTGAGTTGGTCCATCTAGACCTGGATATTCTTGCTGGCTACTTGATAGACTATTTCTTTATTACAAAGCTACCACGTATGTTTGCTCTTCAGGTTGCTAGGATTTAACATATGTTGCCCTGGTAATTCAAGATGTGCGCAGTGACATGCTGAGAGACAGCTGCTTAAGAATCAAACTCATGGCATTACATGATTTGAGTAATAAGTAGTGTGTGGGCTGGTCGCAGAAAGCAACATTGGTGCTAACGATAAAAAAGCAAAAAACTCCACGCAGAATATCTGATACCCTACAATTTATTCCTCTGGTCAGTGCAGACTGGCAAGGTCAGCGCTGCATGCAGCTTCTGTTGGACGCATTCGCTCTGAAATGGACAGGCACCTACTTTGAAACAGTTCAGCTAACAGTGCAGCTAACCTTTAAAAAAGGTGTGAAAGTGCACTATTCTGTTCCGACAGCAGAAACCTCTCTGTAACTGATTTACAAATATCAATGGCAGTGCTGGAGAGCTACTGCCCCTAAGAACGAGCTACTCAGAGCACTTGATCATGCGCACATGCGTCAAAACGTTCTTTCAATAAGCTTTTAGATTTATAAACGTCTTTTAAAATCCATTTTGGGGTAGCTGAGAGGAAAATTAAGACCGTGGGAGAGAACGAAAATGTCACTGTAGGTTTTGGCAGTCTCAACAAGAATGACATTTTTGACGGCATAAATATATGATATTGACTTGAGATCTCTCCGTCTCTGTCTATCAATCCATGTCAATCCATTTTAATGAAGACCTTACACGGCTACCCAGTGCACTTACGATGCAGCAGGAATCAACTTGTTGTATGTGCCTCTAGCTGCAGCCAGCGGGGAGTTACCATTGTACAAAGAGCTACTGTTGCCTACGGGGGACACTGTACTCGCTGCGGCCAGAATCATTTCCTGGAAGGTTTGTGACTTATTGAGTATGGATACAGCTTCCTTAGATGTGGACAATGGAAATCCTTCATGCTGGCATATGCTCTTTAAAGCATTTTTCCTTTCGGCTTATCAGTCAATATGTGATTGCATGTCAGAATGCAAAATCTTCACCAAAGTCGGTGCTAAGTTGTGCAGCATGCCTCTCGCCCTCTGCCTCCCTCCCAACCTCTGTATTCTCTCTCTCTCTCTCTCTCTCTCTAGATCG
>LKMJ01001662.1_pt1 | contig 19908 bp, 34 predicted proteins | sample 643391 | NCBI WGS metagenome assembly LKMJ01 (sample SAMN04112250, study PRJNA286221) | soda lake metagenome | biome: soda lake; feature: Kulunda Steppe; material: water; isolation source: sample PL-Br10 brine of Picturesque Lake | place: Russia: Kulunda steppe | collected 2010-07 | reverse complement strand
GGGGGGGGGGGGGGGGGGGGTCGCCCTTGCACACACACACAATTATGGTAAACACCCATGCCCGCAAAATGCACGGCAGGTGCATGCACACAGAGGCAGGCGCACGAGTGTGTGCACGCACCGAGCCGGCGACGCCCGTGCGCGGCTGCAGGTCCATGAGGTCTGCCCAGATGGCCTTGGTGGCGTTTGTGTAGTAGGAGATGTCCGCGTTGCTGTGCAGGCCAAAGATCTCAGGCGTCTGCACCAGTGGCAGCGCATCGATGGCCTCCACATACACATCCCGAGGTCCTGCGCACGGCAGAGGGGGCAGGGTGGCATGGCAGCAGCACAACACACACGGTGAGCGCCGGCCATGCAACTGCGCGTGTGGCGGAGAGGGCACCTTGAGCACTGGCTGAGAGTATGGGAAAGGGAGGGGAGAGGGGGGGGCGGGACACCAAAAGCAGTGGCAGACACAGAGCAGCATATGCACGTCTACGGCTGGAGAGAGGCGTCGGCTGCAGCCACAGCAGGCACGAGGGGCGTACATGCTCCGGCACGACGCGGCATCCAGCCTGCCCAAGTGTGCGCGCTTGTGGGCACGAGGGGCGTACATGCTCCGGCACAACGCGGCATCCAGCCTGCCCAGGTGTGCTTGTTTGTGGGCACGCGCGCGTGCGTGTGTGTTTGCGTGCACCGGCATGCATGAGCCTGACCTCGAGTGCGCGCGCGCTGCACAAGCGGGGGGCTGCCCCCCAGTCATGGGGCCCCTCACCTGTGGGAGGCACGGTGATGTTGACGTCCTTGTGGTGGTAGAAGCTGAAGGGCTGGAAGGTGTCAAACAGGAAGTCGCCCATGTACTCGTCCAGGTAGGTGGTGAGGATGCGGCGGTCAAAGCTGTCCGACACGCGGCCGCCGTACATGGCCTCCCCAATGAGGTATCTGAGCGTGCCCCAGGGGATGTACTCGTCCTGCGCGCGTGGGTGCACGCACAACACCCTCGCGGTGAAGGGGAGGCACAGGTCGGAACAGCGTGCGCGGCGTGTGAGGGACATCAGGCGTGCCCCCAGGGATGCACTCGTCACACGCGCGGGTGTGCATTCAGCCAGCGCGTAGGTCAGAAGATTGTGTGCGTGGTGGGTGAGGGAGAGCAGCGTGCCTCACAGGATGCAATTGTTGTACGCGCATGTGTGGGTGTGCGTTCAGCCAGAGCGCAGGTCAGAGGATTGTGCATTGTGGTTGATAAAAAGAGAGCGCGGCGTGAAGCACAAGTGCGCGCAACACATGCCCCAGGGCTCAGGGAGCTCTGTGGCAGCATGAAAGCAGCAGCAGCCTCGGCCTCAGCACCAGCATGAGGGGCATGGGAGCAGCAGCAGCAGCATGCAAGAGGTGTGAGTAGCAGCAGGAGGGGCAAGGGAGCAGCAGCAGCAGCAGCAGCTGCCGCCGCCGCCCTCGCCGCCGCCACCGTGGGCCCCACCCACCTGGTTGACGAAGGCCTTTGTGAGGTAGGTGGAGATGAGGGTCATGGAAATGCGGAAGTCGGTCTCGTTGAAGTCGTACGCCACATTCCAGCCCAGCTTGCCGTACTTCCGCCGCTCCTGCATGCGCACCAATCCATACGAGATTTTGTGTGTAACGCGTGTGAAGCAGCACAGCACCTGCACGCACCAGCGGCACGGAGCAGGCCCCACACCCGCTCCCCACAGCACAGCACCCGCACCGCACCGCATAGCACACGCATGTATGTATGTGCGCATGTGCGTGCATGCATCTGTGTGGAGCAGCCCAGCGCGCGCACGCACCAGCAGCACGGAGCGAGCCGCACCTGCACCACAGCGTGGAAGAAGCCCAGCACATACACCAGCGGCCGGAACGCCAGGTGCTGGCACTCAGACAGGACTTCCTCGGTGATCTTGCTGTAGCTCTGCCGCATGTTGAGCTTGAGGCCGTTGGGCGGCTCCGTCACCACCTGCGCACCAAAAGAGAGGGGGCGGGCGGCTCGCGTGTGCATGTGCGTGGGTGCTCGCTCGCGCGCTAGGCACCATCACAATCATCATCAGCCGGACAACCAAAGCAGCAGCAGCAGCACTCCTAACAGCAGTGTTGGCGTCAGGAGCGGCAGCGTGCCGCAGCTGCTGCAGTTGAAGGAGCACCCTGGCAACGCCATGTGCACGGACATGCACCTTGGGATGGCCACAGGCGCACACACATGCACGACCAGCAGCAGCGGCTGCGGCAGCTGCGGTCGCGCACAACGCACCTTGAGGCTGCGCTGCAGCACGCCCAGCGGGAAGGTCTCTGTGGGCTCAGTGGTGAGCCACAGCCGGAAGTCGGGGTGAGGGCGGTGGATCTTCTCCAGGATCTTCTCCAGCGTCTTCAGCCACTTGGGGAGCAGGTGGCAATTCTGCGTGCGCGTGGGCAGGGGCGCGTGTGTGCATGTGCTTGCTCGAGATGCGTGTTTCTGCAAGGGAGGTGTGCAGCCTCCAAAACAATGCACACGGTGGTGCACAGCCCCCAATTAAGGTGCGTGGCGGTGCACGGTCCCACGACCTGCACCGGTCCCCTCCCCCTTGCCTTCCTTCTATGCCCCCGCACTGACCTGCAGCATAATCCACAGCCCACGCGTCACGCCCATCTCGATGAACTCTGCGGCCTTGGGGCCCATGCCCTGCCCCAGCGCCATGTACTTGAGCTTGGCGCCTGGCTTGAAGCCCATGTCCTCTCCCAGCTTGAATACGTCAAACGCGGGGTCCGCGCCTGCATGGGTGTGAGCATGTGTGCGTGCGTGTGCGTGTGCGTGCGTGTGCCTGTGCGTGCATTTGTGTGAGCGGTGTACTCTACTCTGTAAGCACACTGCCATGGTATCATTGACAAGCAAGAACGTCTGTGTGAATGTGTGCTGCATGTGCACGCGCGTAGGCGGATCCCAGTGCAGCTGCATCCAAGTGAAGCTGCCTCCAGGTGCAACTGCACACCCACATCGCAGCCGGTGCCCTCCACCGGCATGCGCACACGCAGAAGCAGCACTGGAGCGCGCGCAGCGCATGTGAGTGCAAACACGCACCTGGAGACAATACAAACACGATGGGCGTGGAGGCGGTGGATTGCTTGTAGATGCTGGAGAAGTAGACGACCGGCGGCTGCACGTAGCGCTCTGCCATGACGCGCACCACGAAGCTAGTGATGGCCACCTGAGGAAGTGGGGGGTGGGGGAGGAGGTGACGCACACCAAGCAGCACGCGAGGGAACACGGCATGCAGCGCGGCGGCTGCACTGACCCCCCCCTAAGCGCGTGATGGCACACAGCACACAGCGCATGGTTGCGCAGAGAAGCGGGCTCTGTTTGCAATGGGATGGAGGGCGTGGAGCGCGCGAGGGCGCAAAGTGTGACAGAGCACCAAAAGTGCAGTGGGCGGCGGACAGCACCGCGCGTGTGTGCTGGCACAGAGCGCGGCCTGTGTAACGGGACAGGCGTGTGCTATGGGACAGCGTGCAGGAAAAGCGTGGGGAGGCCAGAGTGGTGTGGCGGGGCAGCTGCGGCTGGCGTGGTAACCCCGTCACTTAGCGCTGGGTGTGTTAAAGGCACCAGGAACACCAAGCGCTGTTCCTGGTGTGGGCACTCACCCAGCGTGATTCGTAATTCATGGAGGGCGCATCCATGCTGTGGCGCCATGTCTGGTGTGCGCACCCACCTTGGTGCACAGTTTCTGGTGTGCACACCAAGCGCACCCACCGTGATGCGGTCCACGCGCAGGCACCGCAGCACGCACAGCTTCTCAAATTCGGACAGCATGTGGTCGTAGCCCATGGGCAAGGGGGCCTCCTCAGGTGCCTCCTGTGGGGTGGCGGCCATGTAAGTGCGGCGGCAGGGCCGCGTGAGCGGGCTTGCGCGTGGGAGCGCGTGCACGCGTGCATGTGTATTGTGCATGCGTGGGCACCAAAAGTATGCAGTGCGCGTGCACGTGCAGGTTGTACAGTGTGTGCGCGTGTGTGTAAGTGCGTGCACATGAGTGGCGCAAGTATGTGCAGCAGAGCGCTGGGATCTCTGGAGGGCATGCCAACCTGAGTTAAGGCAGGATGCGTAGAAATTGAGGCCTGCCCTTGCAAGCTCAGGCCTACGAAGCAAGGTGCAAGCTCCCAAGGGCATGTGTCACGCGCAGCTGCACACGTGTGTGTGTGTGTGTGTGTGTGTGTGTGTGTGTGTTTGCAGCGCAGCCGGTGCGGCACATGCGCCTACCTGCTCGTAGTACTCCCTCCAGATTGCCTCATCCGCCTCAACATCATCAGCCAACCGTGCGAGCGGGTGCACCTTGCCTGTAGCACACGCAGTGTGTGTGTGTGTGAAGTGTTGTGAGCTACTGCTGTTGATGTGTGCAGGGATGCGCATGGGAGCTTAGCTTGCAGTAGCACATGTGCTGCAGCAGATATTTTGGCATTGACGGGTCATGGCCGGGCGACGCGCTGCGCTGCCCGCTTTGGGACTGAAGATGCACTGCCCTCACAGACACACGTACGCGCATGCCCATGCATGTGACAGCAAGCGTGCACGCACATACCCACACGCACGCACCGGAGGCGTTGAGCTTGCTGGCGCCAATCTGCACCAAACACGTGAGGTCCTGCCACCCCTGGTCCGGCAACCACTCATATGGCTTGGGGCGCCGCGCCTTCTCCAGGCTCAGGTTGCCCTTGAGGAAGAAGTCCACAAAGTTGGAGTCCAGCGGCGTCTCTCCTGCGGGGCCGCGGGCAGGCGCGTTGCGCTCGTGTGTTGTGTGCATGTGTGCGCTCTGCGTGCGCATTTGCTGTGCATAATCGTGCTTCCTTTTTGTGTGTTTTGTGTTTGTTTGGTGTGTGTTGTGTATACGCTGTGCATGGGAGTGTGCAGCTTGGGCTTTTGAGTGTGTTGGGCGGTAAGTGCCCTCTGTGCACGCAAGTGACAGAAGGTGCTGCCGGCACGCGCGCGCACTGCCACCACCTTCCCGAATCTTGATGGCCATCTGGAAAGAGAGCATGAGGTTGTGCTTTGCGCTGCTTGGGTGTGTTGCGCGTGCGCCGGGCGTGAGTATGTTGGGCGGTTAGCCCTTTTTGCACGTGCACCGCTCCCACCTTCCAGGATCTTGATGGTCATCTGGAAGGAGAACATGAGCTTGTGCTTCTCGAACAGGCCTAGGCAGGTGTAGCTGTAGATATCAAAGGTCAGAGCCTCAATGATGTTGTGCAGCCGGTTCTCCAGGAGCACGTCCTTCTTGCTAGTGTTCAGTGTCTGGTTGAACACAGTGAGGAAGGCGCCCAGGCTGTACTCGTACCTGCGGGGCACGGACGCACAAGGGCAGGTGAGGATGCGCAAGCGCATGCGCTGAACAAAGCAGCCAGCGGCAGGCGCGTGGGCGCACCCGTGCACATGCACATGCACACGCATGCACAATCAGGCATCGGCTGTACGTGCATGCCATGTGCCTCACTTTCAGACCTTGCATGCCATGTGCCTCACTTTCAGGCCTTGCATGCCAGGCAACACAAGCCGGATTTCCTTCAATCCCCTTCCCGCCGCTGTGTCACGTTCCTGTGCTGCAATTGCCAAGGGTACACAGGGAAGCAGACAGCCCATCCCCCAACCTTGCCTGCGCCGGGCTGGCCGCGGCGCAGCACATCCAAGCATGCATAAGCACACATGCACTCATACACGCAGATGTGCTCGCACACACGTGCTCTTGCACTCACACACACACGCATGCGCCACGCACATTTACACACACATATAATCACACACACATACAATGCCACACGCACAACCACAAACAACACACACAACCACAAACAACACACACAAAAGCAAACAATCACACACACACTCAAAACACACACAAACAATACACACACAGAGATGCACACACACATTCGATCACACACACATTCGATCACACACACAAATGCAATCTCAGACCCACACACAGACCCACAAACACAATCAAGCTGATTACTGATGGCAGACAGCAAGGGCATGACGGAAAACGCACTCACACACACACGTGCTCTTGCACACACACACACACACACACACACACACAAAACGCACATACACGCATGCGCCACGCACATGTTGCTGATGGCGGACAGCGAGGCCATGACGAAGAACAGGATGGCGCCACGCTTGGCCACCGGGCTGTAGCGCACACGTGCCTCCTCGATTTCACTCGCCATGACCTTGCTGTCCTCCAGCTTCTCCGCAATCTCCACGGCCTTGGCCTTGGCGCTCTCCAGCGTGCTGATCAAGTCCTGGTTGTCCAGGATATTGCCTGCGTGGTGCACATGAGCACGCGCGCGTGTGATGAAGTACGGCAGGCAAGAGAGGCCCTTCCAGTGTGCCGATCAGGTCCCGGTTGTCCAGGATGTTGCCTGCGTGGTGCACGAGAGCACGCGCATGTGATGAAGTATGGCAGGCGTGAGGGGCCCATTCAGCGTACTGATCAAGTCCTAGATGTCCGGGACGCTGCCTGCAAGCGGGGCGCTCATGTGCACGCATGGGATGCACCTCGAGCGGCAGCGCGCACGTGCGCACGCGCAACCATCAGTGTGCACTATGCAGTATGAGCATGCGTGCGCGTGTGTGCGCATGCAGGTGCAGTGCGGGGAACCTGGGAGTGGCCCGCTGTGCATCTGCAGTGTGGAGGGAAGTGCAGGGGCAAGGGGGGCAGGGGTGCGCAGGCGTGCAGGAAAAAGGGCCCTGTGCAAGGTTAGATCAGGGGAACGTCGCATGGTTTGATCGGAGGACCAATGCACAAATGATTAGGACCCAAATGGTTCCCATCATGTGGGTAGCAAGCTGCAGCGGGAGAGGCGGAATGAGCTGCTCACAAGCACGCCCTCACACGGCGCGTGCGCACCTGTGGCGTTGGACAGCTCGCGCAGGAGCGTGTCCTCCAGGTTCTTCAGCAGCGCCTTGTTGTCGCTCATCTCCTTCACCAGCGTCTCGCGCGCCTCCTCCAGGTCGGCCCTGCGCAGCAGAGCAGAGGCGCAAGCGCGACACTATCCCCTGAGTGAGGCGCTCGTGTGTGGCTGCAAGCCGTGCAGCAGTCTGGGTGCACACTATGCCGGGCCTGTGCAGCGGAACGGGCACACACGCAATCACGACCGCCCTGAGTGCAACACTCGAGCACGCTGCAAGCAACAGCACAAGCTGCTGAGTGCGCGTGCGCACATGTTGGGTCTGCGCCTCTTGTGGTTCAGCCCACATACGCCCCCCGCCCTTTCAGGCGCAACCCCTTGCCACTGTTCACACTGGGTGTGCACATGCACACAAAGGCAACTTAAGCACCTGCCTGCTGGGGACGCACCAGCTCGATTTTTCGCCCCATGCGCGGCACATGCATGCATGCACGCACTGCTTAGGCTGCGCTGATGAGTGGCTGGCGGCAGATGCTACCTCTAAAATCCTCGCCTGGCAGGGGCCACAACCCTTTTCCCCTCCATTAAAGCACCCCTCATGCCATGCCACTTGCAACCAGCAGCATAGCTGCGCCCTCACACACGCCAAACATCAGCACAGCCCTACAGCCCCCACCACCTGCTTGTGCTTGACTGTCACGCTTGACTGTCACGCTCAACTGTCATGCTCAACTGTCACGCTCAACTGTCATGTCACGCTCAAGTGTCATGCTCAACTGTCACGCACCGCTCGTGCTTGACTGTCACATTGAGGAGCTGCTCCGTCAGGCCCTGCTGCGTGACGCCGTAGTTGATGATCATGGTCTTGCCGGACACTTCGGGCCCGTAGTGCGGGTTGGACTGCTTGGAGGTCATGTACAGCCGGAAGTTGGGGTCCCACTCCACCTCCTTGTCCCCTAGCTTGATAACGAGCTTGCCTGCGCGCGTGCATACATGGCGCGTCGCATGTGGGCATGGGGCACGCGTGTACGTGTGTGTTTGCCTGCCTGTGCATGGATGGGTGCAGGCTTGTTTGTGTGCGCGTGGATGTGTGTGTGTGTGCTTGTGTGTGTGAGCAATTGCGAGTGCATGCGCATCGACAGCACGAGCTTGCCCAGGGGCAAGCGGGCATGTGCAGGGGAAGGTTGCGTGTGTGGGTGGGAGGGAGGAGAGGAGGGGAGCTGCTACAAAATGTGGATGCGTGTGTGTCTTGTGAGACAACACTGGTGGTTGGCAGAGTGCAGATGCGGACATACCCGCGCAACACAGACACGCACAGTGCGTTCATGCAGACCCCACCTCTCACGGAAAGCACAAGCTGCGCTTGCTCTAAGCTGCACCTAAGCAAGGGAGCCATGGACACCCAACCGTGCGCATGTCCCCGCACTCCACCCCCCTCACCAGTGGTGGATGGCAGGAAGTTCTTCTCCAGCACCGTGTCGATCACCGGGTCAATGTACTCGTCCAGGTTTTCGAACAGGAAGGGGAAGCCGTACTGGATGGCCAGCTCCAGCTGCTTCAAAAAGTCGGTGTCGTTAAAGGTCTTCACCTGCGCGCATCATTGACCATATGCAAATGTCGGCTGTGCACTTGTTGGCCCTTGTTGGCGGCGCATTTGTTGGCCCTAGCAGGCGGTGCACTCGTTGGTTGGCCATTGCAGGCAGTGCACTTGAGGGCTGCGCGCGGTGCAGGCCACAGCAGCACTGCCCTTCTCATGCTTCATGGCCGCCTGATGGTCGGGGTGAGGCCGTGGCGGTGGTGGTGAGAGGGAGGGTGCATACAGGCGCAGCATGCATGCGTCCGGCACTTCATGACAGGCCCCTAAGTGCACAAGTGCCAAGTGACTGGCACCACACACACCGAATGGCTTCCCTCATGCACGCTTGCGCACATGCGCCCTCCCGTCCAAGCGAGTGTGTGCACGCGCACCCACCTTGCCCTCCAGCTGCTTGCCCTCCCGGATCTTGATCCAGTTCACGGCCTGCATCTGGGGGTCGATGCACAGCGGCCAGCGGTTGGCGCGCACAGTGAGGATACCGTTCTGCACGCTCAGCTCGTCTGACGGCAGGCCCTCACTCGCCCACTGCGCCGTCTCCACGTCTGTGGTCAACAGCGCCTCCAGCCGGACTGCGCAGGCGAGGGCCCAGGGCGTGAGGGAGGTCGGAGGTCAGGGGGCTTGCGGCATGCGTCTGTGTATGCGCACGCATGCGCAGGGCAAGTCAAACACGTCACGGCACTCACGGAGCTGCATGAACAACCTGCAGTCTTGCACGCATACACACTGAGAACGCAGCGCGCGCGCCATCATGGGCATGGCCCCCCTCCCAAAAAACACTCACAGGGCTGCGTGAGGGGGATTTTCCGGTCGGCCACGTCCTTGTTCCACATGTCATACACCATGGCGTGGCGGTAAGTGAAGGTAAAGGCGCCGGTGTAGGACAGGAAGCTGCTGGTCAGCAAGCAGTCGCCCACCAGACGCTCCTGCGCGTGTGTGTTTGCGAGTGTGTTTGTGCGTGTGTTTCCATGTGTGTGTAACCCATGCGACCGCGTAAGAGGCCTTGATCTTGTAAGCCACAGCCTACCCACCCAACACCATGCGCACCCAAGCCCACCTGGCAGTGCACCACAGCCCTCGCAAGTCATACACCCTCAGGTTACAACATCTACACCCACACCCGCAGCTGCGCCTGCACACCCTGCCGCGCTCCAGCTCCTGCACACTGCACGCTCTGACCCCAAAGCATGCGTGCGCGTGCGCCTGTGAAACGCACACCAGGCGGCCTGCCTCTCTGCTCATGAATGCGCGCGCACCTTGCGGCGCTCCAGCTCCTGGATATCGGAGCTCCAGCGCGAGCGCTCGCTGCCCAGGCCCGCAATGAGGCGCGAGGCCGCGATGAGACGGCGCTCCATGAGGTCTGCTTTGGCCTTCAGGTCCTGCTGCTCCGCTGTCTTCTCCTCAAACTGGCTGCGCAGGCTGCTGAGCTGCGCGTTAAGCTCCGCCAGCTGCTGCTTGGTGGTGGCCAGGTCTTTCTGCGGCGCACGGGGGTAAGAGACAGAGGGCGGGGAATATGGGCAGCAGGGTTGAGGGAGAAGTTGACAACGCACACACGCACATGCACACGCACACACTGTCAAGCACACACCCACATGCCCACAGTCAAACACACACATGCACGCACGCACGCACACAGGTGAGCGCAGGCAAGCGCGCAGGCGCGCACGCACCTGCGCGATGCGCAGGTTCTTCTCCGCCTCTGCGACCTTCTTGCGCTTGGGCTCCACCGTCTTGGCCACGTTGTTGTAGTTCACCATGGCCAGCACCCACTTCAGCAGCCCCGCGCCGGCGGTGGAGATGCCGCGCAGGCTCTCGTACGTGAATGACGGCCCCTTCATGTACTCCTTCACCTTCTTTACCTGTGCATGCCACGCGCAGGGCCATGCAGGCAAGCATGCTCGTGTGCAGGCTGCGGGCGGTAGTGGTGGGGGTGGGGGGCGGGAGAGGCATCTGGCCAGCTGCTGGCACTGCGCAAGGTAGGCTGGCACACCAGCAGCAGCTGCATGCATGCACACACAAGCAGCACAAGTACACAAGCACCATCAAGAAGTTCACCAAAGCCATACACACCATACCCGCTCCAACCCCCCCTCCTCCATCAGTGATGTCACCCGCGGCAGAGTAGCAGCGCCCCCTATCCAGACCCACCTGCTTCTCACTCAGGCTGTCCTTGTCAAACTCAACCAGCGTCTTAAGGAAGTTGGAGTCGGACATCATGGCCTTGGCGCCCGCCCAGCTCACGTCCTTCAAGCCACGCAGGATGACCACACACTCGCACACCTGCGCGCGTGCCACACGTTAAGTGCAGTAAGCATCCAGAATGCCGCGCCGACGCAGAGGGGAACGACATGCCGCGCGGCGCTGGATGACCAAGACCTTGCGCGGGTGCAAGCGCGTCCTGAGCACCGTGCCGCGCAGCAGCAAATTACAAACAAGTTGCTCACGTGCCACGCTGGGCCATGCCATGCGGCAATGAAAGCGCAAGTGCTGAGGTCTGTGAGCGGGGTGCACACGTGCATGGCTCCCGCGCAGGCACGTCTACTCAGTGCCCCTTGCGCACAAGCTGGCACGCTCTGTGCTGCGCACCACATGCACGTGTGCATGCTGCACCAGGAGTTGCTGAGGAGGGCGTGCGGGAGGGCCTGCGGCATGGGAGCCATGAGAGGGCTTGCTGCATCGACAGTGAGAGGCCCGAGAGCACCACTGCCGTGCCGCCCTTAATGCCTTGTGCGGATGTGTGCGGCTTGGCAAACGACCGGATCTTGGTGATGTCCCCACCCTTCTATGACGTCCTCACCTGTTTTTGGTGCCCTTACCTTCTGCACCAGCACGTGCGGCTTGGCAAACGACCGGATCTCGGTGATGTCCTCGCGCCGCAGGTCCTGCAGCGCCGCCGCTGCCTCCTCAAGCGCGGGAATGGCCTCCTCCAGCGCTGCTTCCGCCTCCGCCTTCTCCACCTGCGTGTGCATGCGGGGCAGCGCGCTTGAGCTGAGCAGCGTGCCTCTGTGACGGCGTCCCCAGTGCAACATAGCATGCCAGGGCGCTTGGCTTCAATGGCTCCTCTGTGTCGTTTGCCAGCCAGCCAGAGCTGGGGCGCGCAGCACCTGGGAGCAGCGTCAAGCAACCAGCGCTGCAGCCAAAGGGTGCACAGAAGGCTAAGCGCCGACATGGCACGCAGGCGCACACCCTCATCCTTGCCCAGATGATGCCCAAATTGGCACACACTCCGCTCCATCACCTCCCCGCTCACTACACACAAGTGCGCAGGCCAAGCGCACACGCTTGCACAAGCTTGCACACACACTTACACAAGCACACGTGTGCATGTACGCTTGCAAACACACGCACACACAAACATACCTTGATGGTCGCGCTGTCAATCTTGAGCTGCGCCTCCTTCTCCACCGCCGCCTTTGCCTTCGTCTCCACCTCTGCAGTGTTTGTGGAGATAACCTCCAGCAGCTGGTTGCATTCACGTGTCGCGTTCTCCACCACCACCTGCACGTGCAAACAGCCAGCCAGGCAGGCATATACAGCCAGTGCTTTCCTGTTGCAAACACACACAAGCACACACACATCGACACACGCATGCTGCTGGCGCCGCACTGCCACCGCTTCTGGTGCCCTCCTGCCGCGCCTTGGGCGGTCTCCCTTAGGCGCGTTGCTGCTTCTGTGGGTGCTGGCCATGCCAGGCGTGCAGTGGAGGGCTGCTCCCCAATCCAGCAGCACGAGCGGCTTTGACACAGGCAACCCAACGCAGCACCCGCCCACCCTATACCTGTCTGCACAGTGGAGGGCACTTTTGTTAATCTTGTGCTGCTTCAAGCCCCTCCCTTCCACCACCCAGCCCGCTGGCGTCGAGCAAGTGCCAACACATGCACCCATTCCCCCAATGCCCAGCTGCAGACACAGGCCGCCAACCTTGCCGCCACCGCCACCACCACCAACCCCTTGCCACCACCGCAGCCTCGCTCGCCCACGGGATCCCCCATTCACTCCTGGCTGGCTCGTGCTCCCAAGCAGCACATGAGCTGCTCAGTTGCGCACGTAAACACACACAAGCGCGCGCGCACCTTGGCTTCGCTGAGCTCCTTCTGCATCGCGTCCACCTCCAGGGCCGCCTGCTCCAGCTTCTGCAGGCCCCCGCTCAGCCGCTGCGACATGTCGTCCACCTCCTTACGGTTGCCCGCCAGCGCGCGCTTGTAGTTGTTGATGAAGTCCAGGTAGTTCTTGGGCGTCACGTAGTTGTAGCGTCGCAGCTCCTCCTGCGCGCGCGCATTTGCATGTGTGTAGGGGTGCATGTGTCAGCGGTCGGGCAACCATGCTGGTGCATGTGAGCACATGTTGCGCACAGGCACTCTTTTTTTGTTGTGCACTGGCGCATTCGTGTGGGAGGGTTGACCCTTGCGTGCACCTTTTGGAGGTGGGCCTTGAGGGCGTGCACACGCGCCGGCAGGACTCCCCTGTGTCCTTCAACCCCCCCCGAGACTGCGCAGAGCAGCAGGTGTGCAAGGACGCACAGGCAGGCAGGCCTTGTGGCATCTGCCTGGCCTGGCACGGCACTGGTAAGCAGCTCAGTGCCCCCCTCGTGCCTAAGACCACGCCAGGCAGGTGGAGGCGTGTGCACGCGCGCACGGGGGCCGCCGAGGCATCTTCCATCCCCGTGCCGCACCTGGAACCGTGCAGAGAAGGTGCGCACGGACTGGTGCACCGTGATCATGTGCTCCACGATCTCGGGCCGCAGGTCCTCGGGCAGCGCCTCTTCCGCCAGGAACACCGACGCCACGCTCTGCAGCGCCTGCTCCGGCCACGGCTCAAACCAGTCAATCACCGTGTTGTTCACCTGCGCACGCGCACGGGAAGCGGGGGACCGATCACCGTGTTGCTGACACGCGCAAGCGTAGCAGGGCGGGTGGTGAGAAGGCCAGCTCACGCTGGCGCAGCGAGGGCATACCCTCACATGCATCAGGCGCAGCACGCAGCATGCAGCATACAGCATGCAGCAGCGGGGCTGCCAGCCCGGGCAGACCACGCAACCTCTTCCAGCTGCCTACAGCGCCCAAGCGGTAGCACCTGCTTGCACCCTGCATGCAGCGGGCTGCTGCCATGTCATTCCCCCCCTCCCCCTCCCCTTCCCTCCTGCCGACATCTGCCCGCACACCCCCACCCACCATGCCAGGAAAGTTGCGGCAGCGCGTGCGCAGCGTCTCGCCCACGGGGCTCATGGCCAGCACGACGTGCAGGTTGTTGCGGCACTTCTGGATGTAGTAGGACCATGCCGCCTCCTTGGTGGCGAGCAGATTCTTCTTCTCCATCTCTGGCCGCACACTGCGTGCACAAAGGCAGGGCTGGTGGGTGTGAGCGGCAGGTAGGCATGCTGTCATTTGCAGGTGTGTGGGCGCGAGCGGCAGGCAGGCAGGAGCACAGGGCATGGTGCGGCATGCCTTCATTAGCATGCAAAACATGGGTGAGATGCGCCAGGGGCGCAGCGCCTGTGGTTATGTGAGGCGTCAGTGGGGACTGCGGGTTGTGCGCCCTCTGCTCACTGTGGGCGATCCTTGTATGCATCCACACATAGAAGACAAGGCAATGCTGGCTGATTCCCTTGGTGTGGGCGATCCTTGGTGATTCTCTTGGTTTTGGGGCAATTCTTGACAGCTTCCTTTTGGTGTGGGCATTCTGATTAGCTCCCACACTGAGCGCAATCCTTGAAGCAAGGTGCCTGCGTTTTTGGCATCTTTGCGAGCACCATTACAGAAGGCAGCCCAAATGGCAATGCTGGAAAAGGCATGCGCCCATGGGTGCACACTGTGACCCCCGCGCACGCAACCTGCTGTCCCCCTTTTTCACCCCTTGGTTTGCGTGACAGCAACAGTATCAGATAATTGTCATCATCATCATCATCAGCAGCAGCAGCAGCATCAGCAGCAGCAGTGGCAATCAACACCGCACCTGTTGATGAGGCCATCCTTCTCGGCGTCGTCGTACAGCGCCGGCACCATGCCGCTGGTCAGCATGTTGTTGATGAGCTCCAGGAAGCCCTCATCCGCCACGTGCGCGTCCGTGAACAGGAACATGACCTTCTTGTTGTCCGCGCCCAGCATGCCTGCATGACTCACACGGGCCGTCAAGTGCTAGTGTGTGTTGAGTGTGTGTGCGCGTGCGTGCGCGCGTGTGTGTTTGTGTGTGTGTGTGTGCGTGTGCGCACTATGCTTGCCTGGATGTGTATCAAAGTGTGAACATGCATGTGTGCATGCGTGCACATGCATATGCATTTGTGTTTGCTCATTCATACTGGTGTCTGTTTGTGCATGTGCGAGTGTGCTGTGGATGGACACATGCTTGCACATGCATGCGCCTCATGCACCCGTCACTGCCATTACACCCTACAACTGTACCACGCAGCGGCCCCATGAACCATACAGCTAGCAATCTGTATTATGCAGCTGCCTTGAGTTACTGCAGCTGGCTGGCTGTACCAAGCAGCTGCCCCACGCACCATACAGTTGCTTCAGGTCATCCCTGAAGGAGGACTCGTCATAGCCGCGCGTGAGGGTGATCTCGTACACCTGTGTGCGTGCAGCCAGATTGGCGCCATCGCCCGTACGCTTGCCAGAGAGGTCTGCATCGTCTTGCGCAGGCACAGGCTGCGCTAACACACGCACATTTGACCACACCCACACCACTTCCACCCACACACTCAAATGCGCTGCTCAGCCCGAGCATGGGTGCTGTGTGCTGTGCCTTGCCCGCACGCACACGTGCGGGGGCCATGGCCTGGCAGTAGGAGGCAGCAGCTCCCTCAAGAGCCCAGCTATGTGCAACCCCGCGCCCCATCATGCGGAGCAGACCAGAGCTGTACTCAACAACAGGAGCCGCTTGCCTGCCTGCACATGTGGCTGCGCCTACGTGCACGCGCGCACGCCTGCTTGCGCACAAGCCCGCGCTCGCTCCCTGGTGCGTGTGCACACGCACTAGCGTCCTCCCTGGCTCACGCATGCACGCATGCAACGCCAGATTCCGAGAGATTGAGCACCTGAACACTGACTGACCCATGGCCCAATGGAGCTTTACAAGTGCCTCACACGGCACGCGCACGCACCTTGCAGCCTGCGGTGTACGGTGCAGACAAACTCGCACGCACATGTACCCATATGCACACACACACGAGCAGGCACACACGCCGCGCAGGGCATGCGCACGCACCTCGCGGCCTGCGGTGTACGGTGCAGACAAGCTTGCACGCACATGTACCCACATGCACACACACACGAGCAGGCACACACGCCGCGCAGGGCATGCGCACGCACCTCGCAGCCTGCGGTGTACGCGGCCAGCTTGCTGAGCGACTGCTTGCCGCTGCCGCCCACGCCGACCAGCAAGCAGTTGCCCTGCTGCAGGCGGATGGTGCGCTGGATGCGTGTGAGGTGCTCTAGCGCGTCCTCAAAGAACACCTGCACGCATAACGGGCGGGTTGGTGTAAAGAGGTGAGGAGGTGGCAAGGGCACACACACACACGTGCTCATGGACACATGCTGCATGTGTGCACGCACGGCACATGGGTGTGCGCAAGCGCGCACGGGAGTGCACAAAGCTAAAGGCCCTTGCCAAAGGAGCCCCCTGGCTAGATCACCCCACCAGCTATCCTCAGCACGGATCTGGACATTGCAGCAATGCCTGCATTGTGCAGATGTTGGGGTGCTAATGCACTGATGGCCCTGGCGTCGGTTGGGAAGCGGTTGGTTGGCTAGTTGGGGGTGTGCGGCCTGGAATGGACCTTTCCTCTTTGACTCACACACATACGCACACATGCACACGCGCGCACGCTCATACACACGCACACACACATGCGCACACTCAAACACACGCACACATACGCGCACACACGCACACACACACGCAAGCCCCAAGGGCGGAAACAGTGCCCCCACCAGCAACCTCGGGCCGGCAAGTTGTGGCGGGTGTACTGCTACTAGCCTCCCTCCCCACACCGCCTGACATTGCGCGCCAGGCCTGTACCGCACGCGCACTGGGCCCATGCGCTGCCGCGCTGCGCACGCACCAGGTTCATGCGCTTGTGCTTGGCGTTGTAGAGCTCCAGGATCCGCTCAAAGATGGGCTTGACCTTGCTGTAGTCCCCAAGGTCCTCATACAGGCGCAGCCCATCGTTGCCTTCGCCTTGCAGGCAGGCCACCGCCTCCCTGCGGGAGGACACGGGCACAGACCACAGACAATCAGGGAGGGGTGCGCGGCGCAGCAGCACTGCAGCTTGTGACCCCCACCTGTGTGTGCAGCTTGCGTGGCCTGGCCCTAAAGCCCGCAGCCTGGAGCGCTCCATGCAGCAAAGCAAGTGGCAGGTCACATGCACACTTGCGCATGCGCTTGTGCACGTTCTGCTCCACTTGTCTCCTCTTAAGGGAAACGACCCCCAAGAGGAGGACATGCCCACCTGGGCGCGGCAAGTACACGCACGCACCCATAGTCCCCAAACAGGATGGGGTCCGCCAGGGCGTGCGCTGCGCATGGCTCAAAGTTCTGCTCCACAATCTCGGCGATCTGGCTCATCACTATCTGCTTGTCCTCCGGGCAGATCAGGCGGTCGTGGAACACGCGCAGCGCCTCGTTGCGCCACAGGCGCAGGAACTGCTCGGCGTTGGTGAACTTGTCGGGTGTGGACAGCAGCAGGCCCTCGTACACTGCGCACATATGCCAAGAACACGTGTGTGTGTGCGTGGGCAAGATTGCATGACCGCACACACGCACGCGCGCACTGGAGCTCACATGCACGCATGCACTCACTAGACTCGCATGGACATACATGCATAGACACACATGGACACACATGGACACGCATGGACACGCATGGACATACATGCATAGACACACATGGACACACATGGACACGCATGGGCACACATGGACTCACATGCATGGACAGGCATGGACAGGCATGCACTCCCGCCCAACCTGAAGGGTGTCTGCACAACGCCCAAAGCAGGCCCCTGTGTGCAAGCTTGGAGTGTTCCCTCAAGCAGGCCTGCCCACAAGCACACACGCACCCCGGGAAACGTCGCACAGGTCAAGCACAGAGCACGCATCCTCTGGCAGATGGCACCCTCGTCAAGCACAGGACACACACCCCGTGAGATGTCACGTAGGTTGAACACGTAGTGGAAGCGCGAGGGCGTGGGCGGCAGGCGCTCGCAGATGAAGTTGTACAGGCTGACGGTGGCGTCGGTCAGCTTCTCGCCGATGAGCTCGCGGATGCCCTCGCCCGGCAGCTTGTTCAGGTGCGTGGACAGGATGGCCTGTGTCATGCAGGGGGGGGGGGTTGAACATGCATGCATGCGTGTGCTTGCATGTGTGCTTGCGTGCAGGTGTACGTGTGTGCTTGCATGTGTGCTTGCGTGCGGGTGCACGTGTGTGCTTGCGTGTGTGCTTGCGTGCAGGTGTATGTGTGTGCTTGCATGTGAGCGTGCATGCGTGTGTGTATGTGTGCGCATGTGTGTGCATTTGTGTGCATGTGCGCTGCACTCTGGATGGCCTGGAAAGCGCTGCTGGCAGGGAGGCAACACGCATTTCATGCGCTGTGGTTAGGGAGGCAACACGCAACTCATGCGCTGTGGTTGGGGAGGCAACACGCAACTCATGCGCTGTGGTTAGGGAGGCAACACGCATTTCATGCGCTGTGGTTAGGGAGTCAACACGCATGGTCAGATCCCCGCGTGGAGGTTAGTGCATGGGGCGGGGAAAGCATCCGTGTGCTGGCGTGTAGCGCGTGTCGTGCTCGCAACAGCAGCAGGCATCTGGCCTGATCCTTCTTCCTGGGCCTGACACGGAGCCCTGGCCAGCCGCTCACAGGGGGGGCAGGGGCGATGCCGTGTGCGTGTTCATGCACGCGAGCGCACGTGCGCATCCACACACGTGCATGCGTGCGCAGTGGGTGTGTGCGCGCACCTGGTAGATGGTGCTGAGGTTCTCGCTGGAGGGGAACTGGACCTCAAACACGTTGAAGAGGCTCATGAAGCGCGGGTCCACGTTGTTGCGCGCGCCCCCCGGCGGACCCATTGCACTGATCACCTGCACAGCCGCAAACACGCGTGCGCGCACGGGTCAGCGCGCTTGAAATAAAGAGCACATGTGCACGCCCAGGCAAGCATGTCCCACGCCTGCCACCTGGTGGTACACACAGCTTGTGCTCACATGTATCCTCTGGTACACACAGCTCCCCGGTGCGCGCCTCACCCCCCCTCCCCCTTCACCCACACGCTCACGCACAAGGCAGAGACACCAGCATGTGCATGCATACCCGTGTGCACGCGCTTTTGCATTCTATCAGACACACTTTTGCATTCTATCGGACACGCTTTTGCATTCTATCAGACACGCTTTTGCATTCTATCAGACGCGCTTTTGCATTCTATCAGACACTCACGAGCCCCACCCTGGGGTGAAGCTCCCAGCCAGAGGCAGCCCTTGCCCCTGCCCTCCTTGCCCATCTTCCCTGCCCTCCTTGCCCATCTTCCCAGCCCTCCTTGCACATCTTCCTACATCTTCCCTGCCCTCCTTGCACATCTTCCTACATCTTCCCTGCCCTCCTTGCACATCTTCCCTGCCCTCCTTGCGCATCTTCCCTGCCCTCCCCCCACCTGCACGTCCTTCATGTTCTTCCAGCTCAGGTCCTTGCCGCGGTCATACATGCCCCTGCGCTCGATGAAGAGCTTGAGGAACGCGATGGGCTGCTGCGTGCCGTACTTGTCCAGGCGTGGCATGTTGAGGTCGTCGATGAACATGATGAGCCGCTTGCCCATAGGCGGCCCATACGTGTCCTTCGTGCGCTTCTCGGTGCTGTCCTCAGCGGCGCGCTGCGGCGGAGCATGTGCACACGCGCGTGTACGCTTGGCATCAGCGCGGGCGGCAAGGGCAGGCGCACAGCTGGGCGCGTGTGTGTGCATGCGCCGGCGCGTGCGACGGAGCACTGGTGCTACGTGATGCGTGCGCAGGCGTGCCAGCAGTGTGGGCACGCAGCTTGCGGGTGTTTGTGTATGCCTGTGCGGCTGGAGGCACGCGGCCGCTGTGGCCCTGGGAGGACCATTGTGCACGGCTAGCACTGGATGGACAGGATGCGCTGCCCTGCACCGCCCTCGCTTTCTGCCTCACTCGCACCACCAGACACATAGTAGCGCCTGTCAAGCCGGATGTCCGCGTATCCCGTACGTAGATTTGATGGCATTGGGTGCAAAAGTGACGGGCGTCCAATGGTCAAGTAGTTGGTTTGGCCTAGGTCGTCAAAAACATGGACATTGGACGGCCAGATCTGGCCAGATTGGCCAGGCCTCACCCTTGCCCTCGCCCCCTGCCCCCACCTCAAGAGCCTGCCACTACGATCCCCCCTCATCTCAGCCTTGCTGCCTCCGCCCATGACGTGCCGCCCCCCCCCCCCCCCCCCC
>LKMJ01001660.1_pt1 | contig 19935 bp, 18 predicted proteins | sample 643391 | NCBI WGS metagenome assembly LKMJ01 (sample SAMN04112250, study PRJNA286221) | soda lake metagenome | biome: soda lake; feature: Kulunda Steppe; material: water; isolation source: sample PL-Br10 brine of Picturesque Lake | place: Russia: Kulunda steppe | collected 2010-07 | reverse complement strand
TTTGTTATAGATGCTCAAAACGAATTACTTCGGGGTAAGACGATCATACCCGGCTGAAAATCACGCTGTGTGAATTACAGGTACTGTGACTGAGATGTTGAATTGGTTGTTCGCCCGAAGGGTAATACGGCCTTACTAACGCCCCATCGTTCAAATACGGACTAAACGACAAGGCCGGAAGCGACATTCGAGCCGACGCAGACACTAGTTTCTGTTTCGGCACGAAGCCGCCTAACACCGTATTGAATGGTCAGTTGCGCCATACGAGTGGAGCGGCCAACTGGTACAGGGAATCCATAACAAAGCCGTCGCTGTGAAGTTATGTTGACTGATTCACTCATCGATGTCCTCGCTGGACCGTCGGTCCCACACACGGCTCGGCGAGTGCATGATTACCAAGCCTCCAAGAAAATGAATACGGATACACAACGGGCGATTCTGCTGAAAGTAACGCTGGTGGTCGGCTTTCTCGCATTTGCTGCGGGCGTGGCGACTGCATACACCCAACCAACGACAGGCTATGAGGTTTCGATTTACTGGTCGACACCGCTCGGCTACTGGATCGGTGTCAGTCTTGCAACGCTGATTGCGCTTGTCGTCGCATTTACCCCGACAGCCGCAACCCGGCTGCGTGGGCTGGCGATGGCACTGGCGACAAGCAGTGTCATTTCGGTAATCGGGCTGCCGCTGATTCGGAGCTACCACTATTACGGAAGCGGTGACTCACTGAGCCATCTGGGCTGGGCGAGAGAGATTGGGAGCGGTGTGTTGAGCCCATTCGGGCTACTCTACCCGACGATCCATATCGGTGGCAACTTCATTGCAGACCTCTCTGGCTTCGGGTTAACACGGACGATGCAGTTCATGCCGTTACTTGTGTATCCACTAATTGGCGTCATTTTCACCGTCCTCTGTGTCAGGTATCTCACTGACAGCCGATGGGCAATTGTTGTGGGACTCTTCGCTGGATTGTTGTTTATTCCGATCAACAAGCTGAGCGTCCACGTCGTCGCACACCCGTCGAGTCAGGCGATCATGTTCCTCCCGCTCGTGTTGTACCTCGCTTTCCGGTTCGTGACCGAGCCAACCGACCGGTTTGCGTTTGCGACGCCAATCGGGGTCGCGCTTGCAGTGGCCGCGGGCGGGATGATTTTCATCCATCCACAGGAGGGCATGAGCCTCACACTCCTTATTGGGTCGGTTGCGGTTATCCAACACCTCTATCGACGATTCAAACCGAATCACCGCATTTCGAGCCATCAGTCACTGTTACCACATGCGCTGCTGACGGGGCTCGTGTTTCTCACATGGGTGCCCCAGCACAGTCGGCCTGCAGACCGAGTGGGATTCGTGATTCAAAGTATCCGTGAAACCGGCGGGACGACAGGGGAAGAAACCACGACACGCGCCGATTCGCTGGCCGCACTTGGAGGCGGCGTCGAAGAGCTGTTCGTTAAATTGTTCTTAGTGACGTTGCTGTTTTGTATTCTCGCAGCAATCTTGATGCTCGCAAATCTCGCCGGACGCCTCGACGAACGAACACCGGACCGAAATGCGTTGATTACGTATCTCACCGTTGGACTCGTGCCACTGGCGCTCGTGTTTGCAGTCGTCTTTATTGCCGACCAAGGAGATCACTACTTCCGATTTATGGGCGTGATTATGGTCCCAGTGACAATCATCGGGGCCGCAGCACTCGCAGAGCTCCTCGGTAATCTCGAGCTTTCGGTGTCTCGTACCGGCCTTGCCGCGGGTGTGGTCAGTGTCTTCGTCGTCATGATGGCGATGCAGGGAATGGTGTTGCACGAATCACCATACATGTATCAGGGCAACAAGCAGGTAACCGAGGGGGCCATGGAGGGCTATACAACGACGTTTGACCACCGGATGGACGAAACCGAGTTCGTTTCCTTCCGAAAAGGAGAGCGGCGCTACATTGATGCGTACTTCGGCAGAGAAACGGCTCGCGAAATCAACTTCCCGGGGTATCGCTCCGGTGTCGAGGGGCCGGTATTCAATGAAAATATCTCAACACACTATGATGATGACACCTATCTAACGCTCCATCAGAGTCGGTATGACGTTGAGGTTGGCCTCTACAACGAGCTCCGGTATACTGATGAGGGCTTCCAGCAACTGGAGACGAAACACAACATCTACCGGCTACAGGATAACGGCGATTATACGCTCCATCTGATTCGGAGTGGTGACTAGCTGAATGTCGCTGGCAGCGCGGATTTCGAGCGGCTTGAAGGCGACCTTCGCCGCACGGATCATCGATATCGGAGCGAACGGCATTTTGATGGTCGTCTTGGCACGGTATCTGCTGACCCCCGATCAGTACGGCCTGCTGTATATTGCCATCTCAGTCGTCGGCGTTGCCTCGATGTTCGGAACGCTTGGACTGCCATCGGCGGTCGCGAAGTACGTAACCGAGTACAACGAAAAAGACGCCGCACAAGTCCCACAGATCCTTCGAATCTCGTTAGGCTATCTGCTTGCGCTCAGTATCGTGACGGCAGTAGTGCTGATGATTGCGAGTTCACCGTTGGCGTCGGTTATTCACAACGATACACTGGCCCCACTGTTGGTCGTCGGTGGAATTTACGTCCTCTTTGAGGCCGTTCACAAGTATCTCATCCACATTTTCCAGGCGTTCAATCGCGTTTCAATTAGTGCAGTCGTCACCTCGACAAACGCCCTCGGCCGACTTGTCTTCGCGATCGCACTGACGCTCGTCGGTCTCGGGACCGCTGGCGCACTGATGGGCTACGTTGTCGGCTTTGGTCTCTCTGTCGTTGTCGGCGGCTGGATACTCTACACCAAATTCTATCGGTCGCTACCGAGCGCCGATACGATCGAAGACGGCCTCGTCCGCCGGATGTTAGAGTACAGTGTTCCGCTCACGGCGACCCGCGGAGCGACCGTCATCGATAAAAAGGTCGATACGATTCTGGTCGGCGCGCTTGCGAACCCGGCGGCTGCGGGCTTTTATACGATCGCCAAACAGGTCTCGGACGCGGCGATTTCGGTCGCCAGTTCACTCGGGTTTACCATCTCTCCGGCATTCGGTGACGACAAGGCCGGTGATCGACTCGACCGGGCCGCAAAGCTCTATGAGAAGTCGCTCGAACACATTTTGCTGCTCTATATTCCCGGTGCAGTCGGCCTGATTTTGGTCGCAGAGCCGTTCGTCCAACAGCTATTCGGTTCCGAGTATCTCGGTGCAGTCCCGGTTATCCAGGTGATTAGCATCTATATTCTCGTCAACGCCGTCACCCGGATAACGAGCGATGGGCTTGATTTTCTCGGTCGCGCCCGCGACCGGGCGATTATCAAGACGACAATGGCGATCACAAACTTCTTTTTGAACCTGTTGTTGATCCCGTTTTACGGTGCAGTTGGAGCGGCCGCAGCAACGGCGTTCACCCATTCGATCTACGCAACAGGAAATGTATACATTATGAGTCGTGAACTGCCAGTCGAGTTTGGACAGATCGCCAGATCAGCCGCCGGAGTAACAGTTATCTCTGGCGGCATGGGGGTCGTCGTCTATTATCTGCTTCCATACATTTCTGGACTCGGCTCGCTTGCCGCGGTGATTCTCTGTGGGGCAGCCATCTGGGCGGTGTTGTCGACAGCCAGTGGACTGCTCGATGTCAAACGGATCGTAACCTTCCTGTCGTAATCGTTTGCCATCCGCAAACCTAAAGAGCGTCACCAGGGGTAAGATACTCCTGTTGTGCTAAAACAGGCTGTACGGAAGGAATAACAATCCCTACTGCTCGGCTTCGACAACCATGGAACAGGATACCGCGGCCCGGTCGACAGCCGGGCAGTACGAATCCGCATTCGGTACACCGCCGGCTGTTGTCAACGAAATTCCAACCCTCACTGACGAAAACCCCCCACCGCCCGGTGTCGACCGCGAGGCCGTCGAAACGCTGCTGTCGGAGTGTCGACGACAGCCGCTCCGCGCGGCGGTCACTGCCACGTTTGGGGTCGAACCCGGGGCTGGAGCAGCACGGACCGCGATCTTTGACGACGCAGCCGACGCCTGGCGAATTCCGATTGCCGACCGATTGGGAGGCCGCTGTTTGGATGTCAATACCGGCTTTGGGACGCGTGCACTGCTGCTCGGTGAGCTCTGTGAAACCGTCTATGGGACTGACCCGAGTCTCGATGCCCTTCGCGTGTTGAACGCCCGCGATGATTATCCCGAATCGACGGTCGTTCCGATTCACACGACAGCGTCTGAACTCCCGCTGCCAGTCGAGCCGGTCGATACCATCACCGCCAATCTCGTCGGCCCGAACCGCCCGGCTGATCTCCGAGAGACGGTCAGTCAGTTCCGTCAACGGCTCAAATCGGGTGGGACGGTGGCGATGGTTCTTGATGGCTGGCCGCGTGTCACAGGCGTCGCCCCTGCGGTGGGTGTTGGCGAACAGACGCAGTCAGTTCGGGATGCGATCCAGCCGGCGATGTTCAACGCGGCGTTGCGTGCGTCCGAACGTGGCTATCGACGTCTCCTTGCCGACTGTGGGTTTGACGACATCGAACTCTACGGACTGCTTCCGGGGCCGGTCGATCCATCGTTTATTTTCGATGTGAGCGACCCAGCGGCCTCACGGTGGCTGCTCGGTGGCCAACTGTCCTCGCACGACCGAACGGCGGCCGCTGTCAGCACCATTGGAACGCTTGTTGAACGAACCGGGCTTCTCGATCAGTGTTACCCGTCGTATCTTGTCGTCGGCACGAAACAGGAACCCCCGCTGTCGAAGACGGCACAGACCAGCAGCAAGCCGTCAAAACCGTGGTGGGTCGATGACACCCAGACGGACGAGACAGCGGAACGCAACCCGGGGTGGCTACTCACTCGGGGCAGTGCCCGATCGGTGATTCTGTCACTCGAAGCCGACGCGCTCACGGGAATTACCAAAGTCCCACACCGCAGAGCCCACCGACAGTTCCACAGAGACGAATACGAGGTGCTCGAAGCGCTTCGGGCAAGCGACGAGCCATCGGTCCGTACTGCGCTGCCAGAGGGACGACTCAGCGATTCGAGGTTTGGCCCGATGTACCGCGAACAGCCGGTTTCTGGCACCCCGATTAGCACTGAGATTTCGACCGATCCAGACCGGTTTGCGTCGGTTATCAACCGGGGGCTGGAGTGGATTTCGGCACTACAGAACGCACACAAAGGAGCCCACAAGACGCTCGATCCGGCGGGCGTGGTCGAACAACTTAGCGTCCCCGAACTCGACCTCAAGCCACCGGCAGTTGAACGGCCGGTTGAGGTATTCGAAACCGTGGTTCACGGCGACTACCATCCGCGAAACGTATTCGTCGAAGGCGGAACTGTCAGTGCGGTTATCGATTGGGAACTCGGCGCAACCGACGGCAACCCGATTGTCGATCCGGCGTTTTTCATCGTCCAAGTTGCCAGTATTGCGTTCGGCGGGATGCGACGCGGAATGGATGCGATATTTGACGACGCAAATGAACACAGTCAGATTGTCCAAGCCGCGATTGCGGCGTACTGCGAGCGGGTTGGACTGCCGATCGAAACCTTTGGAATCTACTTTCCAATGGTCTGGATTCGACGGCTCGAAATGTGTCACCGACGTGGGGCGACAATGAGCTATACAGCAAAAGCGACCCGGCGAGCGAGCCACGTCCGGTACTGTTGGGCCCATCAGCCGTTGTTTGTCGAACAGTAATCGAATGCTCAACAGCGGTGTTAGCTCGCGAAAAGCCACCGGTGGCTACATTCCACGCTGCTCGATTGTCTGACGGGACCCGTCTTCACCGACAGCAATAACTTCAAATGAGGGGCTCTCAACGGTCATGTCGTCACCGACATAATCCAGTGTTCCGATGATGACATCATCGCTCCGAATCTCGAGATACCGTGTCTCGCCGGGATCAGACCACGTGACTATCGTACTGCCATCGGGCTGGGTTTCGGTCAGAATCCGATCACCGGTCTCACTCTGGAGCCCCTCGCCGGCGGTCTCTTCGGCATCGAACTCGCCGGTCACAACGGCCGCACCGACAACACCGGCAACCGAAACGGCCGAGACAATCAAAATCAGCACACACCACGTGTTGATCACGTCAATACGGTTTTTTCCACGTGACCACGAAGGCTCGTCCTTGTCGGGCGGCTCGGGCGCGGAATCGACATCGCCGTTGAGTTCGGTTTCGATGTCGATATCGGTTTGTTTCATGATGGAACGCGCCCCGTGGCGGGATGTACAGAGATGCAGTGATAGCTATACGATAGGAGACGAATAAAAAGGCAGCGTCCAAATTCTCACGCAGTGTGGCTCTGGCCCGAACCCGCGATTAGTTGACCAGATAATAGGGGTCGTCGGCAACCTTCGATTCGAGAAATCCGCGAATATCGCCGGTTCGACAGGCAAACACGTTGAGCCCGTTGAGCTGGTAATGGTCGACAAGGCCGGCTTCCATCAAGTCGTCACGGAGTTTGAGACGACTCCAGTAGTAGATATAGACGTTTTTGACGTAGTTGGTTTGGGTAATCTCCGAGCGGCTGCCGTCGGCATACGTGATGGCCCCGTCGAAATCCTCGGTTCCGACATACGGAACGTCGAGCACCTGTTCGAGGTAGTGAAGCTGTTGGGTGATGAACCACGGCGTTCCGACGTTGAGACAGAGAATGTTGTCGGCTTCGATCTGGCCGAAACAGCCGTCTTTACTCCAGGTGTCCCGAACGTTACAGTCATCGAATCGGTAGGGGCCACGGACCAACAGCGAATGGAGTGGATCGGGAGTCCGGTACTCAGCATCCTCGAAGAACAGATTCGAGAACATCCCGAGTTCGGGTTCGGTGTTTTCGACATCGAACTGGCCGGTATCACGAAACGACTGGGTAAAGCCGGGGACCAGAATCGACTCGAAGCGTGTTGAGAGCTTTTCGGAGAGGAAATCGTATGGATTGCCCTCGAACGCCGAGCCAACATCGCTGAGTCCAATCAGCGCGTAGACCGTATCAGCATCGGTATGACGGTCGAGAACTGTATCGAACAGTGATTCGTCGACGGGGCCGACAGTCCGGTCTCGTTGTTTGTAAATGAAGTGCTCAGCGCTTGATTTGAGTGTTGATGGGAGATGTGTGACCATGTCGTTCGTGTTCCGCCAATGGCGGCTCTGTCGTTACTGGCTGGTAGTCTGTCTCCCTGTTTGTTAGTCGCGTCATTCGAGCAACCTGCGACGGCCACTAGCGTGTCTGTGTGGCTTGACTGTCTGTATGGATTGACAGTCGGACAATCCAAGAAACGGAACCAAAGCGAAGCGTCATTACCCCGGCGGGAGACTGTTATCGCATGCGAGGCGCACTTATTGTGCTCGACGGCTGGGGACTCGGCGATCACGACCAGCGTGATGCGGTTCGATCTGCCGAAACACCGAATTTCGACCGGCTCCGTGCGGCCGGTGCGTTTGGTACGCTCCAAAGTTACGGCCGCCGGGTCGGACTCCCCGAGGGACAGATGGGAAACAGCGAAGTCGGCCATCTCAATATCGGCGCAGGCCGTGTCGTCAAACAGTCATATACGCGAATCGTCGACTCCATTGCCGACGGCAGTTTCCGCGAAAACGACGCGATCAACTCGGCGTTCGAGCACGCCGAAGAACATGATGGCGCAGTTCATCTGATGGGACTCGTCAGCGACGGTGGCGTTCACTCCGATATCACGCATCTCGAAGCACTCATCGAACTGGCCGGCGACCGCGGCGTCGACGCGGTGACCCATGCCTTTACTGATGGTCGAGATACTGCCCCGAAGTCGGGTGCCGGCCATCTCTCGACGGTCGAATCGATCGTCGAGGAACACGGAACGGGTGAGGTCGCAACCGTCTCGGGGCGCTACTATGCGATGGATCGGGATCAAAACTGGGAGCGAACCAAACGGGCCTACGACGCAATCGTTCACCGCGAAGCCGAATACGAGGCCGACTCGGCTGTTGTGGCGGTCGAAGACGGCTATCAGCGCGGCGAGACCGACGAATTCGTTGCACCAACCCTCGTTGCAGACGCCCCGGCGCTCAGCGATGGCGACGCAGTCCTCTTTTTCAATTTCCGGGCGGACCGCGCACGCCAGCTCGTCCGGATGCTTGCGGACCTCGATCCCGTCTGGGCGTTCGAGACACCAACGCTCGACATCCGGCTCGTCACGATGACGCAGTACGACAAAACATTCGGCCTGCCTGTTGCATTCCCGCCACAGCAGCCCGAAAACACGCTTGGCGAAGTCGTCTCCGATGCCGGATTGAGCCAGCTCCGGCTCGCAGAGTCAGAAAAATACGCCCACGTCACCTACTTCCTCAACGGCGGCCAAGAAGTCAAGTTCCCCGGCGAACGCCGAGAGATTGTCAAGAGTCCCGACGTGCCGACCTACGATCTCCAGCCCGAAATGAACGCCGAGTCGGTGACCGATACGGCGATTTCAGTGATCGAAGCCGACGATCCTGATCTCCTCGTCATCAACTATGCCAATCCGGATATGGTGGGCCATACCGGTGATCTCGAAGCCGCAACTGCGGCAGTCGAAGCCGTCGACGAACAGCTCGGTCGGATTGCCGAGGCTGTCGAGGCCGCTGGTGGCCATCTGCTCATCACTGCCGACCACGGCAATGCTGACGATATGGGAACCGCCGAGGATCCACATACCGCTCACACGTTCAATCCAGTGCCTCTAATCTACCTTTCGCCTTCGGGCGACGGCGACGGTCGAACAGTCCGTGCGGGTGGCGCACTCTGTGATCTCGCACCAACACTCCTTGCACTGATGGAGCTTGATCAGCCAGCAGAGATGACCGGCGAATCGCTGCTCGAATAACGGAATCGGGCAGCTCAACCACGGCAACCCCTCGACGATATCGGTCGCTCAATGGTGGCGGCCCGGTCAATGCCAGCAAACACGCGTAATTTATACTGTCTTATTTTGTCTACACCTGTCATGAGTACGTCTCAAAACGATAGTATCCCACGAAAAAACGACAACCAATGGATCGAAATACGTGAGGGGCGAGAAGTCACCGTTACCGAACATCCGGTCCGAGACGAACGCGTTGAGTTTCTCAACGAACCCGAAAACCCTGAGGAAGGGCTGCTTACGCTGAAATTCTATCTCGGCGTTGGCCACACCGTCGACGAACACACCCACCCGAAACAGACTGAGACGCTCACCGTGAATCAAGGGGCGATTCGGGCGACTATCGACGGGGACGAACGCGTCCTCAACGTGGGAGACAACGCACAGATTCCACCAGGAACGCCACACGGCTATACGGTTATCAGCGATCAAGCGGCTATTCTCGCAGTCAGCATCACGCCCGCTCTTTCGTTCAAGGAGTTCGTCGTCGCCGAGCACGCACTCAGCGCCGATGACTACCCCGAAAGCGGCCTCAATCTTCCGTATTTCAGCGTCGTCTCAAAGCGGTACGGACCGATGATCGACGCACCACAAACGGGTCTCGTTGCCACGCTTTTCGGCGTGATCCTTTCGGTAATTGCCCGACTCAAGCGGTTGAAAATTCCCAATGAGCCACTTCCGGTTCGAGAGCCGACAGCGGATACCGACGACGAAACAGCTGAGGAGCCACCGACATCGTGAGTCCCATTGTATTCGTACGTTGAGAGGGCGACTCAGCGACTGTCATCGGCCGGGAGCTGCGTCGGTGTCGGTTCTTCGGCCGAAAAAAGCCGATAACAGGGCCCCGCAAGGAGGACGATTGCGACGGCCGTCATCCCAACGAGGAGCCACGGGTCGACGACAGTAGTGAGTTCGCCGTGCTGCAGCCGCCCAACAGACACACCGACGAGCACGCCGAGGACCGCCCATGGCAGCTCCCCAAATGCCGTTCCAAGAAGGTACGATCCAAACCGGACACGGGCAGCACCCGCTGCAACCGAGATCACGTCTGAAGGAAGCGGAAACAGTCGGGCAGCCGTGACTCCGCGAACACCACCCGTTGCTGCAATAAGCCGTTGGCCAGTTGTTGTAACCCGACCGGTATCGTTGCTCAGCGTGCCAAACCAGTAGGGCCCGATACTGGTCAGTGTGAGAAGACCGACCGCGAGTGGAATACCGACCAGTCCATAGCCGTAGCCGACCGCAATCGAAAGCAGCGATGTCGGCCAGGCAAGAATCGGCCGAAAAAGCCCGATCACGAGAACAACGATGCCAAAGGCGACTGGGCGGCTGGCAAGCGCCGACAGCCACGCGAGTGCAACGGCCGGCGAGACAAGCCACGCGGCGACGGCGACGACTGCCAGCGTTGTCAGACCGATGCCGACACGGAGTCGCCGCTGCATAGCAGATATCGGCACAGCCGGTGTGATACGCTTTGTGTTTGCGACACAGCTTTTGGCGGGCGTCCACAGAACGGTTATACCGAACGAGCATAAACCGACTGCTGTGACTGACAGTGAGTCGAAGTCGGGCGCTACAAGTGCCGAGAGACAGCTGAACCGCGAGACAAAGCGAGCACTCGCACTCGAATTGCTCGACCATCTTGAGACCGACGAACTCGACCTGTCAGCCGTGATCGACCGGATCGAAACGGTCACTACCAGCCCGTCGCTCACCCGGGAGATTCTGGATACCGCCGAAATGCGTGGGCTGATTAGCCGTGACGGCGCGCGGATCCATACCCGCCAAGGCGGCAGTTTCGTTCGATTTGAAAGCCAGGTTGTCACTCGTGAGGGTGAATTTCAGTGTCGGCGTTGCGGAGCCGGACTCTCGACGGGGCACTTTATTCGCTTTGAGGCGGGTGAACTGGGGCCGTTCGGTTCGTCATGTATTCGGAAAGTCGTTGGCCGCGAGGAGTGAGCCGATGACAACGGCGTGTGTTTACCGGCCGCGTCGAAGCTCTTCAATCAGGGTTTCGAGCAGCTCTGCCTGCCGGGAGAGCTGCGTTTCTTGCCGTTCGACGGTTTTCGTGAGAACGGCCAGCTGGTGTGCCAAATCGTCCTCATCGACCGGCCCCGCAGATTCGAATGGTGAGCCTTCGAAGGCGTCGACTGATTCGGTGGCCGTTTCGGCGACCGCTTCAGCGGTCGGTTCGGTTGTCGGTGCGTCGGCTGGTTCAGAAGCCATCTCGGAACTCGATGCGGCGGTTTCGTCATCTGGTGAGGCAGCCTCGGCCTCGGCAGGAGAGGACGCATCCACGGTGTCGGCCGCGGGTTCGCCAAGTGAGGCTGCAAGCGTTTTATCACCAACAGTTTCGTCGGCCGTAGCCTCCGCGTCGTCGACGACCGTCGTCTGTGTAGCATTTGCCGGCGTATCGGTGAGTTCGGCCGGTTCGGCACTCAGTGGGTCGGGCCCATCGCCGAAATCGAGTCGGTCGACCTCCTCGCCAGCGGGTTCGTCGGCAGCCTGCTCGGCCATACGAACGCGGAGTTCCTCGATACTGTTGACCTCGTGGTAGGCGCAGACCGCCTCAACGATCGCTTCACGCACCGCACGCGCGTCGCTGTTGGGGGCCTTGAATCGGTCTTGCCGTCCGTTGTGAGTTAAGACGACGGCGGTTGCGACGCTTCCTTCCTCGAAGCTCACATCAGTGAGGTTGTCGTAGCCGAACGATTCGAAATCCGTCGCCCAGACCGCGCTACCGATGTGTTTGACGACCCGTAGGCTGGTAACGATGAGCGTGAGTTCACTAAACCGGAAGGTTTTGAGAACGGTTTCGCCGGGATCGGTGATCCCCGCAGCGTTGATTACGCCCGCAAGAATCGGGTGCAGTGCCTTTTCAACGCGTTTGGCTGGCAGTGCGAGCGTCTCGGAGCCATCAAGGCCGTACTCAAGCGTCAGTTTGGCTTTTCGCCGACCGACCGAAAGCGAAATTCGTTCGGCGTCGTGGCTGTATCGTTCGATTGATTCGTCCGAAAGAAGGCCATCAGCGCGGTAGACGAGCGTCTGGGTCGGTGTCACGACCAACACGTCCTCCCCACCGAGCGGAACCTGTGCCACTGCTGGCTCACCATCCAACGCCTCGTCGAGTAAGTCGGGCAGGCTCATTGTGAGTGAGTACCGTCCGTGGCTGATAAATCCGCGGGTCTTTGATCAATACAAAAATGATGTGCTGTCACCGGGGCAGTATCCGGGGTAACTCGTGCGTGAAGTCACCAAACCGCGTGCAGAAATGCCGGTGCAGATGAGAAGCTTAAAGAGTGCAATCGGGCTATAAGCAGGTGAGGCCGGGTGGCTTAGCTGGACATAGCGCCGCACTCATAGGGTTACTGAGATTCGGTGCGGTAACCGCCTTGGAAGCGTCCGCCCCACAGAGGCTTGCCGAGCCTCATACCTGGGATATGCGGAGATCGCGGGTTCGGAGCCCGCCCCGGCCATGGTTTTTCAAAACGACGAGCCATAGCGAGGTCGCTTGCGACCTCGTGGACAGTTGATACCGGTTCAAAACTTGGCTACGAAAAGTCTGCGCGCTCATGAGAGCAACTAGCAGGCTCAGAAGATCAGTACACAGAACAGTCGCCAGCAGCGTTACAACGCATCAGAGGAATCCAACGCGGGGGATCGAGCAGCGGTTCAGACCGGGCGGCCGGGTTCGCTCGTCCCAAAGAGATACGTCCCGGCGGTCAACAGCGTTGCTGCAAGCACGAGCGAGGGCATTGTCAGCGTTGTCGAGCCGATTCCAGCGCCGGGAATGAAAAGCAGCGTGCCAACGATCATCAGGACGACACCAATACCGGCTTGGTTCGGAATGTTCATTCTGAGCGATACTCTGGACTGCGTGCTATTGAGATTTCTCCTTCAGCATTGTGTGACTAATTCACAAAGCTGACACTCGGATTATTCGGCAATTGCGTCCGGTGGGGCACGCTCGCCGGCTGGAACGGCGACCTCAAGCCAGTTTTCCTCGGGAGCCAGTGGACAGGCGAACGTGTTCGCATAGGCACAAAATGGGTTGTACGCCAAGTTGAAATCCAGCGTTACCACGTCACCGTTGACCAGATCCTCATCAGGCTCCATCTCCATGTACCGGCCCTGGTAGTACGTCTGCTGTCCGGTTGTCTTATCGCGGAACGGAACGAAAATCGTCCGATCCTCCTGTTGTTCCTGCCGGTAGCCGGCCATCTGGATTCGCTCTCCGCGAAGCTCAAACTCAAAAATGACCGCACGAAGATAGCGAATTGGCTGGCCGGCGGTCACCTCAAGCTCAATCGGGTCTGGATTCCCGTAGACACGAACACGGGCCTGGACGCGGTAGTCTGGGTCGGGTTCGAAGTACGACAGCCCCTCGAACGCATCACGGTTCGCGGGTTTGATCGGCGACTGTGGATGATCGGTGAAAAACTGGTCCTTGTCGGCACGCATCTGTCTGACTTCGGCCATCCAGCGGTCAGTGTCGTCTCCAGCAGGTGTGTTGTCGGTCATGAGACCGCTTTGAGCCAGAGCCACCTAATCCCGTTGGAACCGGCGGCGGGTGAGCCGAACCACCGGCTTGAGACGACTTCGTTACCGGCGGTGCGGATGACCAACGATCAACGCGATCATATTGAGCCCGAGCAGGCCGAAAAACGTTACTGGTGAGAGTTCGATCATTTCGAGGGCAAACAACGGCAGATAGCCGAACGGGAGGGCGATTGCGGTCCAGAACGCAATTGCACGGGCGGGTGTAAGAAGCTGTGAAACATCAGTTGGAAGCCGGTCCAGTGGGCGACGAAGGCTGCGGAGTGAGGGCGGGAGCGACATCAGTGGGACCACCGACTCCTAGTATGTATGGCACTGTGAAATACCCCATAGAGCGTTTGCAACAGTAGAGACCGTTGTCAAGGCAGTAGGACGACCATACTTTCACGCGTTCGAGAGAATCCAGGACCGATACGGCAGCGCCCAACCAACGGCTGTTTAGTAACCGCACTCCAATCTGTCCGGTATGGCTGATCTCAATCCGATTGCAAAGCGCATTCACAATATTACACCGAAGCCGGTTCGGCTGACGCTGGACAACGGGGACGAAGGGATCTACCACATGGACTGGACCGAGTTCTTCCAGCAGGAGTTTCAGGCTGAAGCAACGTGCGAAACCGACGAGGCCGCCTACCGCCTCGTTTCGAGCGAGGACAATGACTCGATTCTTGTCGGCAAAAAAGCACCCGAGGAAACAGGCTGGTCGATGATCGGCGCGGTCGTCAGTGTTGAGGCTGCAGAAACGAGCTAAGCCGGTCATTGAGCGACACAAATTAGGTCGGCACACGGGACGACCCAATGACGTTCGAGGAGCCACCCGATGGGTTGTTCCAGATTACCCGAACACGGTCGCCGTCAGTTTCGGCATTCGAAACCAGAACGTCACCCGAACGGAACGTCTCTCCAGCAAGTTCAGCGTCAACACTGCTGTTGAGCCCACTAATCGAGAGCTGATCGCCACTGAGTGTCGTTCCACCGGCGTGTGTAATAGTCACATTACCGTCGCTATTGTAGGAGAACTCGAAGCTCGCTTGTGGGGCGGAACTCGAAACCTGATCGCCGAGGCCAAGCACGAATGCCCCGATGACAGCAGCCAGAATGACGGTGATGGCAACCATCAAAATGACACCAATAACCGGGCTCACCGCGCGTTGATTTGTAACCACTGTGTATGATTTCATTATCTACTCTACGGACGACCAGCTGGCGTCATGGTCCTACCGGAGCTGTCGACAGGTGATGTCCATTCTGATAGTCACACGGTACGATATTAAATATAGTCATAAATACTCAAACAGTGAGAATAGCCGAAATACAAATACAGCCAATCTGTGCGCGTTGAAAGCACGCATCTCGAAACGATGCTATAAAATATGATACGAAGAATAACCTCTATCGTCGCGTGAAGTTGCCCTCAGCTATTGACTGCTTCGATGAGGTTGAACGCGCAGGTGATTTTCTTTTGGGCCGTCGAGAGGTGGTCATCGAGAACGCCCACAGAAATGCCAAGCAGTTCGGCAGCCCGGTGCCGCTCAACCTCGGCGATCCGACACAGTGCGTACGCTTCCTCTTGTCTCACGGTGAGGATCCGCACATCGCCGAATGAGGCGACGTTCCGGAGAAACAGACCCAGATCCGTGAGCGACCACACGGCACCGTCTCGCTCAGTCTGATGAATGTAGCCGCCGACCGTTTCTTGAGACAGCCGATGCTGTTCGACGGTAACCGGTTCGCGCGAGGTGGGGTCGGTGACGAAGACGAGTTGATTCCGCGGAACGTACCAGTACGCAGGCGTGTGATTTTTCGATCCGAGATGGAGGCTTCCCGCGAACTGTCCAGCACCGAGTTCAGTTGGCGGGGAGGGCCCCGAACCCTGCTCAGACATATGTGCTTTCTGGAGGCGAGGATAGTATAACTATATGACATCACACGGGCAGTACCTACTCCGAGTGTTGGGCATCGACGACCGCCACACCAGCAAGGTTGACGATGTCTTTGACCTCATCGCCGCGTTGGAGCACGTGAACCGGTTTGTCCATTCCGACGAGCATCGGACCGATTGCCTCTGCACCACCGAGCCGTTGGAGCAGTTTGTAGCCGATGTTGCCGGCTTCGAGGTTCGGGAAGATCAGGACGTTCGCTGGTGCATCGAGCGCCGAAAAGCCGTACGTTCCCTGGAGTATCTCTTCGACAACGGCCGTATCAGCCTGCATCTCGCCGTCGACCGGGAAATCAACCGTTGGATCTGCGTGCAACGTCGATACGGCGCTTCGGAGCTTGCTGGTTGCCTTGTTTCGAACACTTCCGAAATTCGAATACGAAAGCATCGCCGCCCGGGGTTCGACGTTGAAACTGCGGGCCAACTCGGCGGTGTGTTTGGTGACTTCGGCGAGTATCGCTGCGTCCGGCTCTTGGTTGACCGTCGTATCCGCACAGAAGACAACGCGATTTTTGAATGTCAACAGATAGACCCCGGCGGCATAGTTCGCATCATCGGCCGTGCCAATAACCTGTAGTGGCGGCCGCAACGCCGAGGGATAATGATGCGTGAGCCCAGTCAGGAGTGCGTCGGCATCGCCCATTTCGACCATCACACTACCGAGATAGTTGGTATCACGGGCGACGAGGTCACGTGCTTCCCCTCGTGTGATGCCTTTTCGCTGGCGCAGTTTGTACAGGCGGTCAGCGTACACATCGAGATCGCGGCCGGTCGGATCGACGATCGTGGGCTCGAATGCGAGTCCAAGCTGGTCTGCAAGCCGCTGAATTTCGGCTGTGTCACCCAATAGCACTGGTTCTGCGATTCCCTCCTCTTCGAGCTGATAGGCCGCCCGAATCATCTTTTCGTCCGTTCCTTCCGCGAGTGCGACCCGCTTGGGGTTGCTTTTGGCTTTATTGAGCACGATTCGCATCATCTCGCGGGATTTCCCGAGCCGTGCTTCGAGCGTTTCGGCGTAGCTGTCGAGATCAATTTCGGTGCGAGCAACACCGCTGTCGATCGCTGCCTGTGCGACTGCCGGTGCAACCTCGAAGAGGACCCGCGGATCGAGTGGCTTTGGAATCACGTAGTCAGGGCCGAACTGCAAGGGTTGGTCGCCATAGGCTTTGACGACCGCGTCGGGAACGTCTTTTCTGGCTAACTCGGCGAGTGCCATCGCGGCCGCCCGCTTCATCTCCTCGTTGATGCCGGTCGCACGGACGTCAAGGGCGCCGCGGAAAATAAACGGAAAGCCAAGCACGTTGTTGACCATATTCGGATAATCCGACCGCCCAGTCGCCATGATGACATCGTCATCGCGGGCGGCCTTGGCATCCTCATAAGTGATTTCTGGGTCGGGATTTGCCATCGCAAAAATAATCGGATTGTCGTTCATCGATTGAACCATCTCGGCGGAGACGATACCACCGACAGAGAGGCCGACAAAGACATCTGCACCGTCAATTGCATCGGCGAGATCGCCCGGCGGCACGTCGCGAGCGAACTGCTGTTTGTACTCGTTGAGATCGTCAGCCCGGTCAGTAGTAATAATCCCCGAGGAGTCACACATCATGATATTTGTTTGGCTGGCCCCGAGTGAGACATAAAACTGCGCGGTCGCAATCGCCGAGGCACCCGCGCCCGAAAAGACGATCGAGAGGTCTTCGAGCGTTTTGTCGGCGATATCGACCGCATTGAGCAGCGCAGCCCCCGAAATTATCGCGGTTCCGTGTTGGTCGTCGTGAAAGACCGGGATATCCATGCGTTCGCCGAGCGTTCGCTCGATTTCGAAGCATTCGGGCGCTTTGATGTCTTCGAGGTTGATCCCGCCGAAGGTCGGCTCCATAGCGGCAACGGTGTCAATAATCGCGTCTGCAGTGTCGAGATCGAGTTCGATATCGAAGACGTCGATATCGGCGAACCGCTTGAACAACACGCCCTTGCCCTCCATGACGGGTTTCGACGCCTGTGCGCCGATCGCGCCGAGGCCGAGCACCGCCGAGCCGTTCGAGACGACGCCGACGAGATTGCCTTTCGCGGTGTACTCGAAGGCCTTCTCGCGATCGTCCGCAATATCGAGACACGGCGCGGCAACGCCTGGTGAGTAAGCGAGGCTTAAATCGCGTTGGGTGTTGGTTGGTTTCGTCGTCTCGATCTCGATTTTGCCGGGTGGGTCCGCCCGGTGGTACGCTCTGGCGTCGTCCTCTAAGCTCATGCGAGACCGGTCTGCTGGTCAGATAAAAAAGGTATGTATCCGTCGATTTCACGGTTCGACAACTGTCGAATCTTTCGGTCCGACTGCACAGTCGGTCGTCTCAGACAGCCGAGCCAACTACGTCGATCGTCTCAGACGGCTGAGTCAGCTGTTTCGGGCGGATCCACAGACGGGGATTGAGTGGGCCGGAGCCGAAGTTCCTCGTCTGCGGCGGCCAACACCGAAACCTCGTACGTGACGACATAGGCCAGAACAACAATCTGTACGGGCAAAAAGAGCACGTAGCCAACAAGCAGCGTCAACAGGACTACCAGGCCGATCAAAATAAGTGCCGGCGTCGAGGCTGCAACCGCCCCGAGGCTCCCGAAGATACCGAACACCAGAACAAGGCCGACCACGGCCCCAATGGTGAAGACGATACCAAAGACGAGCGCACCGACGATCGATGAGCCGATCCCGATTGCGAGGAGCAACAAGAAATGAACGACAATGTAGACGCCGAACTGCGAGAGTTGATTGCGGAGAACCGGCCAAAATCGCCGCCAGCCGCCGATGACACCACAGTCGGTGAGCACCATAATCGGGACAACGAACTCATCAGTCCCTCGCATGATTGCGACATAGCTCAGCCCGATTACAGCGGCGGCGACGACAACGAGGAGTCCGCCGATACCAACCGCTGTCTCGGAGACTGCCAGATCAGGCCGGTAATACCAGACTGCAAGGACTCCGGCAATGAAAGGAGCTACAGCGAGCGCTTGGAGCGCGAGTTTAAATCCGAAAAGCCGGATTGCCTGTCCAAAGCGCCGAGCCGCGGGCGCAAGCAGTGTAACGCGGTCGGTTCGGAGCGCGTCATAAAACACGAATCGGAGGAGTTCAGTTACCAATGAAAAAGCCAGTCTCAATGCAATGAGAATGCTGGCAATCACGACGATAATCGTTATATCGGACATCGAGAGGGCCTCGGTGACTGCCGTCAGTGATGGTTGCCTTGCGTCTCCAGGAGGTAGTGACGGCGTCGACGGGGCCGTCGTCAGAAAATTCAGAGAACCAACCCCATAGCTCCCTCCAACGCCGAAGAAAACTGAGATAAGTGCCAGTTTCAGCCACGTCCAAAGCTCGACGGGAGTGAGAAACGATCGTGTCTCGTCGATCGCCTCATCGACACTGTCGATTGCGTGCCATGACATAAGCGCACTATTTCTGGCTCGTTGAAAAATAGGTTTGCACTTCTGGACGGGCCAGCTACTGAAACAGAATATCCGGGCGTGAAAGGGTACAGTCGCTGTCAACCGACGAAACAGCCGCCGTCTCGATGGTGGGCCAATCGTTGGTGAGCGTCAGTGGCTCGATTGAATCCGCGGTGACGAGAACCGTCCCCTCGCTTTTTGCACCCTGTACAGTGGGATTCCAGGCGTAGGCCATCGGCTCGGAGACGCGGGCGGTATGCGTCGGGGTGGCGATCCACTCACGGCCGGCGAAGCCGGCAGCCCCGCCCTGGTGGTGATGGGTCCATTCATCGGGATGCCCAACCGCCGCGTAGGCGTCTTTAATCCCACCGAAGACGTCGCCGGCGGTCTCGCCAGCAGCAGCGGCCTGCTGGGTTGCCGCGAGCGCACTCACCTCAATCGTTGCGGCTGCTCGGTGGTGTTCGGCCAGCCACGCGGGAGGATCGAAGGCAACGGTTCGGGTTGCACTCGCATAGCGTCCGTCGCGTTCGGCAGTCACTGATAAGAGTGCATACTCACAGAGTTCGGCCGTTGTTGGCGTATAATGGCGATACCGCTGGGCTCGCTCGCTGCCGCCGACGAGCACAACAGAGCCGGTGATTGCTTGGGATTCGAGGGCTGAATGGATGTCCGCGGCAACCTGTCGTTCGGTATCCGTCGCCGAAAGCGACCGAGCGACCGATTCGAGTGCTGTTGCCGTCTCGCGTCCAAGGGTCCGATACTGCTCGATATCCGCATCGGTCAGCGGTTGGCGGAGCGTTGTCGGGTCGCAGCGCTCGAATCCCGGGACATCGAAGTCGGCGGCGGCGGGCGACGGCGAACGGTCAGCGACGGCGTCGGCCAGCGAGCCCGTATACCAGGCCGCGTTCTCAACGGCAAAAGCGTCGGGAACAACCTCCTCGCGGAGCCTGTCGGCTTCAATCGAGTTGGTGATCACGCGAAAGCCGTCGGTTCGGTCGTAGCCGGCGGCGGCGACGCCAACCGGTGCGTGTCGGTCGACAACGTTGCTCCCGCCGGTGAGCCACGCGAAGCTGTTTGGACGGCCGAACCAAACCG